>Ga0209025_1000053_pt1 | contig 317600 bp, 305 predicted proteins | sample AraplaMF_Col_mLB_FD_184256 | JGI IMG/M metagenome (GOLD analysis project Ga0209025, IMG submission 184256) | Arabidopsis root microbial communities from the University of North Carolina, USA - plate scrape MF_Col_mLB (SPAdes) (version 2) | ecosystem: Host-associated > Plants > Roots >...
TCCGCAACCCCTATTACCACCGGGTCGACGGCCAGGGCCGGCAGCTGCCCTATCTCGACCGCGTCGTCGTCAACGTGGTCGAGGGCTCGCTGATCCCGGCCAAGGCCGGCACCGGCGAATCCGACCTGCAGGCCCGCGGCCTGCGTTTCGACAATATCAGCTTCCTCAAGGCCGGGGAGCAGGCAGGCGGCTACAAGGTGCGGCTGTGGCCGACCGCGCTCGGCTCCGAGGTCGCCCTCTATCCGAACCTGAACTGCAACGACGCCGACTGGCGGGCGCTGAACCGCGACGTCCGCTTCCGCCGCGCTTTGTCGCTGGCGATCGACCGCGACGAGATCAACCAGACCGTGTTCTTCGGCCAGGCCCGTCCGAGCCAGAACACGGTGTTGCCGGAATCGCCCTATTACGACGCCGCCCAGGCGGCGGAGTGGACCCAGCTCGACCTCGACAAGGCCAACGCGCTCCTGGACGAGATCGGCCTGACCAAGCGCGACGGCGACGGCATCCGGCTGATGCCGAACGGCAAGCGGCTGGAGATCGTGGTCGAGAGCGCCGGCGAGCGCAGCCTCGAGGCCGACATCCTGCAGCTGGTCCGCGAGAGCTGGGCCAAGATCGGCGTGGCGCTGCACACCGCCCAGTCGCAGCGCGATGTGTTCCTGCAGCGGATCTTCGCCGGCGACACGGTGATGTCGGTGTGGATGGGCATGGACAACGGCCTGATCACGCCGACGACGGTGCCGTCGGAGCTGGCGCCGGTCGACCAGAACTGGCTGCAGTATCCGAAATGGGGCCAGTATGTGCAGACTGGCGGCGGCGCCGGTGAGAAGCCGGATGTCGAGTTCGGCGAGACGCTGATGGCGCTGTACAACGAGTGGCGCGGCACCACCGACACGGCCCGCCGCGATGCCATCGTCCGCGAGATGCTGAAGATCCAGTCGGACGAGGTGACCTCGATCGGCACGGTGCAGGGCGTGCTGCAGCCGGTCGTGGTCAAGGCCCGGCTGCACAACGTGCCGGAGAAGGGCATCTTCTCCTGGGACCCGGGCGCGCATTTCGGGGTGTATCACCCCGACACCTTCTGGGTCGACCCGTCCTGATCCCGGCGAAGCGCCCGGCCCCTCGGCCGGGCGCTTCGCCTCAGGCGATCACACCTCGTCCCACTCGTAGCGTTTGGCGTTGTCGCGGTACCATTTGGCGATGGCTGGGATCTCTTCGGACAGGCGGCGCCGCGGCGCCCAGCCCAGGTTGCGCAGCCTGCTCGACGAGATCGAATAGCGCCGGTCGTTGAACGGCCGGTCCTCGACGAACTCGACAACCTCCTGCATCTCGACGCCGAAGGCGTCGCAGATCATCCGGGTGACCTGGAGGTTGGTGTATTCCTCGTCCGAGCCGATGTTGTAGACCTGTCCGATCTTGCCGACCTCGTTGATCAGGGCGATCGCCTCAGCCATGTCCTGCGCTGCCAGGTAGTGGCGGACATTGCTGCCGTTGCCGTGGATCGGCAGCTTCTCGCCCCGCACCAGGCGCAGGCAGAAGCGGGAGATGATCTTCTCCGGATACTGGCGGGCGCCGAAGATGTTGTTGCCGCGGATCATCAGGATCGGCATCCGGTAGCAATGGATCAGGCTGCGGACCATCATCTCCGCCGCCGCCTTCGAGGCCGAATAGGGATTGGTCGGGTTGAGGATGGTGTCCTCGTCGACCTCGCCCTCCAGCACCTCGCCATAGACCTCGTCGGTCGAGACGTGGATGATCCGCGGCACCTGGTTGATGCGGCAGGCCTCCAGCAGCGTGTGGGTGCCGAAGACATTGGTGTGGACGAAGCGCGTCGCGTTCATGAACGACCGGTCGACATGGCTTTCGGCCGCGGCATGGATCACCAGATCGGCCCCCGCCGTCGCCTGGCGGCAGAACTCCGGATCGCAGATGTCGCCGACCAGAAGCTGGCGCCGGCGGTCGTGCAGATGGTGCACGATGTTCTCGATATCCGCCGAATAGGTCATCTTATCGAAGAAGACGAAGCGGGCCTCCGGGTACCGTGCCACGAACAGGTCGGCCAGGTGCGAGCCGAGGAAGCCGGCGGCCCCGGTGATGACGATCTTGTTCAACCCCCAAGTCTCCTTCCAATGGCCAGGCAGGCCGCACGGATACCGTCGCGATCGGCGACCGGGCCGAAGCGCGCGACGAAAAGGTCGACATCCATCGTGAACGCATCGCGAATGGACGGATCGATGATGCTGAGGCTGCCGCTGCCGTATCCTTCCAGGATCCACATCGCCAGCCAGCCGATCTCGAGCGCCACGCCGGAGCCGAGGTTGAACAGCCCGCCGGGGCGTGCCCCCAACACCTTGATGAGCGCCGCGGCGAACGCCTCGACCGGCAGGAAGTCCTTCGGCGTGAAGGGGTTGACGTCGTAGCGGATCACCCCTTCCTCGCGCAGCGACCGCAGCAGCATGCCGAGAAAGGTGCGGCGGCCGGGCACGTCCTCGAAGCCGAAGACGTTGGACAGGCGCAGGATGGTGAGGTTCGGGCCGAACCGGTCCCGCAGCAGGCCCTCGGTCACCAGCTTGTTGCGGCCATAGGCGTCCTGCGGCGCCGGCACCCGGGTCTCGACCAGCGGCGTGTCCCCGGCCGGGCCGTAGACCTTGCGGGTGCTGATCATCACCACATGCGCATCCGCCGGCATCCGCCCATCGCGCTGCGCCCGGCCGATCGCCTCGGCCAGGGTGCGATCGCAGTCGAACGCCGAGTCATAGGCCTCGCGCATGTAGCGCGGGTCGAGGGCGAAATTGACGACGCAGCCGATGCCGTCGAAGGTCTCGGGCCGCGCCACATCGGCCCAGGCGGCGTGGCGGATGCCATCGGCGCCATGAGCGTCGATGAAGCTGCGGGCAAGAAAGCTCGACCGCCCGATCACCAGCACGTCAGCCACGCATCCACCCCACACAGACCCCGGCCCCCCGGCCCATCCTTTTCTGCGTCGCTATTGCGTCCGTACCATGGCAGAGAGCGCGCGCCGCCAATCGGGCTGCGCCACTCCGAACACCCGGCCGATCTTGCCGCAATCCAGCACCGAATTCGACGGCCGCCGTGCCGGGGTCGGATAATCCGAGGTCGCGATCGCGTGCAGCACCGGGGCGGCACCGCCCTTCTCGGCGAAGATCGCGGCGGCGAAGCCGTGCCAGGTCGTGGCCGGGACGCCGGCGAAGTGGAAGGTGCCCCAGCCGTCGAAGCCGGGCACCAAGGCGCGCTCGCGGATCGCCAGGATCGCGGCGGCGATATCGGCGGCCGCGGTCGGGCCGCCGCGCTGGTCGGCGACGATGCGCAGCTCCGGCCGCTCGGCGCCGAGCCGCAGCATGGTGCGCACGAAGTTGTGGCCATGGGCCGCGAAGACCCAGGCGGTGCGCAGGATGACATGGCGCGGCAGCGCCGCGCGCACCGCCGCCTCGCCCGCCGCCTTGCTCTCGCCATAGACCGACAGCGGCGCGATCGGGTCGTCCTCGCGCCACGGCCGGTCGCCGTCGCCGCGGAAGACGTAGTCGGTCGAGATGTGCAGCAGGGCTGCGCCCGCCTCGGCGCAGGCCTGGGCGATCACGCCGGGCCCGGTGGCGTTGACGGCGAAGGCCTGGTCGCGGTCGGTCTCGGCCTTGTCGACCGCGGTGTAGGCGGCGCAGTTGGCGACGAAATCGGCGCCGTGGACGGCCGCGGCGACCGCGGCGGCATCGGTGATGTCGACCTCCGACCGCGCGAATGCCCGCATGTCGAGGCCCCGCGCCCGGGCCAGATCAGACAGCTCGCGCCCGACCTGGCCGCCGGCGCCGAGGATGACGAGCGTCATGCGGCGTGCCCGAGGCCGATGCGGCTGCGCTCGCCGGCCCGCGCGCACCACTCGCGGTTGGCGATGTACCAGGCGATCGTCTCCCGCAGCCCCTGCTCCAGGCTGTGCTTCGGCCGCCAGCCCAGCTCGGTCTCGGCCTTGGTCGGGTCGATGGCATAGCGGGCGTCGTGGCCCGGCCGGTCGGTGACGTGGGTGATCAGGCTCTCATAGGGCTGCGCCGCCGGCTGCAGCTCGTCGAGGATGCGGCAGATCTGGCGCACCAGGTCGATGTTGGTGCGCTCCGACCGGCTGCCGACCAGATAGGTCTCGCCCGGACGGCCCTTGGCGATGATCGCCCGCAGCCCGGCGGCGTGGTCGTCGACATGGATCCAGTCTCGGACGTTCTCGCCCTTGCCATAGATCGGCAACGCCTTGCCCTCGAGCGCATTGAGGGTGACGACCGGGATCAGCTTCTCCGGATACTGGTACGGCCCGTAATTGTTCGAGCAGTTCGACACCATCACCGGCAGGCCATAGGTGCGGTGCCAGGCCCGGGCCAGGTGGTCGGAGCCGGCCTTGCTGGAGGAATAGGGCGAGTTCGGCTGGTACGGGCTGGTCTCGGCGAACAGGCCGGTAGCATCGAGCTCGCCATAGACCTCGTCGGTCGAGACGTGCAGGAAGCGGAAGCTATTACCCTTCGGCAGGCCGCGCCAATATTTCAGCGCCGCATCCAGCAGGCTGGCGGTGCCCATGACATTGGTGCGGACGAAGGCCAGCGGGTCGTCGATCGAGCGGTCGACATGGCTTTCGGCCGCCAGGTGGTAGACGATCTCCGGCCGGTGCTCGGCGAACAGCACCCGCATGGCGTCGACGTCGCAGATGTCGGCCTGGGCGAAGCGGTGCCGGCCGGTCGCGTCCAGCCCGGCCAGGTTGTCGAGATTGCCGGCATAGGTCAGCTTGTCGACGGTCACGACGGTCTCGCCGTCGGCGACCAGCTGGCGGACCAGGGCCGAGCCGATGAATCCGGCACCGCCGGTGACGAGGATGGTCATGCTGCACCGTACTGGAAATGGGCGGGGGCGTCAGCGAGGCGCGGCCAGCTGCGGTCACGGTCGTTGACGGTCATCCCGGCCGGCGGGATCGGCCAGTCGATGCCGAGCGCCGGGTCGTCCCAGCGGATGCCGCCCTCGGCCTGCGGCGCGTAGCCGGAGGTGACCTTGTAGACCACCTCGGTGTCCGGCTCGAGCGTGACATAGCCATGGGCGAAGCCGGCCGGGACCCACAGCCGCGCGGGCTCGGCCGCGGTCAGGGTCACGCCGATCGAGCGGCCGAAGGTCGGCGAGCCGCGGCGGATGTCGACCGCGACGTCGAAGATCGAACCGCGGATCGCTCCGATCAGCTTGCCCTGGGCATGCGCCCCGGTCTGGTAGTGCAGGCCGCGCATGGTACCGACGGCGGCGCTGCTGGCCTGGTTGTCCTGGACGAAATTCATCGGCAGCCCGGCTTCGGTGAACTTCTGCAGATTCCAGGTCTCGAAGAAGCGGCCACGCTCATCACCGAACACGCGCAGCTTGATCAGCTTGACGTCTTCGATATCGGTGCCAACCACCTGAACCAAGATTTGTCCCCACGAAACCAACGCGATGCCGAAGGCGCTGCAACCTAGTGCGGATGCCTGCCGTTGTCGACATGGCTGATTCCCCAGCCCAGGCATTCGGTCGCGGCCGGCGGCGCCATGGCACAATCGCGGCCAGCCGGTGTTAAGGGACGAGACGATCCGGAGTGGAAACGGAGGCTCCCGTGGCGACCGTTGCGCTGACCTGCATTGAGACCGTCGCCGACCTGGCGACGCTGGACGGCTCCGGCGCGGCCCTGGTTCTCGGCTATCACCGGCCGGGCGACGGCGGCGGCGGCCAGTTCGCCTGGGACGCCAAATCGGACGCCCAGGAGGATGGCGGGACGGTGTTCCGCGGCTCGGCATCGACCGGCCGGTGGATCCGCCTGGCCGGAGGCGCCGCGGATGTCCGCTGGTTCGGCGCCCAGGGCGACGGCACCACGGACGACACCGAGGCGATCCAGCGGGCATTCGACACTCACCGGGCGATCCATCTGTCGAGCGGCACCTATCTGGTGGGCAATCTGCGCTACGGCGCCAACCGGACCGACGGCCCGCAGTCGATGCATGGCCCCGGCATCGAGGGCGACGGGCGCGGCTCCACGCTGAAGGCCAAGCCGGGCACGCAGGGCTTCGTGCTCAACGCCCAGGCCACCGCCGGCCTGTTGCTGCGCGCCTTCGTGGTCGACGGCAACGGCCAGTGCGGCGGCATCGACACCGGCTGGCCGAAGGGCCTCGGCGTGGCCCAGCTGAATCGCTACGAGAATGTCTGGGTCGAGAACTATGCCGGCCCCATCGGCTGGCAAGCGCTGCACAATGAGGATTCCAGCTTCGTCGGCTGTGTCGTGCGCATGCCGCAGCCGGCCGATGCCGACGCCGTCGCCATCAGCGCCGAATGCAGCGGCGGCAACATCAGCTTCGACCGCTGCATCTGGTATGGCGCCAAGCTGGTGATCGACACCCAGAATGCCCGCTTCAGCGCCTGCGGCGGCCACGGCATCGAGGTGCTGGGCCGTTCGATCAACCTGCTGTCCTTCAACGCCTGCTACATCTACAGCAACGCCAAGTCGGGCCGGGCGGTCTGGACCGATCCGGACAGCAAGAATGGCCACATCAACGCCATCACATCCCGCGGCAGCATGTGGATCGCCACCGGCAAGCAGGCCGACATCGCGATCTTCGGCGGCCGGTACTTCGCCGGAATCGATTCGACCGGCGACAAGTTCGTCACCGACGGCAAGGGCGCGAAGGGCCGGATCCTCGACGACGGCGTGGCCAATCTCAGCGGCCAGTTCGTGTCCCGGGCCCATTTCCGGCACACCACCTTCGAGGCGGAGCTGGCGATCACCGACCCCAGCTCCGGCGCGATGAAGGCCAGCTACGAGAACTGCCGGACGGGAGGGATGAACGTTCCCGACCGGCTCTATGTCGGCAATCCGGCGACCCAGCGGGTGCTGCTGGAGCCGAACGGCCTCGACGTCTCGAACGCAACGACCCCGGACACGCAGTTCCGCATGTTCAACGAGACCCGGACGGTCGCCGGCGGCGAATGGCAGCCGGTGTTCGACCAGCCGATGACCCAGGGCAGCGGCCAGGTCTACATCGTCAGCCGCGGCGGCCAGGGCCCGGCGCTGCATGCCCGCCTGACCCGCGCCGGCGACCAGGAAAAGGCGGACCAGCTCGCGGTGCTGCAGGACCAGAACGCCGCCGATGGCGGCAAGATCGAGATGCGCTGGCCGGCGGGCAAGAGTCCCGAGTTCCGCGTCAACGGAACCGGCAAGATCGTGGTCGAGATCGTGTCGGAGAGCATGGGCCACTGATCGGCCGCATTTCCGCCCCGGAGTCCGATATACAGATCACCGGTCCGGCCTGCGGTGCCGGAAGCGTTTTCCCTGGGCTCCGCCGCGGGCTTGGGGTACAGGGGCCATCCCGGTGGGGCGGGACGACGACGGAGGGCGGGCTTGACGACTGCGATCGAGGAGAGCGCCGCGGGCGGCCGCGGCGTGCTGGTCAACACCCGGATCCTGCACGCCAACGTGACCGGGGCCCAGCGCTACCTGAACGAGATCCGGACCCGAATCGGCCCCCATGACACCATCGCCCCCCGGACGGCGGCGACCGGGATGCGCGGCCATCTGTGGGAACAGGGCCCGCTGGCGCTGCATCGGCGCGACGCGGTGCTGTGGAGCCCGGCCAACACCGGCCCGGTGGCCCGGCGGCGACAGGTGGTGACGATCCACGACATGTCGCCGGTCGACCATCCGGAATGGTTCACGCCGCGCTTCGCCGCCTGGTACAAGATGATCGTCACCTCGGTCGCCCGGCGGGCGGCGCGGGTGCTGACGGTGTCGCAGTTCTCGGCCGGGCGCATCGCCGCCCTGTCCGGCCGCCCGATCGAGCGGATCGACGTCGCCTATCCCGGCGTCGACCCGCGCTTCTTCGACGCCGCGCCCGAGGAGGCCCTGGCCCGCTATGATCTCGCAGGACGGCCCTATGTGCTGATCATCGGCACCCTGGAGCCGCGCAAGAACCTGAGCCGGGCGATCGAGGCGTGGCGGCTGGCGCAGCCGAAGCTGGGCCGCGATGCGGTGCTGGCGATCGGCGGGGGTCTGAGCAACCAGCGCATCTTCAAGGACGCCGCGCTGGGGGCGGAGATCCCGAATGTCCGGCTGCTGGGCTATGTCGACGACGCGTTGCTGCCCGGCCTCTATGCCGGCGCATCGGCCTTCCTGTATCCGTCCGTGTATGAGGGGTTCGGCCTGCCGCCGCTCGAAGCGCTCGCGGCAGGGGCGCCCGTGGTGACCAGCTGCGACACCGTCATGGCCGAGATCGTCGGGCCGGCCGCCTTGCTGATCGACCCGCATGACGCCGGCGCGATCGCCGACGGATTGGTCGAGGTGCTGCGCGGGCCGACGGCCGCCACCGAAGCCCGGCGGGTTGCCGGGCTGGAACGGGCGCGCAGCTTCACCTGGGACCGGTGCGCCGCCGGCGTCCGCCGCGCCCTGCGGGAGGCGGCGGAGGCATAGCGTCAGGCGCGGCGCAACGCCTGACGCAGCATCCGCTTGGCCGCCTTCGCCGCCCGGAACGCCGGGAAGCAGTGGGTGACCAGGAAGAGCTTGGGATCGGTCCAGGCGTGGCGCCGGGCGACCTCCGGGATCGAGCGCAGCTCGGGATGGTCCAGCGGAAAGTCGCCAGAGCGCACGAGGCCCATGGCGGTCCCCAGAAGCTGCGTCTTGTAGCGGCGCAGGTTCCGGTACGTCTCGGGCTTCAGGCCGGCGCTGTCGATGAGACCCTGCACCGCCTCCATCGCGCGAAGATAGCCGAAGACATAGCGTTCGGTGCGCTTGCTGAAGGAGATCGAGTTCTGCCGGATGCGCCAGAAGTAGAGATCCCGGCTGCTGAGATAGGTCAGCCCCGACTTCATGAACAGTCGCGGCGTGTATTCGAGATCCTCATGCAGGATCGGCAGGAACCGGATGCCATTGTCGCGCGAGACCGAGCGGCGATGGATGTACAGCCAGGCCAGCGCATAGAAGGTCCGCCGCCGGAACAGGGCATTGAAGGCATCTTCGCCGCTCGGGAACGTGCCTTCGAAGCCGAGGTTGTAGCGGGCCACGACCGAATTCGCCGCATTCTCCGCCGGCCCGGTGAAGGAGAATGTGGAGAAGCAGAACAGATCGATCTCCGGGTGCCGGCTGTGCACATCGTAGAACGACTGGACGAAGTTCGGATCCAGCACGTCGTCCGAGTCGAGATAGTAGATGAAATCGCCGGTGGCGACCGCGACCCCGTTGTTGCGGGCTTCACCCAGGCCGCAATTCTTGGTGTGCAGGATCCTGACGTTCGGGATGCCGCCGTACAACTGATCGACGATCTGCCCGCTGCGGTCGGTGGAGCCATCGTCGACGATGATGATCTCATGCACCGGGGCGGTCTGCGCAAGCACCGAATCGACCGCCTCCTGGACATAGTCTTCGACATTGTAAGTCGGGATGACGACCGACAGCTTTGGCGCTGAAACCTGCATCGCTTCCCGCCTCTACGCCGCAAACAGCTCGCAATCGTCGACGCGATTGGTCCACGCCTCGAAATAGGTCGAGTTCTTGCCGTAGGAATTGTCGAGCAGAACCGTCTTCATGCCCAGGAGACAGGCCAGGATATGTCCGTGCATGCGCGACGTCACGATCCGGTCATAGGTCAGGATCCGGTCGATCGACTTCGCCACCATGCGGTCGGTGTAGCCGTACCAGAACGGCTCGATCGGAAACAGCTTGCGCCCGGTCACCCCGTTGACCTGGTCGGTCCTGCGGGTCAGCAGGTTCACCACCCGATCCCGGCGGGAGCAGAAGTCCTCCCAGTCGATCGGCTGGTCGATCTGGCCCCGGAATGCTTCGGGGATGGCGACCTCCTCGACATCCCGGCGTATCATCCACATCGTGCCGCCGCCCACGGCGCCGGCCGCCTTCCTCGGCAGCTTCCCCCACAGGAAATGCGCCATGTCCGGGCACAGCTCGGCATTGTTCGAGAATTCACGCCGGAAGACGTCGTAGGTCCGCTGGTCCCGCGCCAGGAAGTGCAGATCCTTGTGCTGCGCCATGACCTCGGCCGCCTGGCGCATCCGGGCCGGATCGTTGAAGTGCATGGTCTGCGGAAAGATGACGATCCGGTGATCGCGATAATGGTTGATGATCTTCTGCCGCAGAAGTTGGTGCGGATAGTAGATATCGCCGAAATTGCCACCGCCATGCAGCACGATCGTGACATCCTTCGGCACCGTCGGGTAGTTGCGCTCGTGCCACGGAAAGCCGAAATACGAATAACGCCGGATCACGTCGTACCGCCGATCCTCGAAGAACGCCTCGGTCCCTTTGAGGATCAGAAGATCACCGACATTGAAGTGCAGCGGATAGTCAATATAGATAATCCGACTTCCGGGCTTGATATATTGATCGATAACAGAAAGGCGACTTTTCAGGTAATCCATTCCGTGCATCTTGACCCGCGCCTTCCGAGTTCGAGAAACTTGACCTATCGATATACAGAAATCCGCACCCGAAGTTCGACGGCCGTTATAGTATAGAGCCGGGAAAGATGGCAATGCCGTGGCGCGCCGCTCCCGGATCACGCCCCGGTGCCGCCGACCCGCAGCCGGCCGACCGTCTCGCGCAGCCCCCTGATCAGACGCCAGTTGAACAGCGGCACGGCGATCGCCGCGGTGATCATCCCGACCAGGATCGCCGCCGCCAGCCGAAGCGCGGCCGGCGCATCGGCGAGCAGATGCTGGGTCAACAGAACCAGCGCGGTCATCGCCGCCATCGGCGCCAGCGGACGAGCTATCGACAGAAGCTGCTCGCGCACCGGGATCCGGGCATAGCGGCTCACCAGGAGGTAGCTCCAGGGCAGCGAGACCAGATTGCGGGCGCTCCATCCGAGCACCACGACGACCAGCGCCTGCTCGGCCGTGACGAAGCCGCTGGCCAGCGTGATCAGGCAGGCGACGAGGCCGTACAGGACCAGGGCCATCTGGTGCCCCTTGGCCCGCAGCATCGGACCGGCCAGAGCCCGCGACAGCTGGAAGAACCATGCCGCGGCGAAGATCTGGATCAGGGGGGCCGCGGGCTGCCAGCCGGGACCGAAGGCCAACGGCACGAGATCGTTCGCCACCAGCGCCACCCCGATGAACAGGACGCCGCCGGCGACGGTCGTCAGGCTGGTCGCCGTCAGGAAAGCTCGGCTCGCATTGCGGTCGTTGCGGTCGAGATCGGCGAAGAACGACAACCCGAAGCGGACGATATTGGCCTGGATCAGGTTTCCGACCTCATCCACCACCCGCTGGGCGAACTGGAAGTACCCCAGGGCCACGACGCCGTGAAAATAGCCGACCTGCAGCGCGAAGATGCGGGTGGTGCCTTGCCACAGCAGCAGTTCGATGCTCATGGAGCCGCCGAAGGACGCCAGCGTCCGGAACTCGCCCCAGTCGAAATGCAGCCGCGGCACTCGCGGCATGGCCCGCCACAGGACGATGGCCGACAGCGCGTTGGAGATGAGCACGCCGCCGACCATGGCCCAGGCCCCGGCCCCGAAATAGCCGAGAACGCCGATGGCGACGACCTGCGAGATCCGCGACAGCATCATCCGGCGGGTCAGCACATTCGCCCGCATCTTGCGGGTGAGCAGCGCGGTCGGCACCGCCATGACCGCGTTGAGCAGCAGCAGAAAGCCGGTCACCCCGAGCAGGGAGAACAGCGCCGGGTCATCGAAGAACCAGCCGATCGGGGCGGCGATCAGCCAGCACACGGCGAAACCGACGCCCCCCAACGTCATCAGGCCGGTGAAGGCGGTATCGGTGATGCTGGCATGCACCGAGCGGTGGCGGATCAGGGATTCCTGGATTCCCAGCCCCGTCGCCAGGCCGATAAGCATCACAACACCGATCACGATGCCGGCGCGCCCGATATCGGCGGGCGTCAGGAGCCAACCCGCCACGAAGATCGAGGCCACGCCCGACAACGCGTTGGAGACCGCCTCAGCGACCGCCCAAGGCGCGGCCCGCATCACGCGGGTTTCCAATCTCTTCGACATGAATTCGCCCAGATCCGCTCAACTGGTCTCGCACCGGTCACGGTCGCCGGACCGAACACGGCGTGTCGTCTGCTGTCCCGCCCTCCTCGCCAAGCGATCATCGGCGAGACGACGTCACCGGGACGTCACACCTCGCCGATTTCGCTTTGGTACCACCTCCAGGCCGTCCGGATCGACTCCTCCAGATCGAAGGTGGCGCGAAACCCGAGAACCGATGCCGCGAGGGAGGGATCGGCCACCAGCTCCGCCGCATCGCCCGAGCGCTGCGGTGCGATCTCCACCGGGATCGACCGGCCGGTGACGCGCTCGGCCGTCCGGATCACGTCGAGCACGGTGTGGCCGGTGCCGGTGCCGAGATTGAAGGCCCGCGGCTCGCCGCCATCGAGCAGATGGCGCAAGGCACGGACATGCGCATCGGCCAGGTCGGCGACATGGATGTAGTCGCGGATGCAGGTGCCGTCCTTGGTCGGATAGTCGTTGCCGAGCAGCCGGATATGGGGCAGCCGGCCGGCCGCCGCCATCAGCGTCAGCGGGATCAGATGGGTCTCGGGGTCGTGCCGCTCCCCCACCTCACCATCGGGATCGGCGCCGCAGGCGTTGAAGTAGCGCAGCGCCGTCCAGCGCAGGCCGTAGGCCGCGGCGAAATCCGCCAGCATGCGCTCGATCATCAGCTTCGATGCGCCATAAGGGTGGATCGGCGCCTGCGGCGTGTCCTCCACGATCGGCATGCGCTCCGGCAGGCCATAGGTGGCGCAGGTGCTGGAGAAGACGATATGCCGGATGCCGTGGCGCCGCGCCGCCTCGAGCAGGGACAGCGATCCCGCGACGTTGTTGCGATAGTAGATCGCGGGATCGCCGACCGATTCCCCGACATAGGTCAGCGCCGCGAAATGCAGGATCGCCACCGGCCGGTGCTGCAGCATCACCCGGTCGAGCGCCGCACCATCGCCGATATCGGCGTCCTCCAGCGGACCCCATCTGACGAAGTCGCGATGGCCGCGGCACAGGTTGTCGAGCACGACCGGAACGAAGCCGGCCGCCGCCAGCGCCTTGCAGGCATGGCTGCCGATATAGCCGGCGCCGCCGGTGACGAGGACGACGCGGCTGCTGATGCTCATCGGTTTATGACCTTTGGAAAATGGCTGGCAGGAACGGACCGCGGCCTCAGGCCGCAGTCCGCGCCACGACGATGTCCTGCCGGTTCATGTTGACCAGACCCGGATCGACCTCGGCGCCGGTCCAGGAGCCGCGGAGGACGGTCTCGATAGTCAGGCCGGCCGCGGCGTAGGCGCCGCGCAGCCAAGCCTCATCCAGCGCGGTCAGATCCTCGGGAATGTTCGGATTGTTGGTCCAGTAGCGGTCGCCCGGATACAGGGTCAGGTCGGTCTTCCCGTTCTTCAGGGCGGCCAGGCTGTCGTCGTTGATCAGGTAGTACGACGACGCCAGCCGGCCGCCGGGGCGCAGCACGCGGCCGATCTCGGCGAGGTAATGCGCCACATCGTCCGGATACATGTGGGTGAAGACCGACCACAGCGAGACGACGTCGAAGGAATTGTCCGGGAAGGGCAGGACGAATTTGGACGGCGGGATGGCGCCGGAATGATTGTAGAACTTGTTGAACAGGTCGACATGGATGAAGGTGAAGCGGAAGTTCCGCGGCGAGATGTTGCGGCTGCACCAGCGGACCTGGTCCCGGTCGATGTCGAGGCCGATGTAACGGGCCTTGTCGTCCAGATAGGACAGCAGCGGAATCGTCTTTCGCCCCATGCCGCTGCCGATATCCAGCATGACGGCGCTGCGGTCGAGTTGCAGCACGTCGCGGTAGAAATGCAGCGCCTCCCGGCCGTTCTGGGTCCAGACTCCCCGGCCCCGCGGCCCGTCGCGCATCAGGCGCAGCGGCGGCATCACCTCGTCCTGCGCCCCGCGGTCGACGAAGTCCCGGATCGCCCATGGAACGTCCCTGATGATGGAGAAGACCGGCGCCGGGACAATGTTCTTAATAGTCTGCTTGATGCTCATGAACCCCACCTTCCACGGCAGTCGACAAAGCGACTCTCCAACCGCCACGCGCCTCAACCCGTTTGCGGCGTCATTGCCTTTACCCGCCTGCGCCCCAGCATCCGGGTCATCGCCGGAGCCAGCCGGAGCATCAGGAACAGGATGATCACCAGGACGTCGTCGATCTTCCATTGCAGCAGATTGCTGCAGATCGTGAATACGGCTTTGTAGGTGATGATGTTGATGGCCAGGACATAGCGGCCGCCGCCCTTCTCGGCAACCAGCCGGAACAGCAGGGCCTGCACGACGACCGTGAACCCTTCGACCATCGACCAGAGCACCAGGCCGGGATAGCCGAAGGCATCGTAGCCCCAGACCGACATCGGCAGCCGGAAGCCGCCCGACCCCGTGTTCAGGTCTGCGCCGATCATCCACTTCGTGTAGTTGCCGGGGTTGTACGGGAAGTCATAGGGCACCAGGCCGCCGAACACCGTCATGCCCATGGTCTCGGGTGGTTCCGCCCTGTGATAGGCATCCATGAACCACCAGATGTCGTGGACATCCGACAGCCCCTTGATGATCGCATCGAACCCGACCTCGTTCTTCACCCCCAGCGCATAGAGCAGGACCTGGTTGGCGGCCGAGCCGAAGGTGAAGGCCAACAGATACACCGCCACGCCGATGCAGACCCAGCCGATGCGGCCTCGGACCAGCAGCAGGATCATCAGCCCTTCGATGATCGGCTGGGCGGCGACGCCACGGCGCAGCGACAGCAGCGCCAGCAGGGCGGCGGCCCCCAGCAGGACGATCAGCAGGATCGGTATGATCCGCCCGACATGGCCCCGTCCCGACAGCAGCAGGACCCCGACCAGCGCCCCGACCTGATACAGGCTCATGCCGCCCCGGAACAGCGACATATAGGGCGCCGCCTGGGCGGTATATTGGCCGGCGAAGTACTTGGCGACCAACGGATCGGCGGCAAAGGCCGGGACGACGCCGCTGAGCAGGTAGAATCCGCCGATGGCGACGACCGCTCCGCTCAGCAGCAGCATGGCGGCCATGGACAGCAGCAGCCCGGCGCCCCGATTGACGTTGTCGATCAACAGGCCGTTGAGCATCGCGAAGCCGCGCGGGGCGGTCAGCGACCGGATCGTTGCGACCGCCGCCAGGCACGTCACTGCCGCCCCGACCGACAGGATCATGATAAACAGTTCGGCGGCGCCCTGGCTCAGCCCCTTCGACGCGATGTACTGGTTCGTATAGTAAAAGGCGCCCCAGCCGACCGCGATGACGACGAAGGGAATCGACAGGATGAACGGGGCGTTCCGGATGCTGGGCCAGACAAAGAATGTCAGCAGCTTGCTGGTGCCGATCAGGATCAGGACGAAGCCCATCCAGGACAGGCCCGGCAGGCTCCAGGAGAAGGTGTTGAGGTAGCCGTCGCTGACGACGCTCATTGCGTGGCGTTGGCCAGATCCCCGAGCCCGCGCATGGTGATGCGGAAGATCAGCGCGGCGGACGAGGCGAAGATGGCAAAGACGCCGATGACGACCAGCAATAGCAGCGGCTTGGGCGAGGTAGGCCCGACCGACACCGCCGGCGGATCGATCACGTCGATGGCGAAGGGCGTGTCGCCCTGCACCGCCAGCTGCCGGCGGCGCTGCTCGACCAGCAGCGGGATCAGCGTATCGCGCATGGTCAGATCGGTGGTCGAGGACAGCAGGGCGTTGATGCGGCTGATCAGGGACGAGATCTGGTTGGCGATCTGCTCCCGGTTGATCTGATCGTTGTCGGCAATGACCGTGCGCAGCACGTACAGCGCCGCCTGCGGATCGGTGTGATCATAGGTGACGACCTGCGCGTTGCTGGCCACACCGGACTTCATGTTGATGACATCCAGGACGGCGTCCCGAACCCGGTCGGCATTGGGCGGGCTGTAGGGCGGCAGCCCGGCAGCCTTTGCCACCTGGGCCTTGACCCAGGCGACCGGTCCCCGCGGCGGCGTCCAGCTCCGGGTCTCGGGATCCCATTCATTGACGAACAAGGCCTGGAGGAACTCCGGATCCTGCATCAGGCGATCGGCCAGCGTGGTGCTGGCCAGCGTCTGCATGAACCGGTCGAATTCGGGCGGCACCTTCTGCCCGCCGAAGAGAAGGCTGGCCACGCCTTCGGTGGACCCGCCGCCGAGCAGGCGCTGATCGGGCTTGTCCGCGATGATCGGCATGATGATCGCCGATGCCGTGTATTTCTTCGGGCTGACCAGGATGAAGGCCACCGCGGCGACCTCGCACAGGATCAGCGTCACGAGAATGAACAGCCAGGGGCGTTCGAAATATGCCGAACGATACCAGCGGAAGGGGGCGCTCAACCAACGCATCTGATAACCGTTATCCAGACTGTTTGCAGAAAACGCGCAACGCAGGGCGCCGCAATTTGTTCAACCTCGATCACCGCGCGTCGGTGACGAGGCCGGCACGTGACCGGCATCGGCATCCTGCGACGGCGGCGGGATATTGCCTCACACCCCTAACGATGTCTATATGGCCAGATCAAAACTTCACTTGAAAATAAGAAGACCCTGACAGGCCAGTAAAGACAAAGGAATTACCTTAATCCTGCCGCATTTTCGCCGATTCCTGCCAACCGTATGCTTCTTCGGCATGAAGCTGCGCCGAACAAGGGATGTTGTCTGGCGCCATGACCCAGTGCAGGCAGACTTGGCCGGTGCGGGTGCCAGCGGCGCCGGATCGGAATCCGGCTTGGTATGGTTAGGATAAAATTCACTTGCGAACGAACCTCAGGGCGATTGAACGGTATTTTTGCCTTCCACGGGAATTAATACGACTGGTTCACGCTGCCGGATTGCCGTACTAATGTTGCATTGCACAAGATCACGAGACGGGCATGATGTCCTTCGACGCGGATAAGGCATCGCCTGGGATCGGGTCGAGGATCGCCGAGGATCGTGTCGCGCTGGTCATTCCGACATTGAACGCGGCGAAGCATCTCGACTCCCTGCTCCCGGCCCTGCAGGCACAGTCGTTCCAGCCGCGGACCGTCCTCGTCATCGATTCCAGCTCGACCGACGATACGGTGGACCGTTTCCGGGCGGCCGGCGCCGAGGTGGTCGTCATTCCGCGGGCGCAGTTCGACCACGGCGGCACCCGCCAGCGCGCGGTCAACCGCCTGTCGCCGCGGATCGAGGTGATCGTCTTCCTGACCCAGGATGCGGTGCCGGCCGACGGCGAGACCATCGGCCGCATCGTCGGCGCCTTTGCCGACCCCGAGGTCGGCGTCGCCTATGGCCGGCAGCTGCCGCATCACGGCGCCGGGGCGATCGAGGCCCATGCCCGGCTGTTCAACTACCCGCCCGAGAGCGTCGTGTTGCGCCCGCAGGACGCCGCGGCCGCCGGGATCAAGGCGACCTTCTGCTCCAACTCCTTCGCCGCCTATCGCCGGCGGGCGCTGGAGATGGTCGGCGGCTTCCCCTCCGGCACGATCTTCGGCGAGGACGCCGCGGCGACCGGCCGGATGCTGCTGTCCGGCTGGGCCAAGGCCTATGTCGCCGAGGCCCAGGTACACCATTCGCACAGCTACGGCCTGGGCGAGGAGTTCCGCCGCTATTTCGACGTCGGCGTGATGCACGCCCGGGCGCCCTGGCTGCTGGAGCGTTTCGGCAAGGCCGAGGGCGAAGGGCGGCGCTTCGTGCAGTCCGAGCTGCGCCACCTGGCCCGGCATGAGCCCAAGGCCATCCCATCGGCCATCCTGCGCACTGCGATCAAGCTCGCCGCCTATCACTGCGGCCGCCGCGAGGCGCGGATTCCCCGCCCGCTGAAGCGCCGGATCAGCCTGAACCGGCGGTACTGGGCCTGACCGGCGCAGGCCGCCGCGCGCCCGGTGTGGCATAGGCCCCCTTCCCGGCCGGCCCGCGATCTGCTTTAGAGGGGTGATGAGCAAGCCAGCCCCCGATCGTCCGACTCGTCCCAACGCGGCACAGATGGCGTCGCCCTCCTACCGCCTGCCGGAGCTCGACCAGGACTTCCTGCTCGGCGATTCCATGCGCGGCGTCCGCCTGATGCTGGAATATGCCAAGGCCGAGGAGTCGCTGCGGGCCTGGGGCGTGCGCTCCACCATCGTCGTCTTCGGCAGCGCCCGCGCCAGCGAGGGCGGGCCCGGCCGTCACGCCCATTGGTATGCCCAGGCGCGCGAATTCGGCCGCATCGCATCCGAGCGCGGCGGCGCCCTGACCGACCATGGCGGGCTGCGCGACAACGTCATCGCCACCGGCGGCGGCCCCGGCATCATGGAGGCGGCGAACCGCGGCGCGGCCGAGGCCGGCGCGCCGACCATCGGCTACAACATCACCCTGCCGCATGAGCAGGAGCCGAACGCCTGGTCCACCCCGGCGCTGACCTTCCGCTTTCACTATTTCGCCATGCGCAAGATGCACCTGGCGATGCGGGCCAATGCGCTGGTGGTGTTCCCCGGCGGCTTCGGCACCTTCGACGAGCTGTTCGAGCTCCTGACCCTGCGCCAGACCGGCAAATCCTCCTCGGCCCTGCCGGTCGTGCTGTTCGACGAAGCCTATTGGCGCGCCGTGATCGGCTTCGACGCGCTGGTCGAGCACGGCATGATCGACGCCCGCGATCTGCAGCTGTTCCACTTCGCCGACAGCGCCGAGGCGATCTGGTCGATCCTGGCCGAGCAGGGGCTGAAGCGGCGGTCGTGATCTTCCCTGCGGCATTTAGCGAAATGTTTGCCCGGATATAGCGGCGCTGTAAGATCGCGTCCGACAGGCCGGCAACCGCCCGGCCGGCAATCGGAACGGGGAACAGGACGATGCGGATCACACGACGCGGCTGGCTCGGCGCGCTGCTGGCCGGGGCGCTGGGCGCGGCCACGGCCTTCGGTGCGCCGGCGGGCGCCCGGGCGCAGGACATCACGGTGTTCGCCGCCGCCAGCCTGAAAGACGCGCTGGACTCGATCAACACCCAGTGGCAGGCCGATGCCAAGCACAAGGCCACCATCTCCTATGCCGCCAGCTCGGCCCTGGCGAAGCAGATCGAGGCCGGGGCCCCGGCCGACGTCTTCATCTCGGCCGATCTCGACTGGATGAAGTATCTGGCCGACCGCAAGCTGATCAAGCCGGAGACGCAGGCGACCCTGCTGGGCAACCGCATCGTGCTGGTGGCGCCGAAGGAGTCGACGGTGCAGCTGACCATCGCGCCGAATTTCGAGCTGGCCAAGGCGCTGGGCGACGGCCATCTGGCCATGGCCGACGTCAAGGCGGTGCCGGCCGGCAAATACGGCCAGGCGGCGCTGGAGAAGCTCGGCGTCTGGGCCTCGGTCCAGGGCAAGATCGCCCAGGCCGAGAACGTCCGCGCCACCCTGGCACTGGTGTCGCGCGGCGAGGCCCCGCTGGGCATCGTCTACCAGACCGACGCCGCGGCGGATTCGGGGGTCAAGGTCATCGGCACCTTCCCGGCCGACAGCCACCCGCCGATCCTGTATCCGGTGGCGGTGCTGGCCAGCAGCGACAAGCCCGAGGCCCAGGCCTTCGTCGACTACCTGAAATCGCCCGCCGCCAGGCCGCTGTTCGAGAAGCAGGGCTTCACGGTCGTGGCGCAGTAATCTCCCCGTGTTCGACTTCACCCCCGACGAGCTGACCGCGATCCTGTTGAGCCTGAAGGTCTCGCTCTGGGCCATGGCGGTCAGCCTGCCGCTCGGCGTGCTGATCGCCCTGGCCCTGGCGCGCGGCCGGTTCTGGGGCAAGTCGATCCTGAACGGCGTGGTCCATCTGCCGCTGGTGCTGCCGCCGGTTGTCACCGGCTACATCCTGCTGCTGTTGTTCGGCAAGATGGGTCCGATCGGCTCCATCCTCGCCCAGGTCGGAATCGTCTTCTCCTTCCGCTGGACCGGCGCCGCCCTGGCGGCCGGGGTGATGGGCCTCCCGCTGATGGTCCGCGCCATCCGCCTGTCGATCGAGGCGGTGGACCGCCGGCTGGAGGCCGCGGCCGGCACGCTGGGCGCCTCGCCCGTCTGGGTGTTCCTGACCGTCACCCTGCCGCTGATCCTGCCCGGGGTGATCGCCGGCGCCATCCTGGCCTTCGCCAAGGCGATGGGCGAGTTCGGTGCCACCATCACCTTCGTTTCCAACATCCCGGGCGAGACCCAGACCCTGCCCTCGGCGATCTACACCTTCACCCAGGTGCCGGGCGGCGATCTCGGCGCGCTGCGGCTGACCCTGGTCTCGGTCGTGATCTCGATGGCCGCCCTGCTCGCCTCCGAGGTGATGGCCCGGCGCGCCGGCGTGCAGGTGCACGCGACGTGAGCCTCGAGGTCGACATCCGCCACCGCCAGGGCGGTTTCGCGCTCGATATCGGCTTCCGCAGCGAAGGCCGACTGACGGCGCTGTTCGGCCGCTCCGGCGCCGGTAAGACCTCAGTGGTCAACGTCATCGCCGGGCTGGTGCGGCCGCAGCAGGGCCGGGTGGTGGTCGACGGCCGCGTCCTGGTCGACACCGCGCGCGGTGTGGCCCTGCCGATGCATCGCCGCCGCATCGGCTACGTCTTCCAGGAGGGCCGGCTGTTCCCGCATCTGACGGTGCGGCAGAACCTGCTCTACGGCCGCTGGTTCACGCCGAAGGCCGAGCGCAGCGCCGAATTCGGCCGCGTCGTCGAGCTGCTCGGCATCGCCCCGTTGCTCGACCGCCGGCCGGCGCTGCTGTCGGGCGGCGAGAAGCAGCGCGTGGCGATCGGCCGGGCCCTTTTGTCCAGTCCGCGCCTGCTCTTGATGGACGAGCCGTTGGCCTCGCTGGACGAGGCGCGCAAGGCCGAGATCCTGCCTTATGTCGAGCGGCTGCGCGACAAGGCCCGGATCCCGATCGTCTATGTCAGCCACTCCCTTGGCGAGGTGGCGCGGCTGGCTACCACCCTGGTGGTGCTGGCCGAGGGCCGGATCGCGGCGTCCGGGCCCGTATCCGAGGTGATGGGCCGGGCCGACCTGTTCCCGCGGGCCGAGGCCGGCGCCGTGCTGGACGCCGCGGTCGAGGACCATGACGACCGCTGGCAGCTGACCCGGCTGCGCGTCGCCGCCGGCGTCCTGACCGTGCCGCGGGTCGAGCTGCCGCCCGGCAGCGCGGTGCGCGTCCGGATCCGTGCCCGCGACGTGATGCTGGCCACCCGCCCGCCCGATGGGCTGAGCGCGCTGAACGTGCTGCCGGCGACGGTGGTGGACATCGCGTCCGGCGACGGCCCGACCGCCGAGATCCGCCTGGACTGCGCCGGCGACGGCCTGCTGGCCCGGCTGACCCGGCGCTCGGTCGAGGCGCTGGAGCTGGCGCCGGGGCGGCCGGTGCATGCGGTGATCAAGAGCGTCGCCTTCGACAGCCACAGCATCGGCGGCGCCCTGCGCGGCGGCCCGAACGGGGCGGATGCCGATCTGGAGAGCTGAGCGCGGATAGGCTCGCATCGGCCCGTCTTGACAATCGCTGTATCCAAATGAATATATCGACAAGGCAATCGGGCACTCCCCGGCAGCCTCCCAGGTTGCGCCCCGGTCCCGTCCCAAGCCCGGCGCGCGGCCCAGCCTTTCGGGGCGGCGGTCCTTCCGCCGCCCTTTTTCTTGCGCCCGAAGGTTTGTCGACAAACTGCATTCCACCGGCCTATCATCCGCCCCGGATCGAGAGGCAGGGAAGGGCACGCCCTTGGCGCGAGCGGCGAAACCACAGGATGGCGGCGAGACCCGGTCGCGCGGCGGCGGAGCCACCAAGGTCTATGAGGCGCTGAAGCACGACATCCTCGACCTGGTGCTGGCCCCCGGCTCGGCGCTGGACGAGACCCGCATCGCCGAGCGCTTCGGCCTGTCGCGCACGCCGATCCGCGAGGCATTGGTGCGGCTGGCCGCCGACGGGCTGGTCGCCACCCTGCCGAACCGCAACACCATCGTCGCGCCGATCGACTTCTCCACCCTGCCCGCCCATTTCGACGCGCTGACCCTGATGCACCGGGTCACCACCCGGCTGGCCGCCTTGCGCCGCACGGCCAAGGATCTGGATGATATCCGCACCCACCAGGCCGGCTTCGGCCGGGCGGTGGCGGCGGCCGACGCGATCGGCATGGCCGATGCCAACCGCGACTTCCACCTGGCGATCGCCCGCGCCGGCCGCAACCGCTACTACACCGAGCTGTTCGGCCGGCTGCTGGACGAGGGACGGCGGCTGAACCGGATCTACTATGCCTCCTTCGACGACCACCTGCCGGCCGAGTTCGTGGCCGAGCACGAGGCGATCATCCAGGCCATCGTCGACCGCGACGCCGACCGCGCCGACAGCCTGGCCCGCGCCCATGCCGGGCAGGTGGTGCGGCAGATCCAGGGCTTTTTGGCCAGCGGCGTGGCCGGCGAGGTCGCCCTCGGCCCTGCGTCCGAGCCCGCCCAACCCGCGCTGCCGGCCTGACATGGCCGGAATCGCCATCATCGGCGGGGGCGTGATCGGCTGCGCCGCGGCGGCCTGGCTGGCGGCCGACGGACACGAGGTCACGGTCTATGAGCGCCGGCCGGAGGATCGCCACGCCTCGTCCGGCAATGCCGGGCTGCTGGCCTTCCCGGAGATCACGCCGCTGGCCCGGCCCGGCGTGCTGAGATCGGTGCCGCGCTGGCTGATGGATCCGCTGGGTCCGCTGGCCCTGCGCTGGCGCGACCTGCCGGCGCTGACGCCCTGGCTGCTGCGCTTCCTGACCGCGGCAAGGGCGGAGCAGGTGGAGCGGTCGACGACGGCGCTCGGCGAGCTGATGCGCGGCGCCCTCGGCGACCACCAGGAGCTGGCCCGCCGTACCGGCCTGTCAGGCCATCTGCGCCAGACCGGGGCGATCGACGTCTATGACACCGAGACCAGCTTCCGCGCCGCCCTGCCGGAATGGGAGCTGCGCCGCCGCCTCGGCGGTCACGACTTCGAGCCGCTGACGCCGGATCAGGCCCGTGCCCTCGTGCCCGACCTGAAGGGCGGCTTCGCCCGCGCCGTGCTGTGCCCGGCCTATTGGATGGTCGACAGCCCGCTCGGCGTGCTGCAGGGCCTGCGCCGCGGCCTGGGCAACCGGCTGGTGACGGGCGCGGTCTCCGCCATCGAGCCCGGCGCGGAGGCCATCTCCGTCCGGCTCGCCAACGGCACCATCCGGACCTTCGATCACGTGGTGGTCGCCGCCGGCGTCTGGTCGCGCGAGATCGTCCGCGGCCTGGGCCTGAAAGTGCCGCTGGAGACCGAGCGCGGCTACAACACCACGATCCCGGAGGCGCCGGTGAAGCTGCCGATGCCGGTGGTGTTCGCCGATCACGGCTTCGTCGCCTCGCCCCTTTCCGACGGGCTGCGCATCGGTGGGGCGGTGGAGCTGGCGACGGTGGACGCGCCGGCCAACCTGGCCCGCGCCCGGGCGCTGCGGCGGAAGGCCAGGGCCTATCTGCCCGCGATCCCGGAGACCGGCGGCACCGAATGGATGGGCCGCCGCCCCTCCACCCCCGACAGCCTGCCGGTGATCGGCCCGCATCCGCGTGACAAGCGCATCGTCTTCGCCTTCGGCCACGGCCATCTCGGCCTGACCCTGTCGGCCACCACCGCCCGCCTCGCCGCCGGCCTGCTCTCAGGCAGCCCGGCCCCCGCAGCCTTCGGCATCGACCGGTTCCAGTGAGAGCATCATGACCAAGAGCAGCTTCTTCTGCATCGACGCCCACACCTGCGGCAACCCGGTCCGCGTCGTCTCTGGCGGCGCCCCGCCGCTCAAGGGCGCGACGATGAGCGAGAAGCGGCAGACCTTCATCGCCGACTATGACTGGATCCGCACCGGGCTGATGTTCGAGCCGCGCGGCCATGACGTGATGTCGGGATCGATCCTCTACGCCCCGACCCGCGACGATGCCGACGCCGCCATCCTGTTCATCGAGACCTCGGGCTGCCTGCCGATGTGCGGCCACGGCACCATCGGCACGGTCACGGTAATGGTCGAGGAAGGGCTGGTGCGGCCGAAGGTGCCGGGCAGGTTGCGGCTGGAGGTGCCCGCCGGCATCGTCGACGCGGAATACGAGCAGGACGCCGCCGGCCACGTCACCTCGGTGCGCATCCGCAACGTCCCCTCCTTCCTGTACAAGGAGAAGCTGGAGTTCGAGCTGCCGGGCGTCGGCCCGCTGGTGGCGGACATCGCCTATGGCGGCAACTTCTACGCCATCATCGAGCCGCAGCCGGGCTATGCCGACCTGGAGGCTCTCTCCGCCGGCGAGATCCAGCGCCTGTCCCCGATCGTCCGGCAGGTGGTGAATGAGCGCTTCGACATGGTGCACCCGGAGGACCCGACCATCCGCGGCCTGCGCCATGTGCAGTGGACCGGCAAGCCGAAGCACCCGGAGGCGCATGCCCGCAACGCCGTGTTCTACGGCGAGAAGGCGATCGACCGGTCGCCCTGCGGCACCGGCACCTCGGCCCGCATGGCCCAGTTGGCGGCGCGCGGCGAGCTGAAGTCGGGCGACGCCTTCGTGCATGAGAGCATCATCGGCAGCCTGTTCCACGGCCGGGTCGAGGGCACGGCCAAGGTGGGCTCCTTCGACGCGATCATTCCGTCGATCGCCGGCCAGGCCTGGCTGACCGGCTACAACACCATCTTCCTCGACGACCGCGACCCCTTCGTCCGCGGCTTTACGGTCATGTGACGGGGTCCCACTTCTCTATTGTTGGGCCTGAGCCACCCCCTCACCCGAAATTGCTGCGCGATTTCGACCTCTCCCCAAGGAGAGGTGTAAGGGGCCATGCTCCGATTCCCCTCTCCTTGGGGAGAGGGAGGGGCCCGCCGCGTTGGCGGCGGGAGGGTGAGGGGGATTCGAGGAGAACGGGATGATCGACCGGGTGTTTCTGATCGGGGCCGGGCTGCACGGCGTGGTGGCGGTGGCGATGGGCGCCTTCGCCGCGCATGGCATGGCGGACGCGGCGCCGGAGCGGCTGGGCTGGGTGCACACCGGGGCGCAGTACCAGCTGGTCCACGCCGTGGCGCTGCTGGCCCTGGCCCTGCTGGGCGCGCCGGGGATGCTGCGCTGGGCCGGCTGGTCCTTCCTGGTCGGCGCCGCGATCTTCTCCGGCACGCTCTACCTGATGGCCTTCGGCGCGCCGCGCTGGTTCGGCGCCATCACCCCGATCGGCGGCGTGCTGCTGATCCTGGGTTGGGCCCTGGCGGTGCTGGCCGCCTTCCGCCTGGCGGAAAGCTGAGATGCGAGGCGTTGGCCACGGCCGCCGCCCGCGCTAGGGTCTGACTCATCATGGCGGACCTCGACCTCGACGCGCGCGACCTGATCTGCCCGATGCCGGTCCTGAAGGCACGCAAGGCGCTGCAAGGCCTGGCGCCGGGCCAGGTGCTGGACGTGCTGGCCACCGACGCCGCGGCGCGCAAGGACTTCCCGGCCTTCTGCGACGCCACCGGCCATGTCCTGGTCGCGGTCGCCGAGGAGCCGGACGGCGTCACCCGCTACAGCATCCGCAAGGCAGGATAGGGCATGGACACGCTGCTCTTCACCCACCCGGCCTGCATCGGCCACGACACCGGCCCCGGCCATCCCGAGCGGCCGGACCGGCTGCGGGCGGTGCTGACGGCGCTGGAGGATGAGAGCTTCCATCTGTTGCAGCGGCGCGAGGCGCCGGAGGCGACGATCGAGCAGATCGCCCGCGCCCATCCCGACGCCTTCGTCCGCCGGCTGCTGGCCGCGGTGCCGGAGAGCGGGCTGCAGCCGATCGACGCCGATACCGTGCTGTCGCCGGGGTCGGGCGCCGCCGCGCTGCGGGCGGCCGGCGCCGGCTGCGCCGCGGTCGACGCGGTGCTGGCGGGCGAGGCGCGCAACGCCTTCTGCGCCGTGCGGCCGCCCGGCCACCATGCCGAGACGGCGCGGGCCATGGGCTTCTGCCTGTTCAACAGCGTCGCCATCGCCGCCATGCACGCCCGGCTGGCGCATGGGCTGGGCCGGATCGCGGTGGTCGATTTCGACGTCCATCACGGCAACGGCACCCAGGACATCTTCTGGTCCGAGCCCGACCTGTTCTACGCCTCGACCCACCAGTCGCCGCTGTATCCCGGCACCGGCTCGGAGGACGAGACCGGGGTGGCCGGCAACATCCTCAACGCGCCGCTGCCGCCGATGTCGGGCGGGGTCGAGTTCCGCCGGGCGATGGAGCGGGTCGTGCTGCCCGCGGTCGACGCCTTCGCGCCGGAGCTGCTGCTGATCTCGGCCGGCTTCGACGCCCATGCCCGCGACCCGCTGGCCAATCTCGAGCTGCACGAGGGCGATTTCGCCTGGGCGACGCAGGAGCTGATGCGCCTGGCCGACCGGCATTGCGGCGGCCGCGTCGTCTCCACCCTCGAAGGCGGCTACGACCTGCGCGCCCTCGCCCTCTCCACCGCCGCCCATGTGCACACGCTGATGACCGGCTGAGCGGGCGAGCCGCTCCTATCCCGGCGTGGCCGGCCACAGCCCGGCCAGCATCTCCGGCAGGATGGTGTCGTCGAGGGGGCCGGTCCCAGGCGCCGCCTCGCCGATCCCGTCGAACTTGCCGTCCAGCGCCAGATGGGCGAAGCCGTGCACCACCGACCAGGCGGCCAGCACGGTGGTGAGGGCCGCGCGGTCCAACGGCCGGCCGGCGGCGATGCCGCGATAGGCCCGGACCGCGTCCTCGAGCTCGGCGAAAGCGGCCTGGCCGGCGGCGCGCAGGCGCCCGTCCTCCCAGTTCAGCCGGTCCTTGCGGAACATCAGCAGGAACCGCGCCGGATGCGCCCGGGCGAAGCGGACATAGCCCAATCCCTGCCCGTGCAGCCGGGCGACGGGATCGGTGCCGCCTGTCGCCGCGCCGTCGCGCAGGAAGCGGGCCAGCGTCTCGAAGCCCAGCAGCGCCACTTCGGTCAGCAGCCCCGCGGCGCTGCCGAAATGATGCGCCGGGGCGGCTGCCGAAACTCCGGCACGGCGGGCCGCCTCGCGCAGGGTGAAGCCCTCGACCCCACGCTCGGTCAGGATCGTCTCGGCCGCCTCGATCAGCGCCCGCTGCAGATCGCCATGGTGGTACCGCTCCCGCGGCTCCGTCGTCTCGTCCGACATCAGCCCTAACTTTACAGTGTTCAGATTCGATGATAGCGTCTCATCTTAACACTGTTCAGACGGAGGGGAAGCCATGCTCGACCTGCTGTTCCGCGGCGGCAACATGCTCGCGATCCTCGGCTGGCTGGCGCTGGCCACAGCGCCGCTGTTGCCGCGCCACAAGGCCAAGCTGCGGACCGCCGCCGGGCTGGCGGTGCCGCTGCTCTTCGCTGCCGCCTATCTCGGCCTGGTCGGCATCTCCTGGGGCTCGGCCCAGGGCGGCTACGGCTCGATCGACGCGGTGCGGGCCCTGTTCGACTCGCCCGGCATGCTGGTCGCCGGCTGGCTGCACTACCTGGCCTTCGACCTGTTCGTCGGCGGCTGGATCGCCCGCGAGGGAGAGCGGGCCGGGCTGCCGCATCTGCTGCTGCTCCCCTGCTTCGTCCTGACCTTCCTGTTCGGTCCGGCCGGCCTCCTCGCCTTCGCCCTGCTGCGGGCGGGGCTCGGCCGCCGCGCTCCCGGCCAGGTGGCGGAGGCATGACCATGTCCTCGACCGCCCTTCCCCTGCCGCACGATCCGGTGCGCGGGCCCGCCACCCTGCTCCGGGCGCTCCGCCGCCGCGACCCGACGCTGGCGGGCTTCGGCCTGGCCCTGCTCGCGCTCGCCGTCGTCCTGAGCGTGGCGTGGGCGCTCGACCCGCGCCAGCTGCACGGCGAGGACGTCTGGGCCAAGCCGGTCAAGTTCCTGCTCTCGGTCGGGCTGTTCGCCCTGACCAGCGCCTGGTTCATCGGCGAGCTGCCCGAGGCGCGGCGGAGCGCGGCCCCGATCCGGATCGCGCGCTGGACCGTCATCACCGCCGGCACCTTCGAGCTGGTCTACATCACCCTGCAAGGCGCGCTCGGCCAGCCTTCGCATTTCAACAACTCCACCCCATTCCACGCGGTGATGTTCGCGCTGATGGGGATCGGTGCCGTGGCCCTGACCGCAACCACCCTGCCACTGGCGCGCGAGATCGCCCGCCACGGCACCGGGCTGACCCCGGCGCTGCGCCTGGCGATCGTGCTGGGGCTGGTGCTGACCTTCATCCTCGGCGTCGGCGCCGGCATCGCCATCTCCGTCCATGGCGGCCACGCCGTCGGCGGCATCCCCGACCATCCCGGCCTGCCGCTGCTCGGCTGGTCGACCACCGGCGGCGACCTGCGGGTGCCGCACTTCCTCGGCATCCACGCCCAGCAGCTGCTGCCGCTGGCCGGCGCGGCCCTGGCCGCGGCCCTGCCGACACGGGCGCGGCCGGCGGTCTGGCTGGTCTCGGCCCTCTATGTCCTGGTCACCCTCGCCGCCTTCGCCCAGGCGATGGCGGGCCGGCCGCTGATCGGCCTGTGACGGGGCGGCGGGCGCATTACTGCGCCAGCGCGGTGATCCACAGCGCCCGCGCCTCGCCCTCGCCCGTGGCGATCGCGGCATGGCCGACGCGGGCGTCGAAATACACGGCATCGCCGGGGCCGAGTTCGACCGAGCCGTCGCGCTCGGAGAACAGCGTCACCCGGCCGGCGAGCACATACAGGAAATCGTCGCTGTCGTGCCGCTCCCAGTCCGCGAAATCGTTCAGGGACCGGGCGTGGATGATGACCTCCGCGGCCAGGAAGGGCGCGTTGCGCAACTCGCCGCCGAAGGGGCGAAGGCGGTAGTTCGGCATCTCGGTGGTCGCGCCCTCGCCCGCCCGAACCACGATGCGGCGCCCGCGCAGGGGCGAATCGGCCGGGCCGAACAGGCCGGCCAGCTCGATGCCGAAACCGCGCGCGAGCTTCTGCATCGCCTGGAAGGTCGGCGACATCTCGCCCCGCTCGATCTTCGACAGCGCCGAGCGGGACAGGCCGGTGCGGCCGGCCGCCTCCTCCAGCGTCCAGCCCTTCTCCGCCCGCAGCCGGCGCACGGTCTCCGCCAGGTCGATCTCCGGCGTTCGCACATCCTTCGGCGGCATGGTCGCTCCCATCCTGCAGCCCTTCGCTTGTCGAGCGGCGGTGTCGACCCGTCAAGTCGGTTTCCACTATGCTGGAAATTTCCACTATAGTAGATGAACCAAGGCCGGCACGACCGGCGGCTGCGGAGAGACGACATGGAAGCGCTGGTGTTCGACCGGTTCGGCGGTCCCGAGGTGTTGCAGTATCGGACGCTGCCCGACCCGCCGGTGCCGCCGGGCCATGTCCAGCTGGCGCTGCGCGCCGCCGGGCTGAACTTCGCCGACCTGCACCGCCGCCGCGGCAACTACCGCCTGGCCGGCGCCGCGCCGCATATCGCCGGCTATGAGGGCGCGGGCGAGGTGGTGGCGCTGGGCGATGGGGTCGAGGGCATCCGCCTCGGCGACCGCATCGGCTTCGCCGACGTGGCCTTCGCCAACGCGACGCGCGTGACCGTGCCGGTCGACCGCGCCATCCCGCTGCCGGACGACATCGGCGACCGCGAGGCCGCGGCGATCCTGCTGCAGGGGCTGACGGCCCAGTATCTGGTGGCGGACAGTGCCCCGGTCCGCGCCGGGTCCCGGGTGCTGGTCCATGCCACGGCGGGCGGGGTCGGCCAGTTGCTGGTGCAGATGGCGAAGCGGCGCGGCGCCGCGGTCATCGCCCTGGCTTCGACGCCGGAGAAGGCGGCGGTCGCGGCGGCCAGGGGCGCCGACCACGGCCTGACCTATGAGGGCGACTGGGTCGCGGCGGTGCGGCGGCTCAGCGATGGCGGGGTCGACATCGCCTATGATTCGGTCGGCACGACTCTGGCGGACAGCCTGGCCGCCACCCGGCCGCGCGGCACGGTGGTGGCCTACGGCACCGCGGGCGGCGATCCGCCGGCGATCGATCCGCGGCAGCTGATGGAGCAGTCGAAGGCCGTGGTCGGCGGCGACCTGTGGGACCATCTCGACAGCCGCGCCGGCCGGCTGGCCCGCGCCGAGGCGCTGTTCGCCGCGCTGCGGGCCGGCGAGATCGCCTTGCCGGAGATCGAGGTCTTCCCGCTGTCGCGCGGCGCCGACGCGCATCGCCGGCTGGAGAGCCGCGGCGTCACCGGCAAGATCGTGCTGGTGCCGGACGGGGCAGGCTGAGCCTCAGTCCAGCGCCGCCGCGATCTCCGCCCATTCCTGCTCCAGGCTGGCCGAGGACATCGGGCAGCCGGCCTGGCGGTACCAGTAGCCGGCATTGCCGAGATCGCCTTCCTTGCGGTGCAGATAGGCATGGGCCCAGGCGGCGTCGGCCCCGTCCTCGGAATCGACGCAGCCATGCGCCCGGTCCCAGTCGCCCTTGGCGTCCCACCACAGCGCGGCGAGCGGCGGCGACAGGGTCGCTGGCGGCTGGTCCTGGTCCAGGGAACGTCTGAAAGCGGAGACATCCATCGGTCGGCCTCCCGGTTCGGCAGGGGCGCGGCGCCCCGGGCCGGGGATCAGCGCACAGCCCGGCGCCGGGCACAAGCCGTGAGATGGTGTTGCCGCAACAGAACAAGGGGCCATAAGGCCCCTCGTCTCACCCATCGGAACGACCGGTCCGGGGCCGCGGGGCCCCGGCGTGCCGGATCAGTAGCCCTGGATCTGCAGCCGCTTGCGCAGCGCCTTGCGCTGGCGGCGGACGGCTTCGGCTTCCTCACGGATGCGGCGCTCGGACGGCTTCTCGTAGCTCCGGCGCTGCTTCATCTCGCGAAAGATGCCTTCGCGCTGCATACGCTTCTTGAGGACGCGCAGCGCCTGGTCAATGTTGTTGTCGCGGACGAGCACCTGCATCGGGCAAAGGCCTTTTCACTGAACGGGTCGGGCGGGATTACGCCTTTCAACCGAGAATGTCGAGTACGATTCGACGAATCTCGTCGCGGGACAGCTCTGCCTTGTGCGCCGGCTGCCGCAGCGGGGTGGTTGCCAGCCGCGGCGTCGGACGGCGCGGGCGGCGGGGCATGGTCTTGATCTGTACGGTCTTCATGTCTGTTCTTTACGGTTCGGGCCCTTGGGGCCTCGTTGCACTCAATATCGCTTAAACCACGACACCCGGGCCATCGGCCCGCCCGTCGCGGCACAAAGCACGATCGACAGGCGAGTGCCTGCCTTATCGTTCGGATCATGGTTGGGATGGGGGTCCGGGCCGGTTCCTCGGAACGTCGGCGCGGATCGTGTCGAAACCGATCTCGCGGCTCCATATAGGGGAAGAGCGAGCGGTTTGCAACCAGCCGGATGAAAAACAGCCGATCGGCGGAGGTGACAGCGGGCCGGATCGTTCCCACATCGAAATCATCTCGGCGGCTGACACTGGGGGGCAACCATGCGCTTCGGCTTCGTCGGACTCGGCCTGATCCTCGTGCTGTTCCTGCCCAGCGCGCCTGCCGCGGCCCAGGACCAGCCGGTCGATCTCGAGCTGGTGCTCGCGGTCGACGTCTCCCGCTCGATGGATGATGACGAGCAGGCGCTGCAGCGCGACGGCTATGTCGGCGCCCTCACCCATCCCGAGGTGATCGATGCCATCGCCTCCGGCGTCCATGGCCGCATCGCCATCACCTATGTCGAATGGGCCGGCGCCACCTCCCAGGCCGTGATCCTGCCCTGGCGGCTGATCGACGGCGCCGCGGCGGCGCGCACGGCGGCGGCGGACCTGTCCGAGACCTTCGGCACGGTGATGCGGCGCGGCACCTCGATCTCCGGCGCGCTCCTGTTCTCCGCCGGGCTGTTCGACAACAACGGCTACGAGGGCATCCGCCGCGCCATCGACATCTCCGGCGACGGGCCGAACAACGCCGGCTGGCCGGTGTCGGGCGCGCGCGAGATCGCGCTGGCGAAGGGCATCACCATCAACGGCCTGCCGGTGATCCTGAAGCGCGGCGGCTTCGGCGGCCTGCCGGAGCCCGACATGCTCGACGCCTATTATCGCGACTGCGTGATCGGCGGCCCCGGCGCCTTCACCGTGCCGGTGCGCAGCCCGCAGCAATTCGCCGAGGCGATCCGGCGCAAGCTGGTGCTGGAGATCGCCGGCGCAGTGCCGGAGGCGGTGCCCGCCGCCTTCATCCCCGCCCAGGCCGGCGGCACCGACTGCATGATCGGCGAGAAGACCCGCCCGCGCTGGCTGGACCAGGACCAGCGGTAGCTCCCTACCCCTCCACCACCAGCCGGTAGCCGACGCCGGCCTCGGTCGCGATCAGCCGCGGCCGGGCCGGGTCGTCGCCCAGCTTCTGGCGCAGCTGGCCGACATAGACGCGGAGATACTGCATCGCGTCGATATGGGCGGGGCCCCAGACCTCGCGCAGGATCTTCTGATGCGTCACCACCCGGCCGTGATGGGCCGCCAGCAGGCGCAGGATCTCGAACTCCTTCTTCGATAGCCGGATCTCGCGGCCCTCGAAGCGTACCCGGCGATGCGGCACGTCGACGGTCAGCGGCCCGGCCTCGATCACCGCCTCGGCCGCCTCGTCCTCCTGCCCGCCGCGGCGCAGGGCGGCGCGCAGCCGGGCGGTCAGCTCGGCGATGCCGAAGGGCTTGGTGACGTAGTCGTTGGCGCCGCGGTCCAGCGCCTCGACCTTCTCGGCCTCGCCGGCGCGGACCGACAGCACGATCACCGGCACCGCCGACAGCTCGCGGATCCGGCTCAGCACCTGCTGGCCGTCGATGTCGGACAGGCCGAGGTCGAGGATCACCAGGTCGGGCCGGTCCTGCACCACCCGCTCCAGCCCCTCGGTGCCGCCGGCCGCCTCGATCGGGGCATAGCCGTCGGCGGCCAGGCTGATCTTGAGGAAGCGGCGGATCTGCGGCTCGTCGTCGATGATCAGGATGCGCGGCGGCCTGGTCTCGGGCGGGTTCGGCATCGATTCATATCCCCATCGAGATGCCGCGCAGGGCCGGGGCGGCCAGGTCCGGCGGGAAGGTGACGGTGAAGACGGCGCCGCGCCGGTCGCCGCGGTTGCCGGCGGTGACGCGCCCGCCCATGGTCTCGACGAAGCCGCGGCAGATGGCCAGGCCCAGCCCGGTGCCGGCCTGGGCGCTGTCGCCATGGTGGATGCGGTGGAACTTGTCGAAGATCGCCTCCAGCTTGTCTTCCGGGATGCCGTCGCCCTCGTCCAGCACCCGCAGCACCAGCCCCGTCTCCTCCCGCGCCGAGACGGTGATGGCGGTGCCGGCCGGCGCGTATTTGGCGGCGTTGTCGATCAGGTTGACCAGCACCTGCTCCAGCAGGATCGGGTCGAGCAGGTACAGCGGCAGGGCCGGCGCGATGTCCAGCACCAGCCGGTGCCGGGCGACCAGCGCGGCGCAGCGCTGGGCCGCCGCCCCGACCACCTCCGCCACCTCGGTCGCCTCCAGCTTCGGCTGCAGCACGCCGGATTCGAGCCGGGTCATGTCGAGCAGGTTGCCGACGAAGCGGTTCAGCCGCTCGGCCTCGTCCTCCGCCGTCTCCATCAGCTCTGACCGCGCCGCCGGGTCCAGCGCCGCATCGTGGCGGCGCAGGCTGGAGATGGCACCGATGATCGAGGCCAGCGGCGTGCGCAGGTCGTGGCTGATCGAGGTCAGCAGCGCGGCGCGCAGCCGCTCGGTCTCGGCCACCACGCGGACCTCGTCGACATCCTTGACCAGGCGCACCCGCTCGATCGCCACCGCCGCCTGGTCCATCAGCGAATCCAAGAGGCGCTGGTCGTCGGGGCTGAGCAGCGGCCCCGGCTGTTCGCGGTCGATGCCGACCACGCCGATCTGGCCGGAGGCGGTGCGCCAGGGCAGGAACAGCCATTTGCCGCCGGGCAGCGTGTCCGCCCCCCGCCCCGCCGGCCGGTCATTGGCCCAGCTCCACTGCGCCGCCGCCCGCTCCGCCTCCTCGATCCGGTCCTCCGGCGGATAGCCGGCCACCACCTGCAGCGACCCGTCCTGCGGCATCAGCACGACCACGCGCAGCTTCAGCATCGACGCGATCTGGTACGCCGCGGCCCAGAGCAGGTCGTCGGCCGACCCGATCGCCGCCAGCTTGCGGCTGAACCCGAACAGCTCCGCCGTCGCCCGGGCCCGCGCCGCCGCCGCGCGGGCCTGCAGCCGGGCCCGGCTCTGCAGGTTCGAGGTGACGACGGCGACGACCAGGAAGAACACCAGCGTGGTGACGTTCGACGGGTCGGCGATCACCAGGCTGTACAGCGGCGGCAGGAAGAAGAAGTTGACCGCGAAGACGCTGAGCAGCGAGGCGAAGATCGACGGCCCCAGCCCGTAGCGCGCGGCGCAGAACAGCACCGGGATCAGGAACACCAGCGCGATGCTGTTGGTGGTGGCGACGAAGGCGACGAGATGGGCGGCCGCGGTGGTGGCCGCGACGCCGACCGCGGCGACCAGATAGGGCCGCGGGTCGAAACCGGCATCGGCCGGGCGGGTCTGGATCCGCTCGGCCCCCGGCTGGGCCTCCGTCTCCTCCCCCGCCATGACGTGGACCGAGATCGGCCCCGATTTGCGCAGCAGATCATGCACCACCGAGCCGTGCAGCATCTCGAACCAGCGCGACCGGTCGGATTTGCCGATGACGATCTGGGTGATGTTGTTGCGCCGGGCGTAGCTCAGGATCTCGGCCACGATGTCGTTGGCCGGGATGGTGACGGTCTCGCCGCCCAGCTTTTCCGCCAGCAGCAGGGCGCGGGCGATGCGGTCGCGCTGGGCCTCGCCCAGCCGGTGGTGGCGCGACCCTTCGATATAGACCGCGATCCAGCGGGCGCCGAGCCGGTCGGCCACGCGCCGGGCGTAGCGGACCAGCGCCTCGCCGTTCGGCGCGTCGCTGACGCAGACCATGATGCGGTCGCCGGCCGCCCAGGGGCCGGTGATGGCATGGGCCCGCATATAGCCCAGCACCTGGTCGTCGACCCGCTGGGCGGTGCGGCGCAGCGCCAGCTCGCGCAGCGCGGCCAGGTTGCCGGGCTTGAAGAAATGGTCGACCGCGCGCCGGGCCTGGTCGCGGATATAGACCTTGCCCTCGGCCAGCCGCTTCTGCAGGTCCTCCGGCGTCAGGTCGATCAGCTCGATCTCGTCGGCGCCGTCGATCCAGGAATCCGGCACCGTCTCGCGCACCCGGATGCGGGTGATCTGGGCGACGACGTCGTTCAGGCTCTCGACATGCTGGATGTTCAGCGTGGTCCAGACGTCGATGCCGGCGGCCAGGATCTCCTCGACATCCTGGTAGCGCTTGTCGTGGCGGCTGCCGGGGGCGTTGGTGTGGGCCAGCTCGTCGACCAGCACCAGGGCCGGCCTGCGCGCCAGGATGGCGTCGAGATCCATCTCCTCCAGCGCCCGGCCGCGATGCTCGGAGCGGCGGCGGGGGATGATCTCGAAGCCGCCGACCAGGGCCTGGGTCTCGGCCCGGCCATGGGTCTCGACCACGCCGATGACCACGTCCAGCCCGTCGCGCCGCCGCGCGGCGCCCTGGGACAGCATCTCATAGGTCTTGCCGACGCCGGGCGCCGCCCCGAGGAAGATCTTGAGGCGGCCGCGGGTTTTCGCGACCGCCTCGAGCAGAGCTTCCGGCGAGGGACGATGATCGTCGTCCGAGCGTTCGGTCAATGACATCGGGTCAGGAGACTACGGGGTCTTCAACCCGTCCAGCGCCATGTTGAGCTGCAGGACGTTGACCCGCGGCTCGCCGATGATGCCGAGCAGCCGGCCCGAGGTGGCCGCCTGCACGGCGTCGCGCACCTGGTCCGGCGGCAGGCCGCGGGCGGCGGCGACCCGGGCGACCTGCAGCGCGGCATTGGCCGGGCTGATGTCGGGGTCGAGACCCGAGGCCGAGCTGGTGACCATGTCCGCCGGCGGGTCCTTGATGCCCTGCGCCGCCAGCGCGTCGACATCGCCCTTCACCCGGTCGGACAGGGCCTGGGCGGTCGGGCCGAGGTTGGAGCCGGCCGAGTTGGCGGCGTTGTAGGGCTGCGCGATCGACTTGCTCGGGTCGTTCGGGTCAGTGCCCGAAGTCGCCGAGATGCGGCCGTGGAAGTACTTGTCGCTGGTGAAGTCCTGGCCGATCAGGGACGAGCCGATGACAGTGCCGTCGGCCCGCGTGACCAGGCTGCCATTGGCCTGGCCGGGCAGCAGCCCCTGGGCGATGCCGGTCATGGCGAAGGGGTAGGCGATGCCGGTGAGGATCGTCAGCAGGACGACCATCACCAAGGCGGGGCGGATCTGGTTCAGCATGGCATGTATCCGGTGGGCTGCTCCGCCTTCCCTTCGGCCGTCATTCCCGCGAAAGCGGGAATCTCGTCGAGGATGGCGGGGTGGTCGGCGCGAGATCCCCGCTTTCGCGGGGATGACGGGGAAAGAAAGGCTCGATCGCTCATCCCAGCCTCACGCCAGGCCGAGGGCGGTGACGATCAGGTCGATCGCCTTGATCCCGACGAACGGGATGATGAGGCCGCCCAGGCCGTAGATCAGAAGGTTGCGCCGCAGCAGAGCGGCCGCGCTGAGCGCCCGGTAGCGGACGCCGCGCAGCGCCAGCGGGATCAGCGCGATGATGATCAGCGCGTTGAAGATGATCGCCGACAGGATCGCGCTCTGCGGCGAGTGCAGATCCATGACGTTGAGCACCCCGAGCTGCGGGTAGAAGGCCAGGAACATCGCCGGGATGATGGCGAAGTACTTGGCAACGTCGTTGGCGATCGAGAAGGTGGTCAGGGCGCCGCGGGTGATCAGCAGCTGCTTGCCGATGCCCACCACCTCGATCAGCTTGGTCGGGTCGCTGTCGAGATCGACCATGTTGCCGGCCTCGCGCGCCGCCACCGTGCCGGTCTGCATCGCCACGCCGACATCGGCTTGTGCGAGGGCCGGCGCGTCGTTGGTGCCGTCGCCGCACATGGCGACCAGCCGGCCCTTGCCCTGCTCCTCGCGGATCAGCGCCAGCTTGGCCTCCGGCGTCGCCTGGGCCAGGAAGTCGTCGACCCCCGCCTCGGCCGCGATCGCCGCGGCGGTCAGCGGGTTGTCGCCGGTGATCATGACGGTGCGGATGCCCATCCGCCGCAGCTCGGCGAAGCGCTCGCGGATGCCGCCCTTGACCACGTCCTTCAGATAGATGACGCCGAGCGGCTTGCCGTCCTTCGCCACCGCCAGCGGCGTGCCGCCGGCCTTGGCGATGCGCTCGGTGATCTGCTCCAGCTCCTTCGGCATGGCCAGGCGCGGATTGCCGGCCATCTCGCGGACATGGCCGATGACCGCGTCGACCGCACCCTTGCGGATGACCGAACCGTCGAAATCGACGCCGCTCATCCGTGTCTGGGCGGTGAAGGGCACGAACTGCGCGTGCATGCGGCCGACCTCGCGGGCGCGCAGCCCGTATTTCTCCTTGGCCAGCACCACCACCGAGCGGCCTTCCGGCGTCTCGTCGCTGAGCGAGGACAGCTGGGCGGCATCCGCCAGCTCGGCATCGCTGACGCCGGGCAGCGGCACGAACTCGGTGGCCAGGCGGTTGCCGAGCGTGATGGTGCCGGTCTTGTCGAGCAGCAGCGTGTCGACGTCGCCCGCGGCCTCGACCGCGCGGCCGGACATGGCCAGCACGTTGAAGCGCACCAGACGGTCCATGCCGGCGATGCCGATCGCCGACAGCAGCGCGCCGATCGTGGTCGGGATCAGGGTGACGAACAGCGCCACCAGCACCACCACCGAGATCGACCCGCCGGCATAGGCGGCGAAGCTGGGGATGGTGACCGTGGCGAAGACGAAGATGATCGTCAGACCGGCCAGCAGGATGTTCAGCGCGATCTCGTTCGGCGTCTTCTGCCGCTGGGCGCCTTCGACCAGCGAGATCATGCGGTCGAGGAAGGTCGACCCCTGGGCCGCGGTGATGCGCACCTTGACCCAGTCCGACAGCACCCGGGTGCCGCCGGTGACGGCGGACCGGTCACCGCCGGATTCGCGGATCACCGGGGCGGATTCGCCGGTGATCGCGCTTTCGTCGACCGAGGCGATGCCCTCGATCACCTCGCCGTCGGAGGGGATCAGGTCGCCGGCCTCGACCAGCACCAGGTCGCCCTGGCGCAGGGAGAGGGCCGGCACCGGCTCGGTGTCGCGGCCGGCGGCGTCGCGCAGCCGCTTGGCCACGGTGTCGGTCCGGGTGCGGCGCAGGCTTTCGGCCTGCGCCTTGCCGCGGCCTTCGGCCACGGCTTCCGCGAAGTTGGCGAACAGCACGGTGAACCAGAGCCAGAGCACGATCTGGATGGTGAAGCCGATGCCGGCGGCGCCGGTGACGATGTCGCGCAGCAGCAGCACGGTGGTCAGGGCCGCGACGACCTCGACCACGAACATCACCGGGCTGCGCCACATCACGCGCGGGTCGAGCTTGCGGACCGCGTCGAACGCGGCCGGGCCCATGATCTTGGCGTCGAACAGCGACGCCGGGGAGTTGGAAGTCTTCATGACCGAATGTCCGATCAGAACAGGGTGCCGGCGGCGGAGGCGAGCTGGTCCACGATCGGACCCAGCGCCAGGGCCGGGAAGAAGGTCAGGCCGCCCATGATCAGCACCACGCCGATCAACAGGCCGACGAACAGCGGCCCGGTGGTCGGGAAGGTGCCGGAGGACGGCGGCAGGCTGCGCTTGGCGGCGAGCGACCCGGCGACGGCCAGCATCGGCACGATCATCAGGAAGCGGCCGATCAGCATCGCGAAGCCGAGGGTCAGCGTGTAGAACAGCGAGGTCGCGGTCAGGCCGCCGAAGGCCGAGCCGTTGTTCGCCGTGCCCGAGGTGTAGGCGTAGAGGATCTCGGTGAAGCCGTGCGGCCCCGGGTTGAGGATGCCGGCCAGCCCGGCCTGGGTCGACACCGCCAGCGCGGTGAGGCCCAGCATCGAGGCCGGCAGGATCAGCAGGGCCAGCATGGTCATCTTGACCTCCTTGGCCTCGATCTTCTTGCCGACATATTCCGGCGTGCGGCCGACCATCAGCCCGGCGACGAAGATCGCCTCGATGACGAACAGCAGCATGCCGTAGAGGCCGGCGCCGACGCCGCCGATCACGACCTCGCCCAGCATCATGTTGACCAGCGGCACCATGCCACCCAGCGCGGTGAAGCTGTCATGCTGGGCGATGATCGCGCCACAGGAGGCCGCGGTGGTGACCACGGCGAACAGGGCCGACAGCGCCTCGCCGAAGCGGACCTCCTTGCCCTCCATGTTGCCCAGCGTGGTGTCGACGCCGAGCGAGGCCAGCAGATGCCCGCCGCCGGCCTCCTGCCAATAGGCGATGAACACGCCGACCAGGAACAGCACGCCCATGGCGGAGAAGATCGCCCAGCCCTGTTTCTCGTTGCCGACCATGCGGCCGAAGACGTTGGTCAGCGCGGCGCCGATCGCGAAGATCAGCACCATCTGCACCAGGTTCGACAGCGCCGTCGGGTTCTCGTAGGGGTGGGCCGAGTTGGCGTTGAAGAAGCCGCCGCCATTGGTGCCAAGCATCTTGATCGCCAGCTGCGAGGCCACCGGCCCCTGGGCGATGGTCTGGTGCGCGCCTTCCAGCGTGGTGGCATCGACATAGCCGCCGAAGTTCTGCGGCACGCCCTGCCAGACGAAGAAGACCGTGGCGACGACGCAGATCGGCAGCAGCACGTAGAGCACGGTCCGGGTCAGGTCGACCCAGAAATTGCCGATGGTCTGGGACGACCGGCGGGCGAAGCCACGCACCAGCGCGATGGCCAGCGCGATGCCGACCGCGGCCGAGGCGAAGTTCTGCACCGTCAGCCCGGCCATCTGCACCAGGTAGCTCATGGTGCTTTCGCCGCCATAGGACTGCCAGTTGGTGTTGGTGACGAAGCTGACCGCGGTGTTGAAGGCGAGGCCTTCCGGCACCGCCGACATGCCGGCCGGGTTCAGCGGCAGCACGTCCTGGAAGCGCTGCAGCGCGTACAGCACGACGACGCTGATCAGGCTGAAGATCAGCATGCCGAAGGCATAGCCGGTCCAGTGCTGCTCGCGGTCCTCGCGCACGCCGGCGGCGGCGTAGAACAGGCGCTCGACCGGGCGGAGGACGGGGGAGAGGACGGTGCGCTCGCCGGCGAAGACGCGGGTCATGTAGCCGCCGAGCGGGCGCACGAGGAGGATGACGATCGCGCAGAAGATCGCGATCTGGATCCAGCCGTTGAGGGTCATGATGTCTGTCGCTTTCCCGGCTCAGAACTTCTCGGGACGGACCAGGGCGTAGACCAGGTAGCCGAGCAGCAGCGCGGACACCAGGCCACCGAGGACGAGGTCGAAGGTCATCGCGTCCTCACAGCCGGTCGCACAGCAGCACATAGCCCAGGCCGACGGCGAAGAACGCCGCGGCCAGGGCGAGCATCAGAACGTCGAGCACGAAGTCTCCTTTCCGCAGATGGCCTGCGGACTCGTGTGATCGGCGCGGATCAGACACCCGGAGCGCATAAAAATTCGATCCGGATTTCCGTTATGCTTGCCGCGGCCATGGGCCGGATTCGGGAGACGAGCGATGATGACGGGCGGATGCCTGTGCGGGGCGGTGCGCTACGAGGTGGCGGCCGATCCCGTCTACACCGGACATTGCCATTGCCGGTCGTGCCAGCGCGCCAGCGGCGCCGGCCACTCCACCTATGTCGGGGTGCCGCGGGCGGCCCTGACCGTCCGCGGCGAGACCCGCTTCTACGCCGCGACCGGCGGCAGCGGCCTGCAGGCCCTGCGCCATTTCTGCCCGGTCTGCGGCAGCCAGATCTTCGGCACCAGCGAGATGGATCCCGGCACGGCCACGCTTTATGCCGGGTCGCTCGACGACCCGTCGGCGATCCGGCCGGACGCCGCGATCAACGTCCGCAGCCGCCAGCCCTGGGACCGCATCGCCGGCGGCCTGCCGGAATTCGACGGCATGCCGCCCGGGGCCGGCGGGGCGTAGCGGTCCTCAGCCGGCGATCGAGCGGATGACCCGCGCCGGATTTCCGCCGACCAGGCTGTTCGGCGGAACGTCCCTGGTGACCACCGAGCCCGCCGCGACGACCGAGTTCTCCCCGATCGTCACGCCGCCGATGACGATCGCGCCGGCCGCGATCCAGACGTTCCTCTCGATCACGATCGGCTTGGCGATGACGCAGGCGCGCCGCTGTGCCGGCTCGATCGGGTGGCCGGAGGTGATCAGGCTCACATTCGGCCCGATCATCACGTCGTCGGCAATGTCGAGCCCGCCGAGGTCGTAGAAGGTGCAGTTCTGATTGATGAAGACATTGCGCCCGACGCTGATATCGGTCCCGCCGGTCGTGAAGAAGGGCGGGATCAGCAGAAAGCCGTCATCGACCGTCTTGCCGATCAGATCGCTGAACAGGGCCCGGATCTGAGCCGCATCGTCGAATGTCAGGCGGTTGAGCGCGGCGGTGATCCCCATCGCCCGTTTGACGCTCGCCGTCATGGCCGCCGATTCCGGCGTTCGCCTGGGAATGATCCTGGTGCGGTCGTCACTCGCCATGTGTTGGTTCCGTCTGCGTGCAGCCAATCAGGCGAGGGTGAGGTAGATCTCGGCCTCGATCACCCACTCCGCGCCGGCCTTGCGCCACTTCGCGGTGTAGGTGCCGGAGGCGAGGGGCAGGCCGCCGGCGGCGGTGACGCCCTGCCAGCGTCCGTGCTCGAGGGCGATGGGCTCGACCGGCGAGAGCAGGATGGTGTCGGGGGTGCGGGTGTAGATCGTGCGCAAGGACGCGGCGAATTCCTGCTCCCACGCTGCGAGCTGGGCCTTGCGGCCGGAGATGACGGCGCTGTCCGTGCCCGTGACGAGAATGGCGGTTGGCGCCAGGAGAGGGCCGATGGCCTTGAGGTCCGCCCCGGCCAGGGCACGGTTGAAGGCCTCGCGCCGCAGGCGGATGGCGTGATCGGCAGCGTGAGTCATCTTTGGGGTTTCCGGCGGAGGGGATCGACTGCCGGGGATATTGCCCCTGCGCGCGATGGGGGTCGACGCCCCGTTTTCGCCGGAGCCGCCGAATGGGTCGAGACGCCCTGCGCGAGCGGGCCGGAACTGGCCGCTTTCGGCTCGCTCGGGACGTCTCCCAGAGGACGTTGGACGTCCGTTCCGTCCCGATTGCCGACACTGGGGACCTGCCGGCTGCTCCGAACCGGACGCTCCCCGACGCCCCATAGCGCCCGGGCGTGGGCCAAACGCCGCGGCAGGAGCGTCCTCGGTGCCGGCGTTCTGTGAGCTGGCGAGCCTAGCGGGGTTGCGCGTGGAAAGTGTCACCGAGCTAGGTACAACCGGTAGGCGCGCCCGCCGTCAATCCACCAGCCGGCCGACGACCGAATATCTGCAGTGGCGACATTGTGCCGGATGCGGTCTCGCCGGATCGCTGAAGCAGGCTTGTCTCGGGCGCCGTTCATGGACCTGCGGGCGCGACCCGAATCGTGGCACGCCGGTCGGCCTGATCGTTCGAGCCAGGAGCACCGACAGCTTGTTGGGTCCCGACTCCCTGGAAGAGGATGCGTGCGGTGGGACCGACGATGTTGCGCAAGCTCCCAGCCGCCGCTTCGGCTCGACGGTAGGAAAGCGACATGTTGGCCTGCGCGTCCCCGACTGGGCTTGCGTGCCCTGTTACATAGACCGGCAGCGCCCCTTGCCGGACCTGGTCCTGCACGACAGGCGGAAGCTGGTTGAACCAGCTCGCGAGCCGGTTCGTCTCGTTGACGGTGAGACGGACGATACTGGTTGTGAAGAACACGTGAACGACGTTCGGCCCGGCCGGCAGGCGGTTGATGAGGGCGGTCGTCGAGCCGCGCCCGCCTGACGACGGGCCGTCTGGTGGCGTGATCGGAGCGGCGGGAGTGGAAAGCGGCGCGGGCCCAGGTGGGGGGCACGCCGCCGCCGCGGCCACGACAGATTGATCGCCGACCCGCACCCAATTTTGCGGCGAGTTGATGCGCAACTCCATAACGCCGTCTGCCCGAACTCGCAGTCGGCCAGAAAACGCTTCTTCGCCAAGCCCCACCGGGTCCCAGTTGCCGCTGATCCCAAAGTCGATGACCGCGAAGGGCTGCCCCGCCGGCTGTTCTGGGTAGGGATTGAATGTAATCTTAAAGTCCGAGCTCACCTGGAAGCTCGAGGCGCCGTAGTTCGGTATGATCTCGACGCCGTAGATGTTAAGACAGTCGGCGTCGAGATCGACCCTGAATACGAACTTCTGATCCGAAAAGCCAATCCGCGGATGATAGGCGAGGAGCATGAATTGCGTAGCGGAGTGGCGTTGCGCCACGGCTGAGATGCCGCGGGAGAACGGGGTTGCACGAGCACCTCGCGTGTCGAGCCGATAGGCACCGTTGAAAACTCTCTTCTCGAGCAGTTCCACTGTCTTGTCGATAGTTCCGACAATATTTGACGCCGCCGCAGCTCCGGCACCCAAAGCAGCAAGTGCCGACGCCTGTTCAGTCGGAAATGGGCGCAACTCCTCGCGCAACCGCAGGACAATCCGGTCGGGGCTCGGAAGGCCCAACTGCGAGGCCGGGACGGTTTCGGCAGCGACATCAATCTCGATCTCGCCCCGCCCGCGGGACATTGGCCTTCCGACGACGACATCTCCGGCACGGATCTCTTCGATAAGCTCGCGCGGTCTCGCGGCGACCTCGAAGCTTTCCGCATAGCCGGGGTCGAGTGCTCCGCCGCGTTCGACTTGCTCGAATAGGCGCATTGCCTCAAGAGCCGGGAATGAGAGGCTCGGAGTCCGATCGCAACAGCTCTCTGCGATCGTGCGAGCGGAACGACGGCTATTCGCGCGAGACGATGACATGGCAATCTCCCTTTCCTGAGCATCCGGCGTGTCTGGAACTCTCGTACTCCGGAGTCCGCGCGCCGCGACGAGCGCCGCCTCGACGTCGACGACGCCGGCGCCGAACCGGAGCGGGTCCTCATCGGACAGCGGCCGTGCGGTGCCGAGCAGCAGGGCGCGCGTTTCATGGATCGATAGCGCACGCCCAGCGGCCTCGAAAATCAGTGCGACCGTGCCGGCGACATAGGGCGCCGCCTGCGAGGCACCACTCTTGCGCGTGAGAGCCGGCGCCGCACCGGCGAACGGCGTCGATCGAGCCGCGAGGATAGCGACGCCCGGCGCGACGACGTCCGGTTTCTGGCGTCCGTCGCGAGTCGGCCCGGAACTCGAGAATGACGCCATATGCAAGGGTGTCGTCCGATTGTCGACCGCTCCCACGGCGATCGAGAGATAGCCGTTGCAGATGCTGCCGACCGTGTGCGTGGGGCTGACGTTCTCCTGAGCCAGGCGCGACTGGCATGAGGCGCAGACCGCATCGCGCTCGACCCAGGCATGCCACCGACCGTCACGGACTTCGATCGGCAGCAGCGTCAGGCGCCAGTCCCCCGCTGGCGCGCCGGGATAGAGGAGGAGATCGATATGATGGTCCGGCGTGTTGGGATCGAAGGCGCGGTGATAAATACGACCAACTTCGCGTCCGTCGATCACGATGGCCCTGTTGTTGCCGAGGCCAGCCTCGATTTTCGAGTTACCGCCTGGCGCCTCGAGGAGGACGTGGAAGCGGTCGATGTCTCGATACCAGATCTCGAGTTCGTTGGTCGTGGGGTCTTCGCTGCGGACGAGCCAAACCACTGTTTCCGGGCGGCCGGGCGTGAGCCGACCGCCTGCGTGAGCGTCGGCACGGTAGTAGTTGCCGGTCGACATGACCACGGCGCGCCCCGGCGTCTCGCTGACAAAAGCGTCGATCGCCTGCTCGACCAGCGTGCCGCCGGTGTGCGGTCCCGCATGCCGGCCAACGCTGAAATTGATAACGCAGGGGTGCTCTCCCGCGACACGACGGACATAGTCCAGTGCTTCGAGGATGCGGACGGAGTCGCCGAGATTTGCAAGGCCACCAAGGGTGCCCGCAGCCAAGTGAACCCCGACGATCTGGACTGCCGGCGCGAGGCCCGGCGAACCTCCGTTCCTTCCGCTGCCGGCCGCGATGTCCATCACGTGCGTGCCGTGGGTGCCCTCGCCTGTGTCGGCATCGGCGGGGTGGTACCGGAGTGCGCTGTAGGGATCCGGGGCTGAAAGAGCTGCCTCAATGCAGGCACGGTCGAGTTCGCGCCCATAGCCGTAAGCACTTGCACCGGCGACGCCTGGCAAGTCGCGCTGATCCCAGAGGCCCAGGAAACGCGTCCCGCCGTCGTCGCGTCGAAACGCTGCACAGGCAAAATCGAGCCCGAAGTCGATGCATCCGAAGACGACGTTCCGGCCCTGCTCCGGCACCGAGGGCCGCCGCAGGGGCATTGCGGAAAACGGCGTCATTACGGGTGGGCTGTCGGCAAACTCAAGTAGCCGTGGCGCCTTCAGCGAGATGACCTCGGGCGCGGCCCAAATGCGTCGGATGTCACCGCGCCGCAGCCTTCCAGTCGCGATCGAGCCGAAGCGGGTCACGATCCGCAGACCTTGGGGCGCCCGCGCTGGATCGGCGAGCTTCGTGATCACCTCGAGAACATCATCGTCGGGGCCGTCGATGAGGGCCTGCAGGGCAGGATCCATGACGCGTCTTCCGCGTGGGCGCATTGCCGCGCCAGTCGATCATCTGATCGGAAAGCTTATGATGTCGACTGCTTTAGGCTGTCGAACAGTCGATGGATCTCGGTCAATATTTCTTCTCTTGTTTTACTGATTTCTTCCCTTGTTTTATTGACTTCTTCCATCACACCACCGATCTGGCCGGCCATAGATTTTTTGATTTCGTCGGAGAAATCGGTCAGATCTTTCTCAATCTCACTCACTCGTTTTTCGAGGGGTACCGATGGCTCCTCGGCTGTTGTCGCGGAGTCCTGCTTCTGTTGCTGATCCTCCTTTTGGCGAGCTTCCTGTTCTTTCTTTTTGGCTAGTTGATTCTGCCACTCCTTTTCCTCGGCGATAATCTTGTCCAAATCGACCGGCTTTGTGGCATCGGCTGGCATGGCAAGCTCCACTTGATGTGACTATTTTGGAGAGACCTCGTCAAAGCTGCTCCGCATCGATTTGAGCAAATCGGAAACTTTTGGATAATCATTTTCATCGAGACGCTTGATCGTTCCGTCGGTCACGTCCTTCCATTTCTCGATCTTATCGAGAAGCGCTGTGTTCTGCGCTCGCAAGGTCTCGGCTTCCGCCGAGAGGTTGCTAACCTTGTCGGCGATGCGGACGTCGAGGATTGTCCCGGCAAGCGGATTGACACCGCTGACGACACCGCCCATGAGGGCGTCGCGCCGCAGATCTCGGGCGTCTGGAAAACGCGAAGCCGCCGCGATCTTGCCGATCATGACCGTCTGGTTCTGATTGGGTGTAGCCATTGCTATCTTCTCCTTCAGTCGTTCATTTGGCCAGGAGGGCGACCGCAAGCAGGGCCATGTTGCTGTCGCCGGTGCCGCCCATCCCGGGCGAGCCTCCTAGCCCGCCAAGCAGGATGAGCGGCATCAGCATGTCGCTGCGGTCCTCCTTCCATGAAATGTCGGCTGCGAGCGGCTTGCCCTTGACGGGATCATCGTTGATGGTGATTTTCTCGGCCTTTGGGCGCCCCTGGAGAAGTGGTAGCAGCGCGAAAAGCTGCGAGCGCTGCTCGAGGCCGCCGACGCGATTGACGCTGGCGCGCACCGCCTTGTCGAGCTTGTCGACTTGACCTGCGGTCGACTTCAACCTGTCATCGATGCGGCCGAGGTTCGTACGCGTTTCCTGACGCACCTCGGCAATCGCCTTTTGGACGTCGTTCTTGAGTTGCTCAATCGCCTGAGCAGTGGCGACTGGCCGTTCGAAGCGAACAGCGGAAGGGCCGGCAGCGCTGGAGACGCGCCCCGCGCCGAGTGCCGGTGAGGCACGGAAGCTCGGCGGTCGAGCGCGCACAAAGGGGGTCGAGCGCGCGGATGGCCTGGCGGGGGCGGCTTCGTCGTCGCTTTCGTCGTCAAAGGCCTCGAGACCGGCGAAAAGCTCGTCGTCGCTCTCGTCGTCCTCGGTGACGAGGCGCATCGTTCGATCATGCAGTCGCATCACTTCCTCCTCTCGGGTTGCTGGACGTCGCGGCCGCGTCACTCGCGGTGGTCTGGCGGCGGCGTTGCCTGGCGAGCCGTTTCTTGAGCCGGCTGAGAACTGGCCGCACGAACTCATCGAACGACACGCGGTCGGGCATGAAGGCCCCAGGACCGCCTTGCCCGCCGCACACGGGGCAGGAGGGATTCTCGCCCCAGCAATCGGGACATGCTCCGACCGCCGCGGCGAGGAAGTCGCTGTGCGCGACCAGGATCCGATTGAGTTCCTTGAGGCGCTCGATTTCGGCCTCGAGTTTCTCGATCTCGCGGAGGTCGGGCTGCTGTGGCTGCAGAGCCGCCATGATTTGGCCGAGTTGGGCGATCCGGTCGTCATCGAGACCGAGCTGGGCCAGGACCGACAGTGTGGGGTCGATGGGCTGCTGTTCGGGGACGGTCATGGCACTCGCCCCCGCGTCGCCTCCCCGACGATGCGTACGAGGGTGCGCGCATGCGCAGCCGAGTCCTGGAGGGGCTCCGATTCGACAACCGCTTCGGGGATGCCTTCGACTTCGGCGACGGCCTCATGCGCGGCGCTAACCAGCTTGCCCATCAACTGACCGAAAGGGAAAGTTGCCCGCGAGCCGGACGGCGTGCCGGCCCCGCCGAGCGCCGCATTGGTGACTGCGGCAAGCAGTTGCGGATTGTTAAGGAGCGAGAGAAGCTGATTAACCCCCGTCTGCGCCGGCGGCTGCGGACCGCTCGGGCCAAGTGCTGGCGTAGGGAAGTTGCGGGGGGCTGCCGCCTGCAGGCTCGAAGGCCTTACGAACGGGACCTGCGCACCGGGCCGCGGTGTCGTCGCCCGACCCAAGAGGTTGCCGGCGGCACCCCCGAGCGCGGAGCCGATGGCGGTGCCTACGCCCGGCGCTATGAGGCTGCCAACCGCCCCGCCCACGACCGGCAAGGCGGCCTGTGCGAGCTTGCCGAGGGAGGAGAAGAAATTCTCCGCCTGATCCGACGTCATTCCGAGAACGGCGCGGTCGACGATGACGTTAGCCTCATCGTCCGTCAGTGTCTCACCGGCCGGACCCAAAACCCAGCGCACCGCATCCTGCAGCGTGTACCCAGCTTCATACGTCTCGACCCACTCAGCAGAGTCGACGAGCGGGGATGGCATTCGGGCACGGATCGCACCCAGGGATTCCGGATAGGCTGGCAACTCGGACCATTCATCCGAGATTCCCTCACTGTCGACGAGGAAATATCCAGTCATTTCCCTTCACTCCGTTTTGGAGCCGCAGATCTCACCGATTCAGGTAGCAATTCGGCTATGATCTCCGGCAGTTCCGCGAGCGAGGCGAACCATCGCTGCTGCAGAACCTTGTGTGGGGCGACCGCCTCTTCCTCATTCGGGATGCGTACGATCCACCCCCGGGCGACCGGCTCATCGTCGACGCTATCGGTGGTCTCGAACCGATAGGCCAGGAGGAACCGCGCGTAGCTGCGAGCCTTGCCTCTTGGAAGCGTCATGCTGATGACCACCTCACTCGCCTCACTGTAGTCAGGCGGTCTCTCATAAGCGGCAAACGACAGGCACACGATTCACACGAGCGTGCGCGACCGTGGGCGTCGGCTTTCATCAAACGGCTATGATGGTTGGCCGCGGGGGTCGAAAGGCCTACTCAGCGAATGGCCAAGACAAACGCGACTGAGATGACGCCAGACTGCCAAAACAGCACGGCGATACGGCTGCGCGCCTCAGTAACCTTCGGGCCTTCTCGACTCGCGGACCATGCGGCCGAGCTCGCGCGAGAGCGACAGGAGCTGGCGGCGGATGATGATCAATCGATCATAGGACGTCCGCCCCGAGGGGGACGCCTTGCGCAACGGGAGAAGTGATCCCGTGTCGCACCGCAGCGTGCGATAGAGCGCGACGGTTTCGTTTGTCGGCGATACGCCGATCTCGTCCTGGAGCTGCTGCGCGAGACGTTCAAAGTGCCGGAGCGCCGCTGCGCGATCACCCATGGCTGCATAGGCCTGCATTAGATCGCGATGAGCGTGTTCCAGGAAAGTGTCTTCAGCGATGATGCGGCGGCTGACGCGGATCACATCGCTCCAACGGCCTGCATGTTTGTATGCATCAAGGAGACGCTCAAGGACGCTGAGATAGCGAGCCCGGTACATTTCGCGCGTGACAAGGCACCAGTCCGCGTAAAATCCGGGCGCGAATTCACCGCGGTAAAGCGCGACCGCGTCTTCGAGAGGTCCGACATCAATTGCGCCGTGGTGCGTGAGCGCGGTTCGCGAAAGCGCTTCAAACCGCTGCACATCGACGTCGATCCTATTGTGCGGATTGAGGAGGAGCTGATCGCCTTCGCTGACGATCCAATTGGCGTCGTCTTCTCCCGCTTCGGCGAGCGCTTTCCGAAGGCGCCAAAGCTCCGTATTCAGTCGGTTGCGGAGTTGGGCGTCCTGGCCATCATCCCATAGCGCTGTGATGACGTGGTCGCGCGTGCTTGGAGCGTCGCCTTGCGCCGCCAGAATCGCAACAAGGTGCTTCGAACGCTGGGTCGCGAGCCGCACGTGCTCGCCCGACCGCGATGCGATTGCGAATGTTCCCAGAAGGCGGATCGATGCTGCATGTTCTGCCGTCGCGGAGTTCCCGGTGAACCCGCGCGGCTGGACGGCTCTCTGCGCGCGCGCGGCCATTAGCCAGGCGCATAATATGCCATCAAGGCGCTCAGGCTGGGGAGCGAGCCCGGAACGGCATGCATTCCGCTCGACGTCATGCCAGCGAAAGTCTTGCTCCGCTCCCTGACAGGCCCCCGTGCAAGCTTCGGCGCGACAGCAACTCTGTTGGCAGATAGAATTTGAGGCATCGGCCACGCTTTCGACTAGATCTATGATCCTAATGCGACGTTCACCGAATGTCGGGACTAATCTTAGATCCCAATCCAGTGCAAATCATCAACGCATTCTTATTTTGGCTTAATTATCCTACCTTCGGATATTCTAGCAAAATCCACATGACGATTCTATGAGAAGGTGATCGGACCTTGCTGTCTCGCACCAGCGGCCTCGATTACCCCCATCGATCTGTTCTAGCAAAGCTCGGCTTGACACTCGCTAACGTCATCGCCCACATCGCCGATCACCCGATCAAACGGATCGACGACTTGCTGCCATGGAATTGGCGGCCTCTCCGCCAGCTCGACGAAGCCGCCTGATCCGCGGCCGTCCGCTCACGCATACGGCTGTTGGCAAGTTGCCAAATCTGGTGGGTTCAAGCGATGTCCGGTGTCGGGGAGGAGCGCGGCGGCCGTTTGTGAGTGCAGACCGGACGGTCGTGAAATGCCATGTCAGGGCCGCTCCTCACCCCTTCCAGCCGGATGGCGGGATGTCCACCGCTCAGCGCCCCGTCGGCGGCCGGGCCACCCAGACCTGCCCATGCCACGAGATACCGTCGAAGGTCGCGGTGAAGTCGCGCGACGGATCGCGCCGCAGGCCCAGCCGCGCCATCACCGCCTGCGACCGCAGATTGTCGGGCGCGGTATAGGCCAGGATCTCGCCGAAGCCGAGCCGGCCGAACCCGTCCTGCAGCGCCGCCGCCGCGGCCTCGGTGGCGTAGCCCTGCCCCCAGGCGTGGCGCATCAGCCGCCAGCCGATCTCGACACCCGGGCCGAGCGGATGATCCGGCCCGAGCGGCATGATCCCGGCATAGCCGAGGACCTCCTCCGCCAGACTCTCGACCGCCCAGCGGCAGAAGCCGTGCCGGTCGAAGGCGGCGCGGTAGCGGTCGAGCTTGGCGTCGCTGCGCGCCCGGTCCAGCGGCCCGCCGAGGTCGCGCATCACCTCGGGGTCGGCGGTCAGGGCGACGAAGGCGTCGCGGTCCTCCTCCCGCCAGGGCCGCAGCCTGAGGCGCGGCGTGGTCAGGATCATCGCCCCGCCTCAGCGCCGGCTGTCCGGATCGAACTCGATCCCGTCGCCGACCTCGTCGAGGCTCAGCAGCGGTGCGCGCGGCAGGGTCTCCCAGCGCGACTTTTCCGCGTCGCTCTCGATATTGCCCTGGGTCCGCTTCGCCCGCCGGGTGAGATAGTTGATGCTGAGGCCCTCGATCTCGCCGCTGCCGTGGTTGGTGTCCGTGCGGTCGTAGCCGATCAGCTCGAAGCGGCCATTCTGCCAGCGGAAGGTCGTGGCGATCGTCGACATCGACCAGCTGCCGGCGCTGGCGAAGACCCCGAGCCTCAGGCGCAGCGTGCCGCGGGCGACCTCGAGGCCGCTGGCGGCGATGGAGTCGAACGGGTCGTCCATGACCGGGTCGGTCCGGCGCGGGATCAGGGTGTGGTTCTCCAGCGCCAGCTCGTAGCCCGCGGTCCGGGCGAAGGCGAAGGCGACGGCCAGCATGCGCGGATTGGTGTCCAGCTTGTCGACGCCGAGCCCGTCCGGATTGGCCATCACGTTGTTCGGATTGGTCGCGTGCAGGACGAGAGCGAGATCCTCCGCGCCGTCGCCGTTCAGGTCGCCCTTGGCCTGCGCCTCCAGTTGCCAGCCCGGCGGCACGAAGCCCTCGGCCGAGGCCGCCTGGCCGGGCAGCGCGGGATAGCTCACCGCGGGGATGGCCAGTTCCTGCGCGGCGGCGCAGGACAGGCCGGCGAGAAGAGCGACGACGGACAAAACGAGCTTCAAGGCGAATCCCCTCCGGGCACGAGCGGCTCCAGAGACACCAGGCTCACGGCTTTGTCATGGCAGCGCCGGGCTCCGCAGCCGGTCCAGCGCCAGCACGGCGCCGCCGGCCACCAGGCCCCAGAAGGCGGCGCCGATGCCGAACAGGGACAGGCCGGAGACGGTGGTGACGAAGGTCACGACCGCCGGCAGCCGCTCCTCCTCCCGCGCCAGCGCGGTCGACAGGGCGCCGCCGAGGCTGCCGAGCAGCGCGAGGCCGGCCACCGCCTGGATCAGCAGCGGCGGCGAGGCGGCGATGAAGGCGGCGGCGAAGCCGGCGAACAGGCCGAGCCCGACATAGACGGCCCCGGCCACCACCGCCGCCGGCCAGCGCCGCGCCGGGTCGGGATGGGCCTCGGCCGAGGCGCACAGCGCCGCGGTGATCGCCGACAGGTTGACCGCATGGCCGCCGAACACCGCGGTCAGGGCGCTGGTCGCGCCGGTGGCGACGAACAGCGGCCCGACCGGCGGCCGGTAGCCATTGGCGTTCAGCACCGCGAGGCCGGGCACGTTCTGCGACGCCATGGTGACGATGAACAGCGGCACGGCGATGCCGATGAGTGCGCCGGTCGAGAAGGCGGGGGCGACGAAGGCCGGCTCCGGCCACAGATGGGCGAAGGCCTCGGGCGGCACCGCGGTGGTCAGCGCGATCAGCGCCACCGCCGTGACCACGGCGGCGGGCACGGCGTAGAGCCGGGCGAAGCGCCAGGTCAGCGCCCAGACCAGGATGACCGGCAGGGCCAGCATCGGCATGGATCCCACGGCCCTGGCCGGGGCCAGGCAGAGATCGAGCAGCACCCCGGCCAGCATGGCGCTGGCCAGCGGCGTCGGGATCGCGGTGACCAGCCGGCCGAAGGGGCGCCACAGCCCGGCGGCGACCACCAGGGCAGCCGCGACCAGGAAAGCGCCGACCGCGGCCGCGAAGCCGCCCGCCGGCATGCCGGTCGCGACCAGCAGCGCGGCGCCGGGGGTCGACCAGGCGATGCTGATCGGCAGCTTCGAGCGCCAGGACAGCAGGATCGCCAGCAGCCCCTGGCCGATGCAGACCGCGAGCAGCCCGGAGGCCACCTGGGCCGGGCTGGCGCCGGCCGCCGTCAGGCCCTGCAGCACCACGGTGAAGGCGCTGGCGAAGCCGACGATGGCGGCCAGCAGCCCGGCCGCGACCGGCTGCAGCGCCGAGCCGCCGCGCGGCGCCAGCTCCGCACCGCTTGGCGCGTCGTCGAAGGAGGTATCGGTCCGCATCGCCGGGCCTCTGCAGTGGGCCGGGACAGACCAGCCGCCCGGCGGCCCAGACGCTAAAGCCAGTCGGCCCGGTCCGAAACAGATCAATTGTTTGGATACAACCGCCGGCTACTGCGCGATCGCCGGCCGGTCCGGCTCCGAACCGTCGCAATAGATCCGGTTGCGACCGCCCATCTTGGCGGAATAGAGCGCCTTGTCCGCCCGCGCGTAGAGGCTGGCGGCGCTGTCGTCCGGGCGGCCTTCCGCCAGCCCGGCGGAGAAGGTGTAGGCGACGTCCGGCCGGTCGGTGAACGGCCGGACGGTGCGGACGGCGGCCAGCATCCTCTCGACCAGCAGGACCGCCTGCCCGATCGGCGTGCGCGGCAGGACCAGGACGAACTCCTCTCCGCCGACCCGGCCGAAGCAGTCGGACCGCCGGATCATGCCGGAGATCCGCTGGGCGAAGTCGCGCAGGATCAGGTCCCCGGCCTAGTGGCCGTGGCGGTCGTTGACCAGCTTGAAATGGTCGATGTCCAGCAGGCCGATGCTGCCGGGGACACCGGCCTTGGACGGCGGCCGGCGGAGCATCTCCTCGATCCGCTCGGTGACGAAGCGGCGGTTGGCGATGCCGGTCAGCTCGTCCGTATAGGATGTCTTGACGGCGAAGTCCCGGTCCTGGCGCACGGCCCGATCCTCGGCCCGCAGGCCGGTGATGTCGCTGGCGATGCACAGCATCCAGCCGTCGCCGCGGACGGTTTCCGTCATCCACAGCCAGCGGCCGTCGACCAGATCGGTCTCATAGGCCCGGAAGCCGGTCTTGCCGCGGCGGGACTGCGTCGAGATCAGCCACGCCTCGAAATCCTTCGCCCGGATGACCGAGCCCCGGCCGGCACCATGGTTCCGGCGCATGATCTCGGACCAGAGCGGCGTCTCGGTCTCGTCGAGAAAGAAGGCGGTCCGGAAGGCCGGGTTGCCGTAGCGCAGCCGGTCGAATTCGTCATAGGCAGCAACCAGAACCGACGTCCCATCAAACATCTGAACGAGGGTTTTGAGAACGCTGTCCATAATACCCCATCATGACCCAGATCCGGGTGCGGGGCGAGTGCCGCCGAGTCTGGCGGATATGGCTTGCGGCGGAGGACGGCGAGGAGGATCGTGGGGTGAGACTCGACGCCGTCGAACGGCGATGGTGGCGGTCAGGGGGAGTGCGGATCATGCGTAATCCGGCAATGGCGTTGCTTTCGATGATCGTGGGCGGCATCGCCCTGGCCGCCTGCTCGTCCCCGGAGGTCCCGGGGGACAGCTTCAACCTGTCGGTCCACAACCCGACGCCCTCGGCCCAGTCGCGGACCCAGCCGACCGCCGCTCCCGGCGAGGATCCCTACAACCGGACCGTGCCCCTGCCCTGAGGCTTCTGGGCTGTAACGAAGACCGGGTCCATATCACCTGGGGCGGCGCCTCGAGTGCGGCTTTGCAGCACAGGCGATCGCAGAAGGCGAGCCCGGTTTCCATCTCCGCACCATAACAATCTCATCCGAGGAGTTTGAGCCATGCGGGGTCCGGCACTCACAATCCTTCCGCTGGTTCTGGCCAGCCTGATCCTGGCCTCCTGCTCCACGCCCGTCATCCCGAGCGATCAGGTCAACCTTCAGGTCCGCGACCCGACGACCACGGTTGAGAGCCAGGACGATCCGAACGCGGAGCCCGGCGTGAATTCAGACAATCCGATCGTTCCGCAGCCCTGAGAGCTCTGAGGCCGGTCACTCCATCCGGCGGCGGAACATCCACGCGGCGGCGCTGAGCGTCACCAGGGCGATCAGCGCCAGCGGCACGGTGTTGCGCAGCATCTCCTCGACCGGCAGCCCCTTCAGGAACACGCCGCGGACGATGACGATGAAATAGCGCAGCGGGTCGAGATAGGTCACCGGCTGCAGCCAGCCCGGCATGTTCTCGATCGGCGTGGCGAAGCCGCCCATCAGCGTCGCCGGGATCATGAACATGAAGGATCCGAGGATCGCCTGCTGCTGCGTCGCCGACAGCGCGGAGATGAACAGCCCGATGCCGATCAGGGCCAGCAGGTAGAAGAACACGCCGGCATAGAACATGCCCAGCGACCCGCGCAGCGGCAGGCCGAACCAGACCACCGCCACCAGCAGGTAGAAGCTGCAATGGGCGAAGCCGATCAGGAGTGACGGGATGGTCTTGCCCAGCAGGATCTCGTGCACCCTGAGCGGCGACACCAGCAGCTGGTCGAAGGTGCCGAGCTCCCGCTCGCGCGCGATGGTCAGGCCGGTGACGATCAGCCCGATCAGCACCGCGATCACCGCGATCAGGTTCGGCACCATGAACCATTGCGTGTCGAGCGCCGGGTTGAACCAGAAGCGCGGCACCGCCGCATCCGGCTGGTCGGCCACGCCGCTGGGGCTGGCGGCGTCGGCGGCCATGCCGGCGACGATCTGCGACAGGTAGTTGCCGGCGAGTTGCGAGGCGTTGGAGCGGCGGCCGTCGAGGATGACCTGGAGATCCGCCGGGCGGCCGGCGGCGACGTCGCGCGAGAAGCCGGGCCCGATCTGCACCGCCACCAGCACCTGCTGCCGGTCGATCGCCCGGCGCAGTTCCTCCGGCCTGTCGACCGGGACGATCATGCGGAAGGTCGGGGTGCCCTCGACCCGCCGCACCAGCTCCTGACTCCAGGCGCCGCGGTCGCGGTCGAGCAGCGCGATGTCGACATTCTTCACCTCCATCGTCGCGGCATAGGCGAAGACGAAAAGCTGCAGGATCGGCGGCACGATCAGGATCATCCGGCCGCGCGGGTCGCGCAGCACGGCCAGCAGCTCCTTGACGATCAAAGCCTTCAGGCGGCGCCACATGTCAGGCCAGCCTCTTCCGGGTCAGCCGCGCCGCCAGGACCAGCAGGATGGCGCCCTCGAGCAGCAGCACGGCCATGTTGCGCAGGTACAAGGGCCAGATGTCCCCGGCCAGGAACACGGTCTGCAGCGCCGGCACGTAGTAGCGCGCCGGCAGGATGTAGGTGATCCACTGGATCGGTTGCGGCATCGAGCTGATCTCGAACAGGAAGCCCGACAGCAGGAAGGCCGGCAGGAACCCGGCCACCAGGGCCAGCTGCGAGGCCAGGAACTGGTTCTTGGTGGCGGAGGAGATGATCAGCCCCAGCCCCAGCGCCGGGCACAGGAAGGCGGCGGAGACCAGGTACAGCGCCCCGACCGAGCCGCGGAACGGCACCCCGAACAGGACCACGGCGACGAAGAAACACAGGGTCAGGGACGCCAGGCCGAGCAGGAAATACGGCAGCACCTTGCCGGCCAGCAGCTCCACCGCGGTCACCGGCGTCGCCATCATCGCCTCCATCGTGCCGCGCTCCCACTCCCGCGCCACCACCAGCGCGGTCAGCAACGTGCCGATCATGGTCATGACGATGGCGATGGCGCCGGGCACCAGCGTGTTGCGGCTGACCAGCTCCTGGTTGAACCAGACCCGCTGCTCGACATCGATCGCAGGCCGGCCGTCGGCGCCAAGGCCGGCGGCCCGCTGCGCCCGCCAGCTCGACAGCGCGCCCTGGGCATAGGCCATGACGAAGTTCGCGGTGTTCGGGTCGGTGCCGTCGACCAGGATCTGGATCTGCGGCGTCCCGCCCGGCCGCGCCGCCTCGGCGGCGAAGGTCGCCGGGATGACGATGATGCCCTTGACCCGGTTGGTCACCAGGTCCTCGGCGAACTCCCGCCGGTCGGTGCCGATCCGGGCGTCGAAATAGCGCGAGGCCTGGAAGCTGGCGGCGAGGTCGCGCGCCTCCGGCCCCGGGCTCTCCACCGCCACGCCGACCCGGGTGTGGTCGGCATCGAGCGACAGGGCATAGCCGAACAGGAACAAGAGCAGCACCGGCAGCACTACGGCGATCAGCAGGCTGGACGGGTCGCGCAGGATCTGCCGGCTCTCCTTCCGCAGCAGCGCCCCGAACCGCCGCAGCCGGTCGGCGCGGGAGGGGGCTGTGCTTGCGTGGGTGGCGGCAGTCATGGGTTGCCTCGAGACGCGATCCCTTCGCGTTGCCTTTCCCGCGTGGCGAGACCTTTCCAGAATCCCCCAAACCCGTCATCCCCGCGAAAGTGGGGATCTCGTGACGCTTGGACCGGAGAGAGATTCCCGCTTTCGCGGGAATGACGACAAAGAGAAGGGCTGCTGTTCTGAAAAGTCCCCACGAGCAGGAGAGGCAACGCGATGATGATAGACCAGCCCATCACGCCGCCTCCTGCTTCGCATCCGAGGCCTCGACCAGGGCGATGAAGGCGTCCTCCATGGTCGGGTCGGGATGCTCGCGATCCGCCACCCGCGCCTTCAGCTCGTCCGGCGAGCCCAGCGCGATCGAACGGCCGCGATAGATCAGGGAGATCCGATCGCAGTATTCGGCCTCTTCCATGAAATGGGTGGTGACCAGCACGGTCACCCCCTTCTCGACCAGGCCGTTGATGTGGGTCCAGAACTCGCGCCGGCTGATCGGGTCGACGCCGGAGGTCGGCTCGTCCAGGAACAGCACCTCGGGCTCGTGCATCACGGCGCAGGCCAGGGCCAGGCGCTGCTTGAAGCCGAGCGGCAGGGTGCCGGCCGAGCGCGCCAGCACCTCGCCCAGCGCGAAGATCTCGGTCATCAGCCCGATCTGCCGCCGCGCCCGGCGCCGGTCCAGCCCGTAGACCCCGGCGAAGAAGTCGAGGTTCTGGGCGACGCTGAGATCGCCATAGAGCGAGAATTTCTGCGCCATGTAGCCCAACCGGTTGCGCGCCTCGGCGCTGTCGCGCCGCAGGTCGAAGCCGGCCACCCGCCCCTCCCCCGCCGTCGGCTTCAACAGGCCGCACAGCATCTTGAAGGTGGTCGACTTGCCGGCCCCGTTGGGCCCGAGCAGGCCGAAGATCTCGCCGCGCGGGATGTCGAAGGTGATGTCGGCCGCGGCGGTGAAGTCGCCGAAGCGCTTGGTGAGGCCGCGCGCCTCGATCACCGGCCCGTCGCGCGGCGGCAGCGTCTCGCGCGCCTCGGCCAGCTTCGACCGGCCGCCGGGGCCGCCGCCGAGGATGTCGACGAAGGCATCTTCGAAGCGCGGCGCCGCCGGGCCGATTTTCGCGGCCGGGCCGGCCTCCTGCGGCGGGGTCGGGGGCTGCGCCGCATCCTTGGCCACCAGCCGGATCGCGGTGCCCTGGATCACGCCGTCGATCACGCCGGGCCGGTCCAGCACCGCCGCCAGCACCTGCCGGCGGCGGCCCTCGACCCCGGTCAGCCGGAACACCCGGCCCGCGACCTGCTTGGTCAGCCCGTCCGGCTCGCCCTCATACAGCAGCTTGCCCTCGTTCAGCAGCAGCACCCGGTCGCATTTCTCGGCCTCGTCGAGATAGGCGGTCGACCAGACCACGCCGATGCCCTCGCGGGTCAGGTCCTGCACCATGCCCCACAGCTCGCGCCGCGAGATCGGGTCGACGCCGACGCCCGGCTCGTCCAGCAGCAAGAGGCGCGGCTTGCGCAGCAGGGCGCAGCCGAGGCCGAGCTTCTGCTTCATGCCGCCGGACAGCTTGCCGGCCAGGCGGCCGGTGAAGCGCTTCAGGTCGGTGAAGGTCAGGATCTCGTCATACACCGCCGGCCGCTCCGCCTGCGGCAGGGCGCGGAGATCGGCGTAGAGGTCGAGATTCTCCTGCACCGTCAGGTCCTCGTATAGGCCGAAGCGCTGCGGCATGTAGCCGATCGCGGCCTGGATCGGCGCCGGCTCGGCCCGGCTGTCATGGCCGAGCACGGTCAGCGTGCCCTCCTCGGGTCCCATCAGCGCGGTCATCAGCCGGATCAGCGTGGTCTTGCCCGCCCCGTCCGGCCCGACCAGCCCGGTGATCCGGCCGCCGCCGATCGCCGCGCTGACGGCGTCGAGCGCCGGCCTGCCCGGCCCGAAGCGCTTGGTCACCCCGTCGATGCGGACGAGGTCCGTCGGGACCGGGGCGGGATCAGACTTGCTCATCGGCACGACCGCTCCCCCTCACCCTCCCGTCGCCAACGCGACGGGCCCCTCCCTCTCCCCAAGGAGAGGGGAATATGAGGCGCGGCTCCTTTACCTCTCCTTGGGGAGAGGTCGAAATCGCGCCAGCGATTTCGGGTGAGGGGGCGGCTCCGGACCGTCCGATCGGCTCGGCAGCAACCATCTCATCCCCCTTTCGGCACGCGCACGGTGACCGGCATGCCCTGGCGCAGGGCCGGGTCTGGCTCGTCGACGATGATGCGCAGGCGGTAGACCAGGTCGGTGCGCAGCTCCGGCGTCTGCACCGTCTTCGGGGTGAACTCGGCGACCGGCGAGACGAAGCCGATGCGGGCGCGGTACGGCCGGTCCGGCCTGGTATCGGTGACCACCTCGACCATCAGCCCCGGATGGACCCGGCCGAGATCGGGCTCCGCGACATAGGCGCGGATCCAGACCGGCTTCGTCAGCGACAGCACATAGGCGACGCTGCTGGGCGCCATGATCGCCCCGGGCTCGGCCACCCGCGACAGGATGATGCCGTCAGCCGGGGCCTTCAGCGTCGCGTCGGCCAGCGAGGTCTCGGCGGTGGCGAGGTCGGCCTGCGCGGCGGCGAGCTCGGCGCGGCCGGCGGCGATGTCCTCGGCCCGGTTGCCTTCCAGCAGCAGCTCCAGCGCCTGGCGGGCGGAGTCCAGCCGGGCCTGGGCCATGTCGCGGTCGGCCTGGTTCTGGTCCAGCGTCGATTGCGGGGCGTTGCCACTCTGGCGCAGCTGCTGGGTGCGGGTGAACGCCAGCGTGGCGTTCTCCAGATCGGCCTCGCGCTCGGCCACCGTGGCACGGGCCTGCGCGATCTCGGCCGCGCGCGGGCCGGCGACCAGCTTGTCGAGATCGGCCTGGCGCGCCGCGACATCGGCCTTGGCCGAGGCGATGCTGTCCTGGAACGGCCGGTCATCGAGCCGCGCCAGCACCTGGCCTGCGATCACCGCCTCACCCTCCTCCAGCGTCATCTCGACCAGCCGGCCGGAGACGCGGAAGCCGAGCTCGGCCTGGCGGATGTCGACATTGCCGTAGAGGGTCAGCGGGCCGTCCCCCGTCTTGCTCCAGCCCAGCCGGCCGGGCAGGTCGAACCACCAGCCGGCGGCAACGGCGGCCGCGACCAGGACGAGCATGGCGATGCGGATCTTCACGGCCGCACCTCCGCCGCCAGGCCGCGCAGATAGATGTCGAGATGGCGGTCGATGAAGACGTTGAGGTCGAAGCTCTCGTCCTGGCGGACGAAGGTGGTGCCCCAGATCACCGCCATCAGCAGCGGCGCGATCATCAGCCGGGCCGCATCCACGGGATCGACCGGCCGGATCTCGCCGGCGGCGATGCCGCGTTCGATCAAACCGGAGACGACGCCGAGCATCCGGTCGATCACGGTCTCGCGCCAGAACTGCGCCAGCTCCGGAAATTGCTGGGATTCGGCGATGATCAGGCGCGGGAACTGCAGCAGCGAGGATCCCGCCATGGTGCTGGTGATCGCCCGCAGCAGCCGCGGCAGGATCTCCAGCACCGGAATGCCGGGCCGCGCCGTCTCGCCGATCAGCCGCTCGACATTGGGCAGCACCGCCTGGCGCACCAGCGCCTCGAACACCGCCTGCTTGCTCGCGAAGTAGAGATAGACCGTGCCCTTGCTGACCCCGGCGCGGGCGGCGATGTCGTCGATCCGCGTCGCGGCGAAGCCGCGCTCCACGAACAGCTCGAACGCCGCCTCCAGCAACTCTGCCGGCCGCGCCTCCTTGCGCCGTTTCCGCACCGCCTGGGCCATCACCGGTCCGCTCGCCTTCGTTAATGACTGACCAGTCAGTTATTAACGAAAAGCCGACAGGAGTCAAGGACGGCGACCGCCCGGATCTGAGCCGCAACCGCGAGGCACGCTGCACTGTGAAGATTGGGTGTATATGGAGTCGATCTATTGACATCTCGGACTAAATCATCTCAGTATTGTAGTTGTGGTTCACCAAATTATTGAATTTGTTTTACTATACATATCTAAAAGGTTGTATTTATTTTTCCATTGCATGCAATTATCTAAAATTTGAACAACTCGAACGAAGCTGAAGTAGATGCCCTGATCTGGATTCTACATCACTTACACAAAGCAAATGGTGGAGGAAAGTCATGACATCCAACGATCTATTCGTCGAGATCGATTGTGAGAGCGGTCTTCAGAAAGGTCGCCTGAACCTGTGCTATCGGGTCGAGGGCGCTCCGTCACATCCGCCCGTGCTGATGATCATGGGCCTGAACTCCCAGCTGATCTATTGGCCGCAGCCGCTCGTCGACACCATCGTGGCCGCGGGCTATCGGGTCATCCGCTTCGACAATCGCGACAGCGGCCGAACGGCGTGGGTGGGGAACGCGCCCTTCGCCTATACCCTGGCGAATATGGCCAAGGACGCCACCCGGCTGCTGGATCACCTCGGGGTCGACAAGGCCCATGTCATCGGGGCCTCGATGGGCGGCATGATCTCGCAGCGGCTGGCGATCGATCATGGCACGCGGGCGCGCAGCCTGTGCTCGATCATGAGCACCACCGGCAATCCGAATGTCGGCGGCGCCGAGGAGGGCGTCTATGACGAGTTGGCGAAGCCGATCCCGCCCGACCGGGAGGAGGCGATCGAACAGATCGTCGCGCTGTTCGCCCTGATCGGCTCGAAGACATACGCTGAAGAAGAGGGACCGAACCGCCGGGCGCTCGCCACGGCGGGATATGACCGTTCGCTCGGCCACCCCGGGGGCGGCGTCCGTCAGGTCGCCGCGATCCTTGGCGCCCCCGATCGCACAGCGGCGCTCAATGGCCTGACCCTCCCGACTCTCGTGATCCATGGCAACGAGGACTCGCTCATCAACATCTCCGGCGGCCACGCCACGCACAAGGCGATCCCGGGGGCCGTGTGGTATGGGCATCCCGAGAACGGTGCCGAAGGCATGGGGCATGACCTGCCGCTGCGGCTCCTCGACGGGATCGCGGCCGGGATCCTCGACCATCTCAAACGGGGGTAGCGGAACGCTGGAGATATGCATCTCGCCATGACAGCGAAGGATCTGGCGAGCATCACTGCGCTCTAAACACATTGTGCAGTTGTATTAATCTTCGATCTCGTTCATGATATGTTCCATGAACAAGACGCAGACCGATTCGACCACGAAGACCCCGCCCGGTCCCCAGGAGGAACGGGCGGCGGATCTCTGCGTGCTGTCGGAGCTGGTCGAGATCCAGATGTCGATCGCCCGGGCGACGCAGCAGGAGGCGCTGCAGGCGCCGCAGCCCGGCATCGACTATTGCCAGCGGATCGCCACCGTCTCGCGCGCGGTGCGGCTGACCCTGCTGCTCAAGGGCAAGCTGTCCCAGGAGGACAAGGAGAAGCGCAAGGCTGAGGCGAAGCGCGAGGCGGCGCAGGAGGACTTCCACGACCTGCGGGTGAAGCTGGCGGTGCTGGCGGCCGCCTACGAGGCGTCGAAGGACAATGAGGAGATCGCCCGCCGCGTCACCGAGGTGCGCGAGCGGCTGGAGCGGCCGGAGGTGGCGGAGCTGATCGAAGCCAGCCGGGCCCCGGTCGCGGTGGCGGCTTTGTGCCGGCGCTGGGGCTTGCCGGTGCGGGTGGAGCAGTGGCTCGAGATGGCCGACGAGGCCATGGAGCAGTTGGGCTTCCTGCCGAACGACGACGACGATCCGCCCGCGGACCCGCCCAAGCCCGGCCCGGCCTCCGGCCGCAAGCCCAAGCCGCCGGATACGGGATAGCCGCAGGCGCACCGATCCTTCACCACCTTTCAGCATTCACGAGCGCAGCCTTCCACACTCCCCTCCCCTTGCGGGAGGGGGCAAGGGGGAGGGGTCTGCGCGCGTCCGCGCGCCTGCCGCCCATAAAACCCTTGTCATCCCCGCGGAAGCGGGATCTCGTCCCACTCGACCGGAGGGAGATTCCCGCTTTCGCGGGAATGACGGCCAGTGCAAGGAGCCGCTTTCCTACGCCGCCGCCCGGTCCCTGCCCTCCTCGACCGCATGGCACGCGACCAGGGCATCGCCGGCGGCGAGCGGCTGCGGCACCTCCTGCCGGCAGCGGTCGTTGGCCAGAGGGCAGCGCGGATGGAAGGCGCAGCCCGGCGGCGGGGCGATCGGGCTGGGGATCTCGCCCTCCACCATCCGCCGCGGCCGGCCGGTCATCTCCAGGTCCGGCAGCGCGTCGAGCAGCATCCGCGTGTAGGGGTGGCGCGGCGCCCGGAACAGCGACCGGGCCGGCGCCAGCTCGACCATCCGGCCGAGATAGACGACGCCGATCCGGCTGGCCATGTGCCGGACCACCGCCAGGTTGTGGCTGATGAACAGGTAGGTCAGGCCGAACTGGTCCTGCAGGTCCTTCATCAGATTCAGGATCTGGGCCTGGACCGAGACGTCGAGCGCCGAGGTCGGCTCGTCGCAGACGATGAATTCCGGCTCCGACGCCAGCGCCCGGGCGATGCAGATGCGCTGGCGCTGGCCGCCGCTGAACTCGTGCGGGAATTTGCGCCCATCGCGCGGGTCCAGCCCGACCCGGCGCAGCAGCTCCGCCACCTTCTCCGCCGTCTCGGCCGGCGACGAGGACAGGCGGAAGGCGCGGATCGGCTCGGCCACGATGCGGTCGACCCGCCAGCGCGGGTTCAGGCTGGCATAGGGGTCCTGGAAGATCATCTGAATCCGCCGGCGCAGCTTGGCCAGCTGCGCCTTCTTCGCCGGGTCCGACAGGTCGATGCCGTCGATCAGCACCGCGCCGTCGCTGGGTTGCAGCAGCCCCACCGCCAGCCGGGCGATGGTCGATTTGCCGGAGCCGGATTCGCCGACCAGGGCCAGCGTCTCGCCCCGGGTGATGGTGAAGCTGACATCCTGCACGGCCTTGAGGGTCAGCCGCGGCGAGCGGTCCAGCAGCCGCGCCAGCAGGGGCTTGGACAGGTCGAAGCGGCGGCTCAGCCCGACCGCCTCGACCAGGGTGTTCGCCGTCATGCGCGGCCTCCTTCCACCAGCCAGCAGGCCGCAGCCCCCTGCCCCGCCGCCATCAGGTCCGGCCGGTCGCGCCGGCAGCGATCGAAGGCGGCGCTGCAGCGCGGGTTGAAGGCGCAGCCGGCCGGGATCGCGTCCAGCCGCGGCATCGCGCCCGGGATCTGCTGCAGCCGCTCGGCATCGCCCAGGACTGTCGGGATCGAGCCCATCAGCCCCACCGTATAGGGATGGTGCGGCTGCTTGATCACCGTCCTGACTGGGCCGATCTCGGCGATCCGCCCGGCATACATCACCGCCACCCGGTCGGCGGTCTCGGCGATCACGCCCATGTCGTGGGTGATCAGCATCACCGCCGTGCCCCGCTCGCGGCACAGCCGCTTCAGCACCGCGATGACCTGGGCCTGGACCGAGACGTCCAGCGCCGTAGTCGGCTCGTCGGCGATCACCAGCTCCGGCTCCGCCGCCAGGGCCAGGGCGATGACCACGCGCTGGCGCATGCCGCCGGAGAATTCATGCGGGTAGCTGTCGATCCGCGCCGCCGCCGCCGGGATGCCGACCTCCTCCAGCAGGGCGATGGCGCGGCGCCGAGCCCCGTCGCGGCCGAGCGGCAGATGGGTGGTGATGGTCTCGGTCAGTTGCTTGCCGACAGTGTAGAGCGGGTTCAGGCTGGTCAGCGGGTCCTGGAAGATCATGCCGATGCGCCGGCCGCGGATCCGCCGCATCGCCTCGGGCTTGAGATTGTCGATGCGCTCGCCCTTGAGCCGGATCTCGCCGCCGGCGATGCGGCCGGGCGGGTCGATCAGCCCGATCACGGCGGTGCCGGTGATCGACTTGCCGGCGCCGGATTCGCCGACCACGCCCAGCACCTCGCCGGGCGCGATGTCGAAGGACACGCCGTCGATCGCGGTCAACAGGCCGCGCCGGCTGCTGAACTGGACCTTGAGGTCGCGGACGCTGAGGGTTGTCTCTGTCGTTTGGGTACTTGGCATCGCCCTCACCGCAGCTTCGGGTTCAGGGCGTCGCGCAGCCAGTCGCCCAGGAGGTTGACCGACAGCGCCAGCACCGCCAGCGCGGCGCCGGGGAAGATCGTGATCCACCACTCGCCGGAGAACAGGAAGCGGTTGCCGATGTTGATCAGCGTGCCCAGCGAGGGCGAGGTCGACGGCACCCCGACGCCGAGGAAGGACAACGTCGCCTCGGTGATGATCGCCAACGCCAGGTTGATGGTGGCGATCACCAGCACCGGCCCCATCACGTTCGGCAGCACGTGGCGGAACATGATGGTCCAGTCCGAGAGGCCGATCAGCCGGGCCGCCTGGACATATTCCTTGCGCGATTCGACCAGGGTCGAGCCGCGCACGGTGCGGGCGTACTGCACCCAGTAGGACAGGCCGATGGCGACGACGATCACCCCGATCTGGACATCGGTGCCGCCGCCCTTGCCGACCAGCGCCAAAGCGATGCCGTTGATCAGGAGGGCGATCAGGATCGCCGGGAAGGTCAGCTGCACATCGGCGACCCGCATGATCACGGCGCCGACCCAGCCGCCGCGATAGCCGGCGACGAGGCCGAGGGTGACGCCGATCAGCATCGCCAGGGCGACACCGGCGACGCCGACCAGGAGCGAGATCCGGGTGCCATAGAGGATGGCCGAGAACAGGTCGCGGCCCTGATCGTCGGTGCCGAGCGGGAATTGCGCGTCGCCATCCGCCTCGAAGGCCGGCGGGATCAGCGAGTTCATCAGGTCGAGGCTGGCCGCGTCGAACGGGTCCTGCGGTGCGATCAGCGGCGCCAGGATGGCCCCGGCGGCCATCAGCAGCGCGGCCACGAGGGCGATGATGGCGATCGGCGAGCGGCGGAAGCGCCAGGCGAGGTCGCTGTCGAGGAAGCGTCGCATCGGCTCAGGCCCCGACGCGGATGCGCGGGTCGACCGCGGCGTAGAGGATGTCGACCACCAGGTTGATGGTGACGAAGATGAAGGCGCTGAGCAGCAGATAGGCGGCCATGATCGGGATGTCGACATTGGCCACCGCCTGGATGAACAGCAGGCCCATGCCCGGCCACTGGAACACCTGCTCGGTGATGATGGCGAAGGCGATGATCGAGCCGAGCTGCAGCCCGGTGATGGTGATGACCGGGATCAGCGTGTTCTTCAGCGCATGGCCGAAATGGATCGCCCGGTCGGTCAGGCCTCGGGCGCGGGCGAAGCGGATGAAGTCGGTGCGCATCACCTCCAGCATCTCGCCGCGCACCAGCCGCATGATCAGCGTCATCTGGAACAGGCCCAGCGTGATCGCCGGCAGGATCAGCGAGCGCAGGCCGGACAGGGTGAAAAACCCGGTGCTCCACCAGCCCAGCCGCACCACGTCGCCGCGGCCGAAGGAGGGCAGCCAGCCGAGCTCGACCGAGAAGATGAAGATCAGCAGGATGCCGATCAGGAAGGTCGGCAGCGACACCCCGACCAGCGAGCCGCCGAGGAACAGGCGCGAGAGCCAGCGCCGGGGGTAGAGGCCGGTGAACACCCCCATCGGCACACCGATCAGCAGCGCCAGCAGGGCGGAGGTCAGCGACAGCTCCAGCGTCGCCGGCGCGCGGTCGCCGATCAGGCCCGAGACCGGCTGCTTGAACTGGTAGGAGTTGCCGAAATCGAAGGTCGCGGCCTGGCCGGCATAGCGGACGAACTGTACCACCACCGGGTCGTTCAGCCCCAGGCTCTGGCGCAGCGCCTCGCGCTCCGCCTCGGTGGTCTCCTGCCCGACCATCTGGTTGATCGGGTCTCCGACGAAGCGGAACATGGTGAAGGCCAGCAGCGCCACCACCAGCATCACCAGGATCGCCTGCGCCATGCGCGTCAGGATGAAGGCCAGCATCACACCCCGCTGCCGATGAGGGTAAGGGGGCGGCGGCCCGAGGCCGCCGCCCGGCGGGTCCGGACCTCTAGTTCTTCCTGATCCAGTCGAAGATCAGCCAGTTGTCCGGCCGCTGGACCACGGTGAACTTCTTCGACACACCCCAGGACAGCGCCTGCTGGTGCAGCGGCAGGTAGCCGACATCCTGGTTCAAGAGGATGTCGTAGGCCTGGGCGATCAGGTCGTCACGCTTGGCCTTGTCGCCCTCGACCGAGAAGGCGTCGACCAGGGCGTCGACCTTCGGGTTGCAGTAGCCGCCATTGTTCGAGACGGCGACGCCCGGCGCCCGGCAGCGCACCAGGTTGTTGAAGACGCTGAGCGAATCATAGCCGTCCGGGGTCCAGCCCAGCAGGTAGAAGCTGGTGCTGTGGCCGCCGGCCTCGCCGATCTGGGTGAAGTGCTTGGCGCGGGGCTGGGCGTTCAGCGTGACCTTCACCCCGACCCGGGCCAGCATCGACACCACCGCCTGGCAGATCGCCTCGTCATTGACGTAGCGGTCGTTCGGGCAGTCCAGCGTGACCTCGAACCCGTCCGGATAGCCGGCCTCGGCCAGCAGCTTCTTCGACGCTTCCGGGTCGTAGGGATGGCGCTTGAACTCGCCGGCCCGGCTGAACAAAGCGGGCGAGATCATCAGCGCCGACGGCGTCGCCTGGTCGCGCATGATCCGCTTGGCAATCGCGTCCTCGTTGATCGCCTGGTAGAAGGCCAGCCGCACCTTCTGGTCCTTGAACGGGTTCTTGCCCTTGATGTTGGAGTACAGGAGCTCGTCGCGGTCCTGGTCCAGGCCGAGGAAGATGGTGCGCAGCTCGGGCGCGGTCAGCAGCGCGGTGTCGGCGTTGCCGGAGACCCGGTCCTGGTCCTGCACCGGCACCGGGTCGACCCAGTCGACCTGGCCGGACAGCAGGGCCGCAACGCGGGTGGCCGAGGACGCGATCGGCGTGAACTCGATCCGGTCGATATTGCCCTCGGGCTTGCCCCACCAGGCCGGGTTGCGCACGAACACCGTCTTCACCCCGATCTCATGGCTTTCGACCATGAACGGGCCGGTGCCGTTGGCGTGCAGCACGGCGTAGCCGGGGTTCTTGTCGGCCGTGGAGGACGGCGCCACGGCGTTGTTCTGCTCCGACCATTCCTTGTCGAAGATCGGCCAGGAATCCCAGGTCGCGTTCAAGAGCGGGTTGGGCTTGGTCAGGACGAAGTCGACCGTGTGGTCGTCGACCTTCACCGCCTTCATGTCGGACGGCACGCGGCCCTTGATGTCCGAGCCCGGGGCCCGCAGCCGATCGAGGGAGTAGAGCACGTCGTCGGCGGTGAACGCGTCGCCGTTCTGGAACTTCACGCCCTCCCGCAGCTTGATGCGCCATTTCAGCCCGTCATCGGTCACCTCCCAGCCGGTGGCCAGGGCCGGGACGATCTTCATCTCCTGGTCGCGCTTGGTGAGCCCCTCATAGACGTTGCTCATCGTCGCGGTCGTGAAGGTCTCGTTGTACTGGTACGAGTCGAGCGTGTTCAGGTTGCCCTGGAAGGCGAAGCGGAACACGGTCTCCGCCCGCGCCGAGGCCGAAGCCGCCAGCACCGCCGCCCCGATCAGCAGCCCGGCCGCGGCCCATAGCAGCGGCCCGGGCGCCGCCAGGGCCAAGGATCGTTGTCTGCCTCGCTGTCTCACATCCGCCATCGCTGCCTCGCTGGTTCTTGGTTGCAGGAGTCCGGGCGGACGGTGCCGGCCCGGCTGGGTCCAAAAGGGTCGAAGGCGCGGCCGGTCGCGGCCACGATCTGGAACGCCGGTCGGCGTGACTGGATACCTCCCCGGTCGCGATGATTGCCCGACTTTTGCTCCGGGTCGAGCCGGATCGGGAATCCGTGCCCAATTCGCGGGCAACTCCTGCCCGTCCCCCACGGCAGATCCGTCCCGCCATCCCCCTTTTCCCCATCCGCCCCCTTCGTCCCGGCAAGCCCCAGCAACTGCCGTGCCAGAGGCGCCGGTCTGGGATGCGATCGCGCCGTCCAGGGCCGCGGCCGGCCGGCTTGCACCGGTTTCGCCTTGGCCCTAGGGTACGCCGCTTCTGTCCTGGAGAAATGCTCGGTGCGCTATATCAGCACCCGGGGTCACGCCCCCGCCCTTGCCTTCGACGACGTGCTTCTGGCCGGCCTCGCCCGCGATGGCGGGCTGTATCTGCCGGAGACCTGGCCGACCCGCTCGGCCGAGGAGTGGCGGCGCCTGCGCGGCCTGCCCTATGCCGAGCTGGCGACCGAGGTGATGCTGCCCTTCGTCGAGGGCGCGCTGACCCGGGCGGAGCTGGCGGCGCTGGCCGCCGAGACCTATGCCGGCTTCGGCCATCCAGCGGTGGCGCCCCTGGTCCAGCTCGACCACGACCTGTGGCTGATGGAGCTGTTCCACGGCCCGACCATCGCCTTCAAGGACTACGCCCTGCAGCTGCTGGGCCGCCTGTTCGACCATGTGCTGACCCGGCGCGGCGAGCGGGTGATGATCGTCGGCGCCACCTCGGGCGACACCGGCTCCGCCGCGATCGAGGCCTGCCGCGACCGCGCCGCCATCGACATCGTCATCCTGCACCCCGAGGGCCGCACCTCCGAGGTGCAGCGCCGGCAGATGACGACCGTGCTGTCGTCCAATGTCCGCAACGTCGCGCTGCAGGGCAGCTTCGACGACTGCCAGGACATGGTGAAGGCGATGTTCGCCGACGTCCCGTTCCGCGACGAGATGCATCTCTCGGCGGTGAACTCGATCAACTGGGCCCGGATCATGGCCCAGATCGTCTACTACGCCGCGGCGGCCCTGGCGCTGGGCGCGCCCGACCGGCCGGTGGCCTTCGCCGTGCCGACCGGCAATTTCGGCAATGTCTTCGCCGCCTATGCCGCCCGGAAGATGGGCCTGCCGATCGCGAAGCTGGTGGTCGGGTCGAACCGCAACGACATCCTCGACCGCTTCTTCAAATCGGGCGAGATGAAGATGGACGGAGTGGTGCCGAGCCTGAGCCCGTCGATGGACATCCAGATCTCCTCCAACTTCGAGCGGCTGCTGTTCGAGCTGTGCGACCGCGACGCCGACCGGCTGAGCGCGCTGATGGCGGAGTTCCGCGGCACCGGCCGGTTCAGCGTGACCCCGGCGATGCACCGGGCGGCGGCCGAGATCTTCGCCAGCCACCGGCTGGACGATGAGGCCACGCTCGCGGTGATCGCCGAGACCCGCGCCGCGACCGGCCAGACCATCGACCCGCACACCGCCTGCGGCCTGGCCGCCGCCCGCGCCCATCCGGCCGGCCCCGGCATCCCGATGGTGGTGGCCGCCACCGCCCATCCCGCCAAGTTCCCGGACGCGGTCGAACGCGCCACCGGCTGGCGTCCGCCGCTGCCGCCGCATCTGGCCGATCTGTTCGAGCGCGAGGAGCGGCTGACCGTGCTGCCGAACGAGATCGGCGCGATCGAAGCCTTCGTCCGTGAATCCCGCACCAATGGAGGGCCGGCCTGATGCCGACCCGCGAGAGCACCCTGTCGAACGGCCTGCGCGTCGTCACCGACCCGATCGCCACCGTCGAAAGCGCCTGCGTCGGGCTGTGGGTCGGCGCCGGCACCCGGCACGAAACCGCCGAAGTCAACGGCGTCGCCCATCTTTTGGAGCACATGGCGTTCAAAGGCACCCGCCGCCGCAACGCCCAGGACATCGCCCAGGAGATCGAGGCCGTCGGCGGCCATCTCAACGCCTATACCAGCCGCGAGAACACGGCCTACTACGCACGCATATTGAAGGAAGACGCGCCGCTGGCGCTCGATATCCTCGGCGACATCCTGCAGAACTCGGTGTTCGACGAGGCCGAGCTGGGGCGCGAACGCGCCGTGGTGCTGCAGGAGATCGGCCAGGCGATCGACACGCCGGACGACATCATCTTCGACCAGTTCCAGGAAGCCGCCTATCCGGACCAGCCGATCGGCTGGCCGGTGCTGGGCACGGCCGACATCGTGGGCTCCCTGCCGCGCGAGGCGATCGCCGGCTATATCGGCCGCAACTACGGCGCCGACACCATGGTGCTGGTCGCCTCCGGCAACATCGACCATGACCGGCTGGCCGAGCAGGCCGAACGGCTGTTCACCGGCCTGCCGGCCAAGGCCGAAGCGCGCACTGCCCCCGCCGCCTACCAGGGCGGCGAGCACCGCGAGGAGCGCGACCTCGAGCAGCTGCACCTGGTGCTGGGCTTCCCGGCCCTGTCCTACACCGATCCGGACTTCTACGCCGCCTCGGTGTTGTCGACGCTGCTGGGCGGCGGCATGTCCTCGCGGCTGTTCCAGGAGATCCGCGAGAAGCGCGGCCTGGTCTATTCGATCTACTCCTTCACCAGCGCCTACCAGGATGGCGGGCTGTTCGGCATCTATGCCGGCACCGGCGAGACCGAGGTGCAGGAGCTGCTGCCGGTGCTGTGCGGCGAGATCGGCCGGGTGGTCGGCGATGCGGCCGAGGACGAGGTCGCCCGTGCCCGCGCCCAGATCAAGGCCGGCCTGCTGATGAGCCTGGAATCGACCATGGCGCGGGCCGAGCAGCTGGGCCAGCAGATGCTGATCTTCGGCCGGCCGGTGCCGCCGGAGGAGGTGGTGGCGAAGATCGACGCCATCGACGCCGCCGCGGTGCGCCGCGTGGCCGAGCGCGTGTTCCGCACCGCCCCCACCCTGGCGGCGCTCGGGCCGGTCGGACAGCTCGAGAGCTACGACGCGATCCGCGCCCGGATCGGCTGACGGCATTGAGCGGGGCGGCGGTGATCGGCTTCTTCCGAACGGGGCTCGGCACCCTTCCGCCGGTCCGGATCGAGGGCCGGCGGACCTATCTGCGCCCGCCGCGGCTGCGCGACTGGCGCTCCTGGGTGGCGCTGCGCGGCGACAGCCGCAGCTTCCTGACGCCGTGGGAACCGACTTGGCCCGAGGACGCGCTGAGCCGCGCCGCCTATCTGCGCCGGCTGCGCCGCCAGATCTACGAATGGCGGCAGGACGAGGGCTACGGCTTCCTGATCTTCGAGCGCGACAGCAAGCAGCTGGTCGGCGGCATCGGCTTCTCCAACGTCCGCCGCGGCGTCGCCCAGTCAGCCTCGATCGGCTACTGGATCGGCGAGCGATTCGCCCAGCAGGGGCTGATGACCGACGCGACCGCCGCGGCAGTGGCGTTCGGCTTCAACCAGCTCGGGCTGCACCGAATCGAAGCGGCGTGCCTGCCGCACAACGAAGCCAGCCAGAAGCTGCTGCTGCGGCTTGGATTTACCCGCGAGGGCCAGGCCCGCGCCTATCTCAAGATCGATGGGGATTGGCGGGATCATTTGCTGTTCGGGCTGGTCGACACCGAGTTTCATCCGGCACCGTGACCATCCGGCTTGATGCCGTTTCTCTGCGCGCCTAGGGTCAGGGCAAAATTATGGCGGAACGCGGCACGTGGCTTTGGACTGGGACACCCTCTCGCGCACACTGCGCCCCGAGAACAGCCCCGGCTTCCTGCTGTGGCAGGTCGCCAACCAGTGGCAGCGGCTGCAGCGCTCGACCCTGGAGCCGCTCGGCCTGACCCATGTGCAGTTCGTGCTGCTCGCCGGGCTTGCCTGGCTGAGCCGCAAGGAGAACGACGTCACCCAGGCTCGGCTCGCGGCCTTCTGCAAGACCGACGCGATGATGACCAGCCAGGTGGTGCGGTCGCTGGAGGCCGGCGGCTTCATCGCCCGGGCGCCGCACCCGACCGACAGCCGGGCCCGGCAGTTGCGGGTCACCGCCAAGGGGGCCGAGGTGCTGAACGCCGCCATGCCGCGGGTGCGCGAGGCCGATGCCCAGTTCTTCGGCGCGCTGCAGGAAAGCCAGGGCTTCGTCGAGCAGCTGCGCCGGCTGTGGGCCAGCGGCTCCAAACGCGAGCCCTGAGGGCTACGCGAGGAGCCAGGCGGGAACCAGAAACACCAGCGGCGCGAACAGGGCGATCCGCATCCGCGGCAGCGCAACGCCGTTGCGCTTGAGCAGCGTCAGCTGGATGTGCAGCGCGATGAACAGCGTCGCGGCGAAGGCCAGCGCCGCCGTCGACAGGGTCAGCAGAGCCAGCGCCTGCAGCAGCGCCAGGGTCGCGACCATCAGCCCGGCGCAGCCGAGCAGCCACAGCGTCGCCTGTTTCGAGATCAGGGCGCGGTTGATCCGCAGCTCGACATGTGCCAGCGACACCCACCAGATCGTCTGCATGCAGACGATGGGCAGCAGCCGCGACATCTCCGGCAGATGCGCCCGCCAGCCCGGCAGCAGGTCGGCGCCGAACAGCTCGAAGCCGGCCAGGATCATCGCGGCGCCGGTCATGGTCAGCGCCAGCAGCACCAGGTAGAAGCGGTCGAACCACTCGACCGAGGCCTCGTACAGCGTCTTGAAATAGGCGGTCACGATCAGCTGGTGCCCCAGGAAGATCGCCGCCGAGATGCGAAAGCACACCGCATAGACCGACACCGCCTCGACCGACAGGAAGAAGCCGACCAGCACCCGCGAGCTGTTGACGATGGCGAAATAGACCAGCGAGTTCACCATCATGAAGAAGCCCATCCGCCGGGCGTCGGCATAGGCGGCGAAGAAGCCCGGCCGGATGGTGCGCGCCAGGCCGATCATGGCGAACAGGGTGAAGCCGAGCGCCACGGCGCCGCAGCCGAGAACCACCGGCGCCAGCGGCACCCGCCACAGCGCCAGGAAGACCAGCGCGCCGACGATCAGGAAGACGTAGAGCGCCAGGTTGTCGGCCACCAGGATGCCGAAGCGGCGCCCCATGGCGCGGTAGTAGACGCTGGCGGCGACCTGTGCCCCGGCGCCGGCGATGGCGACGCCGGCGAAGACCTGCAGCAGCGGGCCCGAGGCGGCCCAGGCGATGGCGGCGCCGCCCAGGCCGATCAGGCCGATGGTGGCGACGATGAAGAACAGCAGGTCGAGCACCCGGTCGTCCTTGCGGATCAACACCAGCTGCGGGACCGCGCCCGGAATGCCCAGGCTGAGGATCTGCGCCCCGATCACGCCGATGCTGAGCCCCAGCTCGGCCGTGCCGTAGTCCTGGAGGCTCATCACCTGCGACAGCAGCAGCGGCCCGAGGAAGGCGAAGCCCTTGCCGAGCGCGAAGGCGAGCAGGAACAGCACCGCCTTGCCGCCGACAGCCCTGACCCGGGCGAGGGTCAGCGCGAAGGCCATGGCCGCTCTCTTGGCACGGCCCGATCCCCCTCACCCTCCCGCCCCCTTCGGCGTCGGGCCCCTCCCTCTCCCCAAGGAGAGGGGATTTTCACCTCTCCTTGGGGAGAGGTCGAAATCGCGATAGCGATTTCGGGTGAGGGGGTGGCCCCGGCCCATCCGCGTGGCTCCATAGGCCAATCTCTCGGTCAGGCCCGGAGGTAGACGCGGTTGACGTGCGGGTCCAGCCTCAAGCCCGGCGCCACCCGGCCGGCCTCCACCATCGGGCGCAACGGGCCGTACAGGATCGGGCCCTGACAGTAGACCACCTGGAAGATCAGCCGCGCGGAGGTCCGCGCCGGCTGGCCGCGATGGAAGCCGAAGGTGTTCTCCAGGAAGCTGGTGCCGGCGGGCCCCTCGAACCGGACGAAGCGGTCGCGGCCGAAGGCGCCCTCGACCTCGGCGTCGGAATAACGCCGGATCGGCATCAGCCGGTCCTCGCGGTGCGAGCCGCGGACATAGATATGCGGTCCGGCCCCGGCATCGACATCGGTGAGGTAGACGAACAGCTTGATGAAGCGCCAGTCGTCATAGTCGCGGTGGAACAGCTCGGCGTGCTGCCCTTCCTCGTCGCCGGCGATCGACCACCAGGCGGCCATGTAGCTGATCGTCGGCTTGCAGCCGAGGGCGGCCTGCACCGCCTCCAGCACCGCCGGGTCGTTGGCGATGGCCAGGGCATGCGGCGCGTTCAGCACCACATCCGGCCGGAAATGGGCGACATGGGTGCCCTTGGGCGCCTGCTCCGGCGCCTGGAAGGTGCCGTGCTCAGGCTTGTAGGGGTTAAAGGATTGGTGGCCGGCGAAGTGGCGTCGCATCTCCGCGACCCGGTCAGCCGTCATCAGCCAGGGCGTCATGGCGAAGCCTTCGGCGGTCAGGGCCGCGGCGGCTCCCCGGGCCTCCGGCGTGCCGGAGACCGGGCCGCGCCCGACCCGGCCGGCGATCCGGTCCGCCACCCAATCCCGCCAGGCGACACGCTGGAATCGCCGCTGCAGCAGGAACCGGGTCATCAGCCCGGCCTTGGCCGCGTGTTCCGAAAGGGCCGCCATCGAAATCTCCTCGCGCCGAGCGCCGCAGTCGACGACGCCCCAGGGCAGACGCCCGCCCCGGGCCGCCAGCGGTCAAATTCCGCTGCGAGTCCTATACCGGTCGTCTCCGCGCGCACCAAGAATGATTTTCATCCCGGCACGCGCGGAGCCGCCGGCACCGGTCACTCCGCCGCGCGGTAGATCTGGCCGCCGCCCTCGCGGAACCGCGCCGACATCTCCTCCATCCCCGCCTCGGCCGAGGCCCGGATCTCCTGCGTGATCTTCATCGAGCAGAATTTCGGGCCGCACATCGAGCAGAAATGCGCCGTCTTGGCGCCTTCCGCCGGCAGCGTCTGGTCGTGATAGGCCAGCGCCGTGTCCGGATCGAGCGACAGGTGGAACTGGTCGCGCCAGCGGAACTCGAAGCGGGCGCGGGACAGCGCGTCGTCGCGCAGCTGCGCCGCCGGGTGCCCCTTGGCCAGGTCGGCGGCATGGGCCGCGATCTTGTAGGTGACGACGCCGGTCTTGACGTCGTCGCGGTCCGGCAGCCCGAGATGCTCCTTCGGCGTGACGTAGCAGAGCATGGCGGTGCCGAACCAGCCGATCATCGCTGCGCCGATGCCGGAGGTGATGTGGTCGTAGCCCGGCGCGATGTCCGTGGTCAGGGGCCCGAGCGTGTAGAACGGCGCCTCGCCGCAGACCTCCAGCTGCTTGTCCATATTGGCCTTGATCTTGTGCATCGGCACGTGGCCGGGGCCTTCGATCATGACCTGGACGTCATGCTCCCAGGCGATCCTGGTCAGCTCGCCCAGCGTCTCCAGCTCGGCGAACTGGGCCGCGTCATTGGCGTCGGCGATCGAGCCGGGGCGCAGCCCGTCACCCAGCGAGAAGGCCACGTCATAGGCCCGCATGATCGCGCAGATCTCGCGGAAATGGGTGTAGAGGAAGCTCTCGCGGTGATGCGCCAGGCACCATTTGGCCATGATCGAGCCGCCGCGGCTGACGATGCCGGTGACCCGCTTCGCCGTGAGGTGGATATAGGACAGCCTTACCCCGGCATGGATGGTGAAGTAGTCCACCCCCTGCTCAGCCTGCTCGATCAGCGTGTCGCGGAAGATCTCCCAGGTCAGGTCCTCGGCCACGCCGCCGACCTTCTCCAGCGCCTGATAGATCGGCACGGTTCCGATCGGCACCGGCGAATTGCGCAGGATCCATTCGCGGGTGGTGTGGATGTTGCGGCCGGTCGACAGGTCCATCACCGTGTCGCCGCCCCAGCGGATCGCCCACACCATCTTCTCCACCTCCTCCGCGATCGAGGAGGTGACGGCCGAGTTGCCGATATTGGCGTTGATCTTGACCAGGAAGTTGCGGCCGATCGCCATCGGCTCGGATTCCGGGTGGTTGATGTTGGACGGGATGATCGCCCGGCCCCGCGCCACCTCGTCGCGCACGAATTCCGGCGTGACATAGTCCGGGATCGCGGCGCCGAAGCTTTCGCCGTCGCGCGCCGCCTGCTCCCGCGCCCGCTCGCGGCCGAGATTCTCACGGATCGCGACATACTCCATCTCCGGCGTGACGATGCCGGCGCGGGCATAGGCCATCTGCGTCACCGCGGTGCCGCCGCGGGCCCTCAGGGGCCGGCGGTCGCCGCGCGGAAACTCGAACAGGTTGGCGGCCTCGCCGGGGCGGCGGCCGTCATCCTCCGGCCGGACGGTGCGGCCGTCATAGGCCTCGACATCGCCGCGGGCGGCGATCCAGCCGGCCCGCAGCGCCGGCAGCCCGGCGCCGATATCGATCAGCGCCGCCGGGTCGGTGTAGGGGCCGGAGGCGTCATAGACCCTGAGCGGCGGCTCGCCGGATTCGGGCGACAGCACGATCTCGCGCATGGCGACGCGCAGGTCGGGGGTGCGCTCGCCCGGCACATGGACCTTGCGCGACGCCGGCAGCGGGCCGGTGGTGACGGTTGTGGGGATGACGTCCTTGGGCATCCACGGCCTCCTCGATCGGACGGATTGAGGGCGTGCCAAGGACGGAAAGCTGGAAAGAGAGCGGCTGAGCGCGCATGTGGTTCCATTCCCTACGCCGGCACGACCCGGATCAGGTTCGAAGGGTTCCCACGTCGCAGATGGTGTGGTGTCTCAGCTCCTTACCGGAGCTCCCCTCGGAACGCCCCGATCAGAGCGCGCCCGGGGATGCGATGTCAAGCGGAGCAGTGGGCCGCGCCGGCGATCCTGCGACAGGATGACAGTCCGATCGTTTTGTCTGGCAATTGCCCGGACCCGGTTCCATGGTTTTGCTCAACAGTCGGAAAGACGAAGCGGAGGAAACCATGGCGGCTCTCCCGAGATCGGCGCGCATCCGCACCATCCAGGTCACCGCGCTGGTGCTGCTGGTGCTCAGCGGCGTCGTCAACTACATCGACCGCGCCACCCTGGCGGTGGCCAACCCGCTGATCAGCGAGGACCTCGGCTTCTCGCCCTCGGAGATGGGGCTGCTGCTCTCCGCCTTCCTGTGGGCCTATGCCTTCGCCCAGCTGCCGGCCGGCGCGCTGGTCGACCGGCTGGGGCCGCGGCTGATGCTGTCGCTGAGCCTCGGCCTGTGGTCGCTGGCCCAGGCGCTCGGCGGGCTGGTACAGGGCTTCACCCAGTTCTTCGCCATCCGCATGGTGCTTGGGGTGGGCGAGGCGCCGCAATTCCCGACCAGCGCGCGCATCGTCCGCGACTGGTTCAACGTCCGGCTGCGCGGCACCGCGACCGGGATCTGGAACTGCTCCTCCACCCTCGGCACCGCGATCTCCGCCCCGGTCCTGACCTTCCTGATGCTCAGCTTCGGCTGGCGCTGGATGTTCGCGATCATGGGCATCTTCGGCCTGGCGGTCGCCATCGCCTTCTACGCGCTGCACCGCAACCCGGCCGAGGTCCGGCTGACCGAGGAGGAGCGGCGCTACCTGACCGAGGGCGACGCGGCCACCTCCGGCGGCGGCGTCACCTGGGCGGAGTGGAAGCGGCTGTTCGGCTTCCGCACCACCTGGGGCATGATCTTCGGCTTCTTCGGCGTGATCTACGTCACCTGGATCTACAATTCCTGGCTGCCGGTCTATCTGGAGCAGGACCGCCACCTCAGCATCGCCAGCACCGGCATCGTCGCCGCCATCCCCTTCCTGTGCGGCGTGGTCGGCAGCATCCTGGGCGGCCGGCTGAACGACTGGCTGGTGACCCGCGGCCTGTCGCCGATGAACAGCCGGAAATACCCGATGGCCGGGGCCATGGTGGCGACCGCCGGCTTCACCACCCTGGCGGCGCTGACCCCCAGCATCATCATCGCCGTCGGCGCCATCTCGATCTCGCTGTTCCTGCTCTACATCGCCTCGACCTCGGCCTGGGCGATGGCGCCGGTAGCGGCACCCGCCAACACCACAGCCTCGCTCGGCGCCATGCAGAATTTCGGCGGCTATGTCGGCGGGGCCCTTGCGCCTATGGTAACCGGCTTCATCCTGCAGGGCACCGGGTCCTTCACTTTCGCCCTGCTGGTCGGCGCCGCGGTCGCGCTGGTGGCCGCGGTCGGCTACGTCATCATCGTCCGCGACCCGATCCCGGCCTCCGGCGCCGCCGCCTTCGCCGGCACCGACCTGCCCGCCGCGGCATAGCCGGCGCCGGACGGCCCGTTGGCCGCCCCCGACCGCCCATGCCATGATCGGCTCGGGGGCTGTTCCGGGAGGGTTGGATGGAGATGTCCGTGCGGGCCGGCCTGATGGCCGCGATCCTCGCCGTGCTGGTCGTGTCGCCGGCCCGGGCCGAGCCCTCCTACCAAAGCCCGGAGGTGGGCTGCCCGCCACAGGATGACGGCGCCAGGGTCCGGCGGTTCGACTCACTAGAGGCCATGCCCGAGCCGATCTGGCGCAGCATCGCGGCAACCCTCGACCCGGAGGTGCCGGCGGATCGCCTGCACGCGGAGTTGCCGGACATCATCGCGCCGCGGGACGCCAAATGGCAGGTCACCGAATCCGTCAAACCCGGAAAGCCGCTGGCCTGGCGTCGCTTCATTCGCGGCTTCTCCGTGGAGACCCGATCCCACCCGAGCCAGCCTCTGCGAAAGGTCTGGTACGTCTGGCTCGAGCATGGCGGCATGGCGCGCACGCTTTCGGTCTCGATCTTCAAGGAGGGCCGGACCATCAGGCCCGTCGCTCTCTTCCGGGGACATGAAGACACGCTGTGCTCTCTTCAGGCCTCATTCCAGGCCCTCCCGTTTGACGTCTACAAGCTCTGACGCTCCGAGCTGGCCGCAACGGCCCGGCATCGGCGGCGACGACAACGGGCAAGCCGCCTCGTCTCGATCTTGACCGGAATCCTAAAAATATCTACATTCCAACCAATTGGGGTGACTTTCTGATTTTTTGGGTGAGAACGACAGATGCTGCGGCGTGCCTGGGTGCTGTCGATCGCGCTGGCCCTGGCCGCCTGTGGCGGCGGACGCGAGATCGTCCGCAACCCGGCCGGCAGCGGCGTCGCCCGCTACGTCACAGCCAATGCGCCGGAGGAATGCGTGCCCTATGCCCGCGCCGTCTCCGGCATCCAGATCAAGGGCGACGCCTGGACCTGGTGGGATCAGGCCGACGGCGTCTACGGCAAGGGCGGCGCGCCGCGCTCCGGCGCCGTGCTGGTGCTGGGCCGGTCGGACCGGCTGAGCGCCGGCCATATCTCGGTGGTCGTGTCGGTGCGCAATTCGCGCGAGATCACCGTCTCGCACACCAACTGGGGCAATGACGGCGCGACCCGGCGCCGGATCTATCGCGAGCAGTCGGTGATCGACGTGTCTTCCGGCAACGACTGGACCGCGGTGCGGTTCTGGAACCCCGACACCGGCGCCTATGGCGGCGTCTACGAGGCCGACGGGTTCATCTATCCGACCGGCGCCTGACGCACGACGGCCGCCGCGGCAGGGACGTTCAGGTCCAGCCCAGCGCCGCGGCGAAGCTGCCGTCGCTTTCGATGCGGGTCACGACGAAGTCGTCGGACAGCCGCGGCCCGGTGGTCCCTAGGTCGAGCTCGATCGACAGGGTGAAGTGATCGCCCCCGGCCAGGGCGTCCTCGAGCTCGGGCCGCGTCACGCTGAACTCGAAGACCTCGGTGCCGCCGAGAGCGTCGGCGGCGTCCTTGAGGCGGCCAACTTCCGTCTCGTTGATCGAGACCTTGTGGCCGAGGCGGTCCGCCCAGGTCTCCACATCCCTCGTGTGCACCCGCAGCACGACGCCGGATGCCTCGGGGTCGATCCAGGCCTTGCGGAACGGCAGCCTGAGAACGTGCCCGACATAGCAGGCATCCTGGAAGATCCCGGGATGGTCGCCGAGATGGTAGCTGGTGCTCGCCCACAGAATCGCCATGCCGCGCCTCCGGTTTCCTGCCGTTGCGGCCAATCCCTGGACCGGACGGCCGATGACGCCACAACGATGCGCCGCCGGACCTCGAATCCCGAAATGCGCAAGTGTGATACGCGCATGCGGCGGGCCTTCGCCGGCCGAGGGCCTGCACACCGGCTCTCGACGATCCGGGGGCGCTTCGGCTATAAGCCCGCGCGCGACTGCGGCGCGGCCGTGGCGCATTGGACGCCACGGCATGACCCTCCCCCTTCCCACGCCGGACCCGCGGGCGCGCCGGCGCCTTGAGATCGGCCTTGCCCTGCTCGCCGATGGCCAGCCGGCCGAGGCCGCCGACGCCGTCCGCGCCGCCCTCGAGATCGCGCCGGGCGACGTCGAGAGCCACTACGCCCTGGGCCAGGCGCTTGAGGTGGCCGGCGGCGACGCTGCCGCGGCCTACCGGGCGGTGCTGGAGCTGGACCCGGAGGACCGGATGGGCGCCGGCGTCCGGCTGGCGCTGATCGGCGCCGCCCCGGCGCCGGCACAGTTGCCCGAGGCGCATGTCCGCACCCTGTTCGACCAGTACGCGCCATGCTTCGAGGCGTCGCTGGTCGACGCCCTGCACTATCGCGGGCCGGCGCTGCTGCGCCGCGCCGTCGACCGGATCGTGCCCGAGGGCCGTCTCGATATCCTCGACCTCGGCTGCGGCACCGGGCTGGCCGGCGCCGCCTTCGCCGACCGCCGCCGCCGGCTGGACGGCATCGACCTGTCGCCCGGCATGATCCTGCAGGCGATGGCGCGCAACCTGTACGACCGGCTGGAGCCGGGCGAGGTCGTCGCCGCCCTGGCGGGCTGGCCGGAGCGCTACGACCTGGTGCTGGCTGCCGACGTCGCGGTCTATATCGGCGATCTGGCGCCGCTCTTCGCCGCGGCCCGGGCCGTACTGCGGCCGGGCGGGTGGTTCGCCCTGACCGCAGAATCGCATGACGGCGAAGGCTGGCTGCTGGGCGACCGCCACCGCTACCTGCATTCGCCCTGCTATCTGGCGACGATCGCCGCGGCCACCGGATTCGCCGTGACCGAGGTCGAGGCCGCCTGGGCCCGCACCGAGAACGGGACGCCGCTGCCGGGCTGGGTGGCGGTGCTGCGGGCGGCATGAACTACCGCCACGCCTTCCACGCCGGCAACCAGGCCGACGTCCTGAAGCATGTGATGCTGGTGGCGCTGGTCGAGGCGCTGCGCGGCAAGGACAAGCCGTTCTCCGCCCTCGACCTGCATGCCGGGGTCGGCCGCTACGCCCTCGCCGCCGAGGCGGCGAAGACCGGGGAATATATCGACGGCATCGGCCGGATCGACAGCGCGACCGACGCCCCGGCCGCGGTGGCGCGCTATCTCGAGCTGGTGCGCGGCGTCAACCCGTCCGGCCGGCTCGAGATCTATCCGGGATCGCCGCGGCTGATCCGGGCGCTGATGCGGCCGGAGGACCGGCTGACCCTGGTCGAGCTGCATCCGGAGGACAATGCCAGGCTGCGCGCCGAATTCGCCGGCGACGGCCAGGTCGCGATCCACCTCCGCGATTCCTGGGAGGCGCTGCGCGGCCTGCTGCCGCCGCAGCCGCGGCGCGGGCTGCTGCTGCTGGACCCGTCCTTCGAGCAGCCGGACGAGCTGGCGCGGCTGGCGCGCGGCATCGCCACGGCGCAGCGCCGCTGGCCGGAGGGCGTGATCGCCGCCTGGTACCCGATCAAGGACCGGCCGCCGGTCGATGCGATGCTCGCGGCGCTGCCGCCCCTGCCTCGCGCCCGAGTGGCCGAGCTGACCGTGTTCGACACGCTGTTCCCGGCCCGCCTCAACGGCTCCGGCCTCGTCCTGGTCAACCTGCCCTGGGGCGTCGAGGAGGCGCTGCGTGAGGCCCTGGCCTGGCTGCAGCCCCGCCTGGCCCGCCAGGGTGGCGCCTGGCGGCTGGAGCCGCTGCCGGGCTGAGCGGAATCCCGCTCGCCGCCGGAGCGTTGCCGCGTTACGCTTCCCCATTGCGAGGGGGAGATTTCAGGATGCGATTGTTCGGACTGGCCGTCGTTCTGACGGCGCTCTCGGCCTGCGCCGCCCAGGCGCCGCGATCGACCGTGCCGACAGTGGCGGCCTCGACGGCGCATCACGCGGCCGTGCCGTTCGAGGCGGTGGCACCGGCCGGCTATTGCCTGTCGGACGAATCCGACGTCCTCGGGGCGCGGGCGATGCAAGCGCTGATCAAGAACCTGGAGCCCGGCGACACGGTGCTGGGTGTGTTCCGGCCCTGTGCCGAACCATCGACTCCATCCGCCAGCGCCGTGGTGGATCGGCTGGCGCTCGTCGCCTCCGCCCTGCCGCCGGCATCGGCCAAGGAGGCGGCGATCATGGACCGGCGGATGTTCCTGACGATGATGGCCAACCCCAAGGTGTCGGCGCTGATGAGCGAACGAGCGCTGGACCCGGGGCCGGATCCGTCGTCCCGGCAGTTCCGCATGGATCCAGAGGGATTCCAGTATCTCGGCGCGGATGATTTCGGCGTCTACAACGGCTTCGCACTGACGCCGATCCGGCCTGCAAGCCTGCTCCGCCGCTCCCAGGCCGTGCTCGGCATGAGCATGACCGGCGACCATACCCTGATGGCGGTCGGCGTCAGCGTCGGCCTGCAGGCGGAAGCCCATGGCCGGACGCAGTTGCGGCAGGCGGTATCCGAGCTTCTGCGCGGCACCATCATCGCGGCGGAACGATCCGCACGGGCGAGGCCGGCCGCTCCGGAGCGGTCGTCGCAACCGTCAGGCCCGGCCGGCCAGTCGGCCTGAGGGGCGGTCGCCTGTTCTCTTCCCCCGATCGCCTCACCGGCGCTCATCCGGATAGAGGAAGCCGGAGCGATACCGGCAATCCGCCGGGAACCGCCGGTTGGGCTGCCGCGTTCCCTCTCCGCCCCAGGCTTCCGCCCTTGCCCAGATGTTGTCCGAACCCGGCCGATCCCCCCGCAGCCTGACCCCGCTGACCGACAAGATCGGCGCCCTGTCCTCGACCAACGGCATCCTGGTGATCCTGGCGGCCACCGCGGCGCTGTATTTCGGCCGTGACGTCCTGATCCCGTTCTCGCTGGCGCTGCTGATCAGCTTCGCCATGGCCCCGGTGGTGCTGCAGCTGCGCAAGCTGGGGCTGCCGCGGACCCCGGCGGTGCTGGTCGTGATCGTCGCCCTGTCGATCGCGGCGGTCATCTTCATCGTGCTGGTCGCCAGCCAGGCGATCGACCTGGCCGGCAACCTGCCGCGATACCAGAGCAACCTCGAGGCGAAGATTCAGTCGATCAGGGAGGTGGCTCCCGGCGGCGGGCTGATCGACCGGCTGACGGCCATGGTGGCCCGCCTGTCGGAGGAGGCGACCGAACGGGCGGTGGCGGCGGCGGCGCCGATGGGCATGGAGCCCGCACAGGGCAAGCCGGTCCCGGTACAGCTGGTGCCGCCGGCGCTGACGCCGCTGCAACTGGCCTGGGAAGTCGGCGCCCCGCTGCTCGAGCCCTTCGCCATAATCGGCGTGGTCCTGGTCTTCTCGGTGTTCATGCTGCTGGAGCGGGAGGATCTGCGGAACCGGCTGATCTGGCTGCTCGGGTCCAAGGACCTGACCCGCGCCACTGCGGCGATGGACGACGCGGCGCAGCGGCTGAGCCGCTTCCTGCTGGCGCAGGCGCTGCTGAACCTCTGCTACGGCGCGGCCTTCGGCGCCGGCCTCTGGGTCATTGGCGTGCCCAACCCGGTGCTGTGGGGCCTGCTGTCGGCGGTGCTGCGCTTCATCCCGCTGGTCGGGACCATCTCCGCCGCGCTGCTGCCGACCATCCTGGCCTTCGCCGTCGATCCCGGCTGGCTGATGCCGCTGGAGACGATCGCGCTGTTCGTGGTGCTGGACCTGATCACGGTCAATGTCGGGGAGCCGCTGCTGTATGGTGGCAGCACGGGCCTGTCGCCCTTCGCCGTGCTGTTCGCCACCATCTTCTGGCTGACCCTGTGGGGCATTCCGGGGCTGCTGCTGGCGGTGCCGCTGACGGTCTGCCTGGCCGTGCTGGGCCGGCACGTGCCGCAATTCGGCTTCCTGGACGTGCTCCTGGGCAGCACGCCGGCGCTGACGCCCGAAGCGCATTTCTATCAGCGCATCCTGGCCGGCGATCCGCTGGAGGCGTCGGAACTGGCCGAGCGCGGCCTGCAGGGCCAGTCCCGACAGGCGCTGTTCGAGAGCATGATCCTGCCGGCCATCCATCTGGCCCAGGCCGACCGGCAGCGAGGGGCGCTGGACGGCCCCCAGCGCGCCGCGGTCTGGGGCGGGATCCTGACGGCGGTCGCGGATCTCGACGAGGACGGACAGGACACGCCCCCCGCCGTGCTTTGCCTCGGCGCGCGGGACGAGCTGGACCAGGCCGCCGCGCTGATGACCGGCCAGATCCTGGCCGAGAAGGGCGTCGCCTGCCGCCACGGCGAACGCGGCGGCGCCGTGCCGGAAAGGGTCGACGTGCCGGTGGTGATGGTGGCCCATGCCGGCACTGTGACCGAGCACCAGCTGGGCCGGCTGATCCGGCGACTGCGCCGGCGCATCGGGCCGGACGCCATGCTGGTGGTCGGCCTGCTGGGGCCGCGGGAGCTCTCCGGGGAGATACCGGACGGGCTGGAGGCGCACACGGTCGTCGTCCGGGGCTTCGCCGCCATCATCGCGGCGGTGACGCAGTGGACGCCGAAGCCGGCTGGAAACGGCAACGGGGAGCCGGAGGGCGGAGCGATGCCGGAGCCGTCCGGCATCGCCGCCGCCTGATCCTCAGGCCTCTTTCCGCTGGCGCTCGATCTTCTTGCGCTCGTTCGGGTCCAGAACCGTCTTGCGCAGGCGGACCGTCTTCGGCGTGACCTCGACCAGCTCGTCGTCGTTGATGTAGGTCAGCGCCCGCTCCAGCGTCATCTGGATCGGCGGGGTCAGGCGCACCGCCTCATCCTTGCTGGTGGTGCGGATGTTGGTCAGCTGCTTGCCCTTCAGCACATTGACCTCAAGGTCGTTGCCGCGGGTGTGCTCGCCGATGATCATGCCCTGGTAGACCTTCGCCTGCGGCTCGATCAGCATCGGGCCGCGGTCCTCCAGGTTCCACAGCGCATAGGCCACCGCCTCGCCCTGGGCATTCGAGATCAGCACGCCGGTGTGGCGCGAGGCGATGGCGCCCTTGTGCGGGGCGTAGTCGTGGAAGATCCGGTTCATCACGCCGGTGCCGCGGGTGTCGGTCAGGAACTCGCCCTGGTAGCCGATCAGGCCGCGGGTCGGCACCAGCATCACCAGACGCTGCTTGCCGCCGCCCGATGGCCGCATCTCCAGGAGCTCGCCCTTGCGCTCGGACAGCTTCTGCACGACGACGCCGGAATGCTCCTCGTCGACGTCGATCGTGACTTCCTCGATCGGCTCCAGCAACTGGCCGGCATCGTCGTTCTGATACACCACGCGCGGCCGGCTGATCGACAGCTCGAAGCCCTCGCGGCGCATCGTCTCGATCAGGATGCCGAGCTGCAGCTCACCGCGCCCGGCGACCTCGAAGGCGTCCTTCTCGGCGGTCTCGGTGATCTTCAGCGCGACATTGCCCTCGGCCTCCCGCAGCAGCCGGGCGCGGATGACACGGCTGGTCACCTTGTCGCCTTCGGTGCCGGCCAGTGGGCTGTCATTGACCGAGAAGGTCATGGCGATGGTCGGCGGGTCGATCGGCTGGGCCGCGAAGGGCTCGGTCACCGACGGGTCGCAGATGGTGTCGGCGACGGTCGCGGTCTCCAGCCCGGCGATGGCGACGATGTCGCCGGCCTCGCCGATGTCGATCGGCTGGCGCTCGATGCCGCGGAAGGCCAGCACCCGGCTGATGCGGCCGGTCTCGATGGTCGACCCGTCGCGCGACAGCGCCTTGACCGTCATGTTCGGCTTGACCGTGCCGGAGCGGATGCGGCCGGTCAGCACCCGGCCGAGATAGGGGTTGGCCTCGACCGTGGTCGCCAGCATGCGGAAGGACTGGTCCTCCTCGATCTTCGGCGCCGGGACGTGCTTGAGCACCAGGTCGAACAGCGGCGCCATGTCGGTCCGCTCCGCCTCCAGGCTGTCCGCCGCCCAGCCCTGCTTGGCCGAGGAGAAAAGGGTCGGGAAGTCGAGCTGGTCGTCATTGGCGTCGAGCGCCGCGAACAGGTCGAACACCTCGTCATGCACCTGATGGGCGCGGGCGTCCGGGCGGTCGCATTTGTTGATCAGCACGATCGGCCGCAGGCCCAGCTTCAGCGCCTTGCCGGTGACGAACTTGGTCTGCGGCAGCGGCCCCTCGGCCGCGTCGACCAGCACCACCACGCCGTCGACCATGTTCAGAATGCGCTCGACCTCGCCGCCGAAATCGGCGTGGCCCGGCGTGTCGACGATGTTGATGCGGACATCCTTCCACACCAGCGAGGTGCATTTCGCCAGGATGGTGATGCCGCGCTCGCGCTCGAGGTCGTTCGAGTCCATCACCCGCTCGGCGACCTGTTGGTTCTCGCGGAAGGCCCCCGACTGGCGCAGCAGCACGTCGATCAGCGTGGTCTTGCCATGATCGACATGGGCGATGATGGCGATGTTCCGGATATCCATGGTCCGTCCAAGGGGCGGGAGGGTGGGAAGCGTACGGGCAAAACAAAGGACGGCGGACGGGTCGTCTTGCCAACGCCCCAGCCGCCGTTGCAGTGCAATATAGTCGGATCGGCGCCAAACGCAAGTCGAGGCGCCAAATGGTTGAAAAGTCGAGAGAGAATTTCAGGCAACGAAATCCTGTGCGTATGTGTTCCCATCATGGCATCAACCGAAGCGCGAGCGGCGGGCGGCACCGCAGCGCGGCAAGGGGGAGCGGGGATTGCGGGCAAGACTGGGCAGAATCGGGTGGCTCGGCCTCCTCGCGGCATTGGTCCCCTCGGCCGTCCTGCTGGCCCAGGACGACGCGCCGGCCACTGACGGGGAAGCGGCCGCCGAGTCCGCGCCGCTGCCTGACGCGCTGCCCTATACGGCGACGCTGGAGCCGGTCGCGGACGAGAATGCGACCGCGGCGCTGACCGGCGCCTCGAACCTGCTGAAGCTGCAGTCCAGCCCGCCCGCCGGACCGGTCGGGCTGGTCCGCCGGGCGCTGGCCGATCGCGACCGCCTGTACGGTGCGCTGGGGGCGCTGTCGTATTACGGCGGCCAGATCAACATCACCATCGACGGCGTGGCCCTGGACGATCCCGGACTGGTCGACCGGCTCACCGCGCGGCAGAGCAAAGATCCGGTCAAGGTCTCGATCAAGATCGATCTCGGTCCATCTTATAAATTCAAGACAGTCAAGCTGGCCGACACCAACGGGTCGGATCAGCTGCCGCTGGTGATCGACCGGGAGCCGCTCGGCCTCGATCCCGGCAAGCCCGCGCTGTCGGCGACGATCCTGAGCGCCGAGGGCGCCATGGTGGCGCAGATGAACGACCAGGGCTATCCGCTGGCCAAGGTGCCGTCGCGCGACGCGGTGGTCGACCATGCCGACCAGAGCATGGACCTGACCGAGTTTCTCGACCCCGGGCCCAAGGCCGGCTTCGGTCCGGTGACGGTGGAAGGCGAGGAGACGGTCCGGGAAAGCTTCATTCAGAGCCGCGTGCCTTTCGTCACCGGCCAGATCTATTCGCCGCAGCAGGTCCAGGATCTGCGCAAGGACCTGGCCGATCTGGGCGTGTTCAGCAGCGTCCGCGTCACCACCGCGGACCAGATCGATGCGCAGGGCAACGTGCCGGTCACCATCGCGGTGCAGGAACGGCCGCTGCGCTTCATCGGCTTCGGCGCCAAATACGAGACCAATTACGGCGCGGGCGTGAACGCCTATTGGGGCCACCGCAACCTGTGGGGCGGGGCCGAGCAGTTGCGGATCGATGGCGAGGTCAGCGGCCTCGGCTACAACGACGCCGCCGAGCCGAACTTCAAGTTCGGTGTCTCCCTGAAGGTGCCGGGCTTCCTCGACCGCAACACCACGCTCGACACCAAGGCCGAGGCGGTGCGCGAGGTGCTGGACGCCTACACCAGCACCCGCGGCCTGGTGCAGAGCATCGCTACCTACAAATACTCGAAGGAGATCGACCTGCTGGCCGGACTCAGCTTCGAGACCGGCCATGTCGAGAATGACGAGGGCGAGTGGGACTACACCTTCGTCGGCATCCCGCTCGGCGCCAAGATCGACACCACCGACAACCTGCTGAACCCGAGCAAGGGCTACCGGGCGCAGCTGTCGCTGACCCCCTATCCCAGCTTCCTCGGCTCCTCGGTCGACATGGTCGTGGCCAAGGCGCTGGGGTCGACCTATATCGACCTGTCGGGCGGCGACGGCGACATCATCCTGGCCGGGCAGCTGGGCATCAGCAGCATCGCCGGGCCGGACATCGCCGACGTGCCGCCCGACAAGCGGCTCTATGCCGGCGGCGGCGGCAGCGTGCGCGGCTACAAGTACCAGAGCATCGGCCCGCTGAATAAGGACGACAAGCCGACCGGGGGCCTGAGCTCGATCATCGGCAGCCTGGAGCTGCGCTACAAGATCACCGACACGATCGGCATCGTGCCGTTCTTCGACGCCGGCGGCGTCTATGAGAAGAGCGTCCCGGATTTCGGCAGCGACATCCAGTACGCCGCCGGGCTGGGCGCCCGCTACTACACCGGCATCGGGCCGATCCGCGCCGACATCGCCGTGCCGCTGAACAAGCGCAAGAGCGACGACAGCTTCCAGCTGTACATCAGCATCGGGCAGGCCTTCTGATGCGCGCGCTCAGAATCCTCCTCATCGTTCTCGCGGTCGTCATCGGCCTGCCGGTCGCGCTGCTGCTGATCGTCTTCGCCGCGGCGCAGACCGGCCCCGGCAAGCGCCTGATCGCCGACCAGGCCGGCAGCCTGGCGAGCTCGCCGGAGATGCAGGTTTCGGTCGGTGCGATCGAGGGCTTCGTGCCCTTCGACATGACGGTGCGCGACGTCGCGGTGTCCGACCCGGCCGGCAAGTTGGTGACGGTCGACTGGGCCCGGCTGGCCTGGAGCCCAGCGGCGCTGCTGCGCCGCACCCTGCGGGTCGACGCGGTCGAGGCCGGCACGGTCACGGTCGACCGCCTGCCCGCTGGCGGTGCCGAGCCCGAGCCGGAGCCGAGCTCGACGGGCTTCTCGCTGCCGCGGCTGCCGGTCGACATCCGGCTCGACCGGCTGAATGTCGAGCGGATCGCGGTCGGCCCGGCCGTCGCCGGGCTGGCGGCGACGCTGAGCGTGACCGGCGACGCCCAGCTGGGCGATCCGTCGCAGGGGCTCGCCGCCAACCTCGCCGTCCGCCGGCTGGACGGCGCGGCCGGCGACATCACCGCCAGGCTGGCCTACATCCCGTCGACCGAGCAGCTCGACGTCGCCGTGTCGGTGCAGGAACCGCCGGGCGGCCTGATCGCCGGCATGGCTCAGTTCCCTGGGCAACCGCCGGTCGACCTCAAGCTCAACGGCACCGGCACCCTGCGCGACTGGCGCGCCACCCTGGCCGGCACGGTCGGCGACCTGGGCGGCGTCGATGGCCAGGTGCGGATCGAGCCGGGCGAGGGCCGCCGGCGCCTGACCGTCGATCTCGACGCCGATGCCGCCCGGCTGGTCCCGGCCGCGCTCGCCGCCACCGCCGCCCCGCTGCTGCAGGGCCGGACGACGCTGAAAGCCGAGGCCGAGATCGCCGATGCCGGCCCGATCACGATCCGGCAGCTCGATGCCGCGGCCGCCGCCGGCAGTGTCTCGGTGACCGGGAGCCTGGACCCGACCGGCAACCGCGTCGACCTCGCCTACAAGCTGAACGCCGGCCCCGCCGCCGGCTTCGCAACCCTGCTGCCGCCCGGCACCGGCTGGGACTCGCTGGCAGTCGACGGCACCGCCAAGGGCGCCCTGGATGCACCAGTCGTCGCCGCCGCGATCCGCGGCGCCGGGCTGCGCCAGGCCCCTTACGGTGCCGGCACGCTGGCGGTCGACCTGACGGCGACGCCGCAAGGCCTGGTCTCCGACCCCGAGGCCCCGATCGGGCTGCACGTCACCGCCTCCGCCGACGGTCTGGCGCTCGGCGACCCGCTGCTCGAGACGGCGGCCGGCCACACCCTGCAGCTCAGCCTCGATGGCAGCGCCACCCAGTCGGGCAAGACGGTGATCGACCGGCTGGAGACCCGGCTGGACGGCGCGGTGGTGACCGCCAGCGGCCGGGGCGACGCGATGACGCCATCCGGCGCCGGTACGCTGCACTTGACCGCCGCCGATCTCGGCCGCTTCTCCGGCCTAGTCGGCCAGCCGATTTCAGGCAACCTCGACCTCACGGTGAAGCCGAACCTGGCCGCCGACGGCGCCGCCACCCTGGACTGGGAGGGCACCATCGGCGAGGCGAATGTCGAGGCCACACCCACCGCCGCGGTGCTGGGACAGCGGACCACCCTGACCGGCCGGGTGGAGCGCGACGCCGGCGGCAAGATCACCATCTCCGGCATCAGCGTGAAGGGCGAGAAGGCCTCGCTCGACGCCGCGGGAACGCTGGATGGCGACGCGATTCAAGGCACGGTCAAGGCGGCGCTCGGCTCGCTCGCCGCCGTCGCTCCCGGGGTCGAGGGCGCGGTGTCGGTCGACGCCGCCCTGTCCGGCACCGTCGGCGCCCTCGGCGTCAAGGGCCAGGTCGTGGCCGAGGGGGTGAAGACCGCCGGCCACGCGGTCGAGCACCTGATCGTCGACATCGACGCCGCCGGCCTGCCCGCCGCCCCTGCCGGCACGCTGAAGCTGGCCGGCACGGTCGACGGCAAGCCGGCCACCGGCGATATCGTGCTGGCCCAGAAGCCGGATGGCGGCATCGATGTCAGCACGCTGGTGCTGGACGTCGCCGGCATCAAGGCCGACGGCAATGCCGCGGTGGCGGCGGACGGCAAGCCGGTCGGCGGCACCGTCCGGCTCGCCGTGGCCGATCTCGGCGTGGTCGGCGCCTTCATCGGCCAGGCGCTGCGCGGCCAGCTCGACGCCACCCTGACGCTCGACCCAACGGCCGGCGCCAAGATCGACCTCACCGCCAAGCGCGTCGCCTATGCCGACCAGGCCCAGCTCGGCGAGATCCGGCTGACCGGCACCGTGCTCGATCCGATGGCGGATGGAAGGCGCATCCAGGACGGCAAGTTGCTGGTGACCAACGCCACCGCCAGCGGCACCCCGATCAGCCGGGCCGAGCTGACCGTCGCCGGCACGATGCAGCAGCTGGCGCTGAAGCTGCAGGCCGCGACCGGCTACGGCACCGCCGACATGGCCGCCGATATCGGCCTGAACGGAGCCGAGACGGTGGTCGGGCTGAGGAGCCTGGCGATCCGTCAGTCCGGCCAGTCGCTCACCCTGTCGAAGCCGGCCACCATCCGCGCCGGCGCCGCCGGCGTCGATCTCGGCACCATCGACCTCGCGGTCAGCGGCGGCGGCAGCGTCAGCCTGTCGGGCAAGGCCGGCGACGCGCTGGACCTGCGCGCCCGCATCGCCCGGCTGCCGCTCGGCCTGGCCTCGATCGCGAGCCCCGGCCTCCAGCTGCAGGGGCAGTTGAACGGCGACGCTACCATCACCGGCAGCGCCGCCGATCCGGGCGGCAAGTTCTCGCTGAAGATTTCCGGCGCCAAGATGGGCGGCCTCGACACCGCCGGCCTGCCCGCGGTCGACGCCACCGCCGACGGCACGCTGGGCGGGCAGCGTGTCACGGTCACCAGCCGGGTGACCGCCGGCCGCGCCCGATTGGACCTGCAGGCCGCGGTGCCGCTGGGCGGCGGGGCGCTCTCGGGCTCGGCCAAGGGCCAGGTCGACCTGGCGATGTTCAACGACTTCCTCGGCGCGGGCGCCGACCGTATCGGCGGCCCGCTGTCGCTGGACGTCAGGATCGAGGGCACGCCCGACAGGCCCCAGGCCTCCGGCACCGTCACACTGCGCAACGGCAGCTACCAGAACTCGGAATACGGCGTCCGGCTGCAGACTATCAACGCCACCGTCACCGGCGCCGGCGACAGCTTCCGCCTGACCAGCTTGTCGGCGAAGACGCCGGGCGGCGGCACCATCAGCGGCAGCGGCAGCGTCACCCTGGGTCCGCGCGGCAGCCTGCCGGTCGACCTGAAGATCCAGACCAGCAACGCGCTTCTGGTGTCCAGCGAACTGGCGACGGTCCATGCCGACAGCGACCTGTCCCTGTCCGGCGATCTGTCGGCCGACGCGCTGTTCCAGGGCTCGATCAAGGTCCGCAATGCCGTCATCCAGATCCCCGACAGCTTTCCCGTCTCGGTGACGCCGATCCCGGTGCGCCAGATCAATGTCCCGCCGGAATACGCGGCCCGGATGAAGGCGGAAGGCGTCGCCCTCAACACGGCGACGCCGCCGAGCCGGAACCGGAATCGGGACCGGAACCAGCCGCAGAAGCCGCCGTCGCAGATCCGGCTGGACATCAACGTCGATTCGCCGAACCAGTTCTATGTCCGCGGCCAGGGCATCGATGCCGAGATGCAGGGTCAGCTCCACATCTCTGGTACGACCTCCACCCCCGACATCGAAGGCGACTTCAAGATGCGGCGCGGCCAGATCTCGAAATTCGGCCAGCGCCTGGACTTCGAGCACGGCAATCTCAGCTTCGACGGCGGGGCGCTGGATCCGCGGCTGGACTTCCTGGCCTCGACCCGGGCCGGCGACGTCACCGCCTATATCCAGGTCGGCGGCTATGCCTCGAAACCGGAGCTGACGCTCAGCTCGTCGCCGGAGCTGCCGCAGGACGAGGTGCTGTCGCGCCTGCTGTTCGGCAAGGCCACCGGCCAACTCAGCCCGACCCAGGCCATCCAGCTGGCCCAGGCCGCGGCGGAAATGGCGGGGGTCGGCGGCGGCGGCACCGGGCTGCTCGGCGGCATCCAGAAGTCGCTCGGCCTCGACCAGCTCGACTTCAACACCGATGCCTCCGGCGGCTCGGCGATCGGTCTCGGCCGCTACCTCACCAAGGGCGTGCGGGTCGGGGTGGAGCAGGGCATCGACGCCGGCAGCACCCGGGCGACGGTCACCATCGACATCACCGACAACATCAAGGGCAAGGCCGAGGCCGGCGGCGAGAGCGGCGGCGGTGTCGGCGTGACCATGGAGTGGGATTACTGACCGCGGCCGTCAGCCGGCGGCTCACCGGTCCGGCTCCGCGTCGTCCTGCGGGATCGCCACCGCGCCTTCCGGCAGGTGCTGGCGCAGGAACTCGGCCAGCATCTCGATCTCGCCCCGCCGCGCCGCCCCCCGGCGCCAGACCAGCCCGATCCGCCGCGACGGCTGCGGCGCGTCGAAGGGCCTGAGCGCGACGTCGCTGTCGGCCGTGGTCGGCGCGGTGCAGGCCAGGGCGGGCAGCAGCGTGATGCCGATCCGGCCGGCCACCATCTCGCGCAGGGTGGACAGGCTGGTGGCGCCGAACGAATCCTCCTGCGTCCGTGCGGCGCTGCGGCACACCTCCAGCGCCTGGTCGCGCAGGCAGTGCCCGTCCTCCAGCAGCAGCAGGGTCTCGTCCGACAGGTCGGCCGGCGTCACCCGGTTGGCCCGGGCCAGCCGGTGGCCGGTCGGCACGGCCAGCAGGAAGGGCTCGTCGAACACCGGCAGCGAGTCCAGCTTCGGATCCTCGACCGGCAGGGCCAGCAGCGCCGCCTCCAGCTCGCCGCGGCGCAGCCGCTCGACCAGCCGGTCGGTCAGGTCCTCGCGCAGATACAGTCGCAGCTCGGGATAGGTGCGGCGCAGCGTGCGCATCAGCCGCGGCAGCAGATAGGGGCCGAGCGTCGGGATCACGCCGAGCCGGAAGTCGCCGGCCAGCGGCGCCGCCTGGTCGCGGGCGGCCAGCAGCAGGTCCTGGGTCTCCGCCAGGATCCGCCGGGCCCGGGCGACGATGGTCTCGCCCAGCGGGGTCAGGATGATCCGCCGCTTCGATCGCTCGAACAGCGGCCCGCCCAGCATCTCCTCCAGCGCCTGGACCTGGGCGCTGAGCGAGGGCTGGCTGACATGGCAGGCGGCCGCTGCCCGGCCGAAATGGCGCGTGTCGGCGACCGCGACGACATAGCGGAGCTGCCGCAGGGTGATCGGCTGGTTCATAGGCTCAGGCTATCATAATTGTCGGAACAATCGATTTGATTGTGGGACCCCGGCTTGCTATCTCCTTGCTGCACTGCGGCACCAACCCTGTTGCGCCGCACACAAAAACCCCACGAAAAGATCCCACGGAGCCTCTCGATGCCCATGCTGACCATTGGCGACACCTTCCCGGATTTCTCGCTCCAGGCGGTCGTCTCGACCAATCCGAAGGACGCCTTCACGCAGATCGACCGCGCCGCCAGCAAGGGCAAGTGGAAGATCGTGTTCTTCTGGCCGAAGGACTTCACCTTCGTCTGCCCGACCGAGATCGCGGCGTTCGGCAAGCTGGCCGGCGACTTCGCCGACCGCGACGCGCTGACCTACGGCGTTTCCACTGACAGCGAGTTCGTGCACCTGGCCTGGCGCCAGAACCACGCCGACCTCAAGGACCTGCCGATCCCGATGCTGGCCGACATCCGCAAGGATCTCAGCCGCTCGCTCGGCATCCTCGAGAAGAACGAGGAAGTCTGCCTGCGCGCCACCTTCATCGTCGACCCTGAGAACATCATCCGCTTCGTCTCGGTCAACGACATGTCGGTCGGCCGCAACCCGCACGAGGTCCTGCGCGTGCTCGACGCGCTGCAGACCGACGAGCTGTGCCCCTGCAACTGGCAGAAGGGCGAGGAGACCCTGCAGGCCGCCTGATCCGGCATCCTGTCCTCTCCGGCCGGCCCCATGCGGGCCGGCCCCTGTCTTTTCCAAGTCCCGCCGGAGCCACCATGTCGATCGACACGCTGAAGGCCAGCCTTCCCGACTACGCCAAGGATCTGAAGCTCAACCTGTCCTCGGTCCTGACCCCGCCCGGCGTGACCGCCCAGCAGATCTGGGGCTCGGCCCTGGCCAGCGCCTATGCCTCGCGCAACGCCACCGTGATCAAGGCGATCGCGGCCGACGCGGCGCAGCATTTGTCGCCCGAGGCGCAGGGCGCCGCCAAGACCGCGGCGGCGATCATGGGCATGAACAACATCTACTACCGCTTCACCCATCTGGTGTCCGAGAAGGACTATGCGACCATGCCGGCCCGGCTGCGCATGAACGCGATCGCCAATCCGGGCGTCGACCAGGTGGATTTCGAGCTGTATTCGCTGGCGGTGTCGGCGATCAACGGCTGCGGCATGTGCATGGACAGCCACGAGCAGGTCGTCGCCAAGAAGGGCGTCGGCAAGGACGTGGTCCAGGCCGTGATCCGCATCGCCGCGGTGATCCACGCCGTCGCCGCCACCCTGGACGCCGAGGAGAAGCTGGCCGCTTGACGGCCCCCGGCTCCGGCTCGATGCAAGGCCCGCCTCCGGCGGGCCTTCTCTTTTCCCGCTCCGCCGGCAGCCTCTATTTGCTGACCGGAAGCTTCGCCAGATAGTCGACGATCGGGCCGACATCCTCCGGCGCGACCGGGGCTTTGTACGCATTGATCATCTTGTTGACCACGGCCGTCCAGGCGTCCTTCGACAGGGCCGGCTGGTTCAGCACCATGCCGGCCGAGTGGCAGGCCAGGCAGTTGTTGTTGATCGCATCCGCCTGGGATCCTCCCGGAAACATCCGATCGCTGTCGGGAAGGTCGACCGAGACCGATTTGAGCTCGAACGGCGTGGCTGCCCGGACCGTCCAGGCCATCGGCACGGCGCATAGCAGGCCGGCGGCGATCCACAAGTTGCGAAGCATCGGACCCTCCTCAGGCCGCCGTGATGTCGATGGTCTCGATGACGTTGCGCATGAAGCCCGCCGGGTTCCAGTTGGGCCTGTCGGGCTGGGCTTCGCCCTTGCTGTTGGTGCAGCGGACCGCCACGGTATGCCTGCCCGGGGGCAGCGACGCGGTCTCGGCCGTCCATGCCCGGAAGCTGTATTGGCCATGGTCGGCATCCAGCCGGGCCGGCTGCCAGTTGCCGCCGTCGATCGAGACGTCCACGGCGGCGACCCCGCAATCCCCGCCAAAGGCGAGGCCGCGCAGCGCGGCCGGCTTGCCGGCAGGCAGCGAGCCTCCCGTCGCCACATTCGTGACGAAGGACCGCGGCACCATCCGGTTGATCGGGACCGTGGGCACGCCCGTCTGGCCCGGCTTGATGTCGGCATGCGGCGTGTCCGGGATGGTGTAGGCGGTCTTCATCCAGTAATTCGTGTCGGGCTGATCCAGCACCTCGATATCGTTCACCATCTTGACCCAGTAGGTCGCGTACCAGCCGGGCACGACCAGCCGCAGCGGGAAGCCGTTCACCAGCGGCAACTGCGCGCCGTTCATCGCGTAGGCGATCATCACCTCGCCGTCCCGGGCATGGTCGATGTCGAGCGACTTGATGAAGCGCGGCGCGTCGTCCACCACCGGCTCGTCCAGGCCGCGCAGGCGCACTTGGACGGCGCCGGGCTTGACGCCGGCCCGGTCCAGCACGTCCTTCAGCCGCACGCCGGCCCATACCGCGTTGCCCATGGCGCCGTTCGCCCATTGCCCGCCGGGCACCCGCGGCTCGAAGAAGCCGCGCGAATTGCCGGAGCACTGATTGACGGCGGACAGCTCGACCCGCGGGAGGCCGTGCAGGATGTCATCGAGCGACAGGGACAGGGGCTGGCCGACATGCCCGCGCACCGCGAGCCGGAAGCTGCCGACATCGATCTCGGTCGGTATGACCGCCCAGTGCCAGCGCACATAGAACTGGTCGTTCGGGGTGAACACGCCCCTGTCGAAGACGTCCCAGGGAGTCTCCAGCAGCGGCGGGCGCGTCCGCTGCACGATCATCGCCCCCTTTTCCGGGAAGTCGGTGGCGATCGGCCGCGCGCCCGGACCGCCCGGCAAAGGCAGATCGACCATCGACTGCGCCCGGGCCGGAGCCGACATCATGGCCAGGCCGCCCAACCCCGCCATGCCGAGCAGGCGCCGGCGCGTCAACGCGCCTCGGTGCGGATCGGTCTCGAATGCTGAAGCCATCTTCGAAGTCCCTGGTGCGACGCGTGCCAGGCCGGTCAGATCCGATCGACGGGCCCGCGGTCATGAGGAGCATCGAACGGTGTCACGAAAGGGTCAATCGATCCAACGGATTGATCTTGTGATTTTGATCGACAATATTGATTGGCCTATTCCGCCGCCAGCCGGTCGAGAGCGATGCGGCGCCGCCGAGTGGAGCGGTCGGCCAGCACCATCGGCATGCCGTCGGAGCAGGTCTCGATCCGCGCCTCGACGCCATAGACCTCGCGCAGCATCGCGGCGGTGACCACCGCGCGCGGCTCGCCGCAGGCGGCGACGCACCCCTCCTTCAGCACCAGCACCCGGTCGGTGAAGCGCACCGCCTGGTTCAGGTCGTGCAGGGCGATCAGGACACACAGGCCCCGGCTGCGCGCCAGGTCGCGGATCAGGGTCAGCACCTCGACCTGGCGCTGCAGGTCGAGCGCGCTGGTCGGCTCGTCCATCAACAGGATGCGCGGGTCGCGCACCAGCGCCTGGGCGATCGACACCAGCTGCTTCTGGCCGCCGCTGAGCTCGCCCAGGTTGCGCATGGCGAGGTCGTCGATCTCGAGCAGCCCGAGCGTGCGGGTGACGGCGTCGAGATCGGCGTCGTCGACGCGCCAGCCGGCGCTGCTCTTGCGCGCCAGCAGCACGGATTCGAGCACGGTGAGGACGGCATTTACCGCCGTCTCCTGCGGCAGGTGGCAGGGACGACTGGGGTTGTCCTGGTCCCAGCCGCCGGCCGGCCGGCCGTCGATCAGCACCTCGCCCGGGCCGCCGATCAGCCCGGCGATGCGGCGGAACAGGCTGGACTTGCCGACCGCGTTCGGGCCGATCACGGCGGTGACCTCGCCGCCCGCCATCACCGGGGTGGTGATGCCGTGCAGCACCGCCCGGCGGCCATAGGCGACCGAGACGTCGCGCAGCTCCAGAGTGACAGGGTTCATTGCCATGCGCGGCGCCGGCTGGCCAGGATCAGGCTGAAGAAGAAGGGCACGCCGACCAGGGCGGTGATCACGCCGATGGGGAAGATCACGCCCGGCACGATCGACTTCGACACGATCGAGGTGGCAGACAGCATCAGCGCCCCGGCCAGGGCCGAGGCCGGCAGGAAGAAGCGCTGGTCCTCGCCGATCAGCATGCGGGCGATATGCGGCCCGACCAGGCCGACGAAGCCGATGGTGCCGACGAAGGCGACCGGCACCGCGGCCAGCAGGCTGACCGCCAGGATCGTCTCGAGCCGCAGCCGGCGGACATCGATGCCGAAGCTGCGGGCCTTGTCCTCGCCCAGCCGCAGCGCCGTCAGCTGCCAGGCCCGGCGCGCCATCAGCGGCAACAGGACCACGAGCACCGCGGCGGTGACCGCCAGCTTGCCCCAGCTCGCCTTGCCCAGGCTGCCCATGGTCCAGAACACCACCGCGGCCAGCGCCTGCTCCGACGCCACGTACTGCAGCAGCGACAGGAGGGCGTTGAAGGTGAAGACGATGGCGATGCCCAGCAGCACCACCGTCTCCATGGTCACGCCGCGGCGCTGGCTCAGCGCGTGCAGCCCCAGCGACGCCACCAGCGCCATCAAGAAGGCGTTGACCGGCACCATCACGTCGGTCAGGGCCGGGATCAGCGCCACGCCGAGCACGATGGCCAGCGCCGCGCCGAAGCTGGCGGCGGCGGAGATGCCGAGGGTGAAGGGGTCGGCCAGCGGGTTGTTCAGCACCGTCTGCATCTGCGCCCCGGCCACGGCCAAAGCGGCGCCGACCACCACGGCCATCAGCGCCACCGGCAGGCGGATGTCCCAGATCACCACCCGCAGCGTCGCCGGGACATCGGACGGCGAGACCAGGGCCGACACCACTTCGTCGACACCGTAGCGCGCCGGGCCGATGCCGATATCGAGCACCAGGCTGACCAGCAGCGCCGCGGCCAGGGCGCCGAGCAGCAGCAGCTTGCGCTGGGCCAGGCCGCGATAGGCGGCGCGGCCGGCGCGGAGATGGGTGTCGATCGGGGTCGGAGAGGTGTGGTCGACCACGAGAACCTTCAGCCGGCCGGGGCCAGCGAGACCCAGTAGCCGGGCCGGTACGGGATCGGCAGGAAACGCTCATGCAAAGTGCGGAACGTCGCCTCCGGGTCGAGGTCGGCGAACGGATCGGGGTGCAGCCATTTGGCGATCTGCTGCACCCCGACGAACTGGTACGGGCTGTCGTAGAACTGGTGCCAGATGGCGTGGACGCGGCCATCGGCCACCGCCTTGACGCCGGTATAGGCGGGGCGCGCCACCAGCGCCGCCAGCCGCTGCTTCGCCTTCGCCTGGTCGGCATCCGGGCCGAGCCCGACCCAGCCGCCATCGGGCACGAATTGCGACCAGTTGGCGCCGGTGGCGATGACCACGTCCGGGTTGGCGACCGTCACCTGCTCCGGGTTCAGCACGCCGAAGGCGCCGGGGATCAGGCCGGCGGCGATGTTGGTGCCGCCGGCCATCCGCACCATGCGGCCGAAATTCTCGTCGCCGAAGGAGGCGCAGCATTCGGCGCCCCAGCCGGTGCCGGCGGCGCGCTCGATCATCACCTTCGGCCTCGGCGGATCCGCCTTGGACAACCGGCCCAGCACCAGGTCAAGCTGCTGCCGGTAGAAGGCGATGAAGTCCTCGGCCCGGTCCTGCCGGCCGAGAATCTGGCCGAACAGCCGGACGCTGGGCTCGGTGTTGGTGAAGGGCTCGTCGCGGAAGTCGATGAAGACGGTGGCGATGCCGGCGCCTTCCAGCGTCTTGATCAGCCCGGATTCCTCTGCCGCCGGCTTCTGGCCCAGCAACAGGAACAGCACGTCGGGCTTCAGCGCGATCGCCTGCTCGGTGTTGAAGGTCCCCTCCTCCGGGTCGCCGATGTCCGGGATGGCGTCGATGCCGGGGAACTTCGCCTGGTACAGCCGGTAGGTGTCGAGGTCGGAGCGCTCGAACTCGTCCTTCCAGCCGGCGATGCGGCCGATCGGGTTCTCGCGGTCGAGCGCCGCGACGATGTAGATCTGCCGCCCCTCGCCGAGCAGGATGCGCTCGACATGCTTCGGCACCTCGACCGTGCGGCCGGCCAGGTCGGTGACCGCAATCTTGTCGTCCGCCGCGACGGCCGTGCCGGCCCAGAGGGCCAGCGCCGCCACCGCCAGGACCCGCATCATCGAACCCATCGCCACCCCCTCGTGAACCGGGGTTGGGTATCATGCAACAATTGCGATTGCGAGTAGTTTTCAATCTCGCCTACTGATGCTGCACCGCACCGTCGCTCTCTGGCATGCTGTTGTCGCAGCCCCGGAGTCGCGATGATCCGCCTGTCCCGTCCCCGCGTCGACCCGATCCATGTCCGCCAGGCGGTACGGGGCGCGATCGCCGCCGTCGCCGCCTATGCCCTGGCCGAGGCCTTCGGCCTGCCCAAGGGCTACTGGTCGGTGCTGACCGCGGTGATCGTGCTGCAGGCCACGCTCGGCGCCACGCTGGGCGCCACCATCGACCGGCTGCTGGGCACCCTGATCGGCGCCGTGTTCGGGGTGATCGGCGCGGTGCTGTCCGGCCCTTCTGTCCTCGGCACCGGCGCGGTGCTGCTGCTGGTGATGCTGGCCACGGTCTACATCGCCGCCCGGCGGCCCAATCTGCGCCTGGGCGCGGTCACCGCGGCGATCGTCATGCTGTCCGACCCGAGCCATGCCGATCCACTGGGCGCGGCGTTTCAGCGGGTGGCGGAGATCAGCCTGGGCACGGTCGTCGGGGTGCTGGCCGCCCTGCTGATCCTGCCGGTCCGCGCCCGCGACCATCTGCGCGAGACTGCCGCCGAGCTGCTCGGCCAATGCGCCGGCCTGCTGGCCCTGGTCGCCGGGCGCCTGGGCGGGGCGGAGGGGGATGCGACCGCGATCAACCACCGCATCCGCACGCTGATGCGCAAGGCCGACGGCCAGCTGGACGAGGCGCGGCGCGAGCGGCCGGGCGCAATTCCGGAGCATCTCGACCCCGCCCCCATCATCCGCACGATCCGCCGCCTGTGGTACAGCGAGATCATCCTCAACCGGGCGGCCCACACCCCGCTGTCGCCGGCACTGCAGGCGGCGCTGGGGGCGACGCTGGACCAGGCGGTGACGGCGGCGAAGAAGCGGATGACCGCCCTGGCCGCGGCGCTGGAGGCGCAGGCGGCGCCTGGCGACGGCAGCGCCCTCGACCTGGCCGTGGCGGCGCTGCAGAGCAGCGTCGACGCCCTGCGGGGCGCCGGCGGCGAAGGGCTGGACGGCCGCGAATTCGGCCAGGCCTTTGCCCTGGCCTTCACCTTCGCCCAGCTCCGCGACAACCTCGCCGACCTGGCCGAGCGGCTGCGCGAGCAGGCGGGGGAAGCGGCGCCGCTGACGGCGGACTGAGATCAGGGAGAGCGCCATGACCGAACCCGGCGTCCACGCCATCCTCTACGCCTTCTTCGACGCCGAGGAACGGCTCGACCGCGCCGCCATGCGCCGGCAGGTGGAGGTGTGTCTGGAGGCCGGGGTTGCCGGCATCGCCGCGCTCGGCCTGGCCACCGAGGTGGCGAAGCTGAGCTTCGACGAGCGCCGGGCGGTGATGGATTGGGTGGCCGAGGATGTCGGCGGCCGGGTGCCGGTCGGATTCACCATCTTCGGCCCGTCGGTGGCGGAGCAGGTGGCGATGGTCCGCGCGGCGGAGGCGGCCGGGGCCGGCTGGCTGATCCTGCAGCCGCCTGCGGCCGGGAACTACGGCGCCGGCGAGTATCTCGACTTCTTCAGCCGGGTGATGGATGCGACGGCGCTGCCGGTGGCGATCCAGAACGCGCCGCAATATCTCGGCCGCGGCCTGGCCGCCGACGATGTCGCCCGGCTGATGCGGCGTCACGCCAACATGACCCTGATCAAGGCGGAGGGCTCGGCGGTGGAGATCGAGCGGCTGATCGCCACGACCGAGGGAAAGCTGCGGGTGTTCAACGGCCGCGGCGGGCTGGAGATAATCGACAGCCTGCGCGCCGGCTGCAGCGGCTTCCTGCTGGCACCGGACGCGGTCGACCACGCGGTGGCGATCCAGCGTCTGTACCAGGCCGGCGACGAGGCGGTGGCCACCGCTTCCTATGCCCGGGTGGCGCCGTCAATCGTCTTCGTCATGCAGTCGATCGAGACGCTGATCTGCTACGGCAAGCGCCTGTTCGCCGCCCGGGCCGGCCTGGCGGTGCACGACCGGGCGCCGGCGCTGCGCCCGACCGAGTTCGGGCTGGACCTGGTGGCCCGCCACGCCGCGGCGCTGGGGCCCTTTGGTCCAAAGGACTGATAGGCCGAAAATTATAGACCGTCATGGCGAGCCCCGAAGGGGCGTGGCCATCCAGGAGCCAGTGCGAACGGCCCTGGATGGCCACGTCGCTGCGCTCCTCGCCATGACGGGGAAGGGATCAAGGAGTCGATCCTGAAGACCGCCCGTCAGTTCCGCAGCACGTTCGACAGCTCACGCATCTGGGTGCGGGCGCGCAGCAGGAAGAAGCCCTGCACCGCCAGGTGGTTGGGCTGGAACATGGCGTCGGCGCGGCCGTTCATCACCACCAGCGGCCGCAGCTCCGCCGCCTCGCGCAGGTTGTCGACCATTTCGTCCCAGATCTTGGTCGCGCCGGACTGGGCGATCACCCCGTCGAAGTCGTGGCCGAGCGCTCGCAGCACCAGGAAATAGGCGTAGAGCCGGCCCTTGGTGGCGTAGAAGATGTCGTCGGCCTGGGTGTCGATGATCCAGCCGCGGCTGGCCTCGATATGGTCGGCGATCACCGACGATTGCGAGCCGAGATCGGCGGCGAAGCGGTCGATCGTCTGCAGCAGGTTGTCGGCCCGCCGCTCGAACGGCGCGGTGCCGGCGGCGACCCGGTCGTTGTAGCTGCGCAGCGCCCGGGCGGCGGCGCGGTACTGCGATTCCGACGACGCCGTCGGCGCCCAGGAGGTGCTGAGGTCGAACAGCCAGATCGTGCCCGGATAGCGCAGCAGGCCGGTGGCGCGGTCGAGATCCGGATCCACCTGCGACGAGCCGCGCGACCGGCCGATCTGGTCGCCCATCTCGGCGGTGAAGCGCGACAGGGCGTAGATGATGCCCTGCTGGTAGTTCGGCATGTTGTCGAGCAGCCAGCCGGGCAGGAAGAACGGGTCATTCGCGGTCCAGCGATGCGCGCCGCCGGTCTCGCGCTCGATCAGCGCCGCGGCGATCTCGACCGCCTGGCTGCCATTGGCCACCGGCGCGGCCGGGGCGAAATCCGGGTCGTCGTCGACGCTGTGCACGATGAAGGCGCCGACCGCCATATACAGCACGAACAGCACCACCAGCCCGCCGATGCCCCAGCCGAGTGCGCGGGACCATCGTCGGCCGCCGGCCTGGGTCGGCGCGGCCGCTGGAACGGTGCCGGTCGCCCTGCGCCGCCGGAACAGGCCGGCCAGCCGGGCGCCCCAACCGCGACGGGCGGGCGCCGGGCCGAGGTCCTCCTGGAAGATGTCGTCCGGCCGTTCGCTCACCTGCCCCTCGTCCGCTGGTGGTATCGAGGAACAGAATGGCGATGGCGGCAGCTTCGTGCCAGCCCCGTCGCGGCGGCGCCGGCACCATCGGCCACGCACGCCGGCGACGCCACAGCCTCAGCCGTGGCGATGGATGTGGGCGACCATCTGCAAGCGTCGCCGCCGGGCATCGCGAGCGGTTTCGCGGCGGCGGCGACCAACCCGCTCGGCGTCGGTCCATCGGCTTCGATCGCGCGGCGGAGCCGGATCGGGCGCCGGCGGCGCCTCAGCCTTTCGATGCCGCCGTGAAGACCGCCAGTTGCGCGTCGAAAGCGCGCTTGTATGCCGGCCGCGCTTCGCCCCGGGCGACATAGGCGGAGATGTTGGGGTGCTCCGCCAGCAGATCCGATCCCTGCAACCGGCGCAGCACCGTCACCATCAGCAGGTCGCCGGCGCTGAACGCGCCATCGAGCCACTCGGCATCGCCAAGCCGACGGGACAGGCCGTCCAGCCGTTTCCGGATGGTGTCCTCGAGGGCCCGCAGGCGCTGCTCGTACCATGGCTGGTCGCGCTCGAGGATCCTGGCGAGGGCGCGGTCGAAGACCGGCGGCTCCACGGTGTTGAGCGCAGCGAACATCCAGGCGATCGCGCGCGCCCGCGCGTTCACATCGTCCGGCAGCAGGCCGTCATGGCGCTCGGCAATGTGGAGCACGATCGCCCCCGACTCGAACAGGGCGAGATCGCCGTCTTCGTAGGTCGGGATCTGCCCGAACGGCTGAAGCGTGAGATGCGCGGGCTGCTTCATCGCCTTGAACGACAGAAGACGGACGTCGTAGGGCTGGCCCACCTCTTCGAGCGCCCACCGAACGCGCATGTCCCGCGCCAGCCCATTGCCGCGATCGGGCGAGCGTTCAAAGGCGGTAATCGTGATGGTCATCGTCGGTCTCCAGGGACTGCCTGTCTTGAAGACGATCGGCCAAGCGGGAGTCCGACACCCCGGGATCACCATCCCGGACTTCTTCATCGGCTTCCGCCAGCGGCCGACCGACCGCCCGTCGCATTGCGGCGTATCCGAAAGCGACCTCGGCGCAGGGCACAAGAGCGCGGAAGGCGGATTCGGCGGCCACCGAACTTTGGGTCAAAATGGCTGTGGTCGCGCCACCGCGGAACGACATGGTGTTGTGCGCCCCGAGGGCAGACCTGAAGCGAGAGGGGCTCACCGAACGGGAGGAGGCATTCATATGAAGATCGTCTCGCACAGCGAGCAGACACGCGAGGAATGGCGGGCAGGAGTGGAAACGCGAATGCTGGCGTCAGCCTGCAACGGCGCCCGTCAACTTTGCATATTCGAACAGTGGATCGCGCCATCCATGGGCGCTCCGACACACAGCCACGCGGTCGAGGAGGTGCTGACAGTCGTTTCAGGCGAGGCCGAAATCTGGGTCAACGACGAGGCTGCCGTTCTGACCGGCGGCCAGACGCTCATCGTTCCGGCCGGGTGCAAGCATGGCTTCCGGAACGCCGGATCGGGCACGCTTCATATGCATGCCGTGCTCGCATCGTCGGTTTTCGAGGCCGCCTATGATGACCGCGGGCTCGTCCGACGCTGGCTTCCGGCAGGGGAAGATTAGGAAGGATACCGGCTTTCCAACCGAGAGACCGGCCCATATCCGCTGCGGCTGCCGAGCTGGTCTTCGCCGATCGAGGGATCTGATTCATGGACGACGAAGCCCTCCCCATTCTTGATTGCCATCAGCATTTCTACGATGCGAGGCGCCTGCGCTACCCGGTGTTCGCGCAACGCAGCGCCGGCTTCGAGGCCCTTGTCGGCGACTACGACGCATTGCCGAGGGTGTACCGGCCCGAGGATTATGGGCAGGACACGGCGGGGTTGAACGTCGTCAAGACGATCTGGGCCGAGTTCATCTCGGACGATCCGGTGGGCGAGGTACGCTGGGCCGGGGAACTGGCGCGGGCGACCGGCCTGCCGAACGGCATGATCGGGCTCGTCGACTTCCGAAGCCCCGATCTGGAGCGCATGCTCGATACCTACGTTGCGGCAGGCCCCATCCGGTGCGTTCGCCAGCATCTGGGCTGGCACCCGACAGACCCGCGGCTGCGCTTCGCGCCTGGGCCGGACCTGCTCTTCGATGCCGCGTGGCGGCGTGGGGTCGCATCGCTTCGCAGCCGCGACCTCGTCTGTGAAATCGAGATCTTCGGTCCCCAGCTGTTCGATCTCGCCGCCGCGGCGGCCGCCTGCCCCGACATCCAGTTCGTCCTGCCGGTTATGGGCTGGCCTCTCGACCTGACGAGCGACGGCCGGTCGGCCTGGAGGCGCGGCATCACCGCCGTCGCCGGCCAGCCCAATGTCGCGCTCAAGATCTTCGGGATGGAGTGCATCTTCGGCATCCGCTGGACGGTGGCCCAGATCCGCCCATGGATCCTGGACGCCATCGAAGCCTTCGGCCCGCGCCGCTGCATGTTCGCAAGCCATATGCCGATCTGCAGATTGTCCTGCACCTTCCGGCAGCTCTATGACGCCTATCTCGAGGTGATCGACGGCTGCAGCCCTGCGGAGAAACGCCAGCTGATGTGCGACACGGCTGCGAGCGTCTATGCCCTGTAAGGCTCAGCCGAACGGCACGACGGTGACCATGATGCCGGCGAAGTGCAAACCACTGCCGGCCAGCACGAACAGGTGCCAGATCATGTGGTTGAACGGCAGCCGCTCCCACACAAAGAAGGCGACGCCTGCGGTGTAGGCAAGGCCGCCGGCCACGATCCAGCCGACCGCGGCGCCGCCGAGCGACGACCAGACCGGGCCGATCGCGACCAGGATCAGCCAGCCCATGCCGAGATAGAGCGGCAGCGCGATGTGCCGGCCGTAGCGGCGAAGACCCAGCCGCAGCACCACGCCGGTGATCGCCAGGCCCCAGATCACCGCGAACAGCGTCCAGCCCCAGGCGCCGCGCAGGCCGAGCAGCAGGAACGGCGTATAGGTGCCGGCGATCAACAGATAGATCGAGGCGTGGTCGAGCAGGTTGCAGGCATGCCTGAACCGGGCCGTGCGCGCCGCGTGCAACAGGGTGGACGACACATAGGTCAGGACCAGCGTCGCGCCGTAGATCGCCAGGCTGATGATCTCGAGCGCACCGCCATAGAGGCTGGCCAGGATCACCAGCACCACCAGCCCCGCCACGGCGAGGACGGCGCCGATGCCGTGGGTGATCGCGTTGGCGATCTCCTCGGCCAGGGTCTCGGTGTGGACGGCGATCCCTTCGATCATGGCATCAGTCTAACATCCGATCCGGCCGCCGCCATGCGGCGCGATCATCGATGGGATGCGTCGATCGTCACGGCAGGGCCACGCCCCTCGGCAGATTCGCCGACAAGCAAAACAAGTGCGATGATCGACAATAAACGAATCGAATTTTGAACAATATTAAATAGACCTAAAGCCATTATTTTCTGAACCAGAAAATCCGCTTGTCAGGTTTCGTTTCATTTGTAATGGTGAAATTCAGATTCGAATCTGAGGATCGGCATTTCGTCGCCAGATCCATAGATTTCGATGTTCCCGAGATCGGAAAGTCCAGGGGAGGCGAACTTGCATCCATGCCTGCGTCGATCGTGCAGCATGTCCTGCGTGAGTTCGCCCACCTCCCGCTGAGAGTGCTCGCCCATCCCGGTGCCGGGACGAGATTTCGTCCCCGTTCCCCGTCATGGCGAGGAGGCGAAGCCGCCCTCTTTAAGTTTAGGAAGGGGCCCATCAGGGGCCGGTGCGAGTGGCCCTGGATGGCCACGCCCCTTCGGGGTTCGCCATGACGGATCGATGATCTCAACACCGAGTATCGCGACGCACCGAATAACCAACCCAATCAAAATGGAGTCGGTCGTGGGGGAATTTGAAATGAAAAGTTTACCGGAGCGCGTGTGGCGGAAGACACGTCGTTACTCAAAAAAGATTGCGCTGGCGCTGGCCCTCGCGATCTCCGGCGCGGGGCTGGCGCATGCGCAGGACCTGACGACGCGGGCCAACCAGACGGCCTATGGCGGTCAGATCGGCGTGCCCCTCAAGCAAGGCGACTACGTCTATCTTCCGACCGGTTCCACCGTCACCGCATGGGACTACCGGACTCCGGAGGCGCCCCGGCTGGCCGGCGACACGCGCCGGCAGCCGCTCGCCGGCGTCATCACCGCGATCGCGTCGCGCGGCCGGTATCTCTACGCCAGCTGGCAACGGGGCGGCAGTTCCTCCGGCCTGGCCATCTATTCCCTCCTCGATCCGGGCCGGCCAAGGCTGATCGACGGCGGCCTTCTCCGGAAAAGCGCAACGCCCGAAAACATCACGGCGATCTCGATCGACGGGGATTTTCTCTACGCGTTCGACAGCGAAAGAGGCGTGGTCGTCCACTCCCTGGCCGATCCGCTCTACCCCAGAGCCATCCGGGTGGTCGAGGGCGGCCCCGCCGATGTGGTCGGCATGGCCGGCAACCGCATCTTCACGTCCGCTCGGACTTGGCTGGGCGATACCTTGCTGCAGGTGTTCGACAACAGCCGGAAGACTTTTCCCAAGCAGGTGACCAGTCAAAATCTGGACGGGTTCGAGAATTTCCGCCTGCAGTTTGCCTGGCCGCTGGCGGTGGGGTTCGGGTTGAGCGTCAACCTGTATTACCTGCCGCCCTGGGGCGGTCCGCCACTGCTGTGGGGCAGCGCAGCGCCGGGCGAGGCGCTCTTCAACGGCTTCATTGCCGGCGACAAAGCCTACGGCTTCGGAGCATCCGGCGTCAGCGTATGGAGCCTGCGCCTGCCAGTCCGCCGGGTCGGCCGCGCCGACTTCGACAATGCCTTCGCCGCGGAAACGACCACTGTGCAGGGCCGGCTGGGATGGGTGGCCACCACCACCGATCAGCTGGCGCTCTTCGACACCGGCCAGGCGGCGTCACCCCGCCTGGCCAGCGTCGTCGATACCCTTGGCGGCGCTGATGTCATGGACGCGGCCCTCATCGACCGCAGCCTGGTCCTGCTCCAGAACGTCTATGGGCTGAGCGCGGCCAATGACGATGACCTGACGCCGACCGGCAAGTTCTACGCCGACCTGCCGAAGGCCAAGCAGGCCCGCGCGTTCGAGGACATGGCGGTTGATGGCAGGCGGGCCTATCTGGCGGCCTGGGGCTATGGGCTGATCGTCGTCGATCTCAGCAATCCGACGTCGCCGCGCGAGCTGGGGCGCCTGCCCGCCGAATTCTCCTCCGCAATCGCGGGGAAGGGCCGGCATGTCTATCTCGGCACGGCCACCAACGGGGGCTCGGTGACGTCCGTCGACGTGTCGAACCCGGCTCGTCCGGTGGTGCGGGACGCGGTTCCGGTGGACACCCGGGTCGAGCGGCTGCAACTGGCCGGACGGTTCCTGTTCGCGGCCACCGCGCCGGACGTCGCGGGAGGGCCTTCGGGGGGCTTGCGCATCTTCGATGTCGGCAACCCCTCGCAGATCAGCGAGATCGGACGCTACGCCGACGATTGCGACTTCGCGAGCGACCTGGCCCTCAGCGGCGATGCCAGGACCATCCACCTGCGATGCTCGACCGGCCTCCATATCGTCGATGTGACCCAGCCGGGCCGGCCGGTCCGCGTCGGATTTTACCCGGCCAGTCAGGCTGGCCGGGCAATCGCACTCGGCACCGGAACGGCGTTCGTCGCGACGGACGGGGATGTCGAGGAGATCGATATCCGCAATCCACGCCAGCCGACCCTGTTGAATCGATATCAGCTTCCGGCCGAGGCCCGCCGGCTGCGGGTGATGCCGGGCCGTCGCCTGTTCGTGTTCACAGGGACGGGCGGCCTGCAGATCATCAAGCTCTGACGGGCCGCGGGAGAAACGGGCCGTACGGCATGATCGGCCCTGGGGCGCGGAGCACCCAGGGCCGCCGCTTGAGGTCAGGCGCGCCAGAATGGCTTGCGGATCTCTTCCTCGACATCGCCATGGCTGAGGCCGACATCGGCCAGGACATGATCATCGAGGCTGGACAGGTGGCGGCGCTGACGCTCGCGGTCCTGCCAGTCCAGAAGCCGGTCGACCAGGCGCAGGACCAAGCCGCGGGAGGCGAGGTCGGCACGAGAGGCGGTGAGCTGGATTCCAGTGGCGGACATGACGGTTCTCCTTGCTTTCGAGGTCGGCTGGCCCCGTGGGGAAGCATCCGCCTCGCCCTATTAGTTGCGCCTTCGTTCCGGTTTCGACAAACGAGGCTTTCTCGTGCTACGGGTTAGAAAATCTATCGCTCGACCGGGCCGATCCGATGGCGCGCCGCCTGCCTCCGCTCAACGCCCTCCGCGCCTTCGAGGCCGCCGCCCGACATCTCAGCTTCGTCGATGCGGCCGATGAGCTGGCGGTCACCCCCGCCGCGATCAGCCACCAGGTCAAGGCGCTGGAAGCGCATCTCGGCGTCGCCTTGTTCCAGCGGCTGCCGCGCGGGCTGGCGCTGACCGAGCAGGCCCGGATCCTGGCGCCGCAGCTGACGCGCGGCTTCGACCGCTTGGCCGAGGCGGTGGCGCGGATCCGGGTCGACGAGGTCCAGACCGTGCTATCGGTCACCGTGCTGCCGTCCTTTGCCGTGCGCTGGCTGCTGCCGCGGCTGGCCGATTTCCGCCGGCTCAACCCCGGCCTCGAGATCGAGGTCCGGGCCCAGCACCAGGCAGTGGATTTCCGCGGCGAGCGGGTCGACGTCGCCCTGCGCTACGGTCGCGGCGGCTGGCCCGGCCTGCATGTCGAGCGCTTCCTCGACGACGCGGTGTTCCCGGTGTGCAGCCCGAAGCTGCTCGACGGGCCACACCCGCTGCTGCGGCCCGAGGATCTGCGCCACCACACTCTGATCCACGACGTCCTGACCGGGGATGACGAGCCCTGGGTGACCTGGCAGCACTGGCTGCAGCATTTCGGGCTCGACGACATCGACCATCGCCGCGGGCCGCGCTACAGCGACAGCCACATGATGCTGGAGGCGGCCGTGGTCGGCGAAGGCGTGGCGCTCGGCCGCAGCTCGATCATGGCCGACGACCTGGTGCGCGGCCGGCTGATCCGCCCGTTCCCGGACATCCAGGTGGCCGACTACGCCTACCACTTCCTGTGCCGGACCGACGCCATCGACCGCCCGGCCGTCCGCGCCTTCCGCGACTGGCTCGTCACGACGGCGGCGGACCGCGCCGCCCTGGGGAAATAATCGACCCCGGACAGACGCCGGAGACCGCCCGCGGCCAGTTGCGGCCGGCGAGCGCCGGCGACGTCCGGCTCGGCCTCCCAGTTTCTTTGGTCCAGTTGCGCGTCGTCTGGCCTCTTGCCGCCTCGGCGATTAAGCCGGCGGCTGCGACCCCACGGCGGCCTGGAGCTTGCTGGCAAGGCGCTCGATGGCATCAAGGCTCTTGGACTCGTACTCCGCCATCCTCACCTCGGCCTCGGCGAGCCGGGCCAGGGCCTCGGAAATCGCCTGCGAATGGGTTTCCGCCGCCAGGGCGCGCACCATCGCGATAAGAGCGCCATGCGTGGAGCGCAACTGGGCGCCTTGATTGGCAGCAATCTCCATGAAAGCGACCATGGCCTGATCCAGCGGCCGATCGGGGCGAATGGTGTCGAACTTGATCCATGTCATCGACAATGCCTTCCTCGTCTGGGTGAAGCCGTGGTCCCAGCCTGGCGCGAGCAGACCTGCGTCTCCGGTTCGGGGCGAGATCGAGCACGGATACCCGCTGAGGTGAGCCGATCGGATAGGGTAAGGCCGATCCGCTTCGCGGCGCAGGTGACAGGGAGGCGATTGATCACGGCCAACTCCTCGCGACGAAGTGCTCCGCGTTGACAGTCGGTTTGCCGCATCGGATCAGCGAAACGCGGCAGATGCACATGCCGAGTCACTCTACGGATCCGCGACGGCGACGCAGTGCGTTAGCGCAAAATCGTGACCCGCCCCTCGCCCGTCCTCACGCCATTCGCGAGCCGTCTGAGGAGCCGGGCGCGATGACTGCTGCTCAGATCCAGCAGATCCCGTCGAACCGACGATAGGTCTTTTGTCCGATATTAATACTGATTTTCAACGCAAAATTTGCTTTGACCATTTGGTCAGGATTTCGTTACGGTTCGACTTCAGGAGAGGCGGCGCCGAGGGCACGGGAATCCGGCCACGGCGCCATGCGAGGCTTGCGGTTCGTCGTCTCCCGGCTGGACATCCGGGATCGAGCCCCTGGGAGAGATGATGACGACGGCATCCGACGCCGGCGCGGCCGGCCTGCTCCATATCCTCCGCCCATGCCCCCGGCCCCTCGCGGCGCTGGCGCCCCATGCGCATGGCAGATATGTTCTGACACTTGGTTTGACAGGGAGCGTCTTCCAACAATGAAAAACCTTCTTTCCGCCCTCGCCCTCTCCACGGCGCTCGTGGCCGGGGCTGCCTTCGCCGACGAGGTGAAGCCGGCAGTGGTCTTCGACATGGGCGGCAAGTTCGACCGCTCCTTCAACGAAGGCATCTACAACGGCTCGAAGAAGTGGTCCGAGGAGTCCGGCGTCAAGATCGCCGAGTTCGAGGTCACCAACGAGTCCCAGCGCGAACAGGCGCTGCGCCGCATGGCCGAGAACGGCGCCAATGTCGTGATCGCGGTCGGCTTCGCCCAGGCCCCGGCGCTGGAGATCGTCGCCGACGAGTTCCCGGACGTGAAGTTCGCGATCATCGACGCGGTGGTCGAGAAGCCGAACGTGCAGTCGATCGTGTTCAAGGAGCAGGAAGGCTCCTTCCTGGTCGGCGTGCTGGCGGCGCTGGCCTCGAAGACCGGCACGGTCGGCTTCGTCGGCGGCATGGACATCCCGCTGATCCGCGCCTTCGGCTGCGGCTATGTCCAGGGCGTGCACTACGCCAATTCCAGCGCCAAGGTGCTGGAGAACATGACCGGCACTACCCCGGCCGCCTGGAATGACCCGACCAAGGGCGGCGAGCTGGCGCGCAGCCAGTTCGATCGCGGCGCCGATGTCGTCTATGCCGCGGCGGGCGCCACCGGCCTCGGCGTGCTGCAGGCCGCGGCCGACGCCAAGAAGCTGTCGATCGGCGTCGACAGCAACCAGAACCACCTGCATCCGGGCTCGGTCCTGACCTCGATGCTGAAGCGCGTCGACGTCGCCGCCTACAACGTCTTCAAATCGGCGCAGGACGGCAAGTTCAAGCCCGGCGTCAACGTGCTCGGCCTCAAGGAGGACGGCGTGGGCTGGGCGCTGGACGACAACAACGCCAAGCTGGTCACGCCGGAGATGAAGACTAAGGTCGACGCCGCGGCCAAGGGCATCATCGACGGGTCGATCCAGGTGGTGGACTACCGCACCAACAACTCCTGCCCGATGTAACAGCGGCGTCCGATCCGCAATGGACAATGATGGCGTGACCCGCGCCGCGACGGTTGGCGGTGCCCCAACAGGGGCGCCGCCGGCCATCGAGCTGCGCGGCATCAACAAGAGCTTCGGCCCGGTCAAGGCCAACCAGGACGTGTCGCTGACGATCGCCCCCGGCACGATCCATGGCATCATCGGCGAGAACGGCGCCGGCAAGTCGACCCTGATGTCGATCCTGTACGGCTTCTACGAGGCCGACAGCGGCGAGATCCTGGTCGACGGCCGGCCCAGGCGCATCACCTCCTCCAGCGACGCGATCGCGGCCGGCATCGGCATGGTCCACCAGCATTTCATGCTGGTGGAGCCGTTCACCGTGCTGGAGAATGTGATCCTCGGTGCCGAGGGCGGCGCGCTGCTGGCCGGCGGCAAGGCCAAGGCGCGGGCCGAGCTGCAGCGGCTGGAGCGTGAATACACCCTCGAGGTGCCGGTCGACGCCGTGGTCGGCGACCTGCCGGTCGGCCTGCAGCAGCGGGTCGAGATCCTGAAGGCGCTGTACCGCGGCGCCGACATCCTGATCCTGGACGAGCCGACCGGCGTGCTGACGCCGCAGGAGGCCGACCACCTGTTCCGCATCCTCGCGGCGCTGCGGGCCCAGGGCAAGACGGTGATCCTGATCACCCACAAGCTGCGCGAGATCATGGCGATCACCGATGCGGTGACGGTGATGCGGCAGGGCCGCGTCGTCGCCAATGTCGCCACCAGAGAGACCAGCCGCGAGCAGCTGGCCGAGCTGATGGTCGGCCGCAAGGTGCTGCTGCGCGTCGACAAGACCCCGGCCCGGCCGGGCGCGACGCTGATGGAAATCCGCGACCTCGACGTCGTCGACGGCCAGGGCGTGCGCCGGGTCAAGGACGTGTCCTTCGCGCTGCGGGCCGGCGAGATCGTCGGCATCGCCGGCGTGTCCGGCAACGGCCAGTCGGAGCTCTTGGCCGCACTGGCCGGCATGGTCCGGCCGGCCAAGGGCGACATCGCGGTCGGCGGCACCGCGCTGTCGTCCCTGCCCCATGTCGATGCCGGGACAATGCGCGCGCTGGGCGTCGGCCATGTGCCGGAGGACCGCCACCGCGAGGGGCTGGTGACCGCCTTCACCGCCGCCGAATGCGCGATCCTCGGCCACCATGCCGACCCGGCCTATAACGGCGCGGTGATGACCGACGGGCGCAAGGTGCTGGCCCATTGCGAGCGGCTGATGCGGGACTACGACGTGCGGCCGCCGAACCCGCATCTCAAGGCCGCCAACTTCTCAGGCGGAAACCAGCAGAAGATCATCGTCGGCCGCGAGGTCGAGCGCGATCCGAAGGTGCTGCTGGTCGGCCAGCCGACGCGCGGCGTCGACATCGGCGCGATCGAGGCGATCCACCGCCGGCTGGTGGCGCTGCGCGACAGCGGCAAGGCGATCCTGCTGGTCTCGGTCGAGCTCGACGAGATCCGCTCGCTGGCCGACCGCATCCTGGTGATGTTCGACGGCATGATCGTCGGCGAGGTCGCGGCCGATGGCGCCAGCGAGCAGTCGCTGGGCCTGATGATGGCCGGCGTCCAGCAGGAGGCGGCGGAATGAGTGCCTTCGGCCGTCCGGCCGATGTGCCGCGCTGGGTGTCGATCGGGCTGATTCCGGCGGTCAACCTGGTGCTGGCCTTCATCGCCGCCGGGCTGGTGGTGCTGCTGATCTACTGGGGCCAGTATGCCGACGGCACACTGCCCGGGGCGGACTACCTCTACACCCCGGTACGGGCGGCGGGGCTGCTGCTGAAAGGTGCGTTCGGCACCTTCCCGAACTGGAGCTACACGCTCTACTACACCACCAACTTCATCTTCGCCGGCCTCGCCGTGGCGGTCGCCTTCCATGCCGGGCTGTTCAACATCGGCGCCGAGGGCCAGGCCTATATCGCCGGGCTCGGGGTCGGGCTGGTCTGCCTGTATCTCGACTTCCTGCCCTTCATCCTGGTGCTGCCGCTGGCGATCATCGCGGCCGCGCTGTTCGGCGCCGCCTGGGCCTTCATCCCGGCCTATCTGCAGGCGAAGCGGGGCAGCCACATCGTCATCACGACGATCATGTTCAACTTCATCGCCTCGTCGCTGATGGTCTATCTGATGGTCCATGTGCTGATCGCGCCGGGCCAGCAATCGCCGGAAAGCCGGGCCTTCGCCGCCAACACCGTGCTGCCGACCATCAGCGAGGTGCTGTCCTGGTTCGGCATCAAGATGCGGCGACTGCCGCTGAACCTGTCCTTCCTGTGGGCGCTGGCCTGCTGCGTCTTCGTCTGGATCTTCATCTGGCGCACCCGCTGGGGCTACGCCCTGCGGACGGTGGGGCTGAACCCGCGCGCGGCGGTCTATGGCGGCATCTCGGTCGCCGGCATCATCCTGCTGGCGATGTGCATCTCCGGCGCCCTGTCCGGCTTCATCGCGCTGAACGAGATCATGGGGGTGCAGCGGCGCATCCTGTTGAACTTCGTCGCCGGCGCCGGCTTCGTCGGCATCGCCGTGTCGCTGATGGGCCGCAACCACCCCTTCGGCATCATCTTCGCAGCGCTGCTGTTCGGTGCCCTCTACCAGGGCGGGGCGGAGCTGAACTTCGATATGCCGGAGATCACCCGCGACATGGTGGTGGTGATCCAGGGGCTGGTGATCCTGTTCGCCGGCGCGCTGGAGAACCTGTTCCGGCCGCGGATCGAGGCGCTGTTCCGGCGCCGCGCGCCGGCGCTGCAGGTGGCGAAGGGGGCAAGCTCATGACCCTGCTCGACGTCATCGCCCTGCTCGACGCCACCATCCGCACCTCGACGCCGCTGGTGCTGGCAGCGCTGGCCGGCCTGTTCGCGGAGCGCGCCGGGCTGGTCGACATCGGGCTCGAGGGCAAGATGCTGGCCGCCGCCTTCGCCTCCGCCGCCATGGCCGCCGGCACCGGCTCGGCCTGGGCCGGGCTGGGCATGGGCGTGGTGGTCTCGGTGGTGCTGGCGCTGCTGCACGGTTATGCCTCGATCACCCATCGCGGCAACCAGGTGGTCTCCGGCCTCGCCATCAACATCCTGGCCTCGGGCCTGACCGTGACGCTCGGCATCGCCTGGTACCAGCGCGGCGGCCAGACCCCGCCGCTGGAGGGCGACGCCCGGTTCCAGCAGATCGTGCTGCCGCTGGCCGATACGCTGCGCGAGGTGCCGGTGATCGGGCCGATCTGGTCCGAGCTGATCTCCGGCCATTCGGTGCTGGTCTATGCCGCCTTCCTGGCGGTGCCGCTGACGGCCTGGATCGTGTACCGCACCCGCTTCGGGCTGCGGCTGCGCGCGGTCGGCGAGAACCCCGCTGCGGTCGACACTGCCGGCATCTCGGTGACGGCGCTGCGCTACCAGGCGATGGTGCTGACCGGGGTGCTGTGCGGCCTGGCCGGCACCTATCTGTCGGTGGCGCAGAACGCCTCCTTCGGCCGCGACATGACCGCCGGCAAGGGCTATCTCGCCCTCGCCGCCCTGATCTTCGCCAAGTGGAAGCCCTGGCCGGTGATGCTGACCTGCCTGCTGTTCGGCCTGCTCGACGCGCTGGAGGCGCGGCTGCAGGGCACCATCATCCCCGGCTTCGGCGAGGTCCCGGTCCAGCTGATCCAGGCGCTGCCCTACATCCTGACGGTGGTCCTGCTGGCCGGTTTCATCGGCCGGGCGACCGCGCCGAAGGCCAGCGGCGTGCCCTACGTCAAGGAACGCTAAGCTCATGGCGGACAAGGCTTTCGACACGCTGTTCCAGGCCGCCAGCGCCGCCCGGGCGCACGCCCATGTGCCCTATTCGCACTTCCCGGTCGGCGCCGCCATCCGCACCCCGGACGGGCGCATTCATGCCGGCTGCAACGTCGAGAACGCCGCCTATCCCCAGAGCCAATGCGCCGAGGCGACGGCGATCGGCATCATGGTCGCGGCCGGCGGCAAGGCGATCGAGGAGATCGTGGTGATCGGCGGCGAGGCCGGCGACACCCTGCTGTGCACGCCCTGCGGCGGCTGCCGCCAACGCATCCGGGAGTTCGCCCGGGGGGACACGAAGATCCATGTCTGCGGGCCGGAGGGGCTACGCATGACCACAACGCTGGACGCCCTGCTGCCGCATTCCTTCGGGCCGGAGAACCTGCGGGACTGACCCGCCAGAACGGCTCTGGCATCCGCCCTCGTCCCGTCCTAGTAAGAACCAACCGTGTCCAAACGGATTCGCCCGAGGGTCGCCATGTCCGAGTTCGTCGCCGCGCCGGTCGAGCGCCGCTGAGATGGCGCTGCTGCCGCAGGAGATCATCCGCCGCAAGCGCGACGGGGCCGTGCTCGCCGACGCCGAGATCGAGGCGATGGTGCGCGGCGCCGTGGATGCCAGCGTCACCGACGCCCAGATCGCCGCCTTCGCCATGGCGGTGTTCTTCCGCGGCATGACGATGCCGGAGCGGGTGGCCTTCACCCGCGCCATGGCCCGGTCCGGCCGGGTGCTGAACTGGTCGGCCGCCAACCTGCCCGGTCCGGTGCTGGACAAGCATTCGACCGGCGGCATCGGCGACAAGACCAGCCTGATCCTGGCCCCGATCGTCGCCGCCTGCGGCGGCTTCGTGCCGATGATCTCCGGCCGCGGCCTGGGCCACACCGGCGGCACGCTGGACAAGATGGATTCGATCCCCGGCTATGTCAGCCAGCCGGAGACGGATGTCCTGGACCGGGTGGTGCGGTCGGCCGGTTGCGCCGTGGTCGGCGCCACCCGCGACATCGCCCCAGCCGACCGCCGCATCTACGCCATCCGCGACACCACCGGCACGGTCGAGTCGATCGACCTGATCACCGCGTCGATCCTGTCGAAAAAGATGGCCGCCGGCCTGGGCGGGCTGGTGATGGACGTCAAGTTCGGCACCGGCGCCTTCATGAGCGACATCGATGACGCTCGCGCCCTGGCCCGGTCGATCGTCGACGTGGCGAACGGTGGGGGGCTGCCGGCGGTCGCCCTGCTGACCGACATGAACCAGCCGCTGGGCCGCAGCGCCGGCAACGCCGTCGAGGTCCGCGAATCGATCGACCTGCTGACCGGCGGGCCGAAGGACGAGCGGCTGTGGGAGGTGACCGCCCGGCTGACCGCCGAGCTGCTGGTGATCGGCGGCCTGGCCGCGGATGCCGAGGCAGCGCGGGTCAAGGTCGAGCACGCCCTGGCCAGTGGCGCCGCGGCGGAGCGCTTCGCCCGCATGGTCCGCGACCTGGGCGGCCCGGCCGACATCCTGGAGAAGGACCACCTGCCGGCGGCGCCGGTGGTGCGGCCGATTGCGGCGGAGCAAAGCGGCGTCGTCGCCGCGGTCGACGCCCGGGCCATCGGCGTCGCCATCGTCGCGCTGGGCGGAGGGCGCACCCGGCCGGAGGACGGCGTCGACCACGCCGTCGGCCTGACCGAAATCGCCGCAATCGGCGAGGCCGTCGGCGCCAAGGGCCGGCCGCTGGCGTTGCTGCATGCCCGCGACGAGGCTTCGGCCGCCGCGGCCGAAGCCGCGATCCGCGCCGCCGTGACCGTGGCCGACACCGCCCCGGCCCAGCCGGCGCTGGTCGCCGAGCGGATCGCCTGAGCCATGGACACGCAGGCCGTGGCCGCGCCGCCGCAGGCGAAGCAGTCGGCGGCGCAGGGCATCGCCCTCTATGCCGGCGGCGTCTTCGTCCTGTGCGTCATGGACGCGATGATCAAATGGCTGTCGGCCGATTATCCGATCGCCCAGATCGTGTTCTTCCGCGCCTCGATCGGGCTGATCCCGACCCTGGTGCTGCTGTATCGGCCGCCCGGGATCAAGGCGTTGCGGACCCGGCGAGTCTGGGCGCATCTGATGCGTGGCCTGGTCGGCTGCGTCGGCACCTTCGGCTTCTTCTGGGCCTTCGCGGTGATGCCGCTGGCCGATGCCTACGCCATCGGCTTCGCCGCGCCGATGTTCATCACCGCCATGTCGGTGCCGATCCTGGGCGAGAAGGTGGGGTTGCGGCGCTGGCTGGCCGTGCTGGTCGGCTTCGCCGGGGTGCTGATCATGATCCGGCCCGGCGGCGAGGGCAGCAGCTTCGGCGGCGGCGCCGCCGTCGCCCTGCTGGCCACCGCGGCCTACGCCCTGTCGATGGTGCTGATGCGCTTCTACAGCCGCACCGAGACCAATGCCTCGATGATCTTCTACGCCACCATCGTCATCGTCGCCGTCGCCGGGGTGCAGATGCCCTTCGTCTGGGTGACGCCGACTTGGAAGGATGCCGGCCTCCTCGCCGTGCTCGGCCTGCTCGGCGGCATCGGCGCGATCATGATGGCCCAGGCCTATCGCGTGGCGACGCCGTCGATCGTGGTGCCGTTCGAATACACCGGCATGATCTGGGGCGTGGGGCTGGGCTTCATGCTGTGGGGCGACGTGCCAGATCTGTGGATCTGGGTCGGCTCGGCGATCGTCGTCGCCAGCGGCCTGTACATCCTGCACCGCGAGACGCGGACCAAATCCCCCGCCTCGCCGCCCGGCGGGGCGACCGACCCGGCCGGCGAGAGCGGGGTCCCGGTATCATGACGATCGTGACGGAGGGCGCGGCGATGCTGCCGAAGGCGGAGCTTCACCTGCATCTGGAGGGCGCGGCCAGCCCGGACCTGGTCCGCCGCCTCGCTGCGCGACACGGCATGACCCTGCCCGCCGACCTGTTCGACGCCCGGGGCGAGTTCGCCTGGACCAGTTTCCTGCACTTCCTCAAGGTCTATGACGCCGCCAGCACGGTGATCAGGACCGATCGGGACTATCGCGACGTCACCTATGAATACCTGAAGGCCTGCGCCGCCGAGGGCGCGATCTATGTCGAGCTGATGTCCTCGCCCGACCATGCCGCCGCGGCCGGCCTGTCGTATCAGGGCCATGTCGACGGCATCGTCCAGGGTATCGAGGATGCGCGGACCGAGACCGGCATCGAATCCCGCATCATCGTCACCTGCGTCCGCCATCTGGGAGCCGAGCGCGGAGTCGAGGTGGCGAAGCTGGCGGCAAAGCACCCGCATCCGCTGGTCACCGGCTTCGGCATGGGCGGCGACGAGGCCGGCTTCCCGCCGCGGCTGTTCGCCCAGGCCTTCCGCATCGCCCATGACGAGGCCGGGCTGGCCTGCAACGTCCACGCCGGCGAGGCGGCGGGGCCGGAGAGCGTGTGGGCCGCCCTGCGCCTGCCCGTGGCCCGCATCGGCCACGGCGTGCGGTCGATCGAGGACCCGGCCCTGGTGCGCGAGCTGGCCGACCGCGGCACGGTGCTGGAGGTCTGCCCGACCAGCAACATCGCCACCAAGGTCTATCCGGACTATCGTGCCCATCCGCTGCGCAAGCTGCTGGAGGCCGGGGTGCAGGTGACGCTGAACAGCGACGACCCGCCCTATTTCGCCACCACCATCGGCCATGAATACGCGGTGGCGGAGCGGCATTTCGGCCTCGACGAGGCTGCCCTGCGGCAGGTGACCCGCACCGCGCTGCAGGCCGCCTTCGTCGACGAACCCACCCGGGCCCGGCTGCTGGCCAGACTCGACTCCTGATCCACCCGAAGAGAAGAGAGGATATCCATGACCATCAAGCGCATCGGCGTCGGCCCGCGCATGAGCGCTGCCGTCATTCATGGCGACCGCGTGTTCCTGGCCGGCCAGGTCGCCGAGAACCCGACCCCGGACGTGACCGACCAGACCCGCCAGATCCTGGCCGCGATCGACGGCATCCTGGCCGAGGCCGGCACCGACAAGACCAAGCTCTTGACCGCCAACATCTGGCTGGCCGACATCGCCGATTTCGCGGCGATGAACGCGGCCTGGGACAAGTGGGTCTCGCCCGGCAACACCCCGGCCCGCGCCACGGTCGAAAGCAAGCTGGCCGGCCCGGAATACCGGGTCGAGATCCAGGTCACCGCGGCGATCTGATCGGCGACGTCCTTCCCCCTTCGTCATGGCGAGGCGCGCAGCGCCGTGGCCATCCAGGGGCTGGTGCGAGTCGCCCTGGATGGCCACGCCCCTTCGGGGCTCGCCATGACGAGTTTTTATTGACGGCCCGTCGGTATCACTCGATCGCCGAGAGGAACCGATCCAGCCGCAGGCCGGCGGGCCAGGTCCAGACCGGCTGCGAGGCGCGGCCGAGATCCCAGGACGCGACGATGACCTCGGCCTTGCCGACCAGGTCGCCGACCGGGAGCAGGCCGACACCGCCCGCGCTGACCGGCAGGCGGCTGTCGGCCGAGTTGTCGCGGTTGTCGCCCATGACGAAGAGGTCGCCGGGCGGCACCGTGACCTCTGCCATCTCGTCCAGCGGCCCGCGGGCATAGAGCTTGAAGATCGGGTGGCTGATGCCGCCCGGCAGGGTCTCGATCGCACGGACGGCCGGCACGGTCGAGCCGTTGCCGTGCTCCACCCTGCCCTCGCCGTCCGGCCGCAGCCCGACCGGCTCGCCATTGATCCAGAGCCGCCCGTCGCGCATCGCGACGCGGTCGCCCGGCAGCCCGATCACCCGCTTGACCCAGGTTTGCGACGGGTCGCCGGGCCAGCGGAAGACGACGACGTCGCCGCGGGCCGGCATCCGGCCCAGCACCCGGCCGCTCTCCGGCACGGTCAGGCCAAAGGGCAGCGAGGCGGCGCTGTAGCCGTAGCTGAACTTGGCGGCCACCAGCTCGTCGCCGATCTGCAGCGTCGGCTCCATCGAGCCGGAGGGGACGTAGAAGGGCTCGGCGATGGCGGTCTTGCCGGCCGCGATCACCAGCAGCAGCACCGCCAACTCACCGGCGCCGCGCAGCCAGCGCCGGACGGTTCCACCAGATCTCGATGCAGTATCGGTCGCCATCGCGCACCTCCGATGCCAGCGACCTTCGCGCCGCGCCTCGCCTCGGACAAGTTACGAATGGGACATGATCCGGCCAAGCACCGGCGGTTCAGCCCGGTTCAAGATCGGTGAGGCGGGTGCTGAGGCGCCGCAGCTGCTCCCGCGCCGCCGGGTCCTCGGCCTGGGCCAGCGGCCGGGCCGGGTGCTGGCCGCTGAAATAGACCCCGCTCTCGCCCTCCCGCCCGGGCGAGACCGCAAGCGCCAGGATCGCCTCGCCGCCCTCCGCCACGGTGCTGGTCGGCTGGAAGCCGCCTTGCCGCACCATGGTCGTGTCCATATGCGTCGCGGGGTGCAGGCAGGTGGCGGTGACGCCGCTGCCGCGCAGCTCCTCCGCGAGGTCGAAGGTGAACAGGATCTGCGCCAGCTTGCTCTGGCAATAGGCGCGCATGCCGCTGTAGCCGTGGGTCAGCATGACGTCGTCGAAATCGATCTCCTGTTGTCCGGCCGAAGCGACGTTGACGATCCGCGCCGGCGCGCTGCGCCGCAGCACCGGCAGCAGCAGCCGGGTCAGCAGGAAGCCGGCGAGGTAGTTCACGGCGAAGCGCAGCTCATATCCGTCGGCACTGGTCTCGCGCCGGGTCTGATCCAGCCCGAGGCCGATGCCGGCATTGTTGATCAGCACGTCGAGCCGGTCGTGCCGCGCCAGCACCGCCCCGGCCAGCCGGCGCACCTCGGCCAGCGAGGACAGGTCGGCCGGCAGGAACTCGGCGCTGCCGCCATCCGCCCGGATCGCCTCCAGCACCGCATGGCCGCGCTCCTGGCTGCGGCCGTGCAGCAGGACATGGGCGCCGTCGGCCGCCAGCCGGCGGGCGACCCAGACGCCGACCCCGTCGGTGGAGCCGGTGATCAGGATGGTCTTGCCGTGCAGATCCATGGTGCGGACTCCTCCCTTTCGCTCTCGAAATGATGGAGGCATCCCGCAGGATCGGACAAGACCGGTCCTGATCCGGCGCCGCAGGCTATTCGTCCCAGGAGGCCAGGCCGAGCAGCTTCTCGCCCAGCGGGGTCAGCGCCGCGCGCTCATAGCGGGTCTTCTCCCATTCGCGCGGATCGCCGGGGAAGGCGTAGCCCTGCGGCGGCTCGCGGTCGCGCCAGGACTGGACGCGCCAGTCGCGCAGCTGGGCGTTGCCCTCGTCCGCCGGGGTCATCGAGATGTACTGCGCCATCCGCACCCGGTCCTGCGACCGGTTCGGCCGGATGCCGTGGGCCAGCAGGCTGTTGAAGATCAGCAGATCGCCGGCCTTCATGGTGATGTTCCTGATCTCGAAGCCCGTGGTGTCCGGTGCCCAGGGATTGCGATCGGCCGGCTGGGTTTCGCGCCAGGTCTCCAGCGTCCGGAACAGCTCCGGCACGCATTGGAAGCCGCCCATCTCCGGGTCGGTGTCGACCAGCGACAGCACGCCCTGGCAGTTCACCGGCAGCGGCGTCAGCGAGGTGTCGGCGTCCCAGTGGATGAAGCCGTCGAAGCCGCGGGCCTGCCGGTTCGGCGGGTTCAGGTTGGCGCGGTCGATGGTGACCCACAGCCGCTCGGTGTCCCAGATGTCGACGAAGGCGTCGTAGATCCGCTGGTGCTGGCGGTTGTCCCACAGCAGCTGGTGGTTGTAGATCTCGACCATGCCGCTGTTGTTCAGCTCCTTCATCGCATGATCGCGCAGCTGCGGCTTCACCCAGCTCTCCGGATCCTTCGGATCCATCTCCTGGAACTCCCACAGCAGGTCCCGCGTGCGCCGGACATGCTCGGCCGGCACGGCGTTGGGGACCACGACATAGCCCCAGGTGATCCAGTGCTTCCAGTCGGCCTCGGACAGGACGCGCAGCGGCAGCGTCTTCTCGATGTCCTTGAGCTGAGTGTCGTAGGTGTAGGAGACCGAGGCGTTGCCCGGCCGGTTATCCCCGTACTGATAGCGGTCCATCGGCGGTTCCCCTGAGCGGTGCGGCGTTCGGCCGTCCATGTCAGGACTGTAGCGCCGTCCGCGCTCGCCATGTTGGCGCCGCCTGCCGAAAACTGATACTAGAGTCGCGTCGGATGGCGCCCACGCCGTTCATGCGTATCAATTTTCGCCATGCAGCCGATCTTCGAGAAGGTGACGGTGCCGGGGGATGCATCCTGGACGCTGCTGAACCGGCGGCTGGACGACGCCATCCCGTTCGAATGGCACTACCACCCGGAATTCGAGCTGACGCTGACGCTGAACAGTCGCGGCCAGCGCCATGTCGGCGACCATCTCGGCCAATACGACGACGGCGACCTGGTGCTGGTCGGCCCGAACCTGCCGCACACCTGGTGCTCGCGCGAGCGGATCGATCCGGCCCGGCCGCATATCGCCCTGGTGATGTGGTTCTCGCCGGACTGGGCGGCGCGGCTGGTCGGGTCGCTGGCCGAACTGCGGCCGGTGGCCCGCCTCCTCGACGAGGCCGGACGCGGCCTTGCCTTCTCCGCCACTGCCGCCGCTGCGGTACGGCCGGCGATCGAGGCGATGCCGGATCTCGACCCCGCCGGCCGCCTGCTGCGGCTAATCGAGGTTCTGACCGCCCTGGCGCGGGACGAGGGCCGGGCGCCGCTGGCCGCCCCGGCGCCGCTGCCGGCCGCCGTCGCGGCGCCGGAGCAGGCGCGGATCGACCGGGTGCTGAATCACATCCACGCCCACTACCGCGACGAGATCCCGATCGCGGCGCTGACCGACCTGGCCTGCCTCAGCCCCTCGGCCTTCCACCGCTTCTTCCGCCGGCACACAAGGCTGACCGTGTCGCGCTACGTCGCCCAGCTGCGCATCGGCCAGGCCTGCTCGCTGCTGATCAACAGCGACCGGCCGATCGCTCATATCGCCGACGAGGTCGGCTACCCCAACATCGCCAATTTCAACCGCCAGTTCCGGGCGCTGAAGGCGATGACCCCGCGCGAGTTCCGCCGCAGCTTCAGGGGGTGAGCGGAGGTGAGTGAAGCCCGTCTGCGGCTGGACGCAGACTGTCGGTCGCCAGTTTGAAGTGATCGCCCAGCACGGACGTCACCGCCCCCAGCCGTGTCTCTGAGGACACTGGCGCCGCTCAAATACGTCAAGCGCCTGGTCGGGAATTCATCAGTCGATCCGGACCTCAGGGGCCTGTCGAGCGCCTCCGGAGCCAGATGACGAAACCATAAGAGCAATGGCCTTCTAATTATTGGTAGAAAATGGCGATAGAGCTTGGTATGATGTAAAAAATTAGGATGTTAATTCCATACTAAGACTGCGTGGGTGATTGTTGAGGGAGAGGACAATCATGGCATGCGCCATATTAAGCGGGGATCGTCGATCCAGCGCAAAGCATAAGCGATGCATTGTATTCTATGTGGCCGCAGCTCTGTTGCTTGCGGCGTGCTCCAGCCAGCAGTCCGGCCCTCCCCCGACGCTTGCAGGCCAGGCGCCCGACGGCACCGTGGAGATGCATGAGGTCCAGGCCGCCTATCTTGGCAGCGGCACCGCCGGCGGTGGGACCCTGAATTTCCGCGGCCGGAGCTACCCGTTCAAGGTCGGTGGCGTCGGCATCGGCGGCATCGGCCTGTCGACGGTCGAGGCCCGTGGCGAGGTCTACAAGCTGCAGAGCATCGAGCAGTTCCCAGGGACCTACGCCCAGGGGCGCTACGGTTTTGCCATTGGCACCACGAGCGGCGGCGATCTCTGGCTCCAGAACGACAGCGGCGTCGTCATGCACCTGGTCGCCAAGCGGGAAGGGCTGATGCTGAGCCTCGGCGCCGACGCGATCGAGATCACCATGGGCCAATGATGGCCGCGGCCTGAAGGCGGCGGCCTGACCCGGGGCAGAATCGCGACCCGCTGGTGCAACGGCGGGCCGACAACAGGGAGGAAAGCCGAAATGGTGACGGCCTTTGCCGACGCCACCCGGCGAGCACGGACCACCGGCGTGGTCGTCGCGGCCCTGTGCTGCGCGGCCTTCGGGGCTCCGGCCGCGGCCCAGGATGCGGCCGCGCCGCCGCCCGCGAGCACGGAGGCCGGGCCGTGGTTTGTCCACATCACGCCCTATGCCTGGCTGCCCTCGGTCAGCGGCAGCACCCGCGGTCGCGGCACCCGCGGCGACCGCAGCGTCCCGTCGGTGTCGATCGACAAGGATTTCTCCGACATCCTGAGCGATCTCGATTTCGCCGGCATGATCTTCGGCACGGTCCGCTATGAGCGGATCGGCCTGCTCGTCGACCTCGACTACGTGTCCCTCAGCGTCGGCGGCAACCTGTCCGGCCCCTTCAGGACCCGGTACCACACCAACCTGGAAGCCCTTGTGGCGACGGTCGGCGCCACCGCCCGGGTGGTGGACGAGCCGAAGCTCGGCGTCGACCTTCTGGTCGGCACCCGGATTCTGGGGCTGTGGGTCGACACCGACTTCAAGGGCCAGGGCCCGCTTGGGCTCTCGCGCGGCTCCAGCGACAGCGCCACGATCGTCGATGGCCTCGTTGGTGTCCGCGCCGATGTCGAGCTCGGCGACGGGTTCTCGCTGTTCGGCTACGCCGACATCGGCGCCGGCAACTCCGACCTCACCTGGCAGGTGATCGGCGCGGTCGAATACAGCTTCAGCAACTCGGTCTCGGGCGCGATCGGCTACCGCTATCTCGGCTACGACTTCGGCGGCCACGCGCCGCTCGACGACCTGGCGCTCTACGGGCCGATCCTCGGAGTCACCATCCGGTTCTGACCGTGGCTGCGCGGTCGACGGCACCGACCGTCATGAAAAGAAGCGGAGGCTTCATCAGACCGGGGAGCGCGCTGGAAAACAGGGAGTGCAACGCAATGAAAACCAACAGCAGACTGACCAGGAGTTTCTCGACCGCTTGCGTGGTTGCAGCTGTGGTCGGGCTGTTCTGCGCGCCACGGCTGACGCTGGCGCAGGATGCGATCAGCGAGCCAGCACAGAAGACGATCGGCGCAACAGCCAAGAAGGAGATGCTGCCCTCGCTGATCGTGATGAATGCACGCGGCACCAGCCTCGCAGGGACAGCGCTGACCCTGACCGGCGTGGCACCGAACCCCACCCTGTTCGCCGACCGCCCTGGTATCAATTCAGTATTTTGGAGGTAGAGATGGCAACCCACCTCCGCATCGTTGTTACCCTGGCCACTCTGGTCGCCGGTGGATGTTCGGGCGACCGAGTTGTTGTTGAGGACATTAACCCGCTTTACTCGTCGGCGGAATTCTTTGCCGCCGCGGACGGACGGGATCTAAAGACCACGGTCCTGGGAAATCCGTTCGGAACCCCCGGCTTCGATCAGGCGGTTACCGCACTCATGACAGGCACGCCGGTCGGGCCGAAGACTCGCTTTACCACCACTCCCGGCCCCTCCGCGAACCGAGACTATTCCGTCACCCTTGTCTTCAATCCTTCCCCGGACGTCCTGGCGGTGGATCTCTGCAACGTCCAGTCCCTCCCGACCGCGGCAGCAAAGCGGCCGATCGTGGTCAGGGCGGCGTTCTGCGCGGCGGGCGGAGAGGCTTCGGCGGTGTCTGGGTATCTCGATCAGGCGACCGGGCCGGCGGATCCAAAGTTCGCTGACCTGATCCGAGACGTAACACTGCGATTGTTTCCTCGATGATCCTTGAAGGAGCTACGACTTCGGCGGCCACGCGCCGCTCGACGACCTGGCGCTCTACGGGCCGATCCTCGGCGTCACCATCCGGTTCTGACCGCAGCCGCACGGCTGCAATGCACTGGTTGCCTCGATGATCTCGAATCCATCCCTTCCGATCGAACAGACGGACTCCGAATGCGCGGACATGATCTGGATCTGCGGAAGCAGTTTCCGGATGGGATCGGATCGTCATTACCCCGAAGAAGCGCCTGTGCACGGCGTTCGGGTCGATGGCTTCTGGATGGACCGGACGCCGGTCACCAACCGGCAGTTCCGCGCCTTCGTCGAGGCGACCGGCTATGTGACCTTCGCGGAGATCCCGCCGGATCCGAAGGACTATCCAGGCGCGAAGCCCGAGATGCTGAGGGCCGCCTCGCTGGTCTTCGCACCGCCGCCGCGCCCCGTCGACCTGCGGAAGTGTTCGCAGTGGTGGGAATTCCGGAGCGGTGCGCATTGGCGCCACCCCTATGGGCCCGGCAGCAGCATCGAGGGGCTCGACGACCACCCGGTGGTGCATGTGGCCTACCAGGATGTCGCCGCCTATGCGGCCTGGGCCGGCAAGGACCTCCCCACCGAAGCCGAATGGGAGTTCGCGGCCCGCGGCGGCCTGGACGGCGCGGAGTTCGCCTGGGGCGACGCGTTCACGCCCGGCGGCCGCCACGTGGCGAACACCTGGCAGGGCGCGTTTCCTCACGAGAACCTGGAAGCCGACGGCTATCCCCGGACGTCGCCGGTCGAGGCGTTCCCGGCGAATGGCTACGGCCTGCACGACATGATCGGCAATGTCTGGGAGTGGACGAGCGACTTCTGGGCCGACCGGCACCAGCCCGATGCGCCGAAGGCATGCTGCGTGTCGCGGAACCCGCGCGGCGGCAGCCTGGAGGCGAGCTATGACCGCGCCGGGCCGCAGCTGCGGATCCCGCGTCGCGTCGTCAAGGGTGGGTCGCACCTCTGCGCCCCGAACTACTGCCGGCGCTATCGCCCGGCCGCGCGCCACGCCCAGCCGGTCGACACTTCCATGAGCCATATCGGCTTCCGCTGCGTGAAACGAGGGAGCGCTTCACCCGCCCCTTGATCTGTCGAACAGGAGGAACCAACCCATGGATCCGATCGATAGGACACCCGAGACGGTCGACATCGACGGCAAGCACCCGCAGGGACCAACATCGGCAGCCGGCGTCAGCCGGCGGAAGCTGCTGCTCTCGGGCACGGCGCTGGCCGCGGCGGCCGGGGTGGCCATGCCTTTCGCGACGGCAGAGGCCCAGACCGCGCCGACGCCGGCATCGCCGGCGGCCGCGGGCGCGAAGCCCAACATCGTCGTCATCATGGGCGACGACGTCGGCTGGTTCAACATCGGCGCCTATCATCGGGGCATGATGTCCGGCAAGACGCCCAACCTCGACAAGCTGGCGTCCGAGGGCATGATGTTCACCGACTACTATGCGGAGGCGAGTTGCACCGCAGGCCGGGCGAGCTTCATCACCGGCGAGATCCCGTTGCGCACGGGCCTGACGACCGTCGGCCAGGCCGGCGCGGATGTGGGCATGCCGGACAAGGCTGCAACCATCGCCTCCGCCCTCAAGGTTCAGGGCTATGCCACCGGCCAGTTCGGCAAGAACCATCTCGGCGACTTGAACAAGTATCTGCCGACACTGCATGGTTTTGATGAGTTCTTCGGATACCTGTACCACCTCGACGCGATGTCGGACCCCTATTGGTTCTCGTTCCCGGATGATCAGGCCTACCGCGACCAGGTCGGCCCGCGCAATTTGCTGCATTGCTGGGCGGCGGATACCGACGATCCGATCGAGCAGCCGCGCTGGGGCAAGGTCGGCAAGCAGAGGATCGTGGACGAGGGCCCGCTGGCGCCGTTCCCGGACATGTCGAACGTGCCGAACATGCATGACATCACGCCGAAGGCCAAATACGACATGGGCACCTTCGATGAAGTCCTGGTCAAAGAGTCGACCGACTTCATGGACAAGGCCAAGGCGGACGGCAAGCCGTTCTTCGTCTGGCACAACACGACGCGCATGCATGTCTGGACGTTCCTGTCGCCGAAGTATCAGGCCCTCATGAACAGCCAGACCAACTTCGGTCTCGAGGAAGCCGGCATGGCCCAACTCGATGACAGCGTCGGCGCGATCATGAAGCACCTGGACGATATCGGCGAGGCCGACAACACCATCGTCATCTTCACCACCGACAACGGGGCAGAGGTGTTCACCTGGCCCGATGGCGGCATGACCCCGTTCAAGGGCACCAAGGGCACCGTGTATGAAGGCGGCTTCCGCGCCCCGGCGATCATCCGCTGGCCGGGCAAGGTCAAGCCGGGCACGGTCGAGAACGGCATCTTCTCCGCCCTGGATTGGTTCCCCACTCTCCTGGCGGCGGCCGGCAACCCCGACATCACCGACCAGCTGCTGAAGGGCGTGCAGCTCGGTGACCGGAGCTACAAGAACCACCTGGACGGCTACAACCAGCTGGATCTGCTGCTGGGCAAGGCGCCGTCCGCGCGCCATGAATTCTTCTATTTCGGCGGCCCCCAGCTGGGTGCTCTTCGCGTCGATGACTTCAAGTACCTGTTCTACCAGCAGCCGGAGGGTTGGCCCGGAGCGAAGGTTACGACGGACATGCCCACCATGGTCAACATCCGCCAGGATCCGTTCGAGCGGACGCCGTCGATCGGTCGCCAGAGTCTCAACGATCTCGGCGGGGGCTATATGAACGACTTCTACGCCCGCGAGTTCTGGCGCTTCGTCACCGTCCAGGAGCAGGTCAAGAAACTGGCCCTCACGGCGATCGACTATCCGCCGATGCAGGACCCGGCGTCGTTCAACCTGGATGCCGTGAAGAAGCAGATCGACGAGGCGATCAGGAAACAGCCCGGCAACTAGGCGGCAGGAGCGCGCCGATGGGCAGCTCTCGCGGGCTGCCCATCCTTATCCATCCGGAGCGAGAGACCCGAGCAGACCTGCCTTTCAGCTTTCCAGCCCATGCGGAATTTGGCTGTGGGAGGAACCCGATGGCGACACGCCGTCAAATGCACCGACTGGCTGCAGGAGGTGACCCGCCACCGGCCGGGCGACCATGGGTGTCGCCGGCGGAGCGCATGGCCGCCGGCAAGGCCCTGCGGGAGAAGGTGCCGCGCCTGGCGCATGCCGCCTGGCGCCCGTCCGCGCGCCGAGCGGATCCGATCGCTGTTCTGAGGGCATCCGATGCGAACCGGGTCACCGAATTGCTGCCGATCCGCTATGGCCGGATGCTGCAATCGCCATTTACCTTCTATCGCGGCGCGGCTTCCGTCATGGCCGCCGATCTGGCCGGAACTCCGACGACCGGCATCTCTGTCCAGGCCTGCGGAGATTGCCACCTGCTGAATTTCGGCGGCTTCGCAACCCCGGAGCGCCGCCTGCTCTTCGATATCAACGACTACGACGAGACGCTGCCGGCGCCCTGGGAATGGGACCTCAAGCGGCTCGTCTCGTCCTTCGTGCTTGCCGCCCGCGCCAACGGCCTGTCGGACCAGGACGGCTGCGACGCGGCACTCGCCTGCGCTCGCAGCTACCGCCAGCACATGCGCGAGTACGCCCGCATGGATGTGCTCGAGCTGTGGTATGCCCGCGTCGACGACCGTGACTTCCTCGCCATGCTGCCGGAAAGCCGCAAGGCCGTTCTGAGAAAGCGGGTCGCCAAGGCGACGAGCCGGAGCAGTTCGGAGCTCGTATTCCCGAAGCTGGCCGAGCACGCCGGCGAGCAGCCGCGCATCTATGACAACCGGCCGCTCGTGTTCCATCCCGACGAGTCGGTCGCGGCGATGCACATGGACCTGTTGAATGCGGCTCTGGCGAGGTACCGGGAAACGCTCGACGAGGATCGGCGCGCCCTGCTCGACCGCTATCGTCTCGTCGACATGGCGGTGAAGGTGGTGGGTATCGGCAGCGTCGGCACGCTCTGCCTGGTGGCATTGCTGATGTCCATGGCGGATCGCCCGCTGTTCCTGCAGGTCAAGGAAGCCGGCCCATCGGTGCTCGAGCCCTTTGCCGGCAAAAGCTTGTATCCCCATCACGGCCAGCGCGTGGTGATGGGCCAACGCCTGATGCAGCCGGCCTCGGACCTGTTCCTCGGCTGGGTCACGGGGGACAAGGGGCGGCAGTTCTACATCCGTCAGCTGCGTGATGTGAAGGTGCCCCCGCTGGTCGAGACCTATGACGCCGAGATGCTGTCGATCTACGCCGTCGCCTGCGGCTGGGTCTTGGCGCGGGCGCATGCGAAGGCTGGGGACCCTTGGGCGATCAGCGGTTATCTCGGCAAGACGGAGGAATCCGACGAGGCCATGGGCGGGTTCGCGATCGCCTACGCCGACCAGGCCGGCCGGGACCACGCGGCGCTGAAGAACGCCGTGCGCGACGGCACCGTCGACGTCGATCTCGAGCACTGAAGCCGCGGGATGCCGGCGCCTTCCCCATGGCTCATCGATCTGTTCGTTGGTTTCGACAAAACATCGTGGAGAGCGTTGCGCAAAATTCTAAGTCATCAGGCAAATAAATCCATGAAATCGAAGGGAGATCTGTCGTGAATTATCTAAAATCACTCGTATTTGCATTAATCTCTATGGCGATTGTTGCGCCAATTTCGCCGGCAGCGGCCCAAAACCCGGCGCAGCCGATCTCCGAGCAAGAGGCCCAGGCCATCGCCGTCGATGCGTATATCTACTTTTACCCGCTCGTGACGATGGACGTGACCCGAAAGCAGCTCACCAACGTCAAGCCGGGCACCGCGTCGATCGGCGGGCCGATGAACCAGTTCAACAATATCCCGGCATTTCCGACCGCCGACATGAAGGTGGTGGTGCGACCCAACTTCGATACGCTCTATTCCTCCGGCTGGCTCGATCTCACCAAGGAGCCAATGGTCATCTCCGTGCCGGACACTGACGGGCGCTATTATCTGCTGCCCATGCTCGACATGTGGACCGACGTCTTTGCCTCGCCCGGCTGGCGCACCACAGGAACGCAGGCGGCCAACTACCTGGTGTCGCCGCCCGGTTGGCGACCCGACCTGGGCGACAAGTTCGTCGAGGAGCTCGGACTGCCGGAGGGCACGCAGCGCGTCGACGCGCCGACACCCTATGTCTGGATCATCGGCCGCACCAAGACGGACGGGCCGCCGGACTACGACGCGGTCCACAAGATCCAGGCGGGCTACAAGATCACGCCGCTATCCGAATGGGGCAAGCCGGCGAAGCCGGTCGAGTTCACGCCCGATCCGAGCATCGACATGAAGACGCCACCGAAGATCCAGGTCGACACCATGCCGGCCGGCAAGTACTTCGCCTATGCGGCCGAGTTGCTCAAGCTGCACCCGCCGCACATCACCGACGAGCCGATCATTGCCCAGATGAGGCGCATGGGCATCGAGCCCGGGAAGAGCTTCGATTTCGACGATGCCTCCCCCGCGGTGAAGTCGGCGCTCGAGGCGGCGCCGAAGGCGGCACAGCAACTGATGGCCTGGAAGGTCCCGACCCTCGCGCGGGTCGCGAACCATTGGTCGGTCAACACCGATACGATGGGCGTCTACGGCAACTACTATCTCAAGCGTGCCATCGTCTCGCAGCTGGGCCTGGGGGCCAACCTGCCCGAGGACGCAATTTACCCCCTGAACCTTGGCGACGACGACGGCAGGCCGCTCGAAGGAACCAACGAATACACGATCACCTTCGACAAGGACTCCGTTCCGCCGGTCAACGCCTTTTGGTCCATCACGCTCTACGATCCGGAAGGCTTCCAGGTTGCGAACGGTCTCAATCGTTTCGCCGTCAGCAGTTGGATGCCGTTCCAAACGAACCCGGATGGGTCGCTGACCCTCTACATCCAGAACGAAAGCCCCGGCAAAGACGATGAGGCCAACTGGCTTCCCGCACCGAAAGGGCAATTCAACCTGACCATGCGCCTCTATGCCCCGAAGTCGGAGGCCCTTACCGGCAAATGGAGTCCGCCGCCGGTGACACGCGTGCAGGGGCTTCCAAGCCTGACCGCCCAATGAGGACCTGCTGAAGGCCGGAACGCGCCCGAGCCACAGCTGCCGCCACGCAGCAGACAGCTTGCCGCGACGTCAAGGAGAAAGAAAGGCCGTGAAGTCGAGATTCACCGTCAGCCGTCGTGCCCTGCTCTCCACCACGGCTGCTCTGGCGTGTCTGCCAGCATTGCTCCTCTCGACGACGGCGCGGGCACAGGCGGCAGCCGGCACGCTGCCGTCCTGGAACGACGGCCCGGCGAAACAGACGATCCTCGACTTCGTGCGTGCCGTGACCGACACGACCGGCCCGAACCACGTGCCAGCCGAAGACCGGATCGCCACCTTCGACCAGGACGGGACCCTGTGGGTGGAGCATCCGCTCTATCCACAGGCAATGTTCGCGCTGGACCGGCTCCGCACCTTGGCCGCGCAGCATCCGCCGTGGGAGACGCAGGAGCCGTTCCGGTCGGTTCTTTCGGGCGACGCCGAGTTGGGATCCCTCAGCGAGAAGGATTGGACCGAGATCATCGGCGTCACGCATGCCGGGATGAGCGACGACGCGTTCCTGGAGATCGTGAAGCAGTGGTTGGAGACGGCAAAACACCCCCGCTTCAACCGGCCTTACACCGAACTCGTCTACCAGCCGATGCTCGAGCTGATGGAGCATCTGCGCGCCAATGGATTCCGAACCTATATCGCAACGGGTGGAGGGCAGGAATTCGTCCGCGCCTATGCGCAACGCATCTATGGCATCCCCCCGGAGCAGGTCATCGGATCAAGCATCGCGACCAAGTACGAGGTCCAGGGCGGCGTGCCGGCGCTGATGCGGATGCCGAAGCCGTTCTTCATCGATGACGGCGACGGCAAGGCGATCGGGATCAACCTGTTCATCGGCAGGCGGCCTCGCGCCGCGTTCGGCAATTCCGACGGCGACCGCGAGATGCTCGAGTGGACCGATGCCGGCGGCGGTGCACGACTGAAGATGCTGGTCTATCACGACGACACGGATCGGGAATATGCGTATGGCCCCGCCGGCGGCCTGGAAGGGACCAAGGTCGGCGGCTTCTCCGACTCGTTGATGAGTGAGGCGAAGACGCGTGGCTGGACCGTGATCAGCATGAAGAAGGATTGGAAGCGGGTGTTCGCCTTCGAGTAGGGGGCCAACGAGCACGAGGCCGTCCTCAAAGCTCGACGCGTCACGTCTTCAACAGCCTGCCGGGGGTCGAACGCAGCCGCCTCTCATCCGATCGCCTTCGTCATCTCCACCCAGGTCGGTCGGTCGTAGCCCGGGTGGGCGTGCAGCGCGCCCTCGGTGAAGCCGAGCGATGCGAAGAAGCGGCGGTTGCCGTCCAGCGCCAGGCGGACGCCGAGCGTCAGCCGCGCCGCGCCCAGCCGCCGCGCCTCCGCCCCGGCCGCCGCCATCAGCGCCCGGCCGACGCCGCCGCGGCGATGCGCGCCGGCCACCGCCACCCGGCCGACATAGATATCGCCATCCTCGCGCCGCTGCAGGAACAGGCAGCCGACCATGGCGCCCCCTATCTCGGCCACCAGCCCATGTTCGCGGCCCAACAGCGCGGCGATGGTCTCCGCCGTCTCGCGCACTGCGCTGGGCGGCGGGTCGAGCCGGTCGACGTAATCCGCGAAGGCGTCGCGGATCAGCGCCACCACCGCCGTGATCTCGGCCGCGTCGTCCCGCATCGGCCGGACCGTCACGGCCCCGCCGCCGCCCTGCCCCGTCTTCGCCATGGAAAAGCCCCGAGTCGCCTGCCCCATTATGCAGTGCCAGAATGCAGCCGGCGGAGACAGTCCCGCCCACGGCAGATTCGAAGGGGGAGACCATGACTCATCGCATGACAGCGGGCGTCGCGACCTTGGCCGCACTGCTTGCGGCGACGCCGGCCTGGGCCCAAAGCAGCAATCGCGGCCTGCAGACCGTGACCGACGGCGCCAAGGTCACCGGCCACATGACCATCGACTTCAACTCGCGCAGCGTCCGCAACACCAACGGCCTCGACGTCTACACCATCGAGGCCCTGACTGTGGCGGACCTGATGGCCTATGCCGGCTCGGCCCAGCGCAAGCCGGAGGACACGATCACCTACAGCCTGCGGATCGACGTCAACAACCCGGCGAATCCGAGCCAGATCGCCAAGGAAGTGGCGATCCTGCGCGGCGAGACACCGATCGACGAGGGCGGGCGCTACCAGCCCGAATCCGGCAATCTTCGGCTCGATATCGTCAAGGGCCAGCAGTCCAGCGGCAAGTTCGGCGGCGTCATCCAGGGCCGCGAGGTCACCCGCTGGTGGGAGCTGGGCGAGCAGATCAACCGCGCCTCAAAGGCGGCGGACAAGCTGTATTCCCGCACCGTCAACGGCAAGGTGGTGACGATCCAGGTCAAGAACCCGGACCCGCTGGCCTTCCAGGGTCTGGTGCTGGCGCCGGGCCCGTTCTCGTTCCTGCCGCAGACCCGGGTCTCCGGCAACCTCGACTATGACTACGAGCTCGGCAACTGGCTGACCGACAACAACGGCATCACCTTCCAGTACGCCATCGGCAACCAGGCCTATACCGACAAGGTCACCGGCTCGATCCGCTATGTCGAGGAGGAAGGCAACTTCACCGACGCCAAGGGCCAGAGCCGTAACTACACCGGCTATTACGACTACAACATGCGCTTCAACGAGGCGGTGGTGAAGCCCGAGGAAGCCTTCTTCGGCGGCGAGAACAACGACGCCGACGTCGAGGCGTTCTTCGGCACGGTGGAGCAGGACCAGGCCGGCATCTACGGCCGCGTCTACTATCTGGACAGCGAGGACGGCTGCAAGCGCGAGAAGAACGAATCCGGGCAGATGGAATGCATCGGCCCGACCAAGTCGGAGGTTTATTGGGACCTGAAGCCGGTGAAGCTGACCTACACCCAGCTCGGCAACTGGTTCAAGCTCGAGCCGCTGACGATCGGTCCGTTCAACGACGAGTGACCTTCGCTTCCGGCGGCGGCGCTTTCCCCCTCACCCTCCCGGCCCAAGCGGGCCGGGCCCCTCCCTCTCCCCAAGGAGAGGGAATGATCACCTCTCCTTGGGGAGAGGTCGAAATCGCGGAGCGATTTCGGGTGAGGGGGTGGCTCCGGCCCCTCCGAAGCGCCCCTCCCCTACCCCGGCAGCCCCCCCGCGTCGTGGCCGCCATGCTGCTCGTCGCCGGCCGAGGAGACCTCGACCTCGCGGAAGCGCACCCGGTTCTGCCGCGCCACGGTGGCCTTGCGCAGCTCGTCCAGCCGGGTCTCCGGCATCGCGATCGGGCCGATCAGGATGTTCGGGGCCGACTGGTCGCGCGTGGTCAGGCCGATCGTGCCCAGCCCCAGCACCAGCCATTGCAGCGGCCGCGACAGCGAGAAGTCGCGCACCCGGAACAGCTCCACCTCCTCACGCTTCCGCACCAGGAGGCCAGAGCGGATGATGAGGCGCTCGCTGGTCAGCTCGTAGCTGGTCAGCCAGCGCCAAGCGGTCCATAGCAGGGCCAGCACGATCGGCACCGCGGCCAGCGGCCCGGCAAGAAGGCCCAGCAGCACCGCCAGCACGATCGCCAGCACCCAGCCGTAAAGGGTCGCGCGCAGCGCGGTGCGGATCTTCCAGATCACGGTCTCGCCGGCGGCCCCCGCCGCGGCGTCCTGGGTGGTGTCGGCCATCTTCGGTCCCCCTTGGCTGATGCCGGAGCGAAGGGTACGGTCGAATGGCACGGCCGTCCATCCGCGTCCGCCGGCACGAAAGGTCCGAGACGATGAGCTGGCAACCGACCCGCGATCCCGCCGTCGGCGAGACGCCCTGCCCCTTCATCGAGACGGTGGTGATCCCGCGCACCGCCGACATCGGCGGCTTCGAGGTGCGCCGCGCCGTGCCGTCGATGCAGAAGCGCTCGGTCGGCCCCTTCGTCTTCGTCGACGAGATGGGCCCGACGCTGTTCGGCGCCGGCGAAGGCATCGACGTGCCGCCGCACCCGCATATCGGCCTGGCCACCGTGACCTATCTCTTCGCCGGCGAGCAGACCCATCGCGACAGCCTGGGCACCCGCCAGCTGATCCGCCCCGGCGACGTCAACTGGATGACCGCCGGCAACGGCATCGCCCATTCCGAGCGCACGCCGCCGGCCCTGCGCGCCACCGGGTCGACCCTGTTCGGGGTGCAGACCTGGGTGGCTCTGCCCGCCCCGTATGAGGAGGTGGCGCCCAGCTTCGCCCATCACGGCGGCGATGACCTGCCGGTGATCGAGGACGCCGGCAAGTCCGTACGGCTGATCGTCGGCTCGGCCTATGGCGCCCGCTCGCCGGTCGCCACCTTCTCCGAGACGCTCTATCTCGACGCGGCGCTGCAGGCCGGGGCGGTGCTGCCGCTGCCGGCGGAGCATGAGGAGCGGGCGGTCTATGTCGTCTCCGGTCGGGTCCGGATCGGCGGCGACGACTTCCCGCCGCAGCGCCTGCTGGTGCTGCGACCCGGCGACATGGTCGAGGTCGAGGCGCAGGAGGAGACGCGCCTGCTGGTGTTCGGCGGCGAGCCGCTCGACGGCCCACGCAAGCTGTGGTGGAACTTCGTCGCCCGCAGCCGCGAGCGCATCGAGCAGGCCAAGGAGGACTGGCGCGAGGGCCGTTTCGGCACGATCCCGGACGAGACCGAGAGGCTGCCGCTGCCGGAGAGGTGAAGCACGCCTCGGCCGTGCAGGTTGGGTTGGCGCGAGCGAACCGTACCTACGTCCCAGGCGAATCCTTGGCCAGATGCTCCACCAAACGCCGGGCATGCACCGGCAGCACGTCGAGGGACCGGACGCAGATCGACAGCCGGCGCAGCGCCCAGGAGTCGGCCAGCGGCACCGCCCGGATCGCAATGCTGCGGCGGCAGCGCCGTGCTGCCGTCTCCGGCACCACCGCCAGGGCGACGCCCTGCTCCACCATCCGGCACACTGCATCGAAGCCGCCGAGGCGGACCCGCAGCTTGAGCGGCCGGCCGGCCCGCGCGGCGTGGCGGGCGAGATGGTCCTGCAGCGCGCTGCCGGGGCTCAAGCCGACGAAATCCTCGCCCAGCACCTCGGCGAAGGCGATCCGGCGCCGGGCCGCCAGCGGATGGCCGCGCGGCACCGCCAGCACCAGCCGGTCGATCCGGAACGGGATGCGCTCCAGCCCGCCGCCGCCATCAGCCGCGCCCCCGTCAGCCATGTCGGCGACGATGCCGAGATCGGCCAGCCCGGCGGCCACCGCCTCGACGATGGCGTGGCTCGGCCGTTCCTCCAGGTCGATGTCGATGCGGGGATGGGTGGCGAGCCATTCAGCCAGGGGCTCCGGCAGGAACTCGGTCACCGCCGCGGTGTTGCCGAGGATGCGGACATGGCCCTTGAGGCCGCGGGCATAATCGCCGAGCTCGCCGCGCATCCGCTCCATCTGCTGCAGCACCAGCCGGGCGTGGTGTAACACGGCCTCGCCGGCCGGGGTCGGCGCCACACCGCGCCGGCCGCGCTGCAGCAGCGCCGTGCCGGCCGCCGCCTCCATGCCGCGAATCCGGGCGCTGGCCGAGGCCAAAGCCAGGGCTGCTCGCTCCGCGCCGCCGGTGATACTGCCGGCCTCGGCGACATGCAGGAACAGGCGCAGATCGGTCAGGTCGAAGCGCATCGACACATCCTCCAGCACAGTCAGCCTTCGTCCTAACCGACGGTTGGCTCCGTCACTCCCACATTGTCGCCGGCGCCTCGGCTGGGCAAGCTCCAGCCATGACCGACCCGCTGCTGCTCTCCCTCATCGCCCTCACCTTCCTGCTCGCCGGCTTCGTCAAGGGCATGGTCGGGCTCGGCCTGCCCACTGTGGCGATGGGGCTGCTCGGCCTGGCCATGGCGCCGGCCCAGGCGGCGGCCCTCCTGGTGGCGCCGTCGCTGGTGACCAATTTCTGGCAGCTCTTCGCCGGGCCGCGCTTCGGCGGGCTGTTGCGCCGGCTGTGGCCAATGATGGCCGGGATCTGCCTCGGCACCTGGGCCGGGGCAGGCCTGCTGACCGGCGCCGGCGCCGAAGACGCCACCACCGCCCTCGGCGTGGCGCTGGTGCTCTATGCCGCGATCGGCCTGGCCGGGCCGCGCTTCTCCGTCCCAGCCCGGGCCGAGCGATGGTGGTCGGCCCCGGTCGGCGCCGCCACCGGCCTGGTCACCGCCGCCACCGGGATCTTCGTCATCCCGGCGGTGCCGTTCCTGCAGGCGCTGGGGCTGGAGAAGGAGGATCTGGTGCAGGCGCTGGGACTATCCTTCACGGTCTCGACCCTGGCGCTGGCCGCCGGGCTGGCGCGGGACGGCGCCTTCCCGCTGGCCGCCGTCGGCACCTCGCTGCTGGCGCTGGTCCCGGCCCTGCTGGGCATGGCCGCCGGACAGTGGCTGCGGCTGCGGGTGCGGCCGGAGGTGTTCCGGCGCTGGTTCTTTCTCGGGTTGCTGCTGCTCGGCCTCGACCTGGCGATGCGGCCGCTGCTGTGACGGGACAGGATCAGTCGTGTCGAGAATGTGTGGCCGCAACGAAATCAAACTACGGTGCGATAGAATTACAAGAATACTATGAATCTACTTCTTCTCCTCCAACCCGACGCAACCGTCGCCCAGATACTGATATAGCGCGGCGCGCCCCCGGGAATCGATCTCGAAACCGACGACGCAAACCTGATTGCGCGAGTACGGTGGCACCCACCGATCGACGTATACGGTTCGCGTCTCCGTGTAAGTTCCGTCCTTTTTGCCTCGACGATTATAGTTAATGCCTTGAACAGTTTCCGTTCTTGGCTCACTTACGCTGTATCCACCACCGCGCTCGACCCAAGATTGACTGAAAACCAAAAATTTTCGCCCGTTACTGACAGTGTTTTCGCTGATCGGACGACCGAGTGCCACAACCAAGACTTCCTTCGGCATGCCGATCAAACGATCCATGCGCTGACGAAATCCGACTTCGGTCAACTGCGGGCCACAGCCCGTCAGCAACGCTGTCATGACGGCGGATAGAAGAGCAATTCGCAACATGGCCGTTATCCTTTCCCCAGGGCCCGTAGCAGGAGTGACCTCAATCACCGAATTGGCAGACGGCAAAAAATAGCAATTCCGATCTGGTTCACGACGACAGATCGTTATGAGTTCCGGGTGCGGCCGGAGGTGTTCCGGCGCTGGTTCTTCCTCGGGCTGCTGCCCGGCCTCGACCTGGCGCTGCGGCCGCTACGCTGAGACGCGCGGCGTTGGCCGCGAGACCAACGGCGTCTACCATGCCTTCGCTCGACTGCGAGGGTGCCTCCGCCACTGCGCGGCAGCTGTCGCCGGTGCAGCGATGACCGACGACGATCGTCCGGGCATCGTAGTCCAGATCGATGAAGCATACCCACTGGTTGGAAGTAGCTCGGGACCCAGCGATCAACGCCAAGCTCGATCGAAATGGCTGCATGACACCCCCCGGACCGACAATGTCACCGTTACTATAAATTGAAATTTTCCAGAACTGTATATTAAAAATTGTATCGCCGGACCCAAGTCTGGCACAAGCCCCTTCCTACTCCGGCGCGACGCACCCTTCCCCGGCATAGGCGTAGCTGGCGACCCGGCCGGCGGGGTCGAAGTAGAAGGTGGTCAGGCAGCGCCGGTCGATCGCATAGGGCGGCACGTACTGGTCGTCATAGACTGTCCGCGTCTCCTTGTAGCGGCGCTTGTCGCCGTCATCGTCGCGATAGGTGCCGCGGACGACCTCGGTGCGCGGCACGCTGTTGACGTAGCCGCCGCCGCGCTCCACCCAGGACAGGTTGAACTGGGCGTAGCGCCGCCCGTCCTCGGTCCGGCCCTCATAGATCGGCGGGCCGTAGCGCACGATCAGCTGGTCCTTCGGCTGACCTCTCAGCTGGTCGAGCCCCTTGCGGAACCCGGCCTCGGTGGCGCAGGCGGCGAGCAGCGCGGCGCCGGCCAGAAGGGCCGTCAGCGGACGGAAACGCGCAGTCATTCCTGTCTCGGTGCGAATGTCTCTCCCGATCGGGATGGCACCATCCGGCCGTGGCGGAATAAAGGCGTCACAACGGAAGATTGTCGTGCTTCTTCCAGGGGTTCTCGAGCTTCTTCTCCGCCAGCATCGCCAGGGCCTTGCAGATCCGCCGGCGGGTGTTGTGCGGCATGATCACATCGTCGATATAGCCGCGCGCCGCCGCGACGAAGGGGTTGGCGAATTTCTCGCGGTATTCCTCGGTCCGGGCCGCGATCTTCTCGGCGTCGCCGAGATCGGCTCGGAAGATGATCTCGACCGCGCCCTTCGGCCCCATCACCGCGATCTCGGCCGTCGGCCAGGCGTAGTTGACGTCGCCGCGCAGATGCTTCGACGCCATCACGTCATAGGCCCCGCCATAGGCCTTGCGCGTGATCACCGTGACCTTCGGCACCGTCGCCTCGGCATAGGCGAACAGCAGCTTGGCGCCGTGCTTGATGATGCCGCCATATTCCTGGCTGGTGCCGGGCAGGAACCCCGGCACGTCGACGAAGGTGACGATCGGGATGTTGAAGGCGTCGCAGAAGCGGACGAAGCGCGCCGCCTTGCGGCTGGAATCGATGTCCAGGCAGCCGGCCAGCACCATCGGCTGGTTGGCGACGATGCCGACGGTGCGGCCCTGCATCCGCGCCAGGCCGATGATGATGTTGCCGGCGAAGGCGGGCTGCAGCTCGAAGAAGTCGCCCTCGTCCACCACCTTCCCGATCAGCTCCTTCATGTCGTAGGGCTTGTTCGGGTTGGCCGGGATCAGCGTGTCGAGCGACATCTCCGGCCGGTCGGCCGGGTCTTCGGTCGGGCGGATCGGCGCCGGCGACCGGTTCGAGGACGGCAGGAAGCCGACGAAGTCGCGCAGCCGCAGCAGCGCCTCGACATCGTCCTCGAAGGCCAGGTCGGCGACGCCCGACTTGGCGGTGTGGGTGACGGCCCCGCCCAGGTCCTCGGCCGTCACCACCTCATGCGTCACCGTCTTCACCACGTCCGGGCCGGTGACGAACATGTAGGAGCTGTCCTTCACCATGAAGATGAAGTCGGTCATCGCCGGCGAATACACCGCGCCGCCGGCGCAGGGCCCCATGATCAGCGAGATCTGCGGCACCACGCCGGAGGCCAGGACGTTGCGTTGGAACACCTCGGCATAGCCGCCGAGCGAGGCCACGCCCTCCTGGATCCGGGCGCCGCCCGAATCGTTCAGGCCGATCACCGGGGCGCCGACCTTCATCGCCTGGTCCATGACCTTGCAGATCTTCTCGGCATGCGCCTCGGACAGCGAGCCGCCGAACACCGTGAAGTCCTGGCTGAAGACGAAGACCAGCTTGCCGTCGACGGTGCCGAAGCCGGTGACCACGCCGTCGCCCGGCACCTTCTGCTCGTCCATGCCGAAATCCGCCGAGCGGTGCTCGACGAACATGTCCCATTCCTCGAAGGAGCCGGGGTCGAGGAAGACCTCGAGCCGCTCCCGCGCCGTCAGCTTGCCCTTGCCGTGCTGGGCCTCGATCCGCTTCCTGCCGCCGCCGAGGCGCGCCGCCGCGCGCTTGGTCTCGAGCACCTCAAGGATCTCGCGCATTCTCCCCCCGCGGATGTCCGCAAAGCGTCATCCGCCTGCAATAGCACGCGGCGCAGGGCTGGGCGAGATCGGGCCTTGCCAGCCGCTAGGCCTTGGGTCCTGATATCGTCTGACGTTCCCGCGAAGGACAAGCCATGAAGATCGACCCGATGATCGCCGGCTTCGCCGACGAGCTGACCGAATGGCGCCGGGACATACACGCCCATCCCGAGCTGGGCTTCGAGGAGCATCGCACCAGCACCCTGGTGGCGGAGCGGCTGCGCGCCTTCGGCTGCGAGGTGGCGACCGGGATCGGGCAGACCGGCGTGGTCGGCACGCTCCGGGTCGGCAACAACCCGAAGGCGATCGCGCTGCGCGCCGACATGGACGCGCTGCCGATGCAGGAGGCCAACGACTTTGGTCACCGGTCGCAGACCCCCAACACCATGCATGCCTGCGGCCATGACGGCCACACCACCATGCTGCTGGGCGCTGCCCGCTATTTGGCTGCGACCCGGAACTTCGACGGCACGGTGCATTTCATCTTCCAGCCGGCCGAGGAGGGCCGCGGCGGCGCGCAGGCGATGATCGCCGACGGGCTGTTCGACCAGTTCCCGTGCGAGGCCGTCTTCGGCATGCACAACTTCCACACCCTCGACGCCGGCCATGTGATGGTCCGCCCCGGCCCGACCATGTCCGGCGGCGGCATCTTCGACATCGAGATCACGGGACGCGGTGCCCATGGCGCGCTGCCGGAGACGGGAATCGACCCGGTGCTGATCGCGGCGCATGTGGTGACGGCGCTGCAGAGCGTGGTGGCCCGCAACGTCGCCGCCCTTGATGCCGCCGTGGTCAGCGTCACCCAGATTCATGCCGGCGACGCCTACAATGTGATCCCCGACACCGCCATGCTGCGCGGCACCTTCCGGGCGCTGCGGATGGAGGTCCTGGAGGCGCTGAAGGCCCGGATCGAGGCGCTCGCCCGCGACGTCGCCGCAGCCTTTGGCGGCCGGGCCGAGCCGAAGGTGCAGATCAAGGTCATCCCCGTGATCAACGACGCCGCCGAAACGGCCTGGGCCGCCGAAACCGTGGCCGAGGCGCTGGGGGCCGACGCGGTCCGGGACGACGGCGACATCGTCATGGCCTCGGAGGATTTCGCATACATGCTGGCGGAGAAGCCGGGCGCCTTCCTGTTCATCGGCAACGGCCGCGGCAGCGTGCCGGTGCACAACCCGCGCTATGACTTCAACGACGAGATCCTGCCGGTCGGCGCCACGCTGTGGTCGCGGCTGGTGGAGACGCGGCTGAAGAAGGCGGGGTAGCGGTCAGCCCGCCGTCAACTCAACCAGCCGCTGCGCCGCCTTGAGCTCGGCCCGCAGCGCCGCGCGCCGGGCTGTGGCCTCGGCATCCTCGCCCCAGCGCTCGATCTGGAAGCTGGCGTCGAGCTCGGCCAGCTCGAAGGCCTCGTCGGCGTCGATCCGGCCGGCCAGCAGGGCCAGGCCGAGCACCAGCGATCCGGTCAGCGCCGTCGCCTGGTGCAGCGCCGTCAGCCGCCAGTCGTCCTGCACCGCCACCGCTGCGCGCAGGGCCGCCAGGCTGGCCTCCGGCTGGGCCTGGTGGACGATGCCGGAGGTCGCGGTCAGCGGCGCGTCATGCGCGGTCATCGCCCAGTCTAGCAGCGGCTGCCAGGCAGTCGCCTGCCGTCCGGCCAGCTCCGCCGGCGCCTCGGCCCGGTAGCACAGCAGGTCGGTGCCGCCATAGGGGGCGATGGTGTCGATGATCAGCGCCCGATTCGGCGCCACCTTGTCGATCGCCGTCGCCGCCAACTGCATCAGCGGCATGGCGGACGGCACCACCTCTCCGACCTGCGCCTCCCACTCCGCCGCCACCGCTTCGGCCAGGGCCCGGCTGGGCAGGACGAGATCGGCCTTGGCCGGGCTCTTGATCGGCTTGCCGTCGAGGACGACGCCGAATCCGCCGCCCGCCGGCACCACACCCACCACCTTGTAGAAGCGTTTCATCGTCCGGCCCCGTTGCTCTCCGCCTGCGCGGATATCGGCAATTGCGGCCGTCGATGCAACCCACAGCTTCCGTCGCCGCCGCGGGAATGCTACCGCGGGGCCACGATGCAGCTCGACCTGACCAACACTTCGATCATCCTCGCAGCCGCTTTGGCAGTGGTCGTGGCCATGCTGGTGATGGACCGCCGCCGCCCGCCGCCGGGCGAGGTGCGGCTGTTCCCGGTGATCCCGGTGATGATGGTGGCGGCGTTGGTGGTGATCCTGATGCTGGCGCATCTGGTGTCGCTGCTCACCGGCCAGCCGTTCCAGGGCCGCAGCGGGTTCTGATCCGCCGCGACCCAGGGGAGATGGCTACTGCCCGTTCCAGGGCGTCAGCGCCTCGATCTTCAGCTTGCGCTGCTCCGCCGCCGGCAGCTTGTAGTCGCCCTTGTACGGCGCCGATTCGAAGGAGCCGTAGGTCGGATTGGCGATCGCGATCCAGTCGCGACCCCAATGGTCCTTGGCCGCCTCGAACGCCTTCTGCCGTTCCTCCAGCGTGCCCTTGTAGGCATCGCTGAAGTCACCGAAATTGTCGCCGACCAACAGCAGGATCCGGTAGTCCTTGGCGATCACGGCGCGACGCGTGCCCTTGGCCGAGCCCCAGTCCGGCTGCTCCTTGGCGCTGAGGAAGGTGTCGACATTGTCGCCCATCGGGAAGCCCAGCGCCTTCATGTGCTCGACCGTCGGCCCCTCCTCCTCCTTGGTGCGGTTGGTGACGTAGAACACCTTCACGCCCTTGGACGCGGCGTATTGGGTGAACTCGACCGCACCGGGGATGGCGGTGTCGATCTTGGCGTTGACGTAGGTCGTCCAGGTCTTGGGATTGAAGCCCGAGCCCTCGACCACGTTGCGGGCCTGGTAGGGCGAGGTGTTGAGGACCGTGTCGTCGACGTCGAGCACCACCGCCGGCGGCAAATTCTTGAAGTCGCCGGTCTGCTCCGCCGGCGCCGCGGTACGGGACGGGTCGGCCAGCGCCTCGTCGAGCCGGAGGCGGGCCAGGGCATAGGCGCCGATCGCATTGGCCTGCGCCTCGACCGAGGTCTGGTCCCACAGCACCGCGTTGAGATTGTCGTCCGGGCCGGGCCCCTGCTGGGCCTGGGCCGCGCCTGCCACCGCCATCATCGCCAGGGCCGAAGCCCATCCGGTCCGCATCATCCGAAGCCTCCGATTGTTACAGTTTCGTGACATCATATGAGCAGCGTCGGACCGGCGGTCGCAACCCCGTTCAGGCCGCATATCGCAACTTCGCCGCCGCGTGTTAGGACTGCGGAGCGCGACGAAGGGGAGGACCGATGTACACGCTCTACGCCCAGCCCAGCACCGGCTCGACGCTCAGCGAGATCATGCTGACCCTCGCCGGCGTGCCTTTCGCCATCAAGTCGGTCGACATCTTCGACAACCCGGCCGACCGCGAGATGCTGCAGCGGCTGAACCCGCTGACTCAGGTGCCGGTGCTGATCCTGCCCGATGGCACGGTGATGACCGAGAGCGGGGCGATCACCTTGCACCTGGCCGATGTGGCGCCGCAGGCCGGGCTGGCCCCGCCGGCCGGCCATCCGGACCGGCCCGCCTTCCTGCGCCGCCTGGTGTTCATCGTCGCCGCGCTGTACCCGACCTGGGCCTATGGCGACGATCCCGGCCGCTGGGTCACCGGCGACCAGGCGAAGGCCGAGCTGCGCGCCTCGACCGACGAGCATCGCAAGGTGCTGTGGCGGCAGATGGAGGCGGCGGCCGGCGCCCCCTGGTTCCTGGGCCATACCCGCTCCGCCCTCGACATCTACGTCGCAGTGATGAACCACTGGCGGCCGCGCAGCGAGTGGTTCGCGGCCGAATGCCCCAAGCTGTCGGCGATCGCCGGGCGGCTGCGCGCCGACCCGGCCCTGGTCGAGGTGTGGCAACGAAACGAAGGCTGATCCGTTCCCCCCGATCCCGACTCTTTCGAGCGAGGGCCATGATGTGAAGAAGCTGATCAACAATCCCCGCCATGTCCTGCGCGAGATGCTGGAAGGGTTCGTCGACCTGCATTCCAGCCTGGCGCTGCTGGAAGAGGAGGCCGTGGTGGTCCGGGCCGACCTGCCGGTGCCGGCCTCGCGGCCGATCGCGCTCCTGTCCGGCGGCGGCAGCGGGCACGAGCCGGCCCATGCCGGCTATGTCGGCCCGGGCCTGCTGGCCGGCGCCATCGCTGGCGACGTCTTCACCTCGCCCAGCGTCGATGCCGTGCTGGCCGGAATTCGCGCCGCCGCCGGCCCGCTGGGCGCGGTGCTGGTGGTCAAGAACTACACCGGCGACCGGCTGAACTTCGGCCTGGCCGCCGAACTGGCACAGGATGAGGGCATCCCGGTCGAGATCGTGGTGGTGGCCGACGACGTGGCGCTGCGCGACACGGTCGAGCCGGTACGCCGCCGCGGCATCGCCGGCACCGTCCTGATCCACAAGCTGGCCGGCGCCGCGATCGCCGCCGGCAAGCCGCTGGCCGAGGTGGCCGCCCTCGCCCGCGCCGCCGCCGCCGATCTGGGCACCATGGGGGTGGCGCTGGGCGCCTGCACCGTGCCGACCGCCGGCAAGCCCGGCTTCATGCTGGGCGACAGCGAGATCGAGCTGGGCCTCGGCATCCATGGCGAGGCCGGGGTGCGGCGCGGGCCGCTGCAGCCGGCCGACGAGCTGGTGGCCGAGATGCTGCAGGCGATCGTGTCCGACCGCGGCCTCGCCCACGGCGACCGGGTGGCCCTGCTGGTCAACGGCCTCGGCGCCACGCCGCCGATGGAGCTGTCGATCGTCGCCCGCGCCGCCCTGGCCGACCTCGCGGTCCGCGGCATCACGGTGGAGCGGGCTTGGGCCGGCAACTTCCTGACCGCGCTGGACATGCCCGGCTGCTCGCTGAGCCTGCTCAAGCTGGACGACGAGCGGATCGCCCTGCTCGACGCGCCGGCCCAGGCCCCGGCCTGGCCGGGCGGCGGCAAGATCGGGCCGAAGCGGCGGATCCGCGCGCCGGAGCCGGCGCCGGTGGCGCACGACGACGCCCCTCCCTCGCCGCTCGCCCCGGCGCTGCAGGAAGCCGGGCTGGTGGTGGCCGACGCGCTGGTCAAGGCCGAGCCGCATCTGACCGATCTCGATTCCCGCGCCGGCGACGGCGATCTCGGCGCCAGCATGGTGCGGGCGGCGGAGGCGATCCGCGCTTTGCCCGACGCCGCCTGGGCCGACCCGGCGCGGGCATTGGCCGCGATCGGCGACGCGCTGCGCCGGGCGATCGGCGGCAGCTCCGGTCCGTTCTACGCCACCGCCTTGTTGCGCGCGTCGCGGCGACTGGCCGGCGATCCCGTCCCTGCCCCGGCCGCCTGGGCCGAGGCCTTCACGGTCGCGGTGCAGGCGATCGGCGAGCTGGGCGGCGCCAGGCCGGGCGACCGCACCATGCTGGACGCGCTGCACCCGGCGACCGAGGCCTTCTCGGCCGCGGTGGCCAGCGGCAAGACCCCGGCCGAGGCCTGGGGCGTCTGCGTCGCCGCGGCGGCCGCCGGCACCGACGCCACGGCCCGGATGCTGCCGCGGCTGGGCCGCGCCAGCTATCTCGGCGAACGCGCCATCGGGCTCCCCGACGCCGGCGCCGCCGCGGTGCTGGTCTGGCTGCAGGCGCTGAAGGCGGTGGTGCGGTAGGGGACGTCTGCCGGCCCCCTCACCCTCCCATTCGCCAACGCGAATGGGCCCCTCCCTCTCCCCGAGGAGAGGGGAAAAATGGAGTTGGGCTCATTCACCTCTCCTTGGGGAGAGGTCGAAATCGCACTGGCGATTTCGGGTGAGGGGGTGGCTCCGGCCCCGCCTTTCTCGCATCAATGCGAAACCAGCCCGCCCGCCCTCTCGATGAACGCGGCGATCTCGGCCACGCCGTCGCCGCTGCGCACCCGGGCGAAGACGAAGGGGCGGTCGCCACGCATCTTCCGGGAATCCCGGTCCATCACCTCGAGCGAGGCGCCGACCAGGGGCGCCAGGTCGGTCTTGTTGATCACCAGCAGGTCCGACCGGGTGATGCCCGGGCCGCCCTTGCGCGGGATCTTGTCGCCGGCCGAGACGTCGATGACGTAGATGGTGATGTCCGCCAGCTCCGGGCTGAAGGTGGCGGCCAGGTTGTCGCCGCCGGATTCGATCAGCACCAGGTCGAGGCCCGGGAAGCGGCGCCGCATCTCGGCCACCGCCGCCAGGTTGATCGAGGCGTCCTCGCGGATCGCGGTGTGCGGGCAGCCGCCGGTCTCCACCCCCAGGATACGGTCGGAGGACAGCGACCCGGCGCGGTTCAGGAACTCCGCATCCTCCTTGGTGTAGATGTCGTTGGTGATGGCCGCGATGTCGTAGCGGTCGCGGAACGCCTTGCAGAGCGCGTCCATCAGCGCCGTCTTGCCGGAGCCGACGGGACCGCCGATGCCGACGCGCAAAGGTCCGTTCTGGGTCATGTGCGGAACAACCTCGTATACTGGGTCTCGTGCTGCATCGATGCGATGTCGGCGGCGACGGCCACGCCGCCACAATGGCTGAAGGGATCGCCGTCGGGCAGCGCGGCAGCGCGGGCCGCTGCCGCCTCCACCGCCGGCATCAGCGCGGCGATGGCGCGCTGGCCGTCGGTCTGGCCCAGCGGCACCAGGCGCTGCGCGGCCGAGACCAGGTTGGCGGCGACGGCGTGCAGGAAGGCGGTCAGCGACGGCGCCAGGGCGATGCCGTGGCCGGCGGCGCAGGCGGCGACCGCGACCGGATAGGCGACGGTCTCGCCGACGCGCGCGGCCAACCGCTCCAGCCCCGGCACCGGCCAGGCGGCGCGGGAGATGGTCAGGAAGGCCGCCCCCTGGGCCAGGGTCTCGACCTGCCGCTCGCGCGACGCGGCCAGCGCCGCGGCGAGGTCGGCAACCTCGGCCAGCCGGTCGTCGTCGCCGGCAGCCGCGGCGCGGTGGGCATGGACGAACAGCACGGCGTCGTTCCAGCCGGCGCCGTTCGCCAGCGCATCCTCGATCCAGGCGATCAGCCCCGCCCGGTCCACCACCCAGCCAGCCTCGTTCGCCCATTCCAGGCCGCTGGAATGGCTGAAGGCGCCGACCGGATAGGAGGGCGAGAGCCAGGCCATCAGCCGGTACAACGCCGGGTCAGCCATGGTGGTGCTCATGGACAGCACCGTGGCCATAGGCGCCGCCCTCCGGGTCGAAGGGTGCCTCGATGGCGGTGACCGTCCCGCCGAGGCCGCGCACCATCTCCTCGATCACATGGTCGGTGCGGATGCGCAGCGCGTCGGGCAGCAGCTGGGTGGGCAGGTGCCGGTTGCCGAGATGCCAGGCGATGCGGATCAGCTCCGCCTGGCCGCCGGCGCGGATCTCGACCAGCCGCTCCGGCGCCGCCGCGACCAGGACCAGGCTGTCGTCTTCGCCCTTGAGCGCGTCGCCGTCGCGCAGATGCGCCGCCTCGGACAGGTCGAGCAGCACCACCGTCCCGGCCTCGCCATACAGCACGATGCGGCGGCGGTGGCGGGAATCGTAGTCCAGAACGACGCGGTCGGAGACGGAGGCTGGGTCGAAGTCCCCGGCCGGCACGACGGCGGTGAAGCGCTTCATGGCCTGCCCCGGTCGGTCGACACCGAGCCCGCCCCCTCACCCTCCCACGCGCTCCGCGCGCGGGTCCCTCCCTCTCCCCAAGGAGAGGGATAGAGGGTCGCTGCCCCGCACCTCTCCTTGGGGAGAGGTCGAAACCGCGCAGCGGTTTCGGGTGAGGGGGCGGGCTCGGTCTCGATCAAGGTCACATTCGCCTCAGAACAGAAAGTACCGCTGCGCCATCGGCAGCACGGAGGCGGGTTCGCAAGTCAGCAGTTCGCCATCGGCGCGGACCTCGTAGGTCTCGGGGTCGACCTGGATCACAGGGGTGGCGGAATTGTGCACCATGTCGGCCTTGCCGATACCACGAGTGTTCTCCACCGCCACCACCTCGCGCGCCAGGCCCAGGCGCGGGCCGATGCCGTCCTCCAGCGCTGCCTTCGACACGAAGGTGATGGCCGACGCCGCCATCGCCCGGCCGAAGCCGCCGAACATCGGCCGGTAATGCACCGGCTGCGGCGTCGGGATCGAGGCGTTGGGGTCGCCCATCAGCGCCATCGAGATGGTGCCGGCCTTCAGCACCAGGTCCGGCTTCACCCCGAAGAAGGCAGGGTCCCACAGCACCAGGTCGGCCAGCTTGCCGACCGCGACCGAGCCGACATGGCGCGACAGGCCCTGCGCGATCGCCGGGTTGATCGTGTATTTGGCGACGTAGCGCTTGACCCGGGCGTTGTCGTTCTCGCCGGTCTCCTGCGCCAGCCTGCCGCGCTGGACCTTCATCTTGTGGGCGGTCTGCCAGGTGCGCAGGATCACCTCGCCGATCCGGCCCATCGCCTGGCTGTCCGACGAGATGATCGAGAAGGCGCCGAGGTCGTGCAGGATGTCCTCGGCCGCAATCGTCTCGCGCCGGATCCGGCTTTCGGCGAAGGCCACGTCCTCCGGGATCCCGGCATCGAGGTGATGGCACACCATCAGCATGTCGAGATGCTCGTCGAGCGTGTTGACAGTGAAGGGCCGGGTCGGGTTGGTCGAGGACGGGATGACGTTCGCCAACCCGGCCACCCGGATGATGTCCGGCGCATGGCCGCCGCCGGCACCTTCGGTATGGAAGGCGTGGATGGTGCGGCCCTTGAAGGCGGCGATGGTGTCCTCGACGAAGCCGCTCTCGTTCAGCGTGTCGGTGTGGATCATCACCTGGATGTCCATCGCGTCGGCGACCGAGAGGCAGCAGTCGATCGCCGCCGGGGTGGTGCCCCAATCCTCGTGCAGCTTCATCGAGGAGGCGCCGGCGCGGATCTGCTCGACCAGCGCGTCCGGCCGGCTGGCATTGCCCTTGCCGGAGATGGCGAGGTTGACCGGCAGCCCCTCCGCCGCCTGCAGTATGCGGGCGATGTGCCAGGGGCCGGGGGTGCAGGTGGTGGCCTTGGTGCCGGTGGATGGGCCGGTGCCGCCGCCGACCAGGGTGGTGACGCCGCTGGCGAGCGCATCCTCCACCTGCTGCGGGCAGATGAAGTGGATGTGGCAGTCGATGCCTCCGGCGGTCAGGATCTTGCCCTCGCCGGCGATGATCTCGGTGCCCGGGCCGATGACGATGTCGACGCCGGGCTGGATGTCCGGGTTGCCGGCCTTGCCGATCCGGGCGATGCGGCCGTCGCGGATCGCCACATCGGCCTTCACGATGCCCCAGTGGTCGAGGATCACGGCGTTGGTGATCACGGTGTCGGCGGTGCCTTCGGCCCTCGTCGCCTGGCTCTGCCCCATGCCGTCGCGGATCACCTTGCCGCCGCCGAACTTGACCTCCTCGCCAGGGATCGTGTGGTCGCGCTCGATCTCGATGATCAGCTCGGTGTCGGCCAGGCGCACCCGATCGCCGGTGGTCGGGCCGAACATGTCGGCATAAGCGGCGCGGGAGATGGAAACGGGCATATCTCGGCCTCCTCAGCTCTTGACCGGATCGAGCGGCCCCATGACCACTTGGCGGAAGCCAGTCGCGACGCGGGCGCCGGCCAGGGCGACCAGGCGAACCTCGCGGCTCTGCCCCGGCTCGAACCGCACAGCGGTGCCGGCGGCGATGTCCAGCCGCCGCCCCCGCGCTGCGGCCCGGTCGAAGGACAGCGCCGGGTTGGTCTCGTAGAAATGGTAGTGGCTGCCGACCTGGATCGGCCGGTCGCCGGTGTTGGCCACGGTCAGGACGATGCTGTCGCGCCCGGCGTTCAGCTCGATCGTGCCCTGCGCCGGAATGAGTTCGCCCGGGATCATCTGCGGCTCCGTCAGCGGATCGGCTGGTGGACGGTCACCAGCTTGGTGCCGTCGGGGAAGGTGGCCTCGACCTGGACGTCGTGGATCATCTCGGCCACGCCCTCCATCACCTGGTCGCGGGTCAGCACCGTGGCGCCGGCCGACATCAGATCGGCCACCGAGCGGCCGTCGCGGGCGCCTTCGGTCACGAAGTCGGAGATCAGCGCCACCGCCTCCGGAAAGTTCAGCTTCACGCCGCGCTCCAGCCGCCGGCGCGCCACCATCGCGGCCATGGCGATCAAGAGCTTGTCCTTCTCCCGCGGGGTCAGGTTCACGGCAACTCCTCCCGGTCTTTCGTCAACATTGCCAGACGCGCGGCAGCGGGCGCCCGGCCCGCAACATACCGAGCGCCGAGATCAGGTCGCGCCGCAGCACCGCGCCGTCGGGCGCGGCGAAGCGGGCGACCAAGAGGCCGTTCCAGGCGCTGGCGCCGGCCAGCCCTTCGGCCCCAGCCAGAGCCGCGCGCAGCGGATCGATCAGCTCCTGTGCCTCGGGCGCCGCGAACAGCAGCGTCGCCACCGCCCGGGCACCGCGGCCGAGGCCCGGCCGGTCCAAGGCCGCTGCCGGGTCGCCATCGACCGCCAGCGCGTCGGCATAGACCAGCCTGCCGTCGCGGCGGATCCGCCAGGCATCGCGCAGCGAGCCCTGCCGCACCGCCTCACCCATCGCCGCCCGGCCGAACACGATCGCCTCGACCCCGAGGAACCGCGCGTCACCGCGCAGTTCGATCTGCAGGTCGCGGTCCAGGCGGGCGCGATCGAACAGGATGGTCTCCTGCGGCAGCCATTCCGCCACGGCGCCGGGCTCGACCGTGAGCCGGGTCTCGATCCGCGCCGCATCGCCGAGCGAGCGGTAGATCCGCTCCGCCGCCTGCCCCGCGACCATCGCCGCGGCGCCTTCGCCCCAGCGGACGGCCTGCTGCAGCCGGTCGCCGCCGGTCAGCCCCCCCGCCGTGTTCAGCAGGACGGCGCCGGTGAAGGCTCCCGCCTCGCGCCGCGGAAAGCGCGCCTTGGCACAGCCCTCCTGGAACAGGGCGTCGAGCACCGTCTCGGCCCCGCGCCGCTTGAAGCCGAGGTCGAGCCGGCCGCGGGCGCGCGCCAGCGGCACGGACAGGGCCGACGGCTCCGCGAGGGCCGGCGGCTCAGACCGTAAGGTGACGACGGACGCTGTCTTCATCGAGCGCGGTCTTGTCCCCGTCCACCACGACCTCGCCGCGATCCAGCACGACGAGGCGCTGGCCCAGTGCATGGGCGAAATCGAAATACTGCTCGACCAGCAGGATCGCCATGGTGCCGCGGTCGCGCAGCATGGCGATGACGCGGCCGATATCCTTGATGATCGAAGGCTGGATGCCCTCCGTCGGCTCGTCCAGGATCAAGAGGCGCGGCCGGGTCACCAGCGCCCGGCCGATCGCCAGCTGCTGCTGCTGCCCGCCCGACAGGTCGCCGCCGCGCCGGCCGAGCATCGATTTCAGCACCGGGAACAGCTCGAAGATCTCCTCCGGAATCCGCCGCTCGCGCCGCGGCAGCACGGCGAAGCCGGTCTCGAGATTCTCCTTCACCGTCAGCAGCGGGAAGATCTCGCGCCCCTGCGGCACGAAGGCTATGCCGCGCCGTGCCCGCTCCGCCGTCGGCAGCCGGGTAATGTCCTCGCCCTCCCACAGCACCTTGCCGGCCGCGACCGGCTGCTGGCCGACGATGGCGCGCAGCGTGCTGGTCTTGCCGACGCCGTTGCGGCCGAGCAGGCAGGTCACCTGACCGAGCCCGACGCCGAGCGAGACCCGCCGCAGCGCCTGGGCCGCGCCGTAGAACAGATCGATGCCTTCGACCGACAGCATGTCCTAGCGCCCCAGATAGACGTCGATGACGCGCGGGTCGGCGCTGACGGCGTCGAGCGGCCCTTCGGCCAGCACCGAGCCCTCATGCAGCACCGTCACCTTGACGTCGAGGGCGCGGACGAAATGCATGTCGTGCTCCACCACCACCACCGACCGGGTCTTGTTGATCTCGCGCAGCAGGATCGCCGTCTCCTCGGTCTCGGCGTCGGTCATGCCGGCCACCGGCTCGTCCACCAGCAGCAGCGCCGGCTCCTGGGCCAGCAGCATGCCGATCTCCAGCCACTGTTTCTGGCCGTGCGACAGCGCCCCCGCCAGCCGGTCGCGATGCGCCGTCAGCTTGGTCGTTTCCAGGATCTCGTCGATCCGCTCCGCCATGTCGGCGCGGGGTCGGCCGAACAGCAGGTTGGTCGGCGATCGCGGGCCGGCCAGGGCGAGGAGGAGGTTGTCCCCGACCGTGTGACTGTCGAACACCGTCGGCTTCTGGAACTTTCGTCCGATGCCGAGGCCCGCGATCGCCGTCTCGTCCAGCCGGGTCAGGTCGTGGGTGCCGCGGAACAGCGCCTCGCCCTGGTCCGGCCGGGTCTTACCGGTGATGACATCCATCATCGTGGTCTTGCCGGCCCCGTTGGGGCCGATGATCGCCCGCATCTCGCCGGGCTCGATCACCAGCGACAGGGCGTTGAGCGCCCGGAAGCCGCTGAAGGTGACGGTGACGCCGTCGAGATAGAGCAGCGCCTGGGTGGCGGCTTCGGTCATCGCGGCGCCTCCGTCGCCACCTCGGCCGCGCGGCGGCCCGGGCGGGCGCGCCAGGATCGCCAGCCTGCCTGCACCGCGCCGACGATGCCCTTGGGCAGCACCAGCGTGACCAGGATGAACAGCCCGCCCAGCGCGAACAGCCAGAACTCCGGCAGCAGGTTGGTGAAGACGGTCTTGCCGAGATTGACCGAGATCGCGCCGATGATCGGCCCCACCAGCGTGCCGCGGCCGCCGACCGCGACCCAGATCACCGCCTCGATCGAGTTGGCCGGGGCGAATTCACCCGGGTTGATGATGCCGACCTGCGGCACGTAGAGGGCACCGGCCACGCCCGCCATCATCGCCGACAGGGTGAACACCACCAGCTTGTAGGATTCGACCCGGTAGCCGAGGAAGCGGGTGCGGCTTTCGGCGTCGCGGATCGCCACCAGCACCTTGCCGAAGCGCGACCGGGTGATCGCCCGGCACATCAGGAAGGCGGCGGCCAGGGCGATTGCGCTGGCCAGGAACAGCCCGGCCCGCGTCGCATCGGCCTGCAGGCTGAAGCCGAGCAGGTCCTTGAAGTCGGTCAGGCCGTTGTTGCCGCCGAAGCCCATGTCGTTGCGGAAGAAGGCCAGCAGCAGGGCATAGGTCATCGCCTGGGTGATGATCGAGAGATAGACGCCGGAGACGCGGCTGCGGAAGGCGAACCAGCCGAACACGAAGGCCAGCGCACCCGGCACCAGCAGCACCATCAGCGCCGCGAACCCGAACTGGTCGAAGCCGTGCCAGTACCAGGGCAGCTCGGGCCAGTTCAGGAACACCATGAAGTCCGGCAGCACCGGGTTGCCATAGACGCCGCGCGGGCCGATCTGGCGCATCAGATACATGCCCATGGCGTAGCCGCCGAGGGCGAAGAAGGCGCCGTGGCCGAGGCTGAGGATGCCGACATAGCCCCAGACCAGGTCGATGGCCAGCGCCAGCAGGGCGTAGCAGAGGTACTTGCCCATCAGGCTGACGGCATAGCCAGGCACGTGGAGCGGCGAGTCCGGCGGCAACGCCAGGTTGGCCAGCAGCACCAGCACCGCCACGGCGACGAGGCCGAGGGCAAAGGCCGGCCCGCCGGAGGCGCGGAGGAGACGGGCCGTGATCATGATTCCACCGCCCGTCCCTTCAGCGGGAACATCCCGCGCGGCTTGCGCTGGATGAACAGGATGATCCCGACCAGGATGACGATCTTGCCGAGCACCGCGCCGGCGAAGGGCTCAAGCAGTTTGTTGGCGACGCCGAGCGACAGCGCACCGACCAGCGTGCCCCACAGATTGCCGACGCCGCCGAACACCACGACCATGAAGCTGTCGATGATGTAGCCCTGGCCGAGATTGGGGCTGACATTGTCGATCTGGCTGAGCGCCACCCCGGCGATGCCGGCGACGCCGGAGCCGATGCCGAAGGTCAGCATGTCGACCCGGCCGGTGCGGATGCCCATCGCCGCCGCCATCCGCCGGTTCTGGGTCACCGCCCGCATCTGCAGGCCCAGCGCGGTATAGCGCAGCACTGCCATCAGTGCGGCGAAGACCAGCAGCGCGAAGACGATGATCCACAGCCGGTTCCAGGTCAGGGTCAGGCCGCCGAGGTCGAAGGCGCCGGACATCCAGGCCGGGTTGCCGACCTCGCGGTTCGACGGGCCGAAGATCGTCCGCACCGCCTGCTGCAGGATCAGCGACAGGCCGAAGGTGGCCAGCAGCGTCTCCAGCGGCCGGCCGTAGAGGAAGCGGATGATGCCGCGCTCGATGGCGACGCCGGCCAGGGCCGCGACCAGAAAGGCCAGCGGCAGCGCCACCGCCAGCGAATAGTCGAACAGGTTCGGCGCATAGGTCCGGAACGCCTCCTGCACCAGGAAGGTGGTGTAGGCGCCGAGCATGACGATCTCGCCATGCGCCATGTTGATCACGCCCATCACGCCGAAGGTGATGGCCAAGCCGATGGCGGCGATCAGCAGCACCGATCCGAGGCTGAGGCCGTAATACAGGCTCTGCACCCCATTCCAGATCATGAGCCGTGTGTCGATATGGCCGATCGCGGATCGGGCCGCGGCGGCGACGGCGGGGGACGGGTTCGGGATGCCGGAGAGGAGCGCCCGCGCCTCCTGGTCGCCGCGGACGGCGATGGTGTCGATCGCCGGCAGGATCGCGTCGTCGCTGCTGCCCTTGGCCAGGATGATGGCGGCACGCGCCTCGAGGAAGGCCTGCTTCACCGCCGGATCGCTCTCGCGCGCCAGCGCCGCCTCCAGGGCGGGCAGCGCCTTGTCGTCGCGCGACTTGAACACCGCGGCCGCAGCCTCGAGGCGTTTGGCCGGGTCAGGCGCCAGCAGGGTCAGCGACCCCATCGCCGCGTCGATCGCCCGCCGCACCCGGTTGTTGACCCGGACCGGCTTGCCGCCCGCCGGGGCTTCGGTGAGGGCGGCGCCCGTGGCGGCGTTGAGATAACCGCCGGCCTCGGTCTTGATCGCCACCGCGCCCGGCGCCGCGACCAGCCGTCCGGCCGCCAGCGCCTCCAGCACCGCCGGCGCCTGCGCATCGCCCGACGCGGCAACGCCGTCCACCCCGGCGGCGATGTCGTCGTAGTTCGTGGACGCGAACCGCCCCAGCACCTCCGCCGGGATCTCGGCCCGGGCGGAGAGCGGGAGGAAGATGAGGAGGAGGGCTAGAGTAGCGAGAACCGCCGATCCGACCGCGCGTGCCGGCCGACCCAAACGCTCTCCCCCTCCCCTTGCGGGAGGGGGGAAGGGGGAGGGGTTGGCCGCAGCCGCCGCAGTCGCGGCTCCACGGCACGACCCCACCACTCCGATCCAGCTTCGTACCAGCGGCACTAGCCCCCTCCCCCTACCCCCTCCCGCAAGGGGAGGGGGAGGATCTCTCTCGGATTCATCGAACAGACAGAACCGGCCATCCCGGCTTCAATGGCGCCGGATCACGACCCCGACCCGCCGCACTTGCCGGTCTTGACGTTGAAGTTCCCGCAGGCCAGCGGCTTGCGCCAATCCGAGATCAGGTCCTTCGAGCCCTCGAGATAGTCGGACCACTCGTCGCCGACGACCTCGGGGGTCTCCGACACCGTCTGGATCTGGCCGTCGGCCTGGATCTCGCCGATCAGCACCGGCTTGGTGATGTGGTGGTTCGGCATCATGCTGGCATAGCCGCCGGTCAGGTTCGGCACGGTGACGCCGACCATCGCGTCGATCACCTTGTCGGGGTCGGTGGTGCCCGCCTTCTCCACCGCCTTCACCCACATGTTGAAGCCGATGTAATGCGCCTCCATCGGGTCATTGGTGGTGCGCTTGTCGTTCTTGATGAAGGCATGCCACTTGGCGATGAAGTCTTTGTTCTCCGGTGTGTCGACGCTCTGGAAGTAGTTCCAGGCGGCGAGGTGGCCGACCAGCGGGCCGGTGTCGAGCCCGGCCAGCTCCTCCTCGCCGACCGAGAAGGCCACGACCGGGATGTCGGTCGCCTTGATGCCCTGGTTCGCCAGCTCCTTGTAGAACGGCACGTTGGCGTCGCCGTTGACGGTCGAGACCACGGCGGTTTTCTTGCCGGCCGAGCCGAAGCTCTTGATCTTGCCGACCTCGGTCTGCCAGTCGGAGAAGCCGAACGGCGTGTAGTTGACGCTGATGTCCTCGGGCGCCACGCCCTTGGCCTTGAGATAAGCCTCGAGGATCTTGTTGGTGGTGCGCGGATAGACGTAGTCGGTGCCTTCCAGCACCCAGCGCTGCACCCCCTCCTCGTTCATCAGGTAGTCGACCGCCGGGATCGCCTGCTGGTTCGGCGCGGCGCCGGTGTAGAAGATGTTGCGCGAGCTCTCCTCGCCCTCGTATTGCACCGGGTAGAACAGGATGCCGTCGAGCTCCTCGAACACCGGCAGCACCGATTTGCGCGACACCGAGGTCCAGCAGCCGAAGGTGGCCGCGACCTTGTCGACCGAGATCAGCTGCCGCGCCTTCTCGGCGAAGAGCGGCCAGTCCGAGGCCGGGTCGACGACGACCGCTTCCAGCTTCTTGCCGAGCAGGCCGCCCTTCTTGTTCTGCTCGTCGATCAGCATCAGCATGACGTCCTTCAGCGTGGTCTCGCTGATCGCCATGGTGCCGGACAGGGAATGCAGGATGCCGACCTTGATGGTGTCCTCGGCCCGGGCGGCGGTCGACACCGCCAGCCCCATGGCCACCGCCAGCGCGGCGCCGATCACCCAATGCTTCTGCGACAATGCCATTGTGAGCTCCCTGAACACGCTTGTTTGCGTCCGCATCCCGATCACAACGCAAGTTCCGGGCCAGTGGCGGAACTCCGCCAACTGAACCTGCCCAAGAGGGCGGCAGATGCTTCGGTTGCCCATTCCCTACGCAGCGACCCCATATCTGATGTGGTCCGGAACTTGCTGAGGCTTGGCCCAGTCCCGTTGCCCCTGTGCCCGCGAATGGTCCTGCGCATCCTTCTGGTCGATGAGAACGCCGAGCGGTGCCGCGTGGTTGAGGCGGCGCTGACTGCGGCCGGCCACGGCGTGGTCACGACCGCCAGCGGCACCGAGAACCTGCTGGCGCGGGTGCGGGAGATCGAGCCGGACGTCATCATCGTCGACCTCGACGCCCCCAACCGCGACGCGCTGGAGCACATGCGCAGCGTCAGCCGCGAGCGGCCCAAGCCGATCGTCATGTTCGTCGACCAGAGCGACGACGCGGCGATCGGCGAGGCGATCCGCGCCGGGGTCAGCGCCTATGTCGTCGACGGCCTCAGCCCGCACCGGGTCAAGCCGGTGTTGGAGGCCGCGATCGCCCGGTTCCAGGCCTTCCAGGCGATGCGCGACGAGCTTGAGAAGACCCGCGCCACCCTGGCCGAGCGCAAGCGGATCGAGCGCGCCAAGGGCATCCTGATGCAGCAGCGCGGCATGGCGGAGGACGAGGCCTACAAGGCCCTGCGCAAGCTGGCCATGGACCGCGGCAAGCCCCTGGCCGAGATCGCCGAGCAGGTGATCAGCATCAGCGAGCTTCTGACCAACAATTAGGCACGGCTGTTTTCGCCGCTTTTTTGTGCATTGCACAACAGCGGAGCAGACTCGTACCGCAGCGCAGCGTGCCCGTGCCACCTCTGTCCGGCTCGTGAAGCCGCAGTCACGCTCCATCTCCGATTTCGCGAGCGTGCAGTGCAGCAACTGGCACGCCGCTTGCGTATCCCTTGGGTGACGACGGGCAATGGCGTCCGTCCGACGATATCTTGGGCGGTCCGACGATGGGCCGTTCGAACCGGGCAAAGGCGTCCGAGGACTGCGGAACTTCCGCAGGCTCTCGGGCGCCTTTTCGTTTTGGAGCGGCTGATGACGGATCCCCGCACAGACCTGACCCTCGGCTTCGTGCCGCTGGCCGACTGCGCCCCCCTGATCGTGGCGGAGCGGAAGGGCTTTTTCCGCGAGGAAGGGCTGTCGGTCCGGCTGTCGCGCGAGAGCAGCTGGGCCAGCCTGCGCGACAAGCTGGTCTGCGGCCTGCTGGACGGCGCCCATATGCTGGCGCCGCTGCCGCTGGCGATCACGCTGGGGCTGAGCGGCCCGAAGACGCCGATGCTGGTCGGGCTGTCGCTGAACCTGAACGGCAACGCCGTCACCGTCTCGCGCGGCTTGGCGGCGGAGATGGCAGCGGTGGATCCGGAGGGCACGGCCACCGGGTCGGCCACGGCGGTCGCTGCCGTCGTCGCCGCTCGGCGCCAGGCCGGTGCCCCGCCTTTGGTCTTCGCCATCGTCTTCCCGGTGTCGAGCCATCACGACCAGCTGCGCTACTGGCTGGCGGCCGGCGGGGTCGACCCGCAGCGCGACGTGCGCATCGTGGTGGTGCCGCCGCCGCAGATGGTGGCGCATCTGTCGGCCGGCCGGGTCGACGGCTTCTGCGTCGGCGCGCCCTGGGGCGACGTCGCGGTCGACCAGGGCGTCGGCGTCATGGCCACCACCGGCTGGCACATCTGGAACAATGCGCCGGAGAAGGTCTTCGCCGTCACCCGCGCCTGGGCCGAGGCCCGGCCGGACACGCATCGTGCCTTGATCCGCGCGCTGATCCGCGCCGCGGCCTGGCTGGACCGGCCGCAGAATCGGCCCGAGGCGGTGGCGATGCTGGCGGCGCCGGAGGTGCTGAACGCCCCGGCTGCGTCGATCGCCGCCGGACTGGTCGGTCGAACCGGCGAGCTGCTGGTCGACGGGCTGCCGGCCCGCGGCCCGGTCTATCACCGCCGCGCCGCCGGCCTGCCCTGGCGCTCCCACGCCGCCTGGTTCCTGGCGCAGCTGCGGCGCTGGGGCGAGCTGCCGGACAGCGTCGACATCGCCGCCGCTGCCGCTGCCGTCTACCGGCCGGATCTCTACCGCGAGGTCGCCTGGGATCTCGGCTACCCGGTGCCGACGGCCGACAGCAAGGCCGAGGGGCTGCATGACGGCCTCTGGGTGTTGGCCGACCCGGCCGGCGACGTGGCGCTGGGCGCCGACCGCTTCTGCGACGGCCGGGTCTTCGATCCCGCCGCGCTCGACACCGACCTCGCCGGCCCCGCCGCCGGCGGCACCGCAACCGTCGCGACGCAACGCGGCTGACCGAACCGAAGGGGCTCTCATGACCGGACGCACCACCACCCTCACCCGCCGCCGCCTGCTGCAGGGCACGGCAAAGCTGACCGGCGCCGCGGCGACTATCGCCGCGCTCCGCGCCGCCTTCCCCGCCGGCGCCTTCGCACAAGCGACGGGGCCGGAGACGACCAAGGCAACGCTCGGCTTCATCGCCCTGACCGACTCCACACCGCTGATCATCGCCAAGGAAAAGGGGCTGTTCGACCAGGTCGGGCTGACCGAGGTCACGGTCGCCAAGCAGGCCTCCTGGGGCACCACCCGCGACAACCTGGTGCTGGGCTCGGCCGGCGGCGGCATCGACGGCGCCCACATCCTGACGCCGATGCCCTACCTGATGACGCTCGGCACCATCACCGCCGAGAACAAGCCGCTGCCGATGCAGATCCTGTGCCGGCTGAACACCAACGGCCAGGCGATCTCAGTGGCCAAGGACCTGATGCCGGCCGGCGCCACGGTCGATGCCAGGCCGCTGAAGGCCGCCTTCGCCGACATGAAGGCCAAGGGGCAGGAGGTGAAATGCGCCGTCACCTTCCCCGGCGGCACCCACGACCTGTGGATGCGCTACTGGCTGGCCGCCGGCGGCATCGACCCGAACAAGGACGTCAGCACCATCGTGGTGCCGCCGCCGCAGATGGTCGCCAACATGAAGGTCGGCAACATGCAAGCCTTCTGCGTCGGCGAGCCGTGGAACGACCAGCTGGTGCACCAGGGGATCGGCTACTCCGCCTGCGTCACCGGCGAGCTGTGGAAGGATCATCCGGAGAAGAGCCTGGCGCTGCGCGCCGACTGGGTCGACACCAACCCGAAGGCGGCGGCGGCGCTGCTGCAGGCGGTGCTGGAGGCGCAGCGTTGGGCCGACAAGCCGGAGAACAAGGAGGAAATGGCCCAGATCATCGGCCGGAGGGCATGGTTCAACGTGCCCCCGGCCGACATCCTGCCGCGCTCGCTCGGCACCATCGACTACGGCGACGGCCGCAAGGTCGAGAACAGCCCACTGCTGATGAAGTTCTGGCGGGACTTCGCCTCCTACCCGTTCCAGAGCCATGAGCTGTGGTTCCTGACCGAGGACCGGCGCTGGGGCTACATCGCCCCCGACACCGACCTCAAGGCGCTGATCGCCAAGGTCAACCGCGAGGACCTCTGGCGCCAGGCCGCGCAGGCGGCTGGCGTGCCGGCCGAGGAGATCCCGGCCGGCACCTCGCGCGGCAAGGAGACCTTCTTCGACGGCAAGGTCTTCGACCCCGACGCCCCCGACGCCTACCTCGCCAGCCTCGCCATCAAGACCGTCGCCTGACGCCCCGACGACAGCCAGCCGGAGCCAGCCTCGTGCCCCAGTCAGCCCAGATCCTATCCGAAGCCCCCGTCCCGGCCGCGAAGCCCAAGCCCGCCGGCCGGGTGCTGTCCCTGCCGGTGGCGCGGCCGCCGCTCGGCCCCGTCCTGTCCCGCCTCGCCGTCGAGGCCGCGGCCCGGGTGATCCCGCCGCTGATCGTGCTGGCGCTGCTGCTGCTGGCCTGGCAGCTGCTGTGCGCCAGCCCAAGCTCGAACCTGCCGTCGCCGCTCAAGGTGCTGGACGACACCTGGGACTTCATCATCGACCCGTTCTACGACAATGGCGGGGTCGACAAGGGCGCCTTCTGGCAGATCGCCACCAGCCTGTCGCGGGTGGCGGTCGGCTTCGCCCTGGCCTCCGTGGTCGGGGTCGCGCTCGGCGTGCTGATCGGCCAGAGCGTCTGGGCCATGCGCGGCCTGGACCCGATCTTCCAGGTGCTGCGCACCATCCCGCCCCTGGCCTGGCTGCCGATCTCCCTGGCCGGGTTCCAGCAGGCCGAGCCGTCGGCGATCTTCGTGATCTTCATCACCTCGATCTGGCCGATCGTGATCAACACCGCGGTCGGGGTGCGCAACATCCCGCAGGACTATCGCAACGTCGCCAGCGTGCTGCGCCTGTCGCCCTGGGAGGTGTTCACCAAGATCACCCTGCCGGCCACGGTGCCCTACATCTTCACCGGCCTGCGCATCGGCATCGGCCTGTCCTGGCTGGCGATCATCGCGGCCGAGATGCTGATCGGCGGCGTCGGCATCGGCTTCTTCATCTGGGACGCGTGGAACAGCTCGCGCATCAGCGACATCATCGTGGCGCTGGTCTATGTCGGGCTGGTCGGCTTCGTCCTCGACCGCCTGATCGGCTTCGCCGGCGCGCTCGTCGCCCGCGGCACCTCGGCCTAGGAGACGCCCGATGGACAGCTATCTCTCGATCGAGCAGGTCGGCATGCGCTTCACCCGCGGCAGCGCGGTCAGCGAGGTGCTGGTCGACATCGACCTCGGCATCGAGCGCGGCGAGTTCGTGTCGATCATCGGCCATTCCGGCTGCGGCAAGTCGACCCTGCTGAACATCGTCGGCGGCCTGGTCCGATCGACCACCGGCGAGGTGCTGCTGGACGGCCAGGTGGTCGACAGCCCGGGCCCGGACCGCGCCATCGTGTTCCAGAACCACTCGCTGCTGCCCTGGCTGACCGTCTACGGCAATGTCCGCATCGCGGTCGACAAGGTGTTCGGCCGGTCCAAGAGCGCCGCCGAGCGGCACGACTGGGTGATGCACAACCTCGCCCTGGTCCACATGGCGCATGCCAAGGACAAGCGGCCCGGCGAGATCTCCGGCGGCATGAAGCAGCGCGTCGGCATCGCCCGGGCGCTGGCGATGCAGCCCAAGATCCTGCTGATGGACGAGCCCTTCGGCGCGCTCGACGCCCTGACCCGGGCACATCTGCAGGATTCGGTGATGGAGATCCATGCGGCGCTCGGCAACACGGTGCTGATGATCACCCATGACGTCGACGAGGCGGTGCTGCTGTCCGACCGCATCGTGATGATGACCAACGGCCCCAGCGCCACCATCGGCGAGGTGCTGCAGATCCCGCTGGAGCGGCCGCGCCGCCGCCTGGCGCTGGCCGACAATCCGACTTACGCCGCGTGCCGGGTGCAGGTGCTGCGCTTCCTGTACGAGCGCCAGCGCTTCACCACCGCGGCCGCCTGAGGGGGGAGGGGAACATGCCCGAAGGAAGCTGGGGCCCGCAGGAGCGGCTGGTGGTGGTCGGCAACGGCATGGCCGGGATGCGGGCGGTGGAGGAGCTGCTGGCCCGCGCGCCCGGCCGCTACGCCGTCACCGTGTTCGGCGCCGAGCCACAGGTGAACTACAACCGCATCATGCTGTCGCCGGTGCTGGCGGGCGAGAAGCGGTTCGACGACATCGTCATCAACGACCGCGCCTGGTACGAGGCCAACGGCATCGACCTGCGCGCCGGGGTGCGGGTGGCGGCGATCGACCGCGAGGCGCGCGAGGTGATCGGCGCCGACGGCAGCCGCTGCCGCTACGACCGGCTGCTGCTGGCCACCGGCTCCGACCCGATCCTGATCCCGGTGCCCGGCCGCGACCTGCCCGGCGTCATCACCTTCCGCGACATCGCCGATGTCGAGGCGATGCTGGCGGCAGCGCGCGAGGGCCGAACCCGCGCCGTGGTGATCGGCGGCGGCCTGCTGGGCCTCGAGGCCGCCAACGGCCTGCGCGCCAACGGCATGGAGGTCACCGTCCTGCACCTGATGCCGGTGCTGATGGAGCGGCAGCTCGACCCAGCGGCCGCCTATCTGCTGCAGCGCGAGCTGGAGCGGCGCGGCCTGGCCGTGCTGACCGAGGCCGACACCGCCGCCATCGAGGGCGACGGCAAGGTCGAGGCGGTGCGGCTGAAGGACGGGCGGGTGATCCCGGCCGACCTGGTGGTGATGGCGGTCGGCATCCGCCCGGCCACCACGCTGGCCCGCGAGGCCGGCCTTCTGGTCGAGCGCGGCGTCGTGGTCGACGACCGCATGACCACCTCCGACCCCTGCATCCTGGCGGTCGGCGAATGCGTCCAGCACCAGGGCCGGACCTACGGCCTGGTGGCGCCGCTGTACGAGATGGCGCGGATCTGTGCCGACCAGCTGGCCGGCACGGCGGAGAGCGAATACCGCGGCTCGGTCACCTCGACCAAGCTGAAGGTCACCGGCATCGACGTGTTCTCGGCCGGCGACTTCCAAGGCGGCGAGGATTGCGAGGACATCGTGTTCCGCGACGCCGCCCGCGGCGTCTACAAGCGGCTGGTGCTGAAGGACAACCGCATCGCCGGCGCCGTGCTGTACGGCGACACCGGCGACGGCGCCTGGTTCTTCCAGATGCTGCGCGAGGGCCAGGACGTGGCGCCGCTGCGCGACGGGCTGATCTTCGGCCAGGCGCTGGCGGCCGCCGGGGGTGCGGCGCCGGACCCTAAGCTGGCCGTTGCCGCCCTGCCGCCGGAGGCGGAGATCTGCGGCTGCAACGGCGTCTGCAAGGGCACCATCGTCCAGGCGATCGGCGAGAAGGGGCTGGCCAGCCTGGACGCGGTGCGGGCCCACACCAAGGCGTCCTCCTCCTGCGGCTCCTGCACCGGGCTGGTCGAGAGCCTGCTGGCGGTGACGCTGGGCGACGGCTACGCGGGCGGGCCGAAGATCAAGGCGGTCTGCGGCTGCACCGATTTCGGCCATGACGAGGTGCGGCGGCTTATCCTGGCACGCGAGCTGCGGTCGATCCCGGCGGTGATGCAGGAGCTGGGCTGGCGCACGCCCCATGGCTGCGCCAAGTGCCGGCCGGCGCTGAACTACTACCTGATCTGCGCCTGGCCGGGCGAATACAGCGACGACCAGCAGTCCCGCTTCATCAACGAGCGGGCGCACGCCAACATCCAGAAGGACGGCACCTATTCGGTGGTGCCGCGGATGTGGGGCGGCGTCACCAGCGCCAAGGAGCTGCGGGCCATCGCCGATGTGGTGGACCGCTACCAGATCCCGTCGGTGAAGGTGACCGGCGGCCAGCGCATCGACCTGCTGGGCGTGAAGAAGGAGCAGCTGCCCGACGTCTGGCGCGACCTGAACGCCGCCGGCATGGTCTCCGGCCACGCCTACGGCAAGGCGCTGCGCACGGTGAAGACCTGCGTCGGGTCGGAATGGTGCCGCTTCGGCACCCAGGATTCGACGGCCATGGGCATCGCACTGGAGCGGATGAGCTGGGGCAGCTGGACTCCGCACAAGTTCAAGATGGCGGTGTCCGGCTGCCCGCGGAACTGCGCAGAGGCGACGATCAAGGATTTCGGCGTGATCGCGGTCGACAGCGGCTGGGAGCTGCATGTCGGCGGCAATGGCGGCATCAAGCTGCGCGGCACCGACTTCCTGTGCAAGGTCGAGACCGAGGCCGAGGTGCTGGAATATTGCGGCGCCTTCATGCAGCTGCACCGCGAGGAATCGCACTATCTGGAGCGCACGGCGCCCTGGATCGAGCGGGTCGGCCTGGACCATGTGAAGCGCCGCGTGGTCGAGGACGCGGACTCGCGCAAGCGGCTGCACGCCCGCTTCCTGCACTCCCAGCAATTCGCGCAACAGGATCCCTGGGCCGAGCGCGCCGCCGGCGCCGAGGCGCATGAGTTCCGCCACATGGCCGCGGTGGAGTGACGACGATGACCCTGCCTCTATGGATCGATGTCGGCGGGATCGAGGACATCCCGCCGATGGGCGCCCGGGTGGTGAAGAGCCCGGAGGGCGACATCGCTCTGTTCCGCACCGCCGACGACCGGGTCTTCGCGCTCTACGACCGCTGCCCGCACAAGGGAGGGCCGCTGTCGCAGGGCATCGTGCACGGCACCAGCGTCACCTGCCCGCTGCACGCCTGGGTGATCAGCCTGGAAACCGGGTCGGTCGAGGGGCCGGACGAGGGCTGCGTCCACCGCATCGCGGTCGAGCTGCAGGCCGGCCGCATCCGCCTCGGCCTGCCGTCGCCGCAGCTGGTCGCCAATGGCTGAGACCCGCACCACCTGCCCCTATTGCGGCGTCGGCTGCGGCGTCGCTGTCTCGGGCGGGGCTGGATTGGAGAGGCCGGAGCCGCCCCCTCACCCGGAATCGCTTCGCGATTCCGACCTCTCCCCAAGGAGAGGTAAAGGGGGGCGTGGCTCCGATTCCCCTCTCCTCGGGGAGAGGGAGGGGCCCGACGCCGAAGGCGGCGGGAGGGTGAGGGGGCTGGCTCCGGCCGATCCCGTCGTCTCCGGCGACCCGATCCACCCGGCGAATTTCGGCCGGCTGTGCTCCAAGGGCGGGGCGCTGGGCGAGACGCTGGGGCTGGACGGGCGCCTGCTCGACCCGATGATCGACGGCCGGACCGCAACTTGGGACGAGGCGCTGGACCACGTTGCCGGCGGCTTCACCGACGCCATCGAAAAACACGGGCCGGACTCCGTCGCCTTCTACGTCTCCGGCCAGCTGCTGACCGAGGACTATTACGTCGCCAACAAGCTGATGAAGGGCTTCATCGGCTCCGGCAACATCGACACCAATTCCCGGCTGTGCATGGCCTCCTCGGTCGCCGGCCACCGCCGCGCCTTCGGCGGGGACGTGGTGCCGGGCTGTTACGAGGATTGGGAGCAGGCGGACCTCGCCATCTATGTCGGCTCCAACGCCGCCTGGTGCCACCCGATCCTGCACCGAAGGCTGCTGTCCGCGCGGGAGAAGCGCGGCACCCGGATCGTGGTGATCGACCCGCGCCGCACCGCGACCTGCGACGAGGCCGACCTGCACCTGGCGATCGCCCCCGGCACCGACGTGCTGCTGTTCAACGGCCTGCTCGCCCATCTGGTGCGCGAGGGCGCGCTGGACCGCGGCTGGATCGCCGCCCATGCCTCCGGCTTCGAGGAGGCGGCCGTCGCCGCGGCCGAGGACGCGCCGGACATCGCCGCCGTGGCCCGCGGCTGCCGCCTGCCGGAGGAGGCGGTGCGGCGCTTCTACGCCTGGTTCACCCACACCCCGGCGACGCTGACGATCTATTCCCAGGGCGTGAACCAATCGACCCAGGGCACCGACAAGGTCAACGCCATCATCAACTGCCACCTCGCCACCGGCCGGATCGGTCGGCCGGGCGCCGGGCCGTTCTCGGTCACCGGCCAGCCCAACGCCATGGGCGGGCGCGAGGTCGGCGGCCTGGCCAATCAGCTGGCCGCCCACATGGCCTTCGAGGATCCGGCGGCGCGCGACCGGGTGCGCCGCTTCTGGCAGGCGCCGCGCCTGGCCGAGCGGCCGGGGCTGAAGGCGGTGGAGCTGTTCGACGCCGTCGCCGCCGGCCGGATCAAGGCGCTGTGGATCATGGCGACCAACCCGGTCGTCAGCGTGCCGGACGCCGAGCGCTTGCGCCGCGGCCTCGCACGCTGCGACCTGGTCGTCGTCTCCGACGTCACCGCCGAGACCGACACCGCCCGCCTGGCCGACGTGCTGCTGCCCGCCGCCGGCTGGGGCGAGAAGGACGGCACCGTCACCAATTCCGAGCGCCGAATCTCGCGCCAGCGCGGCTTCCGCCCCCTGCCCGGCCAGGCCCGGCCGGATTGGTGGATCATCACCCAGGTCGCCCGCCGCATGGGCTTCGCCGCGTCCTTCCCCTATGAGGACCCGGCCGCGATCTTCCGCGAGCACGCCGCCCTGTCCGCCTTCGAGAACGAGGGCGAGCGCGCCTTCGACATCGGCGCCCTGGCGGCGCTGGACCAGGAGGCCTATGACGCGCTGGAGCCGGTGCAGTGGCCGGTGCCGCAGGGCCGGCGGCTGGGCACGGCACGGCTGTTCGCCGGTGGCCGCTTCCCGACGCCGGACGGCCGCGCCCGCTTCGTCCCGGTGCGGCACCGTCCGCCCGCCCATCGCCCGGACCGCGACCGGCCGATGCTGCTGAACACCGGCCGGCTGCGCGACCAATGGCACACCATGACGCGCACCGGCGCGGTGCCGCGCCTGGCTGCCAACAGCCCGGAGCCGGCGGTCGAGCTGCATCCCGACGACGCCCGCCGCCACGGCCTGGCCGAGGGCAACCTGGTGCGGCTGAAGAGCGGTTGGGGCCGCGCCCTGGCCCGGGCCCGGATCACGCCGGACCAGATGCCCGGCCAGGCCTTCCTGGCGATGCACTGGAACGACCGCTTCACCGCCGACTGCGTTGCCGGCCGGATCACCAACCCCGCCGTCGACCCCGTCTCCGGCCAGCCGGAGCTGAAGCACACGCCCATCGCGCTCGAGCGGGTGGCGCTGGGCTGGGAGGGCTTCCTGGTCTCGCGCCGGCGGATGCGGCCGACCGGCCTGGTCTACTGGACCCGGCGCGCCGCCGCCGGCTGCCAGATCTACGCCCTGGGCGGGCCGGAGCCGCCGGCCGACGGCATCATCCTCGGCCGGTCGCTGCTGGCGCCGGGGAAGGACCGGCAGGTGATCGAGTTCGCCGATGCCAAGCGTGGCCTGTTCCGCCTGGCGACGCTGGCGGCCGGAGGCCTGGCCGAATGCCTGTTCGTCGCCCCGCCCGGCAAGCTGCCGGATCCGGAATGGCTGCTGGCCCGCTTCGCCGCCGAGACGTCGGCGCTGGACGAGGCCGACCGCCGCGCCCTCCTGTCCGGCCGCGCCCCTGCCGGGGCCCCGGCCGAGGGTCGCATCGTCTGCGCCTGCCTCGGTGTCGGGCTCGAGCGGATCCTGCGCACGCTTCGCGACGGCCAGGGCATCGGGGTCAAGGAGCTCGGCGCGCTGCTCGGCGCCGGCACCAATTGCGGCTCCTGCGTGCCGGAGCTTAAGGAGATCGTCGCCCATGCCGCCCTCCCTGCCGCAAGCTGACGCCCTGCCCCATCTCCCCGTCTTCCTGACCGTGCGCGGCCGGATCTGCGTCCTGGTCGGCGGCAGCGACGCAGCCGCGCCGAAATTCGAGCTGCTGCGCCGTGCCGGCGCCGCGATCCGGCTGGTCGGCGCCGATCCCGCCTTCGCCGAGACCGCGGCCGGCGCCGAGATCCTCCCCGGCCCATTGACCGCCGGCCACCTGGCCGAGGCCTGCCTGGTGATCGACGCCTCGGGCGACGACCGGACGAACCAGCGCAGCGCCGCCCTGGCACGGGCCGCGGGCGTGCCGCTGAACGTCGTCGACCGGCCGGCGCTCTGCGATTTCATCCTGCCGGCGATCCTGGACCGATCGCCGCTGGTGGTCGCCATCTCGACTGGCGGCGCCGCGCCCGCTTTGGCCGGGCTGATCCGGCAGGAGCTGGAAGCGCTGATCCCGCCCGGCCTCGGCCGCCTAGCGGCCCTGTCCGGCACGCTGCGCGACGAGATCCGCCCCATCACCGACCCCTCCCGCCGCCTGGCCTTCTGGCGTCGGCTCTATCGCAGCGGCGCTGCCGATCGGGCAACGGCGCTCGACCTGCTGCACCAGGTGGCGGCGGAACGCCTTTCCGCCGGCGCGCTGACCCGGATCACGATCGGGCCGGGCGGCGAGCAGGACCTGACATTGCGGCAGGTGGCGGCGCTGCGCCGGGCCGACCTGCTGCTGGTCGAGGACGGCGTCGACCCCGCCGTGCTGGACCATGCCCGCCGCGATGCGCCGCGCCGGGGCCTGGTGCGGACTCCGGCCGAGGCCATCGCCCTGCGCCATGAGCTGGACCGGGGCCTGCAGGTGGTGCAGCTGGTCGCCGAGGACAGTCAAAGCCTCGTGCCGAGGCTGGCCGCGGAGTAGGCGACGCTCTTGCCGCATGGCGCCGCCTCGCCGGCTTGCTTAATTTGGTCGGCTGTTGCGCCCCGCGAATGCCGATGATGACCCGTCGCCTGATCCTGATCGCAGCCCTCACCTTGGCCGGGGCCGCCCCAGCCCTGGCTGCGCCCGAATTCCACGCCGGGGCCTGCAGCTTCGTGGTGCCGGATGGACGGGCCGCCACCTGCGGCACCGTCACCGTGCCGGAGAACCGGGACAAGCCCGACGGCGCCACCGTGACTCTCGCGGTCGCTATCCTGTCGACGCCCGACAAGCTCGGCGACGCGCCGCCGGTGCTGTATCTCGAGGGCGGCCCGGGCGGGGCGGCTGGCCTGGACCCCGACGGCATCGGCCGCTGGTGGGACCTGATCGCCCGCAACGACTGGCTGCAGCAGCGCAAGCTGGTGCTGTACGACCAGCGCGGCATGGGCAAGTCGGAGCCGAACCTGTCCTGCCCGGAGATGGTCGACGCCCAGATCCGCAGCAACGGCCCGGAGGGCGACGGCGGCAATGACGCGGCGGCGATCGACGCCGCCCGCGCCTGCCGCACCCGCTGGGAGGCCGAGGGCCACGACCTGACCCGCTACACCACGCCGGACAGCGCCCGCGACGTGGCCGATCTGCGCCTCGCCCTCGGCATCGGCAGATGGGTGCTGTTCGGGTCGTCCTACGGCACCCGGCTGGCGTTGGAGACGGTGCGGCGCTATCCCGACGGCATCGCCGCGATCATCCTCGACGGCGTCTATCCGCCCGGCGAAAGCCTGTTCACCACTTCGGAGGAGGACGACCCCGTCGGCGACCGGTCGCTGCAGCGCGTCTTCGCCGACTGCGCCGCCGACACCAGCTGCAACGCCGCCTATCCCGACCTGGCCGGGCGCTATCGCACCCTGCTGGAGCGGCTAGACGACGAGCCGCCCACCGTCACCGTCGAGCGGCCGGACGGCAAGGGGGAGGCCGAGTTGATGTTCACCGGCGGCCTGCTGGCCGAGGTGGTGTTCAACGACCTCTATTCCCGCGATGACGCGGCCACCCTGCCGGCGCTGATCGCCGGCATCGATGCCGACCGCGACGAGGCCTATGAAGAGGCGGCGGAGCAGTGGCTGACCGGACTCCTGGACCCGACCATCGCCAATGGCGCCTATGACTTGGCCGAATGCCTGGCGCCGGATGCCGGCGACCTGAAGGACGCGCCGGGATCGACCTGCCCGGCCTGGCCGGCCGGCGCCGCGGACGACCTCGCCTCGCAGCCGGTCGACAGCGACATCCCCGCCCTGATCCTGTCCGGCGGGCTCGACCCGGTGACGCCGCCGGCCTGGGCCCGCGCCACCGCGTCGCATCTGCCGAACGGCTTCCTGGTCGAGCGCCAGGACCAGGGCCACGGCCTGATCGGCAGCGACCCCTGCGCCGAGACCCTGACGGGCAAGTTCCTGGACGCGCCGGACCGCCAGCCGGTCGATGCCTGCGAGCTGGCGCCCGACCCGCTGCGCTTCCTGGTCAATGGCTGATCCCGGTTCACGCTGGTTTGCCCCTGCCCCACACCGTCATGGCGAGCCCCGAAGGGGCGTGGCTGCGCTGCTCGCCATGACGGCGATGGGCAGGCATGTATCGTTCTGACGAGCCTCAGGCGGCTTCCGGCGTATAGCCCGCCTCGCTGATCAGCCCGGCGACCTGGGCCCGGTCGGCGGTGCCGGTGACGGTGACCAGCTTGCGCATCGGGTCGGCCTCGACCTTGGCGCCGGGGATGCTGCCCTCGATCGCGCCCTTGATCGTGCCGGCGCAATGGCCGCAGGTCATGTCCTCGACCCGGAAGGACAGCGTTGCACCCATGATGGTTCGACTCCTGTTTCGCATGGACCAGGGCACTGTCGGGCTTCCCACAATGGGAAGGTCAAGCGGGATTTTGCCGCCCGATCGATCCCGTCGAACCACCCCTTGACCTTCCCATTGTGGGAAGGTCCATCTGTCCCCACATCCGCTGTTGCGAGATGGGAATCGGGACCGTGCAGACGTTGAACTCCAGTGCCAGGGACTCCGTGCAACTCGCCATCGAGGGCATGACCTGCGCGTCCTGCGTGCGACGGGTCGAGCAGTCGATCGCGAAGACGCCGGGCGTCGCCGCGGCGAACGTCAACCTCGCCACCGAGCGGGCCGACGTGTCGTTCACCGCGGCGCCGGACATCCCGGCGGTGGTGAAGGCGATCGAGAGCGCCGGCTATGCCGTGCCGCAGGACACGGTCGAGCTGGCGATCCAGGGCATGACCTGCGCCTCCTGCGTCGCCCGCGTGGAGAAGAAGCTGAAATCCGTGCCGGGCGTGACCGACGCCGCCGTCAACCTGGCGACCGAGCGCGGCACGGTCCGCTTCGCCCGCGGCGCGGTGCAGCCGGCGGCGCTGGAGCAGGCGGTCCGCGATGCCGGATACCAGGCCCGGCGCATCGGCGCGAAGGATGCCGGCGACCGCGAGCGCGACGCCCGCGCCGCGGAGACGGCGGCGCTGGGCCGCAGCCTGGCCGTCGCCGCCGTGCTGACCCTGCCGGTCTTCGTGCTGGAGATGGGCACGCATCTGGTCCCCGCCATCCACGACCTGGTGATGACCACCATCGGCATGCGGCAGAGCTGGATCATCCAGTTCGTCCTGGCCAGCGCGGTGATGTTCGGCCCGGGGCTGCGCTTCTTCCGCAAGGGCGTGCCGGCGTTGCTGCGCGCCGCGCCGGACATGAACTCTCTGGTCGCGCTCGGCACCGCCGCGGCCTGGGGCTACTCCGTGGTGGCGACCGTCCTGCCGGGCGCGCTGCCCGCCGGCACGGCCAATGTCTATTACGAGGCCGCGGCGGTGATCACGACGCTGATCCTGCTGGGCCGGTACCTGGAGGCGCGCGCCAAGGGACGGACGTCGGAGGCGATCCGCCGCCTGGTCGGGCTGCAGCCCAAGACGGCGCGGGTGGTCCGCGACGGCAAGACGCTGGACCTGGCGCTGGAGGAGGTGCGGGCCGGCGATATCGTGCTGGTGCGGCCGGGCGAGCGGGTGCCGGTCGACGGCGAGGTGGTCGAGGGCTCGTCCTTCGTCGACGAGGCGATGATCACCGGTGAGCCGGTGCCGGTGGCCAAGGGCGTCGGCGCCGAGGTGGTCGGCGGCACCATCAACAAGACCGGCAGCTTCTCCTTCCGCGCCACCCGGGTGGGCGGCGAGACCGTGCTGGCCCAGATCATCCGCATGGTCGAGCAGGCGCAGGGTGCCAAGCTGCCGATCCAGGCGCTGGTCGACAGGGTCACTGCCTGGTTCGTGCCGGCAGTGATGGCGGTGGCGGCCGCGACCTTCCTGGCCTGGCTGGCCTTCGGGCCCGACCCCGCCTTCGCCCTGGTCAACGCCGTGGCGGTGCTGATCATCGCCTGCCCCTGCGCCATGGGGCTGGCGACGCCGACCGCGATCATGGTCGGCACCGGCCGCGCCGCCGAGTTGGGCGTGCTGTTCCGCAAGGGCGACGCGCTGCAGACCCTGCGCGACGCCCGGGTGATCGCGCTCGACAAGACCGGCACGCTGACCCAGGGACGGCCCGAACTGACCGATTTCGACACGCTGAACGGCTTCGACCACGACGACGTGCTGCGGCTGGTGGCTGCGGTCGAGGCGCGTTCGGAGCATCCGATCGCGGAGGCGATCGTCGCCGCTGCCAGCGCGCGCGGCCTGGCCCTGCCGGCAGCCGAGGGCTTCGAGGCGGTGCCTGGCCACGGCGTGACGGCGACGGTCGAAGGCCGCCGCGTCGCGGTCGGTGCCGACCGCCATATGTGGACGCTGGGCCTGGACCCGTCGGCCTTTGCCGCGGCGGCCGCCCGGCTGGGCGAGGACGGCAAGTCGCCGCTCTACGCCGCGGTCGACGGCCGCTTGGCCGCGATCATCGCCGTGTCCGATCCGATCAAGCCGTCGACGACGGAGGCGATCCGGGCCCTCCACGCGCTGGGCCTCAAGGTGGCGATGGTCACCGGCGACAACCGCGGCACGGCGGAGGCGATCGCCCGGCGCCTGGGCATCGACGAGGTCGCGGCGGAGGTGCTGCCGGAGGGCAAGGTCGAGGCGGTGAAGCGGCTGGGCGCCGGTGGCCGGCGGGTGGCCTTCGTCGGCGACGGCATCAACGACGCGCCGGCCCTGGCCGCCGCCGATGTCGGCATTGCCATCGGCACCGGCACGGACATCGCCATCGAGAGCGCCGACCTGGTGCTGATGTCGGGCGACCTGCGCGGCGTGGCCAACGCCATCGCCCTGTCGCAGGCGACGATTCGCAACATCCGGCAGAACCTGTTCTGGGCCTTCGCCTATAACGCGGCGCTGATCCCGGTCGCCGCCGGTGCCCTGTACCCGGCCCAGGGCTGGCTGCTGTCGCCGATCCTGGCGGCCGGGGCGATGGCGTTGTCGAGCGTCTTCGTCCTCGCCAACGCCTTGCGCCTGCGCCGCTTCCGCGCGCCCTTATCCGGGGAGACCCAGCCATGAATATCGGCCAGGCGGCCGCCGCCTCCGGCGTCTCCGCCAAGATGATCCGCTACTACGAATCGGTCGGGCTGACCCGGCCGGTGCTGCGAACCGACTCCGGCTATCGGGTCTACAGCGACGACGACGTGCACACGCTGCGCTTCATCCGCAGGTCCCGCGACCTCGGCTTCTCGGTCGAGCAGATCGCCGGCTTGCTCGCGCTATGGCAGGACCGCGACCGGTCGAGCGCCGATGTGAAGCGGATCGCGCTCGGCCATGTCGCCGAGCTGGAGCAGAAGGTCGCAGGGCTGAAGCAGATGATCGCCACGCTGCGGCACCTCTCGGCCTGCTGCCATGGCGACGACCGGCCCGACTGCCCGATCCTCGACGACCTGGCGCTCGAGCCGCCCGCGAAGCCGGCCCGACGGGCCCGATCCGTCTGAACACCGGCCTCGACGGCCGGTTGTCGCGCGCCGGCTTGACCGGTTCCGGGCGTTGTGATCCAAATTGTCTGATTATAATAGCAATGTTGACCGACCCCGCCGGAGAGCGGGCTCGAAAAACGGGAGGAACCCTATGAAGCGCTTGATTCTCGCGGGTCTCGCCGCCGCCGTCGCGTCGGTTCTCGCCATCGGCCCGGCCAACGCCGCCGACAAGACCATCGCCTTCGTCGTCAACGGCTCGTCCGATTTCTGGACCATCGCCCATAAGGGCACCGACAAGGCGGTGTCCGAGCTGAAGGGCTACAGCGTCGAGTTCAAGATCCCCGGCCAGTCCAGCGCCGCGGAGCAGCGCCAGATCGTCGAGGACATGCTGGCCCGCGGCGTCGCCGGCATCGGCATCAGCCCGGTCGATCCGGACAACTCCACCGCGCTGCTGAACAAGGCCGCCGGCCAGGTGCCGCTGTTCACCTTCGACAGCGACGCGCCGAAGAGCGAGCGGCTGCTGTATATCGGCACCGACAACGTTGCCGCCGGCGTGCAGGCGGGCGAGCTGATCAAGAAGACCCTGCCGGACGGCGGCAAGATCATGCTGTTCGTCGGTACCCTGGGCAACGCCAATGCCCGTGAGCGAGTCGACGGCATCAAGAAGGCGATCGCCGGCACCAAGATCGAGATCGTCGACGTCCGCACCGACGACATCGACTTCGCCAAGGCCAAGCGCAATGTCGAGGACACGCTGACCAAGTATGACGACCTGGCGATGCTGGTCGGCCTGTACTCCTACAACACGCCGATCATCTACGACGCGATGAAGGCGGCCGGGAAGCTGGGCCAGATCAAGGTCGTCGGCTTCGACGAGGATCCGGTCACCCTGCGCGGCGTGCAGGAGGGCGTGATCGAGGGCACGGTGGTGCAGCAGCCCTACGAGTTCGGCTACCAGACGGTGAAGCTGCTGGCCCAGTACATCGAGGGCGACAAGTCCTTCATCCCGGCGGACCACCTGAAGATCATCCCGACCCGGCTGATCGACAAGAGCAACGTCGCCGACTTCCAGAAGCAGATGAAGGAACTGCTGGGCAAGTAACCCCTTCCGTGTCCCCCCTCCCCTCGCGGGAGGGGGTCAGGGGGGAGGGGGTTCTCGCGACCAGCACAGGCAAGATTTCAGCTATGACCGATGCCGTCCTCGCCATGGAGGGGATCTCCAAGACCTATCCCGGCGTGCAGGCGCTGAAGGATGTCAGCCTGACCGTCCGGCGCGGCGAGGTGGTCGGGCTGATCGGCGAGAACGGGGCCGGCAAGTCGACGCTGATGAAGATCCTGGGCGGGGTCGAGGCCCCGACCACGGGCACCGTCACCGTCGGCGGCACGCAGCGCTCGGCCCTGACGGTGCAGGAAGCGATCGCCGCCGGCATCGCCTTCGTGCATCAGGAGTTGAACCTCTTCGACAATCTCGACGTCGCGGCCAACGTCTTCATCGGGCGCGAACCGCGGCGCTTCGGCCCGCTGAAGCTGGTCGACACCGCCCGGCTGCACGCCGACACGCAGAGGCTGCTCGACCGGCTCGGCGTCGATTTCGGGCCGGCCACGCCGTTGGCCGAGCTGTCGATCGCCCAGCAGCAGATGGTGGAGATCGCCAAGGCGCTGTCGCTCGACGCCCGCATCATCATCATGGACGAGCCAACCTCGAGCCTGACCATCGCCGAGACCCAGACGCTGCTGCGCGTCATCGGCGAGCTGAAGGCGGCCGGGGTGGCGATCATCTTCATCACCCACCGCCTGGGCGAGATCGAGGCCTGCGCCGACCGCGTGGTCTGCCTGCGCGACGGCCGGCTGGTCGGGGCGCTGGACCGCAGCGAGATCCATCACGACCGCATGGTGCGGATGATGGTCGGGCGCGACCTGCGGGCGCTGTACATCCCGCCCGCCGTCACCGCGCAGCCGGACGCGGTCGAGATCCGCGGCGTGCGCACCGCCACATATCCGGACCATGAGGTGACGCTGTCGGTCGGCCGCGGCGAGATCCTGGGCCTGGCCGGGCTGGTCGGCTCCGGCCGCACCGAGCTGGCGCGCGCCGTCTTCGGCATCGACCGGATGCTGGCCGGCGAGGTCCGCCTGGACGGCACGGCGCTGACCATCGGCACGCCCCGCGCGGCCATCGCCCAGGGCCTGTTCCTGGTGCCGGAGGACCGCAAGCGCAGCGGCCTGGTGCTGGACATGACCATCGCCCAGAACGTCACCCTGCCCGGCCTCAGGCACGTCGCCAAACGCTGGCTGATCGACGGCCGCGGCGAGGCGAAGCAGGCCGAAGCCCAGCGCGAGAAGCTGCGCATCCGCACCCCGTCGGTCACCACCACTGCGCTGAAGCTGTCCGGCGGCAACCAGCAGAAGATCGTGCTGGCGAAATGGCTGGCGCTGCAGCCGCGCTTCCTGATTTTCGACGAGCCGACGCGCGGCATCGATGTCGGCGCCAAGTCCGAGATCTACCAGCTGATGCGCAATCTGGCCGACCGCGGCGTGCCGATCCTGATGATCTCCAGCGACATGGAGGAGGTGATCGGCGTCAGCGACCGGATTGCGGTGATGCATGAAGGCCGGATCAGCGGCATTCTCGGTCGGGACCAGTTCAGCGAACCCAATGTGATGCAGCTGGCCGTCGGCCGGCCGCTGGCGGCATAGCCGAGAGAAAGTCCGGGAGGACGTCAGGGACGATGAGGAAGGAACTGGGGCTGGCGGTCCTGATCCTGGTGATCGGCTGCATCGTGGCGCTGCTGCAGCCGCGCTTCATCTCAGCGGTGAACCTGTTCAACATGGCCAATCTGGTCGGCCTGTACGGGCTGTTCTCGATCGGCCAGGGGCTGGTGATCATCACCGCCGGCATCGAGCTGTCGGTCGGATCGATGTTCGCGCTGATCGGCGTCGTCTTCGTCGACATGGTGGTGAACTGGGGCTGGTCCTGGCCGCTGGCCCTGGCCGCCGCCATCGCCATGGGCGGGGTGTTCGGGGCCATCCACGGCTTCCTGGTGGCCCGGGTCGGCATCCAGCCCTTCGTCGTCACCCTCTGCGCCCTGCTGATCTATCGCGGCGTGGCCCGCTACTACACCGACGACGCCACCGTCGGCTTCGGCTATGGCGGCGATTTCGACACGCTGGCGAACTTCGCCACCGGCCGCAGCTTCGGCATGCCCAACAGCTTCCTCACCATGGTCGTGGTGGCGCTGGTGATGTGGGTGGTGCTGCACCGCTCGGTGTTCGGCCGCTACCTCTTCGCCGTCGGCAAGAACGAGGAAGCGGCGCGTTATTCCGGCATCAGCACCCGGGCCGTGATCGCCTCGGCCTATGTCATCTGCGGGCTGCTGGCCGGCCTCGCGGCCGTGTTCCTGGCCTTCTACACCAACTCCATCCAGCCTTCGGCGCACGGCAATTTCTACGAGCTCTACGCCATCGCCGCGGCGGTGCTGGGCGGCTGCTCGCTGCGCGGCGGCGAGGGCTCGATCCTCGGCATCCTCCTCGGCACCGTGCTGCTGCAGGTGCTGCAGAACCTGGTCAACCTGCTCGGCATCCCTTCCTCGCTCAACTTCGCGGTGATGGGCACGGTGATCCTGATCGGCGTGCTGGCCGACCAGCATCTGCAGAAGCTGCGCGCCGCCCGCCAGGCCCGCGCAGTGCCGGCCGGGGCGGAGCGTCCGGCCCAGGCGGTCGCAGGATCGTCACCGAAACCGTGATACCCTGCCCGGACGGCGGCGCCCCGCCGCCCGATGGGAGGCAACGATGCCCGAGCATGGCACCTTCGTCTGGAATGAGCTGAACACCCGCGACCCCGAGGCCGCCCGTGAGTTCTACGGCAAGACCCTGGGCTGGAGCTTCGACACCATGCCAATGGCGGCCGGCGGCGACTACATCGTCGCCAAGATCGGCGACCGCATGGTCGGCGGCATCTTCGACATCCGACCCGTGCCCGGCATGGAGAACGTGCCGCCGCACTGGTTCGCCTATATCGAGGTCGACGACGTCGACGCCCGCGCCGCGGCGGCGCAGCAGGCCGGCGGCGCCCTGATGCGCGACATCTTCGACGTGCCCGGCGTCGGCCGCATTGCCATCGTCCGCGACCCGACCGGCGCCGTCGTCGGCTGGATGACCTCGGCCCAGCAAGCCGGTTGACGGTTGCGACGGGACGGCGCCGGTTGACGACCCGGCGCCGCTGCCGGTATTTTGCCACCATGCGTCGCATTGTCTCCCTCCGCCTGCAACAACACCGCCGTCATCCGGCGGTCGCTGTCGCTTGCGCGCCCGGGATGAGGCTGCGGTCTTCCTGACCGGCGGCTGACAGCCCGACGCATGACGCCCCGCCCAACCGGCGGGGTTTTTCATGATCCTCGCCGGCCCCCTCCTGCCTTCGGAGAGCCCGATGATCGACCCGCACCTCCTCCTCGCCTTCATCGCCACCGTCACCCTGGTCATGCTGATCCCGGGGCCGAACGTCGCCCTGATCGTCGCCAACAGCGTCGCCTGGGGGCCGCGCACCGGCCTCCTGACCGTGTTCGGCACCAGCTCGGCCATGGTGCTGCAGCTCGGCCTCACCGCCCTCGGCATGGCCGAGGCGCTGGGCACCGCCGGCGGCTGGTTCGAGACTTTGCGCTGGATCGGCGTCGCCTATCTGGTCTGGCTCGGCATCGCCCATTGGCGGGCGGCGCCGGTCGACCTGACCCGGATCGCGGCGCAGCCGAAATCCGCCGGCGCGATCTACGGCCGCGCCGTGCTGGTGTCGCTGACCAACCCGAAGACGCTGCTGTTCTACGGCGCCTTCTTCCCGCAGTTTGTCGACCCGACACGGCCCGCCGGCGCCCAGGTGGCGCTGCTGTCGGCGGTGTTCCTGCTGCTGGCGCTGACGGTGGACGGCAGCTGGGCGCTGCTGGCCGGCCGCGCCCGTCCCCTGCTGGCCCGCCACGGCCGGCTGCGGCAGAGGATCAGCGGCAGCCTGCTGGTCGGCGCCGGCATCGGCCTGGCCCTCGCCCGCGGCAAGTGACCGCATATGCATTGACGATTATATAATCCTGAGATCATATATCGTCGTGGACGTGTTCGAAGTGGTGGCGGAGCCGCATCGCCGGGCGATCCTCGATCTGCTGTCCGGCCAGCCCAGGCCGGCAGGCGAGATCGTCGCCGCCTTCCCGGCCCTGACCCAGCCGGCGGTCTCGCGCCATCTGCGGGTGCTGCGCGAGGCCGGGCTGGTCGAGGCCAGGGCGGCGGCGCAGCAGCGGATCTATGCGCTGAAGCCGGACCGGCTGGCCGAGCTGGACGCCTGGCTGCAGCGCTTCCGCCATCACTGGGCCGATCACCTCGACGCGCTGGAGCGGCACCTCGCCGCCACCGCGCCGCGCAAGCAGGACGACCAGCGATGACCAGCCGCACCGGCACCATCATCCGCGACGGCGAGACCGCGACGATCCGGTTCGAGCGCCGCCTGCCCTATCCGATCGAGTCCGTCTGGGCGGCGCTGACCGACCCGGCGCAGCGCGGCCGCTGGCTCGGGGCGACCATGATCGACCCGCGCCTGGGCGGCCGGATCGAGACCGTGGCCGAGGGCCCGCCGGCGCCGGCGCAGCACCGCAGCATCGCCGGCCGCATCCTGGCCTGGGACCCGCCGCGGCTGCTCGAGCATGAATGGCACCAATCGATCATCGGCGAGACCGTGGTGCGCTACGAGCTGGAGGCGGATGGCGACGGCACCCTGCTGCGCTTCAGCCACAGCCGGCTGTCGCTGCGCAACGCCGAGGGCTTCCTCCCCGGCACCCACGCCTATCTCGATCGGCTCGAAGCCCTGCTGGGCGGCGCGCCGCTGCCGGACTGGACGCAGCGCTACGCCGAGGTGCAGCCGGGCTATGGCGGCCGCTGGTCCGGGCCTGCGGGCTGATACCGGACTCCGGCGGCGGATCGGCGTATGCTGGGCCGGCACCCGAGGACGGGCCATGCAGTTGCCGCGGAACGCGATCCTGCTGCGCATCTTCATCGGCGAGAACGACCGCCATGACGGCCGCCCGCTCTACGAGTCGATCGTTCTGAAGGCGCGCGAGGCCGGGCTGGGCGGCGCCACGGTGCTGCGCGGCCCGATGGGCTTCGGCCATTCCAGCCGCCTGCACACCGCCAAGATCCTGCGGCTGTCGGAGGACCTGCCGCTGATCATCGAGATCGTCGATGCGGAGCCGAAGATCGACGCCTTCCTGCCGGTGCTCGACAGCATGATGTCGAGCGGGCTGGTGACGCTGGAAAAGGTGCAGGTGCTGCAATACGGCACCGCCCGGACCGAGCCGCCCGGCGCCTGAGCACGGACTACATGCTGGTCCGGCCGCGGCTGGTCAGGAGCCGCAGGATCTGCACCTGCTTGGGCAACTCGATCAGGAACTCCTCGTCACGGTCCAGGTGATGGATCCGGGTCGGGTCGCTGCCGGTGAACCGCGCCATCGCCTCGACGCTCTCCCAGTAGGAGATCGTCATGAACTCGGAATGGGTGTCGCGGTCCTCGCGGAAGGTCTGCACCCCCAGCGCCTTCTCGATCAGCGGCTTGATGCCGGCCTCGTAGTTGTAGGCCTCGTATTCGTCGGCCCGCTCGGGCCGGGTGCGGCCGCGCCAGATGCGGGCGATGCGCGGGGTCTCGGTCATGGGCTGCTCCCCTTCGATGCCTCTTCGGATCGACAGCCGGTCCGCCGCGGCCGTTCCATCGGGCCTATTCGGCGATGGTCAGCCAGGGCCAGCGCGCCCGGTACCCTTCCGACTTGGCGCGGAACAGCTCGGGCGACGGGTTCAGCGGGTTGGGCCGGAGGATGCCCTCGGCCATGTCCTCGAGCCCGTTCGGGGCATAGAGCCGGCCCGTCGCCACCTCGATGCCGATGCAGGTGCATTGCACGAGATAGCGGTCGATGCCGTCGGCGGCCGATCGCAGCTGCGGATAGGCGCCGCCGAAGCGCTTCGGGTACCAGAGATGGACTCGGGCCTGGTTCTTGACCTCGACCGGCGCGCCGAGATCCGCGAACAGGGCCGTGGCCTCGCGGATCACCGCATCCTCCGCCTCCCAGGACAGGTCGCGGTCGTCGAAATAGAAGACGTCATAGTCCTTGACCGACGTCTCCGGCGGCCGGCCGGCGCGCCGGTTCCACACCGCCTGGAACAGGCAGCCGGCGGTCAGGAAGCACTGCGGCAGGCCGAGCCGCGGCAGCCGCTCGATCAGCGCGGCGTTCACCGGATTCTCCATCGCCTGGGCGATGACGGTCTCGGCCGAGATCGGCATGGCTACACCTCGACCGACAACGCGAGCCGGAACTCCGCCACCAGCCGGTCGTCGTCCCAATGGTTCCGGCGCAGCCAGTCCGGCGCCGCGGCCAGCGCCGCCGGGTCATGCGGCACCCAGCCGACGCGGATCACCCGGGCCGAGCGCGGCCCGGCCGCATACATCGCCGCCAGGCTCTCCAGCGCCAGCTTGGACCGGCCATAGCTGTTGATCGCGGCGCCGTGCTTCGGCGTGGCCCAGTCCGACGACGCGACCACGATGCGCCTGACGCCCTGCGCCGCGCAGGCCGCGAACAGCCGGGCGGCGTCGACCACCGCCTGCCAATGCACCGCCTCCGGCGCGTCCGGGTCGGCCGATGTCGCCAGATGGATCAGCGCATCGGCGTTCCGCAAGGCGGCCGCGATCGTCGGCTCGCCGTAGTCGACCGTCGACAGGTCGGCCCGGATCTCCGCCCCCGCCGCCCGGTCGATGCCGATGCAACCGGGAAAGCCCCGCCGCAGCCGCCGCCCGATATTGCCCTCGGATCCGGTGATGATCAGCGTCACAACCCGCTCCGGCAGGTCTGCTCAGTCTTCGGGCCCTTCCGGCTTCGCCTTGGGGTCGAAGTCGAAGTAGCGGAAGGTCGTCGTCATGTGCGGCGGCAGGGGCGCGGTGACGTCGATGGTGCCGCGCGCCGGGTGCGGCAGCACCAGCCGGCGGGCATGCAGATGCAGCTGGCGCGGCAGCTCGGCCCCGGCGATCGCGGCCTTGCCGGCGCCGTACTTGCCGTCGCCGAGGATCGGCGTGCCCAGCGCCGCCATGTGCAGGCGCAGCTGATGGGTGCGGCCGGTGACCGGCCACATCGCGACGAAGGCGGCGTGCCGGACCGCGGCCTCGACCACGCTGTAATCGGTGATCGCGCGCTGCCCCTCCTCGTCGCCGTCCTCGACCACCCGGCCGACATTGTTCGGCGACCGCGCCAGGGCCAGGTCGATGCGGCCCTGATGCGGCTGCGGCACGCCGACCGTCACCGCCCAGTACTCCTTGCGGGTGGCGCGCTCGCGGAACGCCTCGCTGAGCCGCCGCGTCGCCTTGGCGGTACGGCCGATCAGCAGCACGCCCGAGGTCTCCTGGTCCAGCCGGTGGATCAGCCGCGGCCGTTCCTTGGCGTCGAACTGAAGATGGTCGAGCAGCCCGTCGACATGCGCCTTGACCTTGCCGCCGCCCTGCGTCGCCAGGCCGGACGGCTTGTTCAGCACGATCACGTCGTCGTCGATCAGCAGGATGGCGCGCTTCAGCTCCGCCGCCAGCCCCTCGACCTTCTCCGCCTTCAGCGGCATCGGCGCGCGCAGCACCGGCGCCTGCGCCGCGGCCTCGTCCAGCGGCGGGATGCGGACGGTCTGGCCGGGCTCCAGCCGCTGCGCTGCCTTGGCGCGCTTGCCGTCGACCCGGACCTGCCCGGTGCGCAGCAGCTTCTCCAGCCTCCCATGAGTCAGGCCGGGAAAACGCTGGCGGAACCAGCGATCGAGGCGCAGGTCGCCATCGTCCTGCGACACCGTGACGGTCTGCACCGCGCGCGGCGCTGGGTCCGCCGAGCGCGGGGTGGCGCCGGCCATGGGCTTCGGCGCAGGATGGTCTTTGCGGGTCGACGGCGGGGAGGGCGTTCGGCTCATCGGCGCTGTGTAGCATGCGGAGACGCAAGAGGGGATCGTCGCGTGGGGACTTATCTATGGGTCGCGGCCGGCAGCGCGCTGGGCGGCATGGCGCGGTACTGGTGCTCCGGCTTCGTCGCCGAGCGCATCGGCGAGACCTTTCCCTGGGGCACACTGGCCATCAACATCCTCGGCTCCTTCGTCATCGGCATCTTCGGCGGCCTGACCGGCCCGGACGGCCGCTTCCTGGTCAGCCCGGACGTGCGGATCTTCGTCATGGTCGGGCTGTGCGGCGGCTACACCACCTTCTCCTCCTTCAGCCTGCAGACGCTGGCGCTGATGCAGGAGGGCGAATGGGCCCGGGCCGGCGCCAATGTGGTGCTGTCGGTGGTATTGTGCCTGATCGCGGTCTGGCTCGGCGTCGTCGCGGCCGGGGCGGTCAACGCGCTGAAGGGAGTCTGACGGCGCAGGTTGTTCCCGCCATTCGTGCATAAAGGGATATTATCATAGCGTAAGGGGATCGAGTCGGCTCAGGGACGGGGAGAACAGGCGATGAGGCTCGGGATCGTGGCTGGAATCATGGTGCTGGGGGTGCTGGCGGGTTGTGCACCGAAGCCGCTGCCGCCGGACCCGACCGCCGAGCAGCTGCTGGCCCACGGCGCCAAGCCGATCCCGCGCATGGCGCTGGTCGAGCGGCTGACCGACAAGACGGTCTACGGCACCTTCTCGGTCGACACCAACACCGCCAAGGCCGGCGACGCCTGGACCGAATACTTCGCCCCGGACGGGCAGCTGTGGTACCGCGACCGGCGCACCACCTTCCGCGGCCGCTGGCACGTGCCGGACGACAGGGACGAGCTGTGCCTGAGCTTCCGCGAGGGCGAGGACCGCTGCGCCAAGCTGTACGAGCTCGGCACCACCCTCCAGTTCGTCTCCATTGCCCAAGGCCCCTATCAGGGCCGCGCCGTCTCCTATGCCGACAAGACGGCGGATGGCGACGCCGAGGGGTTTGTGCCGAAGAAGCCGGAGCCGCAGAAGCGCCGGCCGCGGAAGTAGGTCAGCCCAGCGGCCACATCACCCCGAAGCTGAACGGCGCCCACAGCGCGGTCGGCACCCCGGCGGCGCGCAGCGCCTCCGCGGTCCAGACATTGCAGGTGCGCCACAGGCGGTAGGTGCCGTGGGCGGCGTAAAAGGCCTCATGGGTCCCGGTCCCCGGCGGCGCCACCGGGACGCCGCGCCCGGCCGGGTCAAGCGCCGCGGTGCCGCGGATGAAGCCGATCAGCGCTTCCCGCCCCGCCCGGTCCAGCGCCAGCCGGGTGCAGTCCGGCACCCCTGCGGGGTCCAGCACATAGGCGACATGCAGGGCGCTGGGGCCGCCGCCGAACAGCGCCGCCATCGCGGTGCGGAAGCGGAGCTCGGCCCAGCTGGGCGTCTCGCGGTAGAAGGTCAGATCGCCCCAGCCGAAGGCGACATGCAGGTTCGGCACGAAGGCGACCGGCGCCGCATCCGGGAACACCGCGGTCCAGTCGACCAGCTCGTCCCGCGCCGGCAGCACGATGTCGGTGTGGGTGAGGGTGGCGCAGACATAGGCCGGCGGATCGCTGGCGGCGATGGCCTGCTCACGGCCGCCGAGCGGCACCAGGGCCAGCGCCAAAGCGACGCCGACATAAAGCACGGCGAGGCCGAGCAGCCCCGCGGCCAGCGCGGCGATGGTCGCCAGAGCCAAGCGCAGCGCCTTCATCCGCGCACTCCGAAGATCCAGCCCTCGGTGCGGGCGGTGGCGGGGTCGAGCCCCGGCGGCGACCAGGTAGCAGGATCCGCGGCCAGCGCCCGCAGCCCAGCCGCGGCCACCAGCGCGTCGGTGGCGTGGTCGGTCAACGGATCGGGCGCCAGGGCCGGGCCGCTGCCGAGCCGCGCCAGTGCGGCATCGAGCTCGGCGCGGTCGCGCACCTTGGCGCTGAGGGTGCGGCCGGACCGGCGCCAGAACAGTCGTGGGAAGATCTCGACCATGACCAGCGGCTGCGCGGCCGGCGCCTCGAACGGCCACACCGCCAGCCGGCCGTCCAGCCTTGTGCGCAGATGGTGCAGCACCCGCATCCCGGCCAGCGCGCCGGGCCCGACCGTCTTCGGCCCGAACTGCTTGAACGGGCTATCGGGCGCACCCAGCCGGTCGCGGCGGCAGGCCATTTCGGCGGCGCGGTGCGGCTCGACCCAGCCGGCCGGGCGCGGCCCGCGATGCCAGAAATCGGCGACGTAGTCGGCATGGCGGGCGAAGCCGGCGCCATGAAAATCCGGCGCTTCGGCCGCGACCCGGTCGACCAGCGCCCATAGCGCCCGGGCGTCGCCGCTAGGCGACAGGTAGCCGGCGGCAACGGCGAAGGGCAGCGAGAAGGCGCAGTCTATGCCGGCGAGAATCCGGCCGCCGCCCGCGGCCTGGGCCTCGAGCCATCCGGCCACGGCGGTCCGGGTCCAGCGCCGGCCGACAGGAGGTGGCAGCAGCGCCGGTCCCGCGGCGCCGGCCCGGCACTCGGCGACGGCGATGCCGTCATAGGCCCCGACCGCGCCGGACCAGTCGATGGCGACGAAGCGGTCGAAGGCGGCGGGGGCCGTCTGCTTGCGTGATGTCACCCATGCCCCCTGCCGATGCCGTCACGGCGACCCTGGCAGGGCGGCATGGCCGAAGGAAGGCGGTGTCAGGCCAGGGCCAGGAAGGCGGCCAGCAGCCCGCCGAAGAAGACATATTTGATCGCGTAGTACAGCTTCCGGTTCTTCTTCTTGATGCCCTTGAAGTAGCTCCGGATCGGATAGATGTAGGCGAAGGCCTTGTTCAGCCCCGAGACCTTGTCGCCATCGGCGTTGCGGGTGGCGCCGGCCTGGATCAGGTACTTGGCGAAGAAGCGGTTCACCGCCAGCGCCCAGCGGAACCGCATCGGCCGCTCGACGTCGCAGAACAGGATCACCCGGTTCTCGTCGGAGAAGTTCTCGGCGTAGTGGATGAAGGTCTCGTCGAAGACCACATCCTCGCCGTCGCGCCAGCTGTAGGACTTGCCGTCGACGATGATGCGGCAGCGGTCGTCATTCGGCGTGATCAGGCCGAGATGGTAGCGCAGCGAGCCGGCATAGGGGTCGCGATGCGCCACCAGCTTGCCGCCCGGCGGCAGCGACGTGAACATCGCCGCCTTCAGCGTCGGGATGGTCTGCACCAGCGCCACCGAGCGCGGGCACTGCGCCGCGGCCGAGGGCAGCGGGTCGCCGTACCACTTCAGGTAGTAGCGCTTCCAGCCGCGCCGAAAGAAGGAATTGAAGCCGACATCGTCGAGCTTGTCCGAGCCCTTGATGTCGCCCTCCTCCTGCAGCCGCAGCGCTTCCTCGCGCAAGACGTGCCAGTTGTCCTTCAGCGCCTGCAGCTCCGGGAAGCTGCGCGGGTCGTGATAGGGCGTGCTCGGCACCCGCGAGAACAGGTACATGAAGCAGTTGATCGGCGCGAAGAAGGTCGAATGGTCGGTCAGCTGGCGGGTGAAGCGGTGCCGCACCTGGCCGCGGAAATGCACCCACAGCGCCGAGGCGATATAGGCGTAGACGATCAGGAACTTCGGGGCGAACACAGTGGCCAGCATCTGGGCCATACCTCCAACCGGACCCGGGCGACGGGACCGGGTTTGCGACCAATTCGCACGCTCTATACCATTCCTCCGACCTAACCGATAGGTCAGGGCGCCGCAGGGTCAGGGTCCCGGGACAGGCTGCCTGGGCAGGAAGCGGATCTCGCGCAGATCCTGCAGCGCCTTCTGCCACAGCGTCTCGAAGCCCTGAGTCAGGCTGGCGGCCAGGTCTCGGTCATGCACCAGCAGCGAGGCAAAGCGCCCCTCCGGCACGAAGGGGTGGTCGAGCGACAGGATCACCGTCTCGTCGTCCAGCACATGGAACGGATGGCCCAGCTCGCCCGAATAGCGCAGCCCCGACAGGTGGCCGAGCGTGCCGCCATGGCGCCGCAGGAAAGCGACCAGCCGCGGCGCGGTGCGGTCGGAGAAGCCGAAGATCGCCCGGTGGTCCAGGTTCCGCCCGGAGGCGGCGCGGGCAAGGCGCTTGAGCACGTCGAAGCCGGCTTCGGCCTGGCAGTCGATTGCCGAGAGATCGCCCTCCTCGAGATAGGACAGCACCCGCCGCCGCGCCCCGGCCAGCCGGGCGAGATGGCGCTTCACATGGCTTTCGGTGCCGAGCGCCAGGTCGACGACGCCGCGGCCGCCGCGCAGCCGTCCGGGCAGGTCGCGCAGGGCGGCGCGCAGCTGATCGGCCTCGGCGGCGAAGCTCTCCGCCCGCTCGCGCGCCAGCTCGACCAGCCGGTCGACCACCGCGTCCGGCGGCAGCGCGGCATAGAGCTTGGGCCGGCTGTGCTGGATCTCGCACAGCCCCAGCCGGGCCAGCTTCTCCATCGCCAGGTAGATCTTCGAGGTCGGGATGTCGCCCTCGCGACACAGCCCGGCTGCGTCCGACACGCCGAGAATGCCCAGGGCGACCAGCGCCCGCTTCTCGTAGAGCGAGAAGCCGGCCTCGTCGAGCAGCGCCAGATCCTGCCATCGCATGACCGCTTTCTACTCCAGAAAGTAGATGAAAGCGACAGGCCGGCCGCGGACAATCTCCCCATCAACCACGCGTCAGGGGAGGATGAGATGAGTGAGGATCTGAGCCATCTGAAATACCCGGCGGCGCCGGCACAGGTGATCCCGAGCTTCTGGGTCGAGGAGGTCGAGGCGCTGCGCGACTTCTATCTCGAGAAGCTCGGCTTCGGCCACATGATGGGCATCGTCGGCAAGGACGGGAAGTTCGAGTTCGGCATCGTCCGGCGCGACGGAATCATGGTGATGATGGGCCGCCCGCAATCGCCCGGCACCGGCATCGCCAAGGGCCAAAGCGGGGCCCGGCCGCTCGACATCTACTTCTACGTGCCGAATGTCGACGCCTTCCACGACGAGGTGCGCTCGCGCGGCGTGGCGGTGGCCGAGGCGCTGGCCACGCAATGGTGGGGCGACCGCACCTTCGCGGTGAAGGACCCCTACGGCTACTCGCTGTGGTTCTGCCAGACCGTCGGCGCCCCCGAGCCGCCGCCGGGCGTGACGATGGTGTGATGCGGCAGGGCGGAGGAGCGGTTACTCCTCCGCCCTCTGCCCCCGCAGCTTGGCCCAGTAGTCCAGCCGCTTCCTGATCTCGCGCTCGAAGCCGCGCTCCACAGGCCGGTAGAACTCCTGCCGGTCCATGTCCGGTGGAAAGTAGTTCTGGCCGGAAAATCCCTCGTCCGTGTCGTGGTCATAGGCGTAGCCCTTGCCGTAGCCGATGTCCTTCATCAACCGGGTCGGGGCGTTGAGGATGTGCATCGGCGGCATCAGGCTGCCGGTCTCCTTGGCCGCGCGGGCGCTGGACTTGAACGCGGTGTAGGCGGCGTTCGATTTCGGCGCCGTGGCCAGGTAGATCACCGCCTGGGCGATCGCCAGCTCGCCCTCCGGGCTGCCCAGCCGCTCATAGGCGTCCCAGGCCGCCAGCGACTGGGTCAGCGCCTGCGGGTCGGCCATGCCGATATCCTCGACCGCGAAGCGCACCAGCCGGCGCACGACATAGAGCGGGTCCTCGCCGCCGGCCAGCATCCGCGCGAACCAGTAGAGCCCGGCATCGACGTCGGAGCCGCGCAGCGATTTGTGCAGTGCAGAGATCAGGTTGTAGTGGCTCTCCTGCGCCTTGTCGTAGACCGGCGCCCGGCGCTGCACCGTCTGCGCCAGGCCGGCGGCGTCGAGCGGCGCGGCCGGCTTCAGCGCGAACAGCTCCTCCGCCAGGTTCAGCAGGTAGCGGCCGTCGCCATCGGCCATGGCCTTGACCGCGTCGCGCGCCTCCGGCGTCAGCGGCAAGGCCCGGCCCTCCGTCGCCTCGGCCCGCTGCAGCAGCTCCTCCAGCGCCGCGAAATCGAGGCGGTTGAGGACGAAGACCTGGCAGCGCGACAGCAGCGCCGCGTTCAGCTCGAAGGACGGGTTCTCGGTGGTGGCGCCGATCAGGGTGACGGTGCCGTCCTCGACCACCGGCAGGAAGGCGTCCTGCTGGCTGCGGTTGAAGCGGTGCACCTCGTCGACGAACAGCAGCGTGCCCTGCCCGGCGGCGCGCCGGCCGCGGGCCGCCTCGAAGATCTTCCGCAGATCGGCAACGCCGGAGAAGATCGCCGACAGCGGCTCGAAATGCAGGTCGGTGTGCTCGGCCAGCAGCCGGGCGAGCGTGGTCTTGCCGCAGCCGGGCGGCCCCCACAGGATCATGCTGGCGATGCGGTGCGCCGCCACCATGCGGCCGATCGGGCCCTCCGGCTTCAGCAGATGGTCCTGGCCGACCACCTCGCCGATGCTGCGCGGCCGCAGCCGGTCGGCCAGGGGCCTCGGCGCCTGGTCGGCGAAAAGCGAGGGGGTGTCGTCGGGTCTGGGAGAGCGTGCCATGATGGGCCGCATCGTCGGCCAGCGGCCGCGGCGGCGCAATGGCGCGCTTCGCCGCCGGAGCCGAGCGCCACAATCCGGCCATGCTTTCGCCCGGATGTGATCACGGTCACTTCGCCGGGAACTTTTGCAGTGCAAAAGGCGAACGACCCGCAGCTATAACCCCGACAATTGACAACCCCCCATGCAGGCACGACCCTCTTGGCCGGGGACCTCCTGTGGAGTGCGAGACATGATGACCGGGCGCCTGCAGACGCGGCCAGGAAGGGTGTTCGGCACCCTCGCGGCATTGGCAACGGTGGCTTTCCTGGCCGCCTGCAACGAATCGGGCAGCAACCAGGGGCAGTCGGCGCCGCCGCCCCCGCCGGTCACGGTGGCCTCGCCGCTGGTCGAGAAGATCACCGAATGGGACGAGTTCACCGGCCGCTACGAGGCGACCGCGAGGGTCGAGGTGCGCGCCCGCGTCTCCGGCTACCTGCAGTCGATCAACTTCGCCGATGGCGCCACGGTCAAGCAGGGCGACGTGCTGTTCGTGATCGACCCGCGGCCCTACCAGGCGACGGTGGATTCGGCCAAGGCCGACCTGAACAGCGCCGAGGCCCGGCTTGACCTCGCCAAGGTCCAGCTCGACCGCGCCTCGTCGCTGGTCGCCCAGTCCAATGTCTCGCGCTCCGCCTATGACCAGGCGGTGCAGGAGCGCCGCGCGGCCGAAGCCGCGGTGGCCCAGACCACGGCGGCGCTGCAATCGGCCCAGCTCAATCTCGACTTCACCCAGGTCAAGGCTCCCATGGCCGGCCGCGTCTCCAACCGCCGGGTGGACATCGGCAACCTGGTGACCGGCGACCCCAGCTCGACCCTGCTGACCACCATCGTGGCGCTGGACCCGATCTATTTCGAGTTCGACATGAGCGAGGCCGACTACCTCGCCTATCAGCGCGCGGTGGTGGCCGGCAAGCTGCCCTCGACCCGCGACAACCAGACGATCATCCAGACCCGCCTGCCGGACGAGCAGGACTGGCCCCATGCCGGCACGATGAACTTCGTCGACAACCAGCTCGACCCCGGCTCGGGCACCATCCGTGCCCGCGCTATCCTGGACAACAAGGACCTGTTCATCACCCCGGGCCAGTTCGGCCGCATCCGGTTGCCGGGATCGAACGAGTACGAGGCCATCCTGGTCCCGGACAGCGCGATCCTGACCGACCAGTCGAACCGGATCGTGATGACGGTCAAGGATGACGGCACGGTCGAACCCAAGATGATCCGGCCGGGCCCGACCCAGCCGGGCGGCCTGCGCATCGTGCGCGATGGCCTGACCGGGCAGGAGAAGGTCATCATCAACGGGCTGGTCCGGGCGCGCCCGGGCGCCAAGGTGACGGCGCAGCCCGGCAAGATCGAGGCGCGGCCCGAGTACGAAGCGAACTGAGGACAGGCCCGGATGCGCTTCTCCCATTTCTGCATCGACCGCCCGATCTTCGCGACGGTGCTGTCGATCCTGGTCGTGCTGCTCGGCGCGGCCGCCTATTTCACCCTGCCGGTGGCGCAGTATCCCGAGATCGCGCCGCCGACCATCGAGATCCGCACCTCCTATCCCGGCGCCTCGGCCGAGGTGGTCTCCAACACGGTGGCGACGCCGATCGAGCAGGAGATCAACGGCGTCGAGCACATGCTGTACATGCAGTCGCAGGCGACCGGCGACGGCCAGTTGGTGATCCAGGTCACCTTCTCGCTCGGCACCGACCTCGACATCGCCCAGGTGCTGGTGCAGAACCGCGTCGCCGTGGCCGAGCCGCGGCTGCCGGAGGAGGTGCGCCAGATCGGCGTCACCGTGCGCAAATCCTCGCCCGACCTGATGATGGTGATCCATCTCAGCTCGTCGGACGGATCGCGCGACCCGCTCTACATCTCCAACTATGCGACGCTGCAGATCAAGGACGTGCTGGCCCGCCTCGACGGCGTCGGCGACGTCCGCATCTTCGGCTCCCGCGACTACGCCATGCGGGTCTGGCTGGACCCGGACAAGGCGGCCTCGCGCAACCTGACCGCCGGCGAGATCGTCGCCGCGCTGCGCTCGCAGAACGTCCAGGTCGCCTCCGGCGTGCTGAACCAGCCGCCGGTGCCGGACCAGAGCGGCGCCTACCAGCTCAATGTCGAGACCCTCGGCCGCCTGTCCGACCCGCGCCAGTTCGGCAACATCGTCATCAAGACCGACAGCGACGGCCGCGTCACCCGAGTGCGCGACATCGGCAGGGTCGAGCTGGCGGCCCAGGACTACACCGCCAACGGTTATCTCGACGAACGGCCGGCGGTGCCGCTGCTGATCTTCCAGCGCCCGGGCTCGAACGCGCTCGAGACGGCCGAGCGCCTGATCACGACCATGCAGGAGCTGTCCAAGAGCTTCCCGCCGGGCCTGCAGTACAACATCGTCTACAACCCGACCGAGTTCATCGCCGAATCGGTGCATGAGGTCGAGAAGACGATCTGGGAAGCGATCGCCCTGGTCGTGATCGTCGTCATCCTGTTCCTGCAGACCTGGCGCGCGGCGATCATCCCGGTGGTCGCCATCCCGATCTCGCTGGTCGGCACCTTCATGGTGATGGCGGCGCTGGGATACTCGCTGAACAACCTGTCGCTGTTCGGCCTGGTGCTGGCCATCGGCATCGTCGTCGACGACGCCATCGTGGTGGTCGAAAACGTCGAACGGCATCTGCGCGAGGGCAAGTCGCCGAAAGAGGCGGCGCATCTGACCATGGACGAGGTCGGCGGCGCGCTGATCGCCATCGCCCTGGTGCTGTGCGCCGTGTTCATTCCGGCGGCGCTGATCAGCGGCATCGCCGGCCAGTTCTTCCGCCAGTTCGCGGTGACCATCGCCGCGGCGACGGTGATCTCGGCCTTCGTGTCGCTGACCCTGAGCCCGGCGCTCTGCGCCATCCTGCTGAAGCCGCATCAGGAGCATCACGGAAAGAAGACTTTCGTGCTGTTCCGGCCGGTCCAGTCCTTCTTCCGCGGCTTCAACTGGGCCTTCGACAGGCTGTCGCTCGGCTATGGCGGGCTGACCCGGCGGATCCTGCGCTTCGCTGCGGTCATGCTGGTGCTCTATGTCGGGCTGATCGGCCTGACCGGGCTGCAGTTCGGCCGGGCGCCGACCGGCTTCATCCCCGACCAGGACCAGGGCTACCTGATCACCGTGATCCAGCTGCCCCCCGGCTCCTCCCTCGCCCGCACCGATGCGGTGGTGCGGCAGGCCGCCAAGGAGATCCTGGAAGTGCCGGGCATCGCCCATGTCGTGCCCTTCTCCGGCTTCGACGGCGCCACCTTCACCAACGCCTCGAATGCCGGCGCGATCTTCACCCCCTTCGATCCCTTCGCCGAACGGACCGCCAAGGGGCAGACGGTGACGGCGCTGCAGCGGGCCGTGACCCAGAAGCTCGCCCACATCCAGGACGCCTTCATCATCGTCATCCAGCCCCCGCCCGTGCGCGGCATCGGCACCGGCGGCGGCTTCAAGATGATGGTCGAGGACAAGTCCGGCCGCGGCCTGCCGGCGCTGGACGCCGCGACCCAGGAGATCGTGGCGAAGGCGAACCAGACCCCGGGCCTGGCCGGCGTGTTCTCGCTGTTCAACACCCGCACGCCGAAGCTCTACGCCGATATCGACCGGGTGAAGGCGGAGATGCTGGGCGTGCCGGCCGACCGGGTGTTCGAGGCGCTCGAGGTCTATCTCGGCTCGACCTATGTCAACGACTTCAACTATCTCGGCCGCACCTTCCGCCTGACCGCCCAGGCGGACGGCAAGTTCCGGCAGAACCTGCGCGACATCGGCAACTTCAAGACCCGCAGCGACAGCGGCGGGATGGTGCCGCTCAGCGCCGTGGCCAGCTTCCACGACCGCACCGGCGCCTATCGCGTGCCGCGCTTCAACCTGTACCCGGCGGCCGAGGTCCAGGGGGCGACCCTGCCGGGCTACTCGACCGGCTATGCCCTGGCGACGATGGAGCAGATCGCCACCGAGACCCTGCCGCAGGGCTTCGGCTTCGAATGGACCGAGCTGGCGCTGCAGGAGAAGCTGGCCGGCAACACCGGCATGCTGGTGTTCGTCGCCTCGGTGGTGTTCGTCTTCCTGCTGCTGGCGGCGCAGTATGAAAGCTGGACCCTGCCGCTGTCGGTCATCCTGATCGTGCCGATGTGCCTGTTGGCCGCGGTCACCGGCCTGCTGCTCAGGGGCATGGACGTCAACATCCTGGCGCAGATCGGCTTCGTCGTGCTGATCGGCCTGGCGGCGAAGAACGCGATCCTGATCGTCGAGTTCGCCCGCCAGGCGGAGGAGCATGGCGAGAGCCGGCAGGAGGCCGCGATCTCGGCCGCCCGCACCCGGCTGCGGCCGATCCTGATGACGTCCTTCGCCTTCATCTTCGGCGTGGTGCCGCTGGTGATCGCGTCCGGCGCCGGCTACGAGATGCGGCAGTCGCTGGGCACGGCGGTGTTCTTCGGCATGATCGGCGTGACCGTGTTCGGCCTGCTGTTCACGCCGCTGTTCTACGTCGTCTGCCGCTGGCTCGGCACGGTGGTCGGCCGGCGCAAGCCGGCGCCGAAGCCGGCAAGCGGCCCGGCGGAGTGATCATGGCAGCCACCCCGGAGCCTACTCCGGGGTGGCGCCGCCGCGGGCCAGCTCCGGCAGGCGCAGGTCCCGGTACAGCTCGGCCAATATCCCGGCGAAGACGCTGACCTCGACCGCGGTCAGCGCCAGCGACACCAGGTCGAACACCAGGGTCACGAGGCCGGCGCCCGGCTCCTCCGGCAGGATCGCGTCCAGCACCAGGCCGACGCCGATGGCGATCAGGAAGAACCCCAGCAGGGCGATGACCAGCGCCCCCAGCACCGCCAGCCGCCGGCCGCGCAGCAGCCGGCTGCTCTCGGCAGCGGTCAGGCCCCGGTCGCCGATGGCGATGCCGGGCAGGACCAGCCCGTAGAAGGCGAAGGGCACGGTCGACAGCACCGTGACCAAGCCCGAGATCGTCAGGATCCCCAGCATGCCGCCGGACGCCCCGCCATCGGCCATGGCCTGCAGCAGCGACGGCCCGCCGACCAGACCGAACAGGAGCGACAGCACAAACAGCCCGGCCACGGCCGTGACCATGCCGAGGATGCCGAGCCAGATCTGGTACAGGGCGAAGCGCAGCGTCCCGGCATCGGCCGGGAACGGCGAGAACTCGCCGCGCAGCACGTAGCGGTGCCAGCTGACCGCGATCAGGGCGATGGCGAACAGCAGCACCAGCATCGACAGCATCACCGCCAGGGCGCCGGCGCCCGACGGCGTCTGGCCGACGAACATCGCCGTGACCTCATCGCCCCACAGCCAGTCGATGGCGAAGCGCAGGATCAGCGCGAAGGCGATCGCCGGCGCCGCCAGCCATGCCAGGGCGCGGACGTGCCCCAGGCTCCAGCCCAGCGCCCGCCGCAGCAGGTCGCCGCTCGAAAGTGCCGCCATCATCCATCCCCTTCCCACGAATCGGGGCGGATCATTTCAGCCGGGGGCGTGAGAGGCAACCGGCCGGCATCGAATCATGGCCCGCATGGTTGCGTCGGCTCTCCCGTTTGCGAGACCTTTTCGGAATGCGCCGTTCAGGCCAATCCAGCCCTTCTACCCTCCCCCTCCCCTCGCGGGAGGGGCTAGGGGGAGGGGGTTTTCCCGCCGAGGCCGGCCTGAACCCTGACGCCTCGGCCATAACGGCCTGTCCTCTGTGTCCATTCGCGCGCGGACGCGCGCAGACCCCTCCCCCAACCCCCTCCCGCAAAGGGAGGGGGAGTGTGGAAGGCTGCGTTCGCGCGAAGGTTGAACGTGGTGGATGGGGTGAGTGCGACGCGCCGGCAGTTCACCCCGTGTCAGGGGGCTTGGACTTGCGGCTGCCCGCCGAGCGGGGCTTGGGCTTGTCCTCGGGCGGGTCGTCCTCGCCATCCTCCGACGGTATGAAGCCGAGATGCTCCAGGGCCTCGTCGGCCATCTCGAGCCAGCGCTCGACCTCGACCGGGAAGCCCCAGCGCCGGCACAAGGCCGCCACCGCGACCGGCGCCGGACAGGATTCGATGAACTCCGACACCTCCGGCTGCTCCACACGCTCGCACACCTCGGTGCTGCGGCGGTCGACCTCATCGGCGTCCGTGGACGATTCATAGGACGCCGCCAGCACCGCCAGCTTCACCCGCAGCGCGTGCCAGTCCTCCTGCGCCGCCTCGCGCTTGGCCGCGGCCTTGCGCCGCTCGGCGCGCTGCCCGGCGAATTTCTGCTCCAGCAGCAGGGTCAGACGCAGCGACTTGGCGATGACCGAGACCCGCTGGCCATAGTCGACGCCGGGCTGCGGCGCCTCGACGGCCTCGGTGCGGGTGGTCTCCATCACCTCCATATGGATCTCGGCCGTGCGGGCCAGCATGCGCAGATGCCGCGCGGCTCGCTCCTCCTCGGGAGTGGCCGGGGGTTCTGATGTGTGATCGGTCTGCGCATTGTTCATAGAACGTATCATGAACATGATTCGCAGATAATACTATGAACATTGCGTTTACAAATTCCGCACCCTTTGCCGGCAGGCCGGATCGCCACGCCCCAATCAAATGGGGCGGGACGCCGGTACCCTCTCAGCGACCGACCATGGTCTCCAGCACCTGGCCGCCGCGCTGGACGGCGATGCGCCAGGGGCCGCGCGAGCCGCGCAACGCATTGTCCAGCGCCTCGGTGCTCTCGACCGCCTCGTCGTCGAGCCGCAGCAGCACGTCGCCCGGCTGCAGCCCCAGCCGCGCCGCCGGGCTGCGGGCGGCGACCGCGGTCACCACCACGCCCTTGCCGGGGCCGTTCAGCCGCATCTCCTCCGCCACCGCCGGCGAGACATTGACCACGGTGGCGCCGGCCAAAGGCGAGCGCCCGCCGAGCACGCGCTCGTCGCGCGGCGGGTCCTCCGGCGGTGCCTCGACCGGCAGCGCCAGCTCCGCCGTGTCCTTGCCGCGCCGCACCGTCAGCTTGGCGGTGGCGCCGAGGTCCAGCGTGGCCAGGCGGAAGCGCAGCGATTCCGGATCGTCGACCGCATGGCCGTCGACCGCGGCGACCACGTCGCCGACCTTGAGGCCGGCCCGCGCCGCCGGGCCGCCCGCGGCGACACCGTTGACCAGCACGCCGGCCGGCCGGTCCAGCCCATAGGCCTCGGCCAGGCTGCGGTCGACCGCCTGGCCGTCGGCGCCGAGCCAGGGCCGCACCACCTTCTGCCCGGTCTCCGCCGCCCGCATCATGCTGCGCAGCATGTTGGCGGGAATGGCGAAGCCGATGCCGAGCGATCCGCCGGTGCGGCTGTAGATGGCGGTGTTGATGCCGACCAGCCGGCCCTTCATGTCGATCAGGGCGCCGCCGGAATTGCCCGGATTCACCGCCGCGTCGGTCTGGATGAAGAAATCGTAGTCGGAGATGCCGACGGCCGTGCGGGCGATGGCGGAGACGATGCCCATGGTCACGGTCTGGCCGACGCCGAAGGGATTGCCGATCGCCAGCACCAGGTCGCCGACCTCGAGCGCGTCGCTGTCGCCCAGCGGCAGCGACGGCAGCGACCGGCCGGCGAGGTCCTTGAGCTTGAGGAAGGCGAGGTCGGTGCGCTCGTCCGACAGCACCAGCTCGGCCTCGTATTCGGTGCGGTCGGACAGCACCACGGTGATCTGGTCGGCGTCCTTGATCACATGATGGTTGGTGACCACGAGCCCGTCGTCACCGACCACCACGCCCGAGCCGAGCGAGTTCTCGACCCGCTGCCGCGGCCGGCCGCCGGGCATGTCGTCACCGAAGAAGCGCTGGAAGAACGGGTCGTCGAACAGCGGGTTCTGGCGCTCGACCACCATGTGGCGGGCATAGATGTTGACCACGGCCGGCGCCGCGCTGCGCACCAGCGGCGCGAAGCTGAGGTCGATCTCGGCCCGGCTGGTCGGCACCACCGGCTCCGCCACGGCCGGCCCGGCCAGCAGGAGCAGCACCGACGCCGCGGCGCCTGCGAAACGGAACATCCTTCCTCCATCCGCCATCAGGGGGCCGGTCTAGCCGAAGCCGCCGCCCGGCGTCCATGGGCCGCCATGCCGCGGTGCTGACGAGAAAGGCCGGCGCCGCCCCCTCACCCTCCGTCTTCCCGGGTTGGGCTCCCTTTTTAGTCCCCCCTCCCCTTGCGGGAGGGGGGTAGGGGGAGGGGTCTGCGCGCGTCCGCGCGCGAGTAGGCAACACCTCGACGGCGCAGGCGGGCCGATTTGCCAGATCCAGGCCAGCTCTGGCTGCGAAAACCCCCTCCCCCTATCCCCCTCCCGCGGGGGGAGGGGGGACTCAAGTCGGGGCCGCCATCTCCTCCCGCAGCAGGGACAGCGCCTGCAGCAGGGCCGGCGAGCGGTCGCCGCGGCGCCAGACGGCGGCGATCCGGGCCTGGGGCGCACGGCCGGCGAGGGACAGGTAGCGCACGCCGTGCGGCCGCAGCCGGCGCAGCGACGCCGGCACCAGCGACACGCCGAAGCCGGCCGCGACCAGCGACACGATGGCATGCATCTGATGCGCCGACTGGGCAATGCGGGGCACGAAGCCGGCCTTGGCGCAGGCCTCCAGGATCGCGGCGTGGAAGCCCGGCCCCTCGCCCTGCGGGAACATGACGAAGGGCTCGTCGGCGAGGTCGGCGAGGTCGATCCGGCTGGAACCCGCCAGCCGATGGTCGGCCGGGACCGCGGCGACCATCGGCTCGGCCCAGGCCGGGCGCTGCTCCAGCCCGTCGCTGTCCGGCAGCGGCGGGATGACGAAGCCGAGGTCGCCGCGGCCGCCGCGCAGCTCGTCGAGCTGCCGCATCGTCGTCGCCTCGCGCAGGTCCAGCGCCAGGCCGGGATGGCGCTCGCGCAGCGCCTTCAGCACCGGCGGCAGGCGCTCGAACATGGCGCTGCCGACGAAGGTGATGCGCAGCAGCCCGGTCAGCCCCTGCCCCGCCTGGCGCGCCACCGCCACGGCATGCTCGGCCTGGGCCAGGGTGCGCCGCGCCTCCTCCAGCAGCGCCGTGCCGGCCGGGGTCAGCGCCACCCGGCGGCGGCTGCGGTCGAACAGCGCCGCGCCGATCACATCCTCCAGCCGCTTCATCGCGGTGCTGAGCGGCGGCTGGGCCATGCCCAGCCGCTCCGCCGCGCGGCGGACATGCCGCTCCTCGGCCACGGCGATGAACTGGCGCAGGAGGCGGAGCTCGATCATCGGCTGATACTCTCCAGATATCAGACGCCCATGATCGCATATTTGAAGTATGCGCGGCACCGCCCCACCTTCCGCTCGTCGCAACAGGAGAGTGGATCGATGACACGCATCGTGGTGGTCAGCGGCGGCGGCACGGGCATCGGCCTGGCAGTGGCCGGGCATTTCGCCGGACAGGGCGAGCAGGTGGTGATCCTCGGCCGCCGCGCCGGCGTGCTGCAGGAAGCGGCGGAGGCGATCGGGCGCGAGCATCCGGCGGCACCGCCGCTGCTGCCGCTGGCGGCCGACCTGTCGCAGCCGGATCGGGTCGAAGCGCTGTGCCGGGACCTCGGCGGGCGCTTCGCCGCGGTCGACGTGCTGGTGCATGCCGCCGGCGGCAACGCCATCCTGCAGGCGCCGCCGGGCCATTACGACGACGGGCTGGCCGGAGTCGCCCGACGCTGGACCGACAATTTCGCCGGCAATGTGCTGTCTGCGGTGCTGCTGACCGAAGGGCTGCGCGACCGGCTGCGGGCGCCCGGCGGCCGGGTCGTGCTGATCGGCTCGATCGCCGCCTATCGCGGCTCCGGCGCCGGCTGCTACGGCGCCGCCAAGGCCGCGCTGCACCCCTATGGCTATGATCTGGCCGCCGCCCTGGGGCCGCGCGGCATCACCGTCAACATCGTGGCGCCCGGCTATATCCGCGACACCGAGTTCTTCGCCGACCGGCTGTCATCGGAGCGGCAAGCCGCCCTGATCGCCGAGACCGCGACCCGCCGCGCCGGCGTTCCCGCCGACATCGCCGACGCCGTGGCCTGGCTGGCCTCACCCGGCGCCGCCCACGTCACTGCCCAGGTGATCCAGGTCAATGGCGGCGCCGAACGCGGGCACTGACCAGACCAACAAAAAGAGGCCCGGCGCAAGCCGGGCCTCGATCCGTTCACCGTTGCAGGGCCGATCAGCCCTCGGTGCCCTCGGCCTCGGCGGCCGCGGCCTTCAGCTCGGCGTCGCGGACCTTGTCGGCGGCGCCCTTGGCGTCGCGGTCGCGCTCGACCAGCTCGATCACGGCCATCGGGGCGGCGTCGCCGTAGCGGAAGCCGGCCTTCAGCACGCGGGAATAGCCGCCGCTGCGGGTCTTGTAGCGCTCGGCGATCACCGAGAACAGCTTGGCCACCACGTCGTCGTCGCGCAGCTGGGCGTAGGCCAGGCGGCGATTGGCGAGGCCGCCCTTCTTGCCGAGGGTGATCAGCTTCTCGACGATCGGGCGCAGATCCTTCGCCTTCGGCAGGGTGGTCTTGATCTGCTCATGGGTGATCAGCGCCGCCGCCATGTTGGCGAACATCGCCTTGCGGTGGCTGCTGGTGCGGCTGAAACGACGTCCGGTCACTCCGTGACGCATGGCGATATCTCCTCATGGCTTGGCCCCCGCGGGGGTCCGATGGCGGGACCCGCCGCCTCCCCTCAACGGGACAGAACGGCGGGGTACATCTCAATCAACCGAACGACCGGTCAGCCGATCAGAACGGCTCCTCGAGCTTCTTGGCGAGATCCTCGATGTTCTCCGGCGGCCAGTTCGGGATCTCCATGCCGAGATGGAGGCCCATGGTCGAGAGAACTTCCTTGATCTCGTTCAGCGACTTGCGGCCGAAGTTCGGGGTGCGGAGCATCTCCGCCTCGGTCTTCTGCACCAGGTCGCCGATATAGACGATGTTGTCGTTCTTCAGGCAGTTGGCCGAGCGCACCGACAGCTCGAGCTCGTCCACCTTCCGCAGCAGGTTGCGGTTGAACGGCATGTCCTCCGAAGTCTCCTCGCGGTGGTCGCGCGACGGCTCCTCGAAGTTGATGAACAGCTGCAGCTGGTCCTGCAGGATGCGGGCGGCCAGCGCCACCGAATCGTCCGGCGTCACCGAACCGTTGGTCTCGATCGTCAGCGACAGCTTGTCGTAGTCGGTGACCTGGCCGACGCGGGTGTTCTCGACCTTGTACGAGACCTTGCGGACCGGGCTGTACAGGGCGTCGACCGGGATCAGGCCGATCGGCGCGTCCTCTGGCCGGTTCATGCTGGCCGGGACGTAGCCCTTGCCGAGATTGACCGTGAACTCCATCGCCAGCTTGGCGCCGTCGTCGAGGGTGCACAGCACCAGCTCGGGGTCCATGATCTCGATGTCCGGGCCGGTGACGATGTCGCCGGCCTTGACCACCTTCGGCCCCTCGACGTTGAGCCGCATCTTCTTCGGGCCCTCGGCGTGCATGCGCAGCGACAGCGCCTTGACGTTGAGGACGATGTCGGTGACGTCCTCGCGGACGCCCGGGATCGACGAGAATTCGTGCAGCACGCCGTCGATATGAATCGCGGTGACCGCGGCGCCCTGCAACGAGGACAGCAGCACGCGGCGGATGGCGTTGCCGAGGGTCAGGCCGAAGCCGCGCTCGAGCGGGTCGGCGACCAGCGTCGCCTTGCGCTGCGAATCGTCGCCCGGCTGGACGTCGAGAGCGTTGGGCTTGATCAGTTCCTGCCAGTTGCGCTGAAGCACTGTCATATCATCCTGTTCTGCCACGAGAGGCCGGATACGGCCGAAAATGCCGACGGGGGCCGAAGCCCCCTTCCGATCCCATCCGTGGACCCTGTGGCCAGTGGTCCTGTCCCGGATCGGCCGGCTGAAACCGCGCAAGGATTCCGGCCCGACCGGCCGCACGCCCCGGAGAACCGGGACGGCAACCGGCGGACCGGACGATCCTTAGACGCGACGCTTCTTGCGCGGACGGACGCCGTTGTGCGGGATCGGCGTGACGTCGCGGATCGAGGTGATCTGGAAGCCGACCGACTGCAGGGCGCGCAGGGCGCTCTCGCGGCCGGAGCCGGGGCCCTTCACGTTGATCTCGAGCACGCGCATGCCGTGCTCCTGCGCCTTGCGGCCGGCATCCTCGGCGGCCATCTGGGCGGCGTAGGGCGTCGACTTGCGGCTGCCCTTGAAGCCCATGCCACCGGCCGACGACCAGGCAATGGCGTTGCCCTGCGCGTCGGTGATGGTGATCACCGTGTTGTTGAAGGACGAGTTCACGTGGGCGACGCCCGAGGTGATGTTCTTGCGCTCGCGACGACGCAGACGGGCGTTCGCGGCGGCAGCTGCTGGCTTGGCCATGGTTCGCTCGCCTTCCGATTACTTCTTCTTGCCCGCGATGGGCCGCGCCGGGCCCTTGCGGGTCCGGGCATTGGTGTGGGTGCGCTGGCCGCGGACCGGCAGGCCCTTGCGGTGACGCAGGCCACGGTAGCAGCCCAGGTCCATCAGCCGCTTGATGTTCATCGCCGTCTCGCGGCGCAGATCGCCTTCGACGGTGAAGTCGGCGTCGATCGCCTCGCGGATGCGCAGGATCTCGTCCTCGGTCAGCTCGTTGACGCGGCGATCGGCCGGGATGCCGAGCTTGTCGATGATGGTCTGGGACGCGTGACGGCCAATGCCGTGGATGTAGGTGAGCGCGATCAGCACGCGCTTCTGGGTCGGGATATTGACGCCGGCAATACGTGCCACGTCGCTCTCCTTGCGATTGCCACCTTCGGCGCCACCGCTGCCCTGCCCCACCGGGGCCTGGCCTGCAACGCCGGGTCTGCTGGTTCATGTCTGCCCGCGGGCCGGAGCGGCCGCGCGAACGCCTTGCGCTTCGGTCGCCTTCCGGCTCCGAAGCGGGCGGAGTATAGTGATCGGCAGGACAGAGTCAACCGCCGGGATTCGCAATCGGAATCCGCGCGGTCGAGGTCGACAGCGGCGGAACCATAACCGGGACTGGTCCGGCTTGTCACCTGTGCAGTTGTGACGATTTTCTTGAGCATGGCCGGCAAGCAGGCCGGCCGCTGCGGGAGACGGAGAATGCAGAACCTGCCGGTCCTTCGTGCCCTCGCCGCCAACTGGGGCGCCATCGCGCTGCGCGGCGTCCTGGCCATCCTGTTCGGGATCCTGGCCTGGCTGTGGCCAGGCATGACCCTGGCCGTGCTGATCATCCTCTACGCCGCCTACGCGCTGGTGGACGGGGTGATGGGCATCGTCGTCGGCATCCGCGGGCGGAACTGGGGCTATGCCCTGCTCGGCTTGGTCGGCGTCATCGCCGGTGTCGTCGCCGCGCTTTGGCCGCTGCTGACGGCGATCGTGCTGGTCACCATCATCGCCATCTGGGCGATCGTGATCGGGGTGATGGAGATCGTCACCGCCATCCGCCTGCGCAACGAGATCGAGGGCGAGTGGCTGCTGGCCCTGACGGGCGCGCTGTGGGTGCTGTTCGGCGCCTACGCCCTGTTCTTCCCGGGCGCCGGGGCGCTGTCGCTGGTTTGGCTGATCGGGACCTGGGCCATCGTCATCGGGGTGCTGGAGCTGATCCTGGCCTTCCGCCTGCGCCGCCTGGCGCATCATCACGGCGGCACCACCGCCCCCGCCTGACCGCCCGATGGCGTGACGCCGCACCGTCGTGACGCCGCGCCGGCCGCATGCCACCCTGCCCGCATCGGAATCGCAGGGAGCATCGCCATGGCATCGGGGCTGATCGAATACGAGGCGGCGTCGCCGGAGGTGCGGGCCGTCTATGACGACATCATGACCACCCGCCGGATCGACAAGGTCAACAACTTCTGGAAGGCGCTGGCGGCGCATCCGCCGACGCTGCGGCGGACCTGGGAGAGCCTGAAGGAGGTGATGGCGCCCGGCGCGCTCGACCCGCTGGTGAAGGAGATGGTCTATCTCGCGGTCAGCGCCACCAATGGCTGCGGCTACTGCATCGCCTCGCACAGCGTGGCGGCGCGCAAGGCCGGCATGACCGAGGAGATGCTGGGTGAGCTCCTGGCCGTGGTCGGCATGGCGAACGAGACCAACCGCCTGGCCAACGGCCTGCAGGTGCCGATCGACGAGGCGTTCCGCCGGGCGGAGTGACGCCCGGCACGGCTTCGCCACCTTCACGTCGGCGAGGAATTTTATGTCGCCTGTTATCAATTAAATTTCTCTCTTCCGAAATAATTTAACAACAACAGATAACCCTGAAAGCAAAGCACCTTCATAAAGCCTCATATATTCAAGTTTACCGAAAAGTAAATATTAAGACTCGTTCGGCCGAATATATGGTTTTTCAAGTCACCATTTTCACAACAAGACCCGTTTTAAAGGATATCGCCATGAAGTTGTGGCTTCCTTTGGCCTGCGCCGCCTTCGTATCGACGGCGGCGCAGGCCAATTCCAACCTGTTCGAACTCTGCAACGAGCCGTTCCGCGAGCTCTCGCCGGCAGAGCAGCAGCTGGTCGTCAGCAAGGGCTGCGCCCTCGAGCCGGTCGGTGAGTCGATCAATGTCGCCTTCCTCCCCGACGGGACAGGCAGCGGCACGGGAACCGGGACCGGCAGCGGCACGGGCCCCACCGGCGGAACGGGCTCGGCCGGCGGCGGCAGCAGCGCGTCGGGCGGCAGCGGCAGCTCGCAGGGCGGCGGCGGCTCCGGAGGCGGATCTGGGGGCGGCGGTGGGTCCGGAGGTGGCGGATCCGGAGGCGGCGGCGGCTCGGGCGGCGGCGGGTCCGGAGGCGGCGGCTCGGGCGGCGGCGGGTCCGGAGGCGGCGGCTCAGGCGGCGGCAACGGTGGCGGTATCAATGTCGGGGTGGGTGGTGGCGCCACCGGCAATGGCGGCGGCATCAATGTCGGAATCGGCAGTGGCTCCGGCAGCAACAACGCCGGCGGGGTGAATGTCGGCGCGGGCGGCGGCGCCTCGCACAATTCCGGCGGCGTCAATGTCGGTGTCGGCAGCGGCGCCGCGTCGACCAACAGCGGCGGCATCAACGCCGGTGTCGGCACCGGCGCCGCAGCGGGCAACAGCGGCGGGGTGAATGTCGGCCTGGGCGGCAAGGCCGCGTCCGGCAATTCCGGCGGGATCAATGCCGGCGTCGGCAGCAGCGCCGCGTCGACCAACACCGGCGGCGTCAATGTCGGCGTCGGCAGCAGCGCCGCATCGACCAACACCGGCGGCGTCAATGTCGGCCTGGGCGGCAAGGCCGCGTCCGGCAATTCCGGCGGCATCAACGCCGGAGTCGGCGGCAGCGCCGCTTCGGCCAACAGCAGCGGGATCAGCGCCGGCCTGGGCAGCGGCGCCGCTTCGACCAACAGCGGCAGCGTCAATGTCGGGCTCGGCGGCAAGGCATCCTCCGGCAACACCGGCGGCATCAATGCCGGGCTCGGCACCAGCGCCGCCTCGACCAACAGCGGCGGGCTGAATGTCGGCCTCGGCACCAAGGCGGCGTCCGGCAACACCGGCGGCATCAATGTCGGCATCGGCGACGACGGCACCGGCGCCGCCAGCACCAACAAGGGCGGCATCAATGTCAGCCTGGGCGGCCGGAACGGCATCGGCGTGAGCCTGGGCGGGCACCAGAGCGGCATCAGCATCGGCGGCGCCCGACTCGGCGGCCATCACTGATCACGACGGGACAGGGACACGGCCGGCGTCGCCAGGCGCCGGCCCTTCCGCGTCCGGGCGGCGCGGCTTGACAGCCCACCCCCTGACGCGAACCATCCGCGCCCGTCTCCGGAGTGATCCATGCCCCCCTATGCCGGCATCGCCACCTTCCTCAACGCCCCGCACCGCCGCCGGCCGGAGGGCGGGCGCCCCGCCGCCGCGGTGCTGGGCCTGCCGTTCGATTTCGGCACCACCAACCGGCCCGGCTCACGCTTCGGCCCCGGCGCCATCCGGGCGGCGAGCCGAACGCTGACCGGCGACGACCATCCCGACCTCGAATTGAGCCCGGAGGAACGGCTGGACCTCTACGACGCCGGGGACGCGGCGCCGATCACCGCCGACATCTCCGGCAGCCTGGCCGCGATCCGCGACGCGGCGACGGAGCAGATCGGCGCCGGCGCCCGCCTGCTGGCCCTCGGCGGCGACCACACCGTCACCCTGCCGCTCCTGGAGGCGACCGCGGCGAAGCACGGCCCCCTGGCGCTGATGCAGTTCGACGCGCATGTCGACACCTGGGCCGGCACGCCCTCGGCGCCGATCTATCACGGCTCGTGGCTGCGCCACGCGATCGGGCGCGGCCTGGTCGACCCGCGGGCCACGGTGCAGGTCGGGCTGCACAGCCCGGTCGACCGCGCCACCGCCGCCTGGACCCGGGACCAGGGCGTCACCGGCCTGTCGGCGGAAAGCGTGCATCTCGACGGCATCGACAAGACGGTCGCGCGGATCCGCGGGGTGCTCGGCGACCGGCCGGCCTATCTGACCTTCGACATCGACGGCATCGATCCCGGCCTGGCGCCCGGAGTCGCCTGCCCGGAAGCCGGCGGCCTGTTCCCATGGCAGGCGCTGGCGCTGCTGCGCCGGCTGGGCGACGTCGCCTGGGTCGGGGCGGATGTGGTCGAGACCTGCCCGCCCTACGACCAGGGCGACGTCACCGCCGTGCTGGCCGCCACCATCGGCTGGACCTGGCTGTGCCTGCTGGCGGCAAGGGAGCCGGCCTGATCGTCAGTCCAGCACGGCGTAGCCGCGGCGGATCATGCAGTTCCGCACCACGTTCTGGGTGCTGTTGGCGGCGGAGGCGCCGCCGCCGACCACGCCGGTGAGGCCGCCGACGCCGGCGCCGATCGCGGCGCCGCGCCCGGCATTGCCGGTGAAGGCGCCGAGGATCGCGCCGCCCGCCGCGCCGACGCCGGCACCGAGCAGCGCCCCACCGACGGTCCGGCCGCCGGCATCGACCTGCTTGGCGAGCTGCTGGCACTGGCCCAGGTCGTATTCGTAGTTGCGCCCGCCGGCGACCGAGGTCGCGGGGTCGATGATCGGCCGCACCTGCTCGGCACAGGCGCCGAGGCCCAGAGCCACGACGACGACAACGGCTGCTCTGTTCAAGCCCATATCATTCTCCCTCGATCGGCCGGAAACGGCGCTGCGACACTATCACAACCAAATGAGACTATTTTCGGCCCACACCACGTGCCCCGCCACCGTCCGCAAACCATAACATAACTGTAACACCAGGCTTGTAGGGTCGCTGCATCGCACCATCGCAGCCCGGCGAGGCCCCGCATGACCAGTTCCGTGCTCGACACCAGGCCGTCAGGAGGGCTCAGCCGGCTGACGCCCCTGGCCGTCATCGCCCTGCTCATCTTCGGCGTCATCTACGCCGGCTGGAGCCTGCTCAACGACCTCGGCGAGGTGCATTCGCCGAGCCTGCTGCCCTTCATCCTGCTCGGCATCGCCCTGCTGATCGCGCTGGGCTTCGAGTTCGTCAACGGCTTCCACGACACAGCCAATGCGGTGGCGACCGTGATCTACACCAATTCGCTGCCGCCGACGGTGGCGGTGGTGTGGTCGGGCTTCTTCAACTTCCTGGGCGTGCTGACCTCCACCGGCCTGGTCGCCTTCGGCATCATCTCGCTGCTGCCGGTCGAGCTGATCCTGCAGGTCGGCAGCAATGCCGGCTTCGCCATGGTGTTCGCGCTGCTGATCGCGGCGATCATCTGGAATGTCGGGACCTGGTATTTCGGCCTGCCCTCCTCCTCCTCGCACACGCTGATCGGCTCGATCATCGGCGTCGGGCTGATGAACCAGCTGATGGCCATCCCCGGCACCGGCACCAGCGGCGTCGACTGGTCGCAGGCGCTGGGCATCGGCAAGTCGCTGCTGCTGTCGCCGCTGGTCGGCTTCGTCGCCGCGGCGCTGCTGCTGCTGGCCGCCAAGGCGCTGATCAAGCGGCCGGAGCTGTACCGCGCGCCGGAGGGCAACAAGCCGCCGCCGCTGTGGATCCGCGGCCTGCTGGTGCTGACCTGCACCGGCGTCAGCTTCGCCCATGGCTCGAATGACGGGCAGAAGGGCATGGGGCTGATCATGCTGATCCTGATCGGCACCGTGCCGACGGCCTACGCCCTGAACCGGGCGATGCCGGAAGCGCAGATCACCGCCTTCGAGCAGTCGTCGCAGCAGGCCGCCGGGGTGCTGGCGCATTATGCCGGCACCACCGCCGCGCCGGCCGATGCGCGGGCGGCGGTGACCGCCTATGTCCGCGACCGGACCCTGGCACCCGAGACGGTGCCGGCGCTGGTCGCCCTGACCCAGGAGATCGACCGCAGCGTCGCCGGCCGCAGCTCGCTGGCCGCGGTGCCGAACGAGCAGGTCGGCAACATCCGCAACGACATGTATCTCGCCTCCGAGGCGCTGAAACAGATGGCGAAGGCCAATTCGCCCGCCTTCAGCGCCGATGACGGCAAGGTGCTGACCGCGTATCGCGGCTATCTGGACCAGGCGACCAAGTTCATCCCCGACTGGGTCAAGGTCGCGGTCGCCATCGCGCTGGGCCTCGGCACCATGGTCGGCTGGAAGCGCATCGTCGTCACCGTCGGCGAGAAGATCGGCAAGGAGCACCTGACCTACGCCCAGGGCGGCTCGGCCGAGCTGGTGGCGATGGCGACGATCGGCGCCGCCGACATGTACGGCCTGCCGGTCAGCACCACCCATGTGCTGTCCTCCGGCGTCGCCGGGACCATGGCGGCCAACCGCTCCGGCCTGCAATGGAGCACGATCCGCAACCTGATCATGGCCTGGGTGCTGACCCTGCCGGTCTCGATCGCCCTGGCGGCCGCGCTCTACTGGCTGCTGCGGCACCTGTTCTGATCCGGGACCGGGATTTGCACGGGAAGCCGCCCGTCAGCTTCCATTTCGGCGACGCCGTCGCCGCCGCCTACCGCTTCGACCCCGAGTCCGGCGCCTGCCGCCAGACCGGGGTCGATCCCTGGCCGGTGGAGGGCGGGGGCTGGGTCTGGCTGCATCTGAAGCTGACCGACACCCGCGCCCGGCACTGGCTGGCGCGCCACGGCGCCCTCCCGCCGGCCGTCTCGCAATGGCTGCTGGACGGGCCCGACCGGGTACAGATGCAGCAATTGGACGGCTGGCTGGTCGGGGCCGCCAACGGGCTGCATCACGATTTCGCCTTCGAGCCGGACCAGATCGGCCGGCTGCGCTTCTGCGTCGGGCCGAACCTCCTGGTCACCGGCCGGCGCCACCCGCTGCGCGTCGTCGACGAGATCCGCCGCAGCCTGGATTCCGGACGCGCGCCGGCCTCCGCGCTCGACATGCTGGCCCTGATCGCCGGGCATCTGGCGGCGGAGGCCGAGGCGACGGTCGAGCGGCTGATGGACGAGGTCGACGGCATCGAGGACCGGGTGCTGGACGACCGGTCGACCAGCCGCACGGTCGAGGACCGCCAGGCGCTCGGCCGCATCCGCCGCCGGGCCGCGACCCTGCGCCGCCATCTGCTGCCCGAGGGCGCCGTGGTCGCCGCCGGCCTGGCCGACCTGCCGGGCTGGGCCGACCCGGCCGGCCGCGCCGGCCTGGCCGCCGCCGCCGAGCGCTTCCATCGCATCGCCCGCAGCATCGACGAGGTGATCGACCGCGCCCGGCTGCTGCAGGACGAGATCGCGGCGCAGCGGGCCGAGGCGATGAACCGCAGCCTGCTGGTGCTGTCGGTGCTGACCGCGATCTTCCTGCCGATGACGCTGATCACCGGCATCTTCGGCATGAACGTCGCCGGCCTGCCGGGCCTGCAGGACCCGGACGCCTTCCTGTGGGTGATGGTGCTGATCCTGGTCGGCGGCGCGGCGACGCTGGCCTTCATGTTCTGGCGGAGAATGTTCTGAAAGCCTGCTCGATACCACTACTGGCGCGGCCGTCTGATGGCGGTTTCTCCGCTTCCGGTGCTCACGGACTTTAACGTCCGCTGCGCGCCGGTTCTCGAAACCACCACCAGCCGACTCACGCCAGCGCGGTCTCGAACAGGCTTTCGGGCAGGCCTATTCCGCCGCGGTGCCGATCGCCGGCAGGTTGCGCAGCAGCTGGCGCACCAGCTCGGACTGCCGGTTGGTGCGGGTCTTGATGAAGATCTTCTTGAGGTGGTTGCGGATGGTCTCGTAGCTGACGTCGAGGCGGGTCGCGATCTCCTTCAGCGACAGGCCGGCCGCCAGCTCGCCCGCGATCCGCGCCTCGGTCGCGGTCAGGCCGTACAGCCGCCGCAGCTCCGGCTGCGACAGCGGGTTGGTCGGCGTCGGCGCGGCGATGAAGATCGCCGCCTTCGGCGCGGTCAGGCTGAGCAGCGGCCGGTTGCGGCTGACCGGCGCGACCAGGACCGCGAGCTGGTCGCCGCCCGCCGAATCCGTCAGGGTCAGCCCGCCGCCCGGCTCCAGCCGCGGATCGTCGAGCACGATCGAGGCCGAGGCGATCAGCTGGCGCAGCTTCGCGGTCTCGCCCGGCTGCGAGGCGCAGAGCAGGCCGCGCTGGTCGATCCGCAGCGCGGTGCCGGCCCGCAGCAGCCCCTCGGCCGCGCGGTTGGAGAAGGAGACCCGGCCGGTCGGGTCGGTCAGGACCACGCCGATCGACAGGCGGTCGAGGCCGGTCTCGAGCGCGTCGCGCTGGGTGACGACGTCGCCGAGCCGCTGATGGATCTGGGCGGCGCGGGCGAAATGCGGCAGCAGCCGGCGCATCATCTCGGCCAGCCGCGCCGTCTCATCCGCGGCGATCGGATCGGCATGCAGCACGCTGACATGGGCCGAAACCCCGCCGCGGCGCATGAAGGTGCCGCCGATGCCGGACAGCAGCTGCTGCGGCCGTAACCAGTCGGAGAAGAACTCGGTCCGCTCCAGATTGGGGCGCGGCACCAGCGCGTCGCTGACCGTGACCTCGCCGACGGCGCGGTTCAGGACCCGCTCGCTCCACGGATTCAGGCGCCAGAAATGCTGGCCGTAGCTGTCGAGGAAGGCCGGGTCCCAGCTGCTGGTCGCGGCCAGCGCCTCGAAGGCCGTGGTCTCGGCGCTGTCGGATTCGTGCAGCAGGTACAGGCTGGCATGGCCATCGGCGAACAGGCCGGCGAGCTCGTTGAGAACTGAATCCCACAGGCCATGGTCGAGCGCCGCGTCGTAGATTTTCGCGATCAGGTCCGGGAGATCATCCGCCATCTCGGGAACGATCCTCGACTGGACACAGAAGGAATCAGCCTCGTGTCGCGGCACCCCGCTGGTGGAACCAGCGTCTGCACGAAGATAGTCCATTTGGGTCAGGTTGCCACCCTCAATTTGCAGGTAGGACCGGAATGGGTTTTCAGTCATTCTCCGGGTGTTCACGCGTACGAAGATTACAGACACCCACGAAGATTGATATAATTTTTATTCAATCTGAGGCATTTCGTTAGAAAATCACAAGCCGAGCGGCTCGTCCGGGGAGGTTCAACCGAGGGCGATGTGCAGACCGACGGCATTTGGGACAGGCCACACCGGTTCGGTGTGGCCTGTCTCGCATCTGGGCTCGCCTCCCTATTCCGGCACGGTCACCGAGAACCGGATGCCCGAGTACCAGGCGGCCAGATCGGCGATATCCTGGTCGCTCAGCGGCTTGGCGATGACCGACATCTGCGGATCGGTGCGCTCGCCGCTGCGGAAGGCCTTCAGCTGCTTCTCGAGATAGATCGGGCTCTCGCCGGCGATGTTCGGCACGTTCGGCATCCGCGCTAGGCCGTTGAGCCCGTGACAGGCCGAACACTGCCGGGCCTTGGCCCGGCCGGCGGCGCTGTCGCCGGCAGCCCGGGCCGGGTCGGGCGCCGCCATCCCCACAACCGCCAGCAGGGCCAGCCCCGCCTGTATCCGCTTGAGCATGACCCTGCCTCCCGTCGGTTTCCGCTCAGCCTTCATGCCAGATCCGGTAGATCGCCCCGGCGAAGTCGTCGGAAACCAGCAGCGAGCCGTCCGGCAGCTGGGCGATGTCGACCGGCCGGCCGAAATACTCGCCGGTGTCGGCCAGCCAGCCATCGGCGAACACCTCGGTCTGGCCGGCGCTGCCGTCCGGCTTCACCGGGGTGAACATGATCCGCGCCCCGACCGGCGTGGTGCGGTTCCAGGAGCCGTGCTGGGCCGAGAACACGCCGCCGCGATATTGCTCCGGGAAGGACTTGCCGGTGTAGAACACCAGGCCGAGATCGGCGGCATGCGCGTCCATCTCCACCACCGGCGGCACCGCATCGGCCGGCGGCTCGCTGTCCTTGTATTCGGCGGTGCGGACGGTGCCGCCGCCATACCAGGGGAAGCCGAAATGCTGGCCGGCCGCGGTGATGCGGTTCAGCTCGCCCGGCGGGATGCCGTCGCCCATGCCGTCGACCTGGTTGTCGGTGAACCACAGATCGCCATTGGCCGGGTTGAAGTCGATGCCGACGGAGTTGCGGATGCCGCGGGCGAACACCTCGCGCCCGGTGCCGTCTCGCGCCATGCGGATGATGCCGCCGATGCCGACCTCGCCATACAGCGCGGCCTTCTCCGGCGGCGGCACGTTGAAGGGCTGGCCGAGCGAGACGTAGAGCTTGTTGTCCGGCCCGACCCGGCAGACCCGGGCGCCGTGGTTGAAGGATTCCTCGGCGGCCGGGATCAGCGTCTCCGCCACCACGCCGATCGCCGTGTCCGGGCCTTCGTAGAAGAACTCGGCCGCCGGGAACACCAGCAGCCGGTTGTGCTCGACGACATGCAGGAACCCGTCCTTGGAGAAGCAGACCCCGTTCGGCACCTTCATGTCGACCGAGGGCGCGAACACCTTGACCTCGTCCGCCACCCGGTCCTTGTTGCGGTCGGTCACGGCCCAGACCTGGGTCTTGCGCGTGCCGACGAAGACCATGCCGGTGCTGGGCCCGACCGCCATGTGCCGGGCGTCCGGCACCACGGCGTACAGTCCGATCTTGAAGCCCGGCGGCAGCTTGACCTGCTGCAGGTTGGTCCGGATCTGGTCGGCATAGTCGCCGCCCTGCGGCACCGTCTCCAGCTGCAGCGGTGCGCCGGTGACCTTCATGTCCTGCAGCTTCTTGATGTTGCTGGACTGGCCGAAGGCGTTGCCCGAGATCGCGACCACGACGCTCGCGAGCAGAACCGCACGAATCCCCTTCATGGCGTTTCCCCCTTCTGTCGTGCCGGGCGATGCTGCCGAAATGGAATTTCTGATTATGCGGAAAATTCGCCCGACGATTGCGCAGGCTCAGGGTAGATCGGCTTTCCGTTCCGGAGAAGGCTCGACATGTCAGACGGCGAAGAAAGCGAAGCCGGCCGCACCGGCGGCCAGCATCGCGACCGTCGCCGGCAGGATGCGCAGCGCCATCGCCCGGCCGCCGAGGGCGACGGCGAGGCCGGCCTTGACCAGGGTGTTCACCCCGGCCGCGATCAGCACCACCGTGGCGCCGGCCGCGACGTCGAGCCCACCCTGGGTCAGCCGGGCCGCCGACAGGGTGATGGCGTCGACATCGGCCAGGCCGGAGATCGCGGCGAGCAGGTACAGGCCGGCGACGCCGAGATAATCGTCCAGGACCTTCGACAGCAGCAGCACGGCCGTGATCAGCGCCACGATCTTCAGCGCCGACCACAGCTCCAGCGGGTTGCCGAGCGGCGGCGCCTCGCTGGTCTTGTCGGCGGCGGCCCGCCACAGCCACAGGCCGCAGCCGATCGCCACCAGCGCGGCGCCGGCCAGGGACGCCGCCAGGGCCAGGAACAGCGGCGGGTGCAGGACCAGGACCAGCACCGCGACGCGGATCACCATCACCGCCCAGGCGGCGACGATGCCGCCGGCCAGGGCCGGCGCCGCCTGCGGCGCGGCCTGCGCCTGCCGGGCGAAGACCAGGGTCAGCGCGGTGGAGGAGACCAGCCCGCCGAGCAGCCCGGTCAGCAGCGTCCCGACCCGGGGGCCGGCGATGCGCACCGCGGCGTAGCCGGCGAAGGACAGGCCGGCGACCAGCACCACCAGCCACCAGATCTTGGCCGGGTTGATCGCCTCCCAGGGGTCGAGCGTCCGATCCGGCAGGAACGGCGGCACCACCACGGCGATCAGCAGGAACTGCAGCGCCGCCGCGGTCTCGGCCGGGGTGAAGCGCTCCAGCCAGCCATGCAGCCGGGCCTTCTCGCGCAGCAGCAGGGCCACGACCACGGCCCCGCCCACGCCGATCAGGTCGTGCCCAATGCCGGCGGCGGCGCCGAGCAGGGCGGTGACCAGCAGCGCGACCTCGGTGGTGAGGCCCAGGCTGCCCGCCTCGCGCAGATAGGCCGCCAGCATGTAGGCCCCGATCACCGCCAGGAACAGCAGCAGCGGGCCGGGCCCGAGATCCGGCGCCAGGAAGGCGGCGACGCCGGCGCCGAAGCCGGTGATGGCGAAGGTGCGCAGCCCGGCGGCGCGGCGGCCCTCGGGCCGGTCGCGATCGGTCCAGCCGCGCTCCAGCCCGATGATCAGGCCGACGGCGAGGGCGGCGCCGAGGTGGAGGGCCGAAGACGTCTCATCCATCCACACTCTCCCCTGCGCCGCCGATCCGGCGACCATAGCCGAAAGCCCGGACGCCGCGAACCGAAGGATGGCACGCGCCGCCACCGCCGGAAGAATTCGGACGGCGACCCAGGAACTCCGTCCTCAATCGATCCAAGAACTCATACTTTGTTACAGTATGCATCCGGATGATTTGCATCCAATAATATGCCTCCGCCTGAAAACAACAATATTCAGCTGGGGGAGAATCGCCATGTCCAAATTGCTTGCTCTGTCCTTGAGCATAGCGGTGCTCGGTGCGGTATGGGCATTCCTCGCCCTGGGACCGTTGAGCGGCTTCGTCCTGGTCTGGGCCGGCTTCATCGCCTGGGGATGCTTCTTCCACTCCGGCGCCGACGAGAAGGCGCTGAGCAAGACGATCGTCGGCAACGCTTACGGCGCCGTGCTCGCCTGGATCGCGCTCCTGATCATCGTCCATGTCCCGATACCGGCGCTCGGCACGGTATGGCCGGCCATCGTCGTCGGCGTCACCGTCTTCTTCCTGGTGATCGTCGCCTCGGTCGACCTGCTGTCGGTGGTTCCGGCCAATGTCTACGGCTATGCCGCAACGGTGGCCTATTCGCTGCATCAGGGCGCCGGCGCCGACGGCATCGGACCGCTGCAGCGCCTGACCACGGCCAGCGCCGCCAACCCGCTGATCCTGCTGATCGTCTCGATGGTGTTCGGCGCGGTGTTCGGCTACGCCTCGGCCAAGCTGGCCGGCTCGCTGGCCAGCAAGTCCAGCGCCCCGGCCTAGAGCCGGTGATTTCGGTCCGTCGTGCCGAAACAATCGGACCGGCCAGCGAGGTGTTGCCTCTCCGCTTGCGGGACCTTTCAGAACTCGGCCACCCGAACCGACCCATGCCTTCCACTCTCCCCCTCCCCCCGCGGGAGGGGGTAGGGGGAGGGGGTGTCGATGACGAGAGCCGGCGTGGAGTCAGCCAGGATTTCTGCTGGGTCGGTGGCGACGCCAGATGTCAATTCCAGCGGTACCAAACCCCTCCCCCTACCCCCTCCCGCAAGGGGAGGGGGAGGATAAAAGGGTAGGCCGGATCAGCCGTTCAGCTTGGTCTTCAACAGCTCGTTCAGCATCGCCGGGTTGGCCTTGCCGCCCGAGGCCTTCATCACCTGGCCGACGAAGAAGCCGAACAGCTTGTCCTTGCCCGAGCGGTACTCGGCCACCTTGTCGGCCTGCGCCGCCATCACCTGGTCGATCACCGCCTCGATCGCGCCGGTGTCGGTGACCTGCTTCAGCCCCTTGGCCTCGACGATGGCGCCGGCATCCTGCCCGGTCTCCATCATCTCGGCGAAGACATCCTTGGCGATGCGGCCGGAGATGGTGTTGTCGGCGATCAGGTCGACCAACCCGCCTAGCTGCTCGGCCGAGACCGGGCTGTCCTCGATCTCCTTGCCGGCTTTGGCCAGGCCGCCGAACAGCTCGTTGATCACCCAGTTCGCCGCCAGCTTCGGGTCGCGCCCCTTGGCCGTGCGCTCGTAGAAGAACGCCTTGGCCTGCTCCGCCACCAGCACGCCGGCATCATAGGCCGACAGGCCGTATTCGCCGATGAAGCGGGCCTTCTTCTCGTCCGGCAGCTCCGGCAGGGTCGCGGCGATGCGCTCGACGAAGCCGTCCTCCAGCACCAGCGGCAGCAGGTCCGGGTCCGGGAAATAGCGGTAGTCATGCGCATCTTCCTTGGTGCGCAGCGACCGCGTCTCGCCCTTGTTCGGGTCCCACAGCCGGGTCTCCTGGTCGATCGACCCGCCGCCCTCGATGATCTCGACCTGGCGCCGGGCCTCGAACTCGATCGCCGACATGACGTGGCGGATCGAGTTGACGTTCTTGACCTCGCAGCGCGTGCCGAAGGCGGTGTCGCCGACCTTGCGCACCGACACGTTGACGTCGCAGCGCATGGAGCCTTCCTCCATGTTGCCGTCGCAGGTGCCGAGATAGCGCAGGATCGAACGCAGCTTGCGCAGATACGCCGAGGCGTCGTCCGGGCTGCGCAGATCGGGCTCCGACACGATCTCCATCAGCGCCACGCCGGATCGGTTCAGGTCGACGAAGGTCTCGCGCGGCGACTGGTCGTGCAGGCTCTTGCCCGCATCCTGCTCGAGATGCAGTCGGGTGATGCCGACGGTGCGCGCCGACCCGTCCGGCAGGTCCAGCACGATCTCGCCGGTGCCGACGATCGGGTCCTTGTACTGGCTGATCTGGTAGCCCTGGGGCAGGTCCGCATAGAAGTAGTTCTTGCGGTCGAATACCGAGCGGCGGTTGATCTGCGCCTTGAGGCCGAGGCCGGTCTTCACCGCCTGCTCGACGCAATGGTCGTTGATCACCGGCAGCATGCCGGGCATGGCGGCGTCGACCAGGCTGACCTGGCTGTTCGGGGCCGCGCCGAAATCGGTCGCGGCGCCGGAGAACAGCTTGGCCTTGGAGATGACCTGGGCATGGACCTCGAGCCCGATCACCGTCTCCCAGGTGCCCGTCTCGCCCTCGATCGTGTACATGGAACCGCTCGCACTACCGTCCGGAAGCGAGACAGGGAGCGCGGAAGGGGTCCCGCTGTCAACATTATGTTGAACAGCCACCTTATTGTTGAATGGCGACCTCCGCCTCGATCTCGACCGCCAGGCCGAAGGGCAGCCCGGCCATGCCGACGGCGGAGCGCGAATGCGCCCCGCGCTCGAGCCCGAAGACCTCGACGATCAGGTCGGTGAAGCCGTTGATCACCAGCGGGTAGCGATTGAAGGAAGGCGCGGCGTTGACCATGCCGAAGGCGCGCAGCCAGGCGGTGATGCGGTCGAGGTCGCCGAGCGCCTGTTTGAGACTGGCCAGGATGGCGAGGCCGGTCAGCCGCGCCGCCTGATAGCCCTGCTCCTCGGTCAGTTCCTGCCCGACCTTGCCGAGCAGCGGCGCCAGGGAGCCGTCCGGCGCCAGCGCGCCATGGCCGGAGACATAGGCCCGGTCGCCATGCACCCGCACCCAGGGGAAGCCGAGCTTCACCCCGGGCGGCAGCCGGATCGGCGCCGGCAGTTGCAGGCCCAGCGCGCTCAATCTCGCCTCGATCCCGGCCATCGGTGTTTCCTCCCTATGCGTGCCGGCCGATGCTATAGGCCGGCCGCCCGTCACACCACGTTGAGCTCGACGATCGGCCGGTTCTCCAGGATGCGGGTGAAGGCGAAGGGCGACAAATCGAGGCTGCGGAAGCCGCCATGGGCGATCAGCTCGGCCACGCCGCGGCCGGCCGCCGGCGACTGCTGCAGCCCGTGGCCGCTGAAGCCGTTGGCGAAGAGCAGGTTGGGCAGGTCGGGATGCGGGCCGATGATGGCGTTGTGGTCGACCGTGTTCATCTCGTAATGGCCGGCCCAGGAGTTCACCACCTTCAGGCTCTCAAAGGCCGGCACGCGCTCGGCCAGAGCCGGCCACATCATCTCGTCGAACAGGCCGTGGTCGACCGTCAGGTCCTCGGTGTCCGGATCCTCGCCCGTCGGCGGGGCGCCGCAGATGAACAGGTTGCCCTCGGGCCGGAACCAGACGCCCGAGGGGTCGATCACCAGCGGGCAGCCGGCCAGGGTCTGCCGGCAGTCGAAGACGAAGACGCAGCGCTTGCGGCCCTCGACCGGCAGGTCGATCCCGGCCAGCGCCGCGACCTTCCCGGCCTGCGGCCCGGCGGCGTTGACCAGCGTGCCGCAGCCGATGCGGCGGCCATCCGACAGGGTCACGCCGGCCACCCGGCCGCCGGCCCGGTCGATGCCGGTGACGGTGTCGGTGATATAGGTGGCGCCGAGCGACCGGGCCTTGCGCTTGAACGCCTGCAGCAGGCTGTAGCCGTCGAACCAGCCCTCGCCGGCGAGGCCGAGCGAGCCGGCCGAGAGGCCATCGACATTAAGCCAGGGGAAGCGCTCGGCCAGCCGGTCCGGCGCCATCAGGTCGACGGCGACGCCCTCGCCCACCTGCATCTCGTGGTTGGCCTGCAGCACCGGCAGCCCGGCCGGGGTGGCCAGGAACAGATAGCCCTTCTCGTGGAAGCCGAAATCCGGCACCTCGCCCTCGACCTCGAGCCAGCGCTCGGGGTGCTTCAGCACCTCCAGCCCGAAGCGGGACACCGCGACGTTGAAGGGGGTGGAGAATTGCTGCCGGATCGAGGAGGCGGACAGCGCCGAGGAGGCGGTGCGGTAGGTCGGGTCGCGCTCGACCACCGCGACCGTGCCGCCGAAGCCCGGCTCCAGCATCAGGAAGCAGGCGATGGCGCTGCCGATGGCGCCCCCGCCGATGATGACCACGTCGAAGCTGTCCGCCATGCCCGAACCCTGCCCGGAGTTTCCCGACTCCTACTCCGCCGGCCGTGGCCGCGCAATCAAGATTTTTCCGATCGGAAACAGATGCGGTGTGGGACGGCGCATGCTTAGCTGGGACGCATGAGCATCGATGCGCCCCAGAGCCTCGGCCCGCGGCTGAAGGCGTTGCGCCGGACCCGCGGCTGGACGCTGGAGGCGGCGTCCGAGCGCACCGGCCTGGCCAAGTCCACCCTGTCGAAGATCGAGAACGGCCGGATGTCGCCGACGGTCGAGGTGCTGCTGAAGCTGTCGCAGGGCTTCGGCGTCGACCTGGCCGGGCTGTTCGGCGAGGCCCGGCCGGCCGAGACCGCGCGCAGCCTGACCCGGGCCGGCACCGGGCCGCGATACGAGACCCGCAGCTACAGCCACGAGCTGCTGGGCGCCGACTTGGCCGACAAGCGCATCACCCCGGTGCGCGCCCGGGTCAAGGCCCGGAGCCTGCTGGACTACGGCCCGCTGGACCAGCATGAGGGCCAGCAGTTCCTGCTGGTGCTGTCCGGCGCGGTGACGATGCATTTCGCCGGCGAGGCGCCGTTCCGCCTCGCCGCCGGCGACAGCCTGTATTTCGACGCCCGCACCCCGCACGCCGTCCTCTCCGACGGGCCGCTGGAGGCGGAGATCCTGTGGATCCATGCGGGGTGAGCCCCCTCACCCTCCCGTTGCCAACGCAACGGGCCCCTCCCTCTCCCCAAGGAGAGGGGAAAAAGGACCCGCGGCCTTATACCTCTCCTTGGGGAGAGGTCGAAATCGCGCAGCGATTTCGGGTGAGGGGGCAGCGCCGGCGAATGGGTCCGGCGCGGTCTACCCTCGCAGCGGCTTCAGCGCCTCGGCCCAGCGGGCCAGCTCGTCCAGCATCGCGGTCGCGGCCTTGGCCTGGCCCTCGGGGACGGTGAGCTTGCCGTCGGCCACCGAATTCCAGGCCATCGGGATGGCCACCGCCTCGGTCAGCGGCACCACCTTGAGCGTGGTCAGGGTCAGCTTCTCGGCCTGGACCGCGCGCAGGCCGCCGGAGGCGCCGCCATAGCTGACGAAGCCGGCCGGCTTGTAGTTCCATTCCAGGTACAGGTAGTTCAGCGCGTTCAAGAGCGCCGGCGGCGGGCCGAAATTGTATTCCGGCGTGACGAAGACGAAGGCGTCGGCGGCGCTGACGCTGGCGGCCCAGCGCTTGGTGTGCTCGTGCACATAGCGCTGCAGCCGGGGATGCTCCGGCTCGTCGAACACCGGCAGGTCGAAATCCTTGAGGTCGACCAGCGAGGCGTCGAACTTGCCGTGGCCGGCGGCGATCTCCTGGAACCAGGAGGCGACCACCGGGCCGATCCGGGTCGGCCGGGTGCTGCAGATGATGGTGTGGAGCTTCAAGGGCACGGCAGTCTCCCGTTACGACGCGGGTTGAGGGTGAGCCGCGATCTTTGCGGCCACCGGCGCGCCGGCGCAAGCGTGCAGGCCTGCGTCAGTCGGTCCCCGGCCGGCGGGCGATCAGGGCCGAGGAGGTGACCACCTCGGTCACCATGCCGTCGGCCTCGTGCTCCGCCATCAGCCCCTCGATCTCGGCGATCAACGCCGTGACCCGGTCGCCGATCCGGTCCGGCGCGGTGCCGGACATCGACAGGGCACGGTCGATCAGGGTCTCGGTCGGGATCCGCCGCCGCTCGATCACCGCCACCTCCTCCAGCCGGCTGAACGGCGAGTCGAGCAGCACCGCGGTGTGGTTGAGCCAGTCCGGAGACCGCAGCATCGCCCGGGCGCTGTCGCCCCCGGCATAGCGTTCGATCAGCTCGCGGAACGGCTTCGCCCAGCGGTTGTCCGGCACCTTCGGATGGTCGTCATGGATCAGCACCACGGCGCCCTCGGGATCGATCATGCCGTCGAGGCGGCGCAGCGTCTCGACCCGGTCCATCCAGTGGAAGGACCGGCCCATCGTCACCAGCCGGAAGCGGCCGAACTGCGGCCCCAGATCGTAGGAACTGCCCTGATGCAAAGTGACCCGGACGCCGGCCCGCTCCGCCGTCTCCGCCGCCACCGCGAGCATCTCCGGCTCCGGATCGATGCCGACGACCTCGCCGGCGAAGGGGGCGAGCGCGACCGCGATCTGGCCCGGCCCGCAGCCGAGATCCATCACCCGGTGGCTGGGGGCAAGGCCGCAGGTCCGGGCGATGCGCGGGAAGAGGCCGGCGGCATAGGGCGGCCGGCCCTGCAGGTAATGGGCGGCCGCGGTGCGGAACCGCCGCGGCGTGAAGGGAATCGTGGTCATGGACCGGCCTCCTGCGGATGTGCCGGCGCTCCCCTTCCCCGCGCCTAGCCTCGGCATAGCAGCTTTCGATGACGGTCCGAAGACGGCAGGGCGCCGCGGCTCAGAGGAACCGGATGCGCAGCTCGTCGTCATAGGCGCGCTCGCCGATCCGCAGCGCACCCGGCTCTACGCCATAGACCTTGAAGCCGTGCCGCTCATAGAGGCGGCGGGCCGGCTCGGCCTCGGTGATCACCGCCAGCAGCACGGCGTCCAGCCCTTCCGCCCGGGCATGGTCCAGCACCGCCTCGACCAGCGCGTCGGCGGCGCCGCTGCCGCGCGCCTCGGGCCGGACATACATCCGGATCAGCGTGCCGCGATGGCGGCGCTTGGTCGAGCTCTCGATGGCCAGTCCGGCGAGGCCGAGCAGGCGGCCGTCGCGCTCGGCGGCGAAGGTCGGCACCTCGACCATGCGCCGGACGAAATCCTCCGGCGCCAGCTTCGCCTCGTCCGCATAGGTGGAGCCGAACGCCTCGGGATGGCGCTCCAGCCCCTCCAGCCGGATCTCGCGATAGGCCGCGGCATCCGCAGGGCCGAGCCGGCGGATGCTGAAGCCGGTCATCGTCAGGACATCGTCTGTGGCAGGGCGGTGAAGCCGGACGCCTGCTCCATCACCTCGGCGACGCGCAGGATCGTCTCCTCGTCGAAGGGGCGGCCGAGCAGCTGCAGCCCGAGCGGCAGCCCGTCATCGCCGAGGCCGGCCGGCACCGACAGGCCGGGCAGCCCGGCCAGCGACGCCGGCACGGTGAAGACGTCGTTGAGATACATCGCGATCGGGTCGTCCTGCTTCTCGCCGATGGCGAAAGCCGTGCTCGGCGCCGTCGGGGTCAGGATCACGTCGCACTGCTTGTACGCCTCGGTGAAGTCGCGGGCGATCAGCGTCCGCAGCTTCTGCGCCTTGGTGTAGTAGGCGTCGTAATAGCCGGCCGACAGCACATAGGTGCCGATCATCACCCGGCGCTTGACCTCGCGGCCGAAGCCGGCGGCGCGGGTGTTCTCATACAGCTCGTTCAGGGACCCGCCGGTCTCGCGCAGGCCGTAGCGCACGCCGTCATAGCGCGCCAGGTTCGACGAGGCCTCGGCCGGGGCGACGATGTAATAGGTCGGCAGCGCGTATTTGGTGTGCGGCAGCGAGACCTCGACGATCTCGGCCCCTGCCGCGCGCAGCCAGTCGGCGCCTCGGCTCCAGACGCGCTCGATCTCCGCCGGCATGCCGTCGACCCGGTATTCCTTCGGGATGCCGACCTTGAGGCCGCGGATGTCGCCGGTCAGCGCCGCCTCGAAATCGGGCACCGCCATGTCGACGCTGGTCGAATCCTTCGGGTCGAAGCCGGCCATCGAGCGCAGCATGATCGCCGCGTCCCGCACCGTGCGCGCCATCGGCCCGGCCTGGTCGAGCGAGGAGGCGAAGGCGACCACGCCCCAGCGCGAGCAGCGGCCATAGGTCGGCTTGATGCCGACGATGCCGGTGAAGGCCGCCGGCTGGCGGATCGACCCGCCGGTGTCGGTGCCGGTCGCCGCCAGCGTCATGCGGGCCGCCACCGAGGCCGCGGAGCCGCCGGAGGACCCGCCCGGCACCAGCTTGGCATTGCTGCCGTCCTGCCGCCGCCAGGGGTTCTCGACATTGCCGTAAGCCGAGGTGATGTTGGCCGAGCCCATGGCGAACTCGTCCATGTTCAGCTTGCCCAGCATCACCGCGCCGTCGCGCCACAGATGGCTGGTGACGGTCGATTCATAGGGCGGCACGAAGTTGCCGAGGATATTGCTGCCGGCCGTGGTGCGCACGCCTTCGGTGCAGAACAGGTCTTTAATGGCGATCGGCAGGCCTTCCAGCGGGCCGCCCTCGCCGCGCGCCAGCCGGGCGTCGGAGGCCTTGGCCATCTCGATCGCCTTGTCCGGCGTCTCGGTGACGAAGGCGTTGAGCTCGCGCAGGCTCTCCATCGCGGCGACATGCGCCGTGGTCAGCTCGACCGAGGAGATCTCGCGCTTCTTCAGCGCGTCGCGCGCGCCGGCGAGGGTGAAGTGGGTCGGCTTCGCCATCACTCGACCACCTTCGGCACGGTGAAGAACCCGGCCTTGGCCGAGGGCGCGTTGGCCAGAACCTTCTCGGGATAGCCGCCGTCGGTGACCTCGTCCGGCCGGCGCCGCAGGCCCTGCTGCGCCACGCTGGTCATCGGCTCGACCCCGTCGGTGTTCACCTCGGCCAGTTGCTCGACGAAGTCCAGGATGCCGGACAGCTCGCCGGTCATGGAATCGAGCTCCGCCTCGTCGAGGCGGATGCGGGCCAGATGCGCGATCTTCGCGACGGTGGCTCTGTCGAGCGACATGTCGTAGTCATCTCCGGGGATCGGAGGCCGCCCCGGGCCGGCATCGGGCCGGAACCGCGGGGGACGGCCGACGGAAAAACGGCGCGGAAGGTAACACCCGATATGGCGGTCTGCAATCTTCGCGACCTGAAGCCGCTTCTGGCCCCCGGCGGGCGGCTGATCGGCCTGGATCTCGGGGAAAAGACCATCGGCATGGCGGTGTCCGACCCCGGCCTGTCCCTGGCCTCGCCGATCGGCACCATCCGCCGCACCAAGTTCACGCCGGACGCGCAGGAGCTGCTGCGCATCGTCGACGACCGCGGCGTCGCCGGGCTGGTGATCGGCCTGCCGGTCAACATGGACGGCAGCGAGGGGCCGCGCTGCCAGTCGGTGCGCGCCTTCGCCAAGGACCTGCTGAAGCTGCGCGACCTGCCGATCGCCTTCTGGGACGAGCGGCTGTCGACCATGGCGGTGCAGCGCCAGATGATCGAGTTCGACGTCACCCGGAAGAAGCGCGCCAAGGCGGTGGACACCGCCGCCGCCGCCTGGATCCTGCAGGGCGCGCTGGACGCGCTGCAGTTCGGCGCGCCTCCGACCTTCTAATCCACCGCGATCTGGTCCGGCTCGCTCCGGGCCAGCCGGGCCAGGGTCTCCAGCGCCTCGCGCAGCACATCGGGCGGCGGCGAGGCCAGGGCGAGCCGCACCGCGGCCGGCGCGTGGCCCGGGCCGGCGGCATAGGCCGGGCCGGGGGTCAGCGCGATGCCCTTGCGCGCGGCCGCGGCGGCGAAGGCCTCCGCCCGCCAGCCTTCCGGCAGCTCGAGCCAGAGATGATAGGCGCGCGGGTCGCCCTGGATCTCCAGCCCGTCCAGCGCCCGGCGGGCGATCGCCTGGCGCGTGCGCGCATCCTGCCGCTTCTCCGCCACCAGCGCCGCGACCGTGCCGTCCGCCATCCAGCGCGACGCCGCCTCGAGCGCCAGGCCGCCCGGGCTCCAGGGGCCGGAGCGGATCGCCGCCACCATGCGCTCGACCAGCGCGCGCGGCGACACCGCGAAGCCCAGGGTCAACCCGGGCGCGAGGCGCTTGGACAGGCTGTCGATCACGATCGCGTGGTCCGGCGCCAGCGCCGCCAGCGGCACCTCGTCGGCCAGGTAGCTGAACACCCGGTCTTCGACCGCGACCAGGTCGAGCCGCTGCAGCAGCGCCGCCAGATCCGCCCGCCGGCCCGGGGGCATCGACACGCCGAGCGGGTTGTGCAGCAGCGGCTGCAGATAGACCCCGCGCAAGGGCGCCACGTGGTGCGCGGCCTCCAGCGCGTCCGGCCGCAGCCCTTCCGCATCCATGGCGATCGGCACCAGGGCGATGCCGAGCCGGGCGGCGATGCCCTTGATCACCGGATAGGTCAGCGCCTCGACCCCGACCCGGCCGCCGACAGGAGCCAGCGCCGACAGCGCCGCCGCGATCGCCTGACGGCCATTGCCGGCGAAGAGCACGCGAGCCGACTCCGGCGACCATCCGGGCTGGGCCAGAAATGAAGCCGCCACCGCTCGCGCCGCCTGGGTGCCGGCGGCCGGCACCGCCCGCAGCGCCAGGCCCAGCGCGTCCGGCCGCAGCAGCGCCTGCAGCCCCTGCGCCAGGATGGCCGGCTGATCGGGCAGGATCGGAAAGCTGGATTCGAGGTTGATAGGCGCCTGCCATGGCTCCGCCAGCACCGAGGCCGGCACCGGCGCCGCGGCCCGGACGAAGGTGCCGCGCCCGACCTCGCCCGACACCAGCCCGCGCCGGGTCAACTCGGCATAGACCCGGGCGGCGGTCGAGGCGGCGATGCCACGGCGATAGGCGAAGTCGCGCTGCGGCGGCAGCCGGTCGCCCGGTCGCAATTGCCCCGAGGCGATCTCGCCGGCGACAGCGTCGGCAATGGAGCGGAAGTCGTCCAGCATGCTAAATTGCTCCGAGAGCAATAACGTGATTGCACCGATATCATGCCCGGAGCAATCTCCGAATGCAATCCCGCACTTTTGGCTTCGGGCATCGGGCCCCGCCGGCTGCGGGCCAACAGGAGACCTTCCATGTCGACGCGCGTTGTCGAGCGCCGCGTTCCCCGCTCTGCCCTGTCCCATCCCACGGCCTTCGCCGGGCTTGGGCAGATCTTCGGCCTGTGGCTGCGGCGCGCGCGAACCCGACGCCAGCTCGACTCGCTGAGCGACCATGAGCTGCGCGACCTCGGCCTCGACCGCGGCGACGCCACGCGCGAGGCGGCGAAACCGTTCTGGCGGGGCTGAGCCCCCTGAGCCTCGCCTGACGCCGGCCGGCAGGGTATGATGGCGCCGAGTCCCTGCCCTGCCGCTGAGCCATGACGGACATCTCGGCCGACACCCTGCTGCAGACCGAGACCGTCGCGATCCGCGACGTCGCCTGCGGCGGCGCGTGCCGGCACAGGAGCGCCGAGGAATGCGCGGCGGCCACCCATCTGGTGTTTCCCTATCGCGGCGTCTTCGTCCGTCATCTCGGCAGCGACGACGCCGTGGGCGAGGCCAACCAGGTGCTGTTCTTCAACCCGGACGAGGGCTACAGGACCAGCCATCCGGTCGAAGGCGGCGATTCCTGCCTTGACCTGGTGGTCGAGGACGCGCTGCTGCGCGAGCTGGCGCCGGCGGAGCTGCTGCAGGACGGCGCAGCAACGGCGTTCCGCCCGCACCGGCTGCGCATCGATGCCCGCAGCCAGGCGCTGGTGGCGCTGCTGCGGCACAGCCTGAGGCGCGAGGCCGCTGAGACGCTGGAGGCGGAGACCCTGGCCCTGACCCTGGTGCGACGCGCCATCGGCGAGCGCACCTCGCACAAGGCCGGGGCCAGCCGCAGCCTGCAGAAGCTGGTCGACCGGGCCAAGCTGGCGCTGTCCGCCGACCTGGCGCGGCGCTGGACGCTGGCGGAGATCGCCGCCGAGGTCGGCGTCTCGCCGGTCTACCTGACCCAGGTGTTCCGCCAGGTCGAGGGCATGCCGCTGTACCGCTACCAGCTGCGCCTGCGGCTGGCGCGGGCGCTGGACCTGCTGGGCCGGTACGACGACCTGACCGCCCTCGGGCTCGATCTCGGCTTCTCCAGCCACAGCCATTTCAGCGCTGCCTTCCGCCAGGCCTATGGCCGCACCCCGGCGGAGTTCCAGCGCTCGGTCCGGCTGCGCTGACCGGCGCCGCAGATCCCTAAAGATTCCGACAGCGGCCGAACCGGCAAAAGGCGTCTTCTGTCCCTGCCCGGATGACGGGCGGAATAGGAGAAACCCCCATGAGCGAGAGAACCTGCGCGGCCTGCGACTGCGAGCTCGACGCCGAGACGATCAAGGTGACGATCGGCGGCCAGACGGTCGAGGTGTGCTGCGAGGATTGCGCCCGGGCGCTGCGCGAGGCCGACGCCTCGACCACGGGCGGGGAGTGAGCGATGCGCTCCCTGGAAAAGCGCCGCATCGACACGCCATCGGGCCGCATCGCCTATGTCGAGGCCGGCGCCGGGCCGGTGGCCCTGTTCGTCCACGGCGTGCTGCTGAACAGCCATCTGTGGCGGCACCAACTGGCGCAGCTGTCGGATATCCGCCGCTGCATCGCCGTCGACCTGCTGGCCCATGGCGACACCGAGATCGCGCCCGGCCAGGACGTGTCGGTGACCGCCAACGCCGTGATGCTGGGCGAATTTCTCGACGCGCTCGGCATCGAGCAGGCCGATCTGGTCGGCAATGACAGCGGCGGCGGCATCGCCCAGATCTTCGCGGCGACCCACCCCGACCGCGTGCGCAGCCTGGCCCTGACCGACTGCGACGCGCATGACAACTGGCCGCCGGAGGCGTTCAAGCCGTTTCTGGCGATGGCGGCGGCCGGCGGGCTGCGCGGCGCCCTCGACGCGATGCTGGCGGACAAGGACGTCTACCGCTCCGCCGGGGCCCTCGGGTCCGCCTATGAGCATCCCGAACGGGTGACCGACGACGACATCGAGACCTATCTGCGGCCGCTGCTGCGCAGCGCGGCGCGCACCGACGACTTCCGGCGCTTCCTGGCCGCCTTCGACAGCCGGCACACGCTGGCGGTCGAGGACCGGCTGCGGCGCCTCAACGCGCCGACGCTGATCGTTTGGGGCACCGACGACGTCTATTTCGACGTGAAATGGTCCCACTGGCTGGCCGAGACGATCCCGGGCACCCGCCGGCGGGTCGAGCTGAAAGGCGCGCGGCTGTTCTTCCCGGAGGAGCGCGCGGTCGAGCTCAACCAGGAGCTGCGCGCCCATTGGGGCCTGCGCCGCTAGCCGGCCCTTCCCCACCTTCCTTCAAGCAGGAGAGACACCATGTCGACCTACGCCTTCGAGCGTCGGACCGCTACCGCTCGCCCCGGCGTCGCCGCGGGCCTCATGCAACAGGTCGCGCTTTGGCTGCGCCGGTCGCGCACCCGCCCCCGGCTGTGGACGCTGAGCGACCACGAGCTGCGCGACCTCGGCCTCGAGCGCGGCACCGCCGACCGCGAGGCGCTCAGGCCGTTCTGGAGGGGCTGAAATGGAAAGGCCCCGCCTCCGGGTGGGAGGCGGGGCCCGATCCGACGGCTCGAAACGGCTTACCGTTCCACCGAGAGCCAGCGGCTGAGATGGTTGTCCAGGACGTTGTCCTGCCAGCCTTTCACCTTGGTCGAGAGCATCCGCTTGCTGGTGTAGTAGTAGATCGGGATGATCGCCTGGTCGGCCAGGAACAGCTGCTCGGCCTGGGCCAGGGTCTGGCCGCGCTTGGCAAGATCAGCTTCGACCACCGCCGCATCCATCAGCTTGTCGTAGTCCGGGCTGGCGTAGCCGGGATAGTTCTGCTCGCCGGCGGTGCTGCGGAACAGGTCGAGGAAGTTGCTGGGATCGTCGAAATCGCCGATCCAGGAGGTGCGGCCGATATCCTTGTACTCCTTCTTGCGCAGCGCGCTCTGCATCGTGCCCCATTCGAGATTGGTCAGGGTGGTGTCGACGCCGAGCTTCTGCTTCCACATCGCGCCGATGGCGACGGCGATCTTCTTGTGGTTCTCGGAGGTGTTGTAGGAGATCTCGACCGCCAGCGGCTTGTCCGGGCCATAGCCGGCCTTGGCGAACAGCTCCTTGGCCGCGGCGTCGCGCTGGGCCTGGGTCTCCCCGGCCTCCTTCGGCGTCCAGGCGGCGAAGTTGCTCATCCCCGGCGGCACGAAGGTGTAGGCCGGCAGCTCGCCGCCCTGGGTGATCTTGCCGACCATCACGTCGCGGTCGATCGCCAGCGACAGGGCGTGGCGCAGCTCCGGATGGCTCTTCCAGGGCTCGTGGGTCAGGTTGACCGTGTAGTAGTAGGTGCCGATATAGGGGACGATCCGCACCTCGTCGGCCATGGTCTTCTGCAGATCGGGGATCTGCTGGTTCGGCAGGGTGTAGGTGTAGTCGAGCTCGCCGGCCTTGAAGCGCTGCAGCTCGCCGTCGACGTCCTCGGTCACGAAGTAGTTGACCGTGTCGATCTTGACGTCGGCCGCGGCATGGAACTCGGGGTTCTTGGCCAGCCTCACATGCGACTGCGGCACCGCGTCGGCCAGCATGTAGGCGCCGTTCGACACCATATGGCCCGGCTTGACCCAGTCGTCGCCGTATTTCTCGAGATTGGCGCGGCTGAGCGGGAAGGTGGCGTGGTGGGTCAGCGTCGCCAGGAAATACGGCGTCGGCCCGACCAGCGTGACCTCGAGCGTATGGTCGTCGACCGCCTTGACCCCGAGCGTGTCGGCCGGCTTGGTGCCGAGGCGGATGTCCTTGGCGTTGACCACCTGGTCGATGAAATAGCCGTAGGGGCTGGCCGTCTTCGGGTCCAGCAGGCGCTTCCAGGCGAAGACGAAGTCGCCGGCGGTCACCGGCGTGCCGTCCGACCATTTGCCGTCGGCGCGCAGCTTGAAGGTGTAGGTCTTGCCGTCGTCGGAGACGGTCCAGCTCTCGGCCGCGCCCGGGATCGGCTGGGCCTTGGCGTCCTGGGTCAGCAGGCCTTCGAACAGGTCGTTCTGGACATTGGCCTCGCTGACGCCCGACGATTTGTGAATGTCGAGCGACTCCGGCTCCTGGCTGTTGCCGGCGTTCAGCACCATCTCGGCCGTGGCGATCTGCGACATCCCGCCCAGCAGCGCTGCCGCCAGCAGGCTGCGGACGAGAACCCTGGAGAAGCCTTGCATCTTTGTATCCCCCTGTTGGGCTAGTTCTTTTTCGGAGGCCAAGGCTATGGCCTATACCACCGATACGCCCCTGCCAAAAAGGAGGAAGGTCTTAACCTGGGGTCATGATCCGTCGAGGGCCCGGCCGATTGCGGCCCCGCCCCGCCTGGGCTAACCAGGGAGCTTCAAGGAGGGAGTTCCCGAGAATGACCGACAGCCCCGCCGGCGCCCTGGCCGGCCTCAAGGTGCTCGACCTGACCCGCGTCCTGGCCGGCCCGAGCGCGACCCAGATCCTGGGCGATCTCGGCGCCGACGTGGTCAAGGTGGAGCGGCCCGGCGTCGGCGACGACACCCGGAAATGGGGCCCGCCCTTCCTGCAGGATGCCGACGGCGCCGACACGACCGAAAGCGCCTATTACCTCAGCGCCAACCGCAACAAGCGCTCGATCGCCATCGACTTCACCCGGGACGAGGGCCGCGCCCTGCTGCGCCGGCTGGTGGCCCAGGCCGATGTGCTGGTCGAGAACTACAAGCTCGGCGACCTCGCCCGCTACGGCCTCGGCTATAACGACCTGAAGGACGAGTTCCCGGCGCTGATCTACTGCTCGATCACCGGCTTCGGCCAGACCGGCCCCTATGCCGCGCGCGCCGGCTACGACTATCTGGTCCAGGCCATGGGCGGGATCATGAGCCTGACCGGCCCGGTCGACGGCGAGCCGATGAAGGTCGGGGTTGCCATCGCCGACCTGATGACCGGCACCTACGCCACCATCGGCATCCTCGCCGCGCTCGACCACCGCCGTCGCACCGGGCGCGGCCAGATGGTCGACATGGCCCTGCTGGACACCCAGGTGGCCTGGCTGTCCAACGCCGGCCAGTACTACCTGACCTCGGGCGTGCCGACGCCACGCACCGGCAACGGCCACCCGACCATCGTGCCCTACCAGGCGTTCCGGGCGGCGGACGAATACCTGATCCTGGCGGTCGGCAACGATTCGCAATTCGCCAAGTTCTGCGATGTCGCCGGCCGGCCGGAGCTCGCGGGTGACCCGCGCTTCGCCACCAACCAGGCGCGGGTGCGCAACCGCGAGGTGCTGGTGCCGATCGTCGCCGGGCTGATCGCGGAGAAGCCGCGCGGCTTCTGGCTGGAAGCGCTGGAGGCCCGGCACGTGCCCTGCGGCCCGATCAACACCATCGACCAGGTCTTCGCCGACCCGCAGGTCGTGGCCCGCGGCATGCGAATCGAGATGCCGCACCCGCTGACGCCGGACCCGGTCGCCCTGATCGGAAGCCCGATCCGGCTGTCGGAGACGCCGGTCAGCTATCGCCACGCCCCGCCGGCCTGCGGCGCCGACGGCGTGGAGGTGCTGCGCGACTGGCTCGGCGAACTGAATCCGGCCTCGGGGCGTTGATAGGAGGATAGAGGCTGGCGTCATGCGCTGGCGAGGCGCGCGCGCCCAGGATCGGGCCGCGACGTGCCAAGGGTTCGTCTTGCCCTGACGCCGTGAAAACGGAGAACAGAGACATGGCCAAGACTGTCTATGCGGCGTCCGCCGCCGCCCTGGCCGCGCTGCTGATCGCGGCGCCGGCCATGGCCCAGACCGTGATCGTTCCGGCCCCTGCCCCAACCGTGGTCACCCCGGCGCCGACGGTGGTTCCGGCGCCGGTGGTCGTCGCCCCGCCGCCGCCCGTGATGGCCGAGCCGGTGACGACCTATCCGGTCGACCCCAACCTCCGGATGCAGCAGCCCTATGTGGTGCAGGGCGGCGTGCAGCCGCGGCATCCGGCGGTGACGGCGATGCCGGGCGGGCCGGCGCCGGGCGATCCGCGCGAATACGCCACCGACACGCCGATCACCGTGACCGGCCATGTCGACGGCGTCAGCCATATGGGCGGCGTCACTTCGTTCCGCCTGCAGACCCCGACCGAGGCCTGGACCGTCGTGGTGCCGGGCGACGCCGGCCGGATCGGGCGCTCCGCCACCGTCACCGGCTTTCCGCATGTCGAAATCCGCAACCAGCTGCTGGCCCAGAGCGTCCGCTGAGGCGGCCCCGGTCGTCGGCTGAATAAAAAGAACCCCGGCGTCGAGGCCCGACGCCGGGGTTTTGTGAATGATCGCTGGAAGGGGGAGAGAAGCGATCAGTCCACTGGGTTGGACGACGGCGTCGCCGTCGTCGAGCTTGTCTCGCTGTCTGGAAAGAACCCCGGCGCCGAGGCCCGACGCCGGGGTTTCATGAACGATCGCTGGAAGGGGGAGAGAAGCGATCAGTTCACGGGGTTGGACGACGGCGCCGCCGTCGTCGAGCTGGTCTTCTTGTGAGTCCGGGCATGCTTCTTGGCATGCTTGGTGGTGTGCGCACGGTGGTGAGCCGTGTGATGAACCGTCTTGTGAGCGGTCGCCGCCGGCGTGGCGGTCGTATCCGTCGTGCCCGAGGTCTGGGCGAAAGCGGCGACGGGCAGAGCCAACGTCATGATGCCGGCGAGGATAAGTTTCCGCATAGTCAGCGCTCCGGGAGCCGTGTTGAAACGGCACATCCGAACAGTGCCGCGCAGCAAGAGAACGCCATGAATCGCCCCTCCGGAGCATCTTAATTCTTGGTAAGGCGCCTAAACTCTCCGTAAACTTGCAGCCCCGGCTAACTCGGCCGAATCCCGTCAGGTGATCGCCGGCTGCGGCGTCGCCGCGTTGGACAGGCCGCCTTCCCCTTCCCTATGGTCGGCATGCGAGCCGGAGCGCGCCTCCGCCGCCGACCACGAAGGGGCCCTTCATGACCAGCTTCGATTCCGACATTTCGAGCCTCCGGCACGCCAGCGACCTGACCCGCCGCGGCTTCGCCATGACCTCGCTGATCGCGGGCTTCGCGCTGGCCACCCAGCCGGTCTCGGCCGCGGCCATCGCCACCGACACCGAGGGGCTGGACGCCGGCGAGGTGCAGGTGCCGGCCAAGGACGGCCGGATCCCGGCCTATCGCGCCAAGCCCAAGGCCGGCGGGCCGGCGCCGGTGATCCTGGTGGTGCAGGAGATCTTCGGCGTGCACGAGCACATCAAGGACATCTGCCGCCGCCTGGCCAAGATCGGCTATTACGCGATCGCGACCGAGCTCTATGCCCGGCAGGGCGACGCCAGCAAGATCAGCGACATCAACCAGCTGATCTCGACCATCGTCTCCAAGGTGCCGGACAGCCAAGTGCTGTCCGACCTCGACGCCACCGCGGCCTTCGCCGCCACCGACGGCGGCGACGCCGCCCGGCTGGGCATCACTGGCTTCTGCTGGGGCGGCCGCATCGTCTGGCTCTATGCCGAGCACAACCCGGCCCTGAAGGCCGGTGTCGCCTGGTACGGCAAGGTGGTCGGCGACCCGACCCCGCTGCAGCCGAAGAACCCGATCGACCTGGTGGCCGATCTGCACGCCCCGGTGCTGGGCCTCTATGGCGGCGCCGACACCGGCATCCCGGTCGACACGCTCAAGCAGATGGAGGCGGCGGCCAAGGCGGCCGGCAAGACCGTCGAGTTCGTCGTCTATCCGGACACGCCGCACGCCTTCAACGCCGACTACCGGGCCAGCTATCGCCAGGGACCGGCCGAAGACGGCTGGAAGCGGCTGCAGGCCTGGTTCCGGGCGCACGGGCTGTGACCTGCCCGAACATTGCGGAGGCTTTGCCAATGGCAAGCCTCCGCAATGTTCTTATCGAAAATCGATAAACCATTATTGACCCTCGATATGAAGCCACGCATAGTGGAGCCGTGATTCGACTGGGTGAGTCCTCATTCATGCACCGCGTCGCGCGCCTCAGCAGCGTGCTCCGTCCCGCCGTCACGATCCTGGCTTGGCTCATCCTGCTGGCGACGATCCCGTTCCTGGTCTGGGTCGTCCTCTACGGGCAGGCCGATCTGGCGGACGGGGTCGAGGCCCCGGTCTCGTCGCTGCCGCTGCTGCCGGTGGCCCTGTATCTGGGCCTGTACGTGCTGCGCTCGGCCCTGATGGTGGTGGCGCTGTTCTCGCTGCGCCGGATCCTCAACCATTTCGGCCGCGAACAGTATTTCACCCGGGACTGCGTCATCGGCTTCCGCCGCATCGGGCTGCAACTGGTGGCCCTGGCGGCGGTCGATGTGGTGGCCCCGATCCTGGTCCTCGCGGCCCTCTGGGTCACCGAGCCCCGCTTCGACCCGTCCGACACCTGGGTTCTGTTGACCGATCTCCCCTTCATGCCGTTGGTGGGAGGCCTGTTCGCCCTGATCATGGCCCATGTCCTCGGACAGGCGGCCGATCTGGCGGAAGACGCAGCCCTGACGGTATAGCCGGATGCCCATCATCGTGCGCCTCGACGTCGTGCTGGCCCAGCGGAAGATGAGTTTGACGGACCTGTCCAATGCGGTCGGGGTCAGCATCCCCAATCTGTCGATCCTGAAGACCGGCAAGGCGCGGGCGATCCGCTTCTCCACCCTGATGGCGCTGTGCCGGCATCTGCAGTGCCAGCCCGGCGACCTGCTCGAATACGTGCCCGGCCCCGGGGACGACGCCCCGGACCCGCCCGACTAGGCCGCGGTCGGCCCCAGCCAGAACCCGCCGACGATCGACCCCAGCGAGGATCCGATGATCTCCCGCAAAGCCCCCATCTTGCCCGCCATCCTCCTGGCGGCGGTGATGCCGCACGACTCCGTCGGCGCCGAACCGGACACCGGCCTGGCCGGCTCCAGCTTCATCGTCGGCCTCGGCGCCGGCGCCGGCTTCGCCCCGACCTATGAGGGATCGAAGCGCACTGAATTCGTGCCGGTGCCCGCGGTCAGCCTGTCCTGGGACGACACGCTGCTGGTCGAGGACACCACCGCGCGGCTGGTGGTGATCCGGACGCCCTGGCTGCAAGCCGGCCCGCTCGCCGCCTGGCGCCCGGGGCGCCAGCAGGACGACGACCACCGGCTGAAGGGGCTGGGCGATATCGACGACTCTGTCGACCTCGGCGCCTATGCCCGCATCGGTTTCGGCGGCTGGTCGGCTTCGGTCTCAGCCCGGCAGGATGTGATCGACAGAGGCGGCGCGCTGGTCAGCTTCGACACCGGATACGCGCTGCCGCTGACGGACGCCCTCACCCTCTCGGTCGGCGCCGACGCCGTCTGGGCCAGCGACGACTACATGTCGGCCAATTTCGGCATTACCCGCCAGCAGGCCCGGCGCAGCCGGTACGACGCGTTCGACGCCGAGGCCGGTTTCAAGAATGCCGGCCTGTCGCTCGCCGCCAGCTATGCCCTGAGCGAGCGCTGGTCGCTCAGGGCCGTCACCGGCTGGGAGCGCCTGCTCGGCGACGCCGCCGCCAGCCCGATCGTCAAGCAGGGCGGCTCGCCGGACCAGGCCTATGGCTTGGTCAGCATCACCTATCGCTTCGGCCTGTGACCGGGGCCCATCAGGGAGTCGGGTTGCGATGATCCTTCGAGCCTGTCTTGTCTGCTTCCGCGCCGCGTCCCGGGGCCTGGCGCGGCTGACCGGCCGCCACCGACGCCGAGTCCAGGTCCGTCTGCTGCCGCACGGCGCCACGACCCGTCCCGACGCGCCCCGCCGGGCGGGTCCGAAATGATCGGCGCCATGCTCTGGCTCGGCGGCATCCTGCTGTTCGCTGCGCCCTATCTCTGGGCCTGCGCACTGTGCCTCGTGTCCAGGGACCGGTCCGCCGCGACCGAGCGACCGGGCCCATCACCGCGGCGGGAGTGTTAGTATGCCGGCACCGACGCCGTTCCTATCCCGGAAGCAGACGAAGGACGAGAGATGATCACCCGTACTTACCATCGACACGCCCGCTGGCTGGTCCTGGCCGCCGCGGCCGTCGCCCTGGCCGGCTGCGGCGTCGTCGCCGCGCCGTTCCGGGTCACCGGCGCCGTGGTCAAGGCCGTGCCGGTGGTCGGCCATCCGGTCGCCGCGCCGTTCGACGCGACCGGCGACGCCATCGACTGAAGGCAACTACGGATCGCCGGTCAGCCATCCCGGCGATCCGGGTTCCGTCGCTGGTCATCACCGGTTATGGTCGGCGCCCCTCTGCCGAGCGCTCCTGATGACCGCCGATCCCTCTGCCGCCGAGTCCGGAAGCATCTTCCGCCACCGCGGCTTTGCCTATTACTGGACCGCTCGCCTGATCGCGACCTTCGCGGTGCAGTTCATCAGCGTCGCCGTCGGCTGGCAGGTCTACGACCTGACCCGCGACCCGTTCGACCTCGGCCTGGTCGGGCTGGTGCAGTTCCTGCCGTCGCTGCTGCTGGTGCTGGTCACCGGCGCCGCGGCCGACCGCTACAACCGCCGCCGCATCATGGCGATCTGCATCGCCGCGGAGATCCTGTGCGCGCTGGCGCTGCTGGCCCTGACCCTCGGCGGGGAACACCAGGTCTGGCCGATCTTCCTGGTCCTGGCCGGTCTCGGCATCGCCCGCGCCTTCCTCGGCCCCGCGGTGCAGTCGCTGCTGCCCAACCTGGTGCCCGCGGCGGAGCTGTCGACCGCGATCGCCTGGAACTCCTCGTCCTGGCAGATCGCCACCATCAGCGGCCCGGTGATGGGCGGCCTGCTGTACGGCCTGGCGCCGGAAGCACCCTACGCCCTCGCCGCGGTGCTGATGGCGGCCTCGATCGGGCTGGTGACGCTGATCCCGAAGCCGGCGCAGAAGACGGTGCCGGAGCCGGCGAGCTGGGAGAGCCTGGGCGCCGGCTTCCGCTACATCTGGGGCGAGAAGGTGGTTCTGGGTGCGATCTCGCTCGACCTCTTCGCCGTGCTGCTGGGCGGCGCCACGGCACTGCTGCCGGCCTATGCCCGCGACATCCTCGAGGTCGGGCCCTGGGGCCTCGGCCTGCTGCGGGCCGGCCCCGGCATCGGCGCGCTGGTGGTGGCGATCTGGCTGGCCCGCCGGCCGATCCAGGACCAGGCCGGGCTGATCATGTTCGCCTGCGTCGCCGGCTTCGGCGCCTTCACCTGCGTCTTCGGCGCCTCCACCCTGCCCTGGCTGTCGATCGTGGCGCTGGCCTTGATGGGCGCCTTCGACATGGTCAGCGTCTATATCCGCGAGACCCTGATCCAGCTGTGGACGCCCGACTCGCTGCGCGGCCGGGTGAATGCGGTGAACATGGTCTTCGTCGGCGCCTCGAACGAGCTCGGCGAGTTCCGCTCCGGCATCTCGGCCTCGCTGATCGGCGTGGTGCCGGCGGTGGTGGTCGGCGGCCTCGGCACCATGGCGGTGGCCGGGCTGTGGTCGACCTGGTTCCCGCAGCTGCGTCGCATCCGCCACCTGAACCACGCCGCGTAGCCCCGAGATCACCGTTCCCCCGGCCGGGAAAATCGCCATGATGGAGCCGGCGCAGGAACGGATTCGCTCATGTCCTCATTCGACCCCACCTCGATCTGGGCGCTCGCCGCCGCGGCGGTGCTGGGCTATCTGCTCGGCTCGATTCCGTTCGGCCTGGTGCTGACCAAGGCGGCCGGGCTGGGCGACATCCGCAGCATCGGCTCCGGCAACATCGGCGCCACCAATGTGCTGCGCACCGGCCACAAGGGCCTGGCCCTGGCGACGCTGCTGCTGGATGGCGGCAAGGGCGCGATCGCCGTGCTGATCGCCGGACTGTTCGATCCGATGCTGGCGGTGCTGGCCGGCGGCGGCGCCATGCTGGGTCACAACTACCCGGTCTGGCTCGGCTTCAAGGGCGGCAAGGGCGTGGCCACGGCGCTTGGCACGCTGCTGGCCATCGCCTGGCCGGTCGGCGTGCTGTGCTGCCTGATCTGGCTGGTGACGGCCTTGCTGTTCCGCTATTCGTCCCTGGCGTCGCTGACCTCGGTCGCCGCGGCGCCGGTCCTGGCCTTGGCCCTGTCCGGCGTGCCGATCCTCGGCGCGGTCCGGACCGACCTGCCGCGCGCGGCCCTGGCCTTGTTCATCGCCGTGCTGGTGTTCATCCGCCACGACGGCAACATCCGCCGCCTTCTGCGCGGCGAGGAGCCGAAGATCGGGCAAAAGAAGCCGGCGGCGGGCTGAGGCCTCCTCCCGGGTCAGCGCCTCCCCTTTTCTGTCATTGCCGGGCTTGACCCGGCAATCCAGGCGCCACGCAGAGCCGCTCTGGCGGCCCCTGGATCCTCGGGTCAAGCCCGAGGATGACAGCCTAAATTTGGTCCGCCCGCTTCCGTACCATTTGTCGGTTGACCCGCCCGTCGCCCTGCCGCGAAGCTGGCGCCATGACGACGCCCAGGCGCCCCTTGAGCGAGGCCGAACGGCTGGACTGGCTTCGCCTGGCCCGGACCGATGCCGTCGGGCCGATCACCTTCCATCACCTGGTCAGCCGCTACGGCTCCGCCGGCGCCGCGATCGAGGCGCTGCCGGAGCTGTCGCGCCGCGGCGGCCGCAGGGTCGAGCTGAAGCCGCCCTCCGTGGCCGAGGCGAAGCGGGAGCTGGAGGCGCTGGCGCGGATCGGCGGCCGCCTCGTCGCCGCCTGCGAACCCGACTATCCCGAGCCCCTGGCCGCGATCGAGGACGCGCCGCCGGTGCTGTCGCTGCTCGGCCGCGGCGACCTCGCGGCCCGGCCGATGGTCGGCATCGTCGGGGCGCGCAACGCCTCGCTGAACGGCCGCCGCATGGCGCGCGACATGGCGCGGGAGCTGGGCGAGGCCGGCTTCACCGTGGCCTCCGGCTTCGCCCGCGGCATCGACACCGCGGCGCATGAGGGCGCCCTGGCCACTGGCACCCTGGCGGTGCTGGCCGGCGGCATCGACATCGTCTACCCGCCGGAGAACGCCGGGCTGTACGACCGCCTCGCCCAATCCGGGGTGGTGGTGGCGGAATGCGCCTTCGGCACCCAGCCGACCGCCCGCCACTTTCCGCGCCGCAACCGGCTGATCTCAGGCCTGTCGCTCGGCGTCGTGGTGATCGAGGCGGCGCTGCGCTCCGGCTCGCTGATCACCGCCCGCATGGCGGCCGAGCAGGGCCGGCAGGTGCTGGCGGTGCCGGGATCGCCGCTCGACCCCCGCGCCCAGGGCTGCAACCGGCTGATCCGCGGCGGCGCCACCCTGGTCGAATCGGCCGAGCATGTGCTCGAGGCCCTGGCGCCGCAGATCTCCGCCCCGCTGCTGCGGGAACCGTCGCCCCCGGCTCCCCGCCCCCGCCCCACGGCCCTGCCGGAGGGCGGCAACGGGGCCGAGGCCGACCGCGCCCAGGTGATCGCCCAGGTGCTGGAACGGCTGTCGCCGACGCCGACGGCGGTTGACGAACTGTTGCGCGATTGCCAATTGTCTCCGCCGGTGGTGCTGACCGTGCTGCTGGAGCTCGAACTCGCCGGCCGGATCGAGCGCCAGCCCGGCAACCGGATCAGTCTGCTCTGACTCGCCGTTACTGGTGAGCCTCCATTCCTGGCGCCGCCCCCTGGCGACGCCGTTGTCATGATTGAGTGTGGCGCTTTGGCAGACCAGACCCTCGTCATCGTCGAGTCGCCCGCGAAGGCCAAGACGATCAACAAGTATCTCGGCCGCGACTATACGGTGCTGGCCAGCTTCGGCCATGTCCGCGACCTGCCGGCCAAGGACGGGTCCGTCCGGCCGGAGGAAGACTTCGCCATGGATTGGGAGCTGGCCGACCGCGGCAAGTCCCGCATGGACGAGATCGCCCGCGCCGCCAAGGACGTCGACCGCGTGCTGCTGGCCACCGACCCGGATCGCGAGGGCGAGGCGATCTCCTGGCATGTGCAGCAGCTGCTGCGCGACCGCCGCGGGCTGAAGGACCTGGAGATCCGCCGGGTCACCTTCAACGAGATCACCAAATCCGCCATCCTCGACGCCGTCGCCCATCCGCGCGACCTGCACCAGGAGCTGATCGAGGCCTATCTCGCCCGCCGGGCGCTGGACTATCTGGTCGGCTTCACCCTGTCGCCGGTGTTGTGGCGCAAGCTGCCGGGGTCGCGTTCCGCCGGCCGCGTCCAGTCGGTGGCGCTGCGGCTGATCTGCGAGCGCGAGCTGGAGATCGAGCGGTTCAAGCCGCGCGAGTTCTGGAGCATCGAGGCGGTGTTCCGGACGCCGAAGGGCGAGGAGTTCACCGCCCGGCTGACCCATCTGAACGGCCGCAAGCTCGACAAGTTCGACCTGCCGGACGAGGCCTCGGCCCGGGCCGCGGTGGCGGCGATCGACCCGCTGGCCTTCGCCGTCGCCTCGGTCGAGACCAAGCAGGTGCGGCGCCACCCCGCCCCGCCCTTCACCACCTCGACCCTGCAGCAGGAGGCGTCGCGCAAGCTGGGCATGAGCGCGACCCAGACCATGCGCACCGCCCAGCGCCTCTACGAAGGCGTCGATATCGGCGGCGAGACCGTCGGCCTGATCACCTATATGCGGACCGACGGCCTGACCCTGGCCGGCGAGGCCATCGCCCAGGCCCGCCAGGCGATCGGCAATCTCTACGGCCCGACCTATGTCCCATCCCAGCCGCGGGTCTACAAATCGACCGCCAAGAACGCGCAGGAAGCGCATGAGGCGATCCGCCCGACCGATCTGCGCCGCCGGCCGGAGGAGGTGTCCCGCGCCCTGTCGCGCGAGGAGCTGCGGCTCTACGAGCTGATCTGGAAGCGCACCATGGCCTGCCAGATGGAATCGGCGGTGCTGGACCAGGCCATCGTCGACGTCGCCGACGTCCGCCAGACGGCGGTGTTCCGCGCGGTCGGCACGGTCGTCCGCTTCGACGGCTTCCTCAAGGTCTACCAGGAGGACCGCGACGACCCGTCCGGCGAGGAAGATGAGAGCCAGCGCCGCCTGCCCGCCGTGGCCAAGGGTGACGCCGCGGAGCGGCGCAAGACCATCCCCGAGCAGCATTTCACCCAGCCGCCGCCGCGCTTCACCGAGGCCAGCCTGGTCAAGCGGATGGAGGAGCTGGGCATCGGCCGCCCCTCCACCTACGCCTCGATCCTGCAGGTGCTGCAGGATCGCGAATATGTCCGGCTGGAGAAGAAGCGCTTCGTCCCGGAGGACCGCGGCCGTATCGTCACCGCCTTCCTGGAGAACTTCTTCAAGCGCTACGTCGAATACGATTTCACGGCGAAGCTGGAGGAGCAGCTCGACGACATCTCGGGCGGCAAGCTCGACTGGAAGCAGGTGCTGCGCGATTTCTGGGCCGCGTTCCACGCCGCGGTCGAGGGCACCAAGGACCTCAAGATCGGCGACGTGATCTCGGCCCTGGACGAGGCGCTGTCGGACCATCTGTTCCCACCGAAGGGCGACGGCACCGACCCGCGGCTGTGCCCGTCCTGCGCCAAGGGCCGGCTGGGGCTGAAGCTGGGCCGCACCGGCGCCTTCATCGGCTGCTCGAACTATCCGGACTGCCGCTTCACCCGGCCGCTCGGCGCCCCGGGCGAGGAGGGCAATGGCGAGGAATCGGCCTTCCCGCGCCTGTTGGGCGACGATCCGGAGACCGGCCTGCCGGTGTCGATCCGCAAGGGGCCCTACGGCATCTACGCCCAGCTCGGGCCCAAGGACGAGGCGGCGAAGGGCGAGAAGCCGAAGCGCGCCTCGCTGACCAAGGCGCAGGACCCGATGGCGATGACGCTGGCGGAGGCGCTGGCCCTGCTGTCGCTGCCGCGCGAGATCGGCCGCCATCCGGAGTCGGGCGAGCCGATCCTGGCCGGCATCGGCCGCTACGGGCCCTATCTGAAGCATGGCGACAGGTACAAGAACCTGCCGCCGGAAGAGGATGTGCTGAAGATCGGCATGAACCGGGCCGTCGACCTGCTGGCCGCCGACAACGCCAAGGCCCGGCCCAGCGCCGAGCCGCTGCGCGAGGTCGGGGCGCATCCCGAGGGCGGCGAGCCGATCAAGGTCTTCGCCGGCCGCTACGGCCCCTATGTCCGCCACGGCAAGGTCATGGCCTCGCTGCCCCGCGGCGTCGAGCCCGAGGCGGTGACGGTGGAGAAGGCCGTCGAGTGGCTGGCCGCCAAGGCGGCGAAGGGCCCGGCCAAGGGCGGCCGCGGCCGGACGGCGGCCAAGGCGGCGCCGAAGGCAGCTGCCGCGAAGAAGGCCCCCGCCAAGAAGACCGCGGCCCGCAAGGGCAAGGCCGCCGAGTGAACGCATCCCCCCTCTCCCATGCCAGCCTGAGTCCCCCCTCCCCTCGCGGGAGGGGGCTAGGGGGAGGGGGTTGTTACCGCCCGAGCCGGCCTGAATTCCGACAATCCTGCCCTGACCGCAGGACCTGTCCCCTGCCCTTCGCGCGCGGACGCGCGCAGACCCCTCCCCCTGCCCCCCTCCCGCAAGGGGAGGGGGGACTTGTTTTCTTTGACGGCCTGGTCGGAGCTGCCTCCACAGTGCCAGCCGCCCCCACGCCATGAACGAACCGCCCACCCGCAAGCCGCCGGTCCGGCGGCCGATCAAGCGGAAGAAGGTCGTCAAGACCGTCGTCCCGGCCAAGACGCCGCTGGGCAAGGGCAAGAAGGCGGCCAAGCCCTTCCCGACGCGCGAGCAGATCACCGAGTTCCTGAAGTCGCGCGACGACACGGTCGGCAAGCGCGAGATCGCCCGCGCCTTCCACATCACCGGCGACGACCGGGTGCGGCTGAAGGAATTGCTGCAGGACATGGCCAAGGACGGCCAGCTGGAGAAGCGCCGCGGCCGCCGCATGCGGGCGCCGGGCGCGATCCTGCCGAATGTCGCCGTGCTGCGCATCGTCGCCATCGACTCGGACGGCGAGGCCCTGGCCCAGCCGATCCGGTGGGAGGAAGAGGAGCCGCCGCCGCGCATCGCCATGGCCGCCGAGGGCCGCGGCCAGGGCGCGCTGGCGGTCGGCGACCGGGTGCTGGCGCGGCTGCAGCAGGCCGAGGACGGCAGCTGGACCGGCCGGACCATGCGCCGGCTGGAGAGCCAGGCCGATGTCCGGGTCGTCGGCGTGTTCCGCCGCGGCCGCGACGGCCAGGCCCGCATCGTGCCGGCCGACAAGCGCGCCCGCGACACCTGGCCGGTGCGCGAGGGCGACACCGGCGGCGCCAGGGACGGCGACCTGGTCGAGGCGCTGGTCGAGGACTCCGACCGCCTGGGGCCGCGCCGCACCGTGGTCACCGCCCGCTATGGCGACGCCGAGGATCCGCGCTCGATCAGCCTGATCGCTATCCACACCGCCGGCATCCCGACCGACTTCCGGCCCAAGGCCCTGGCCCAGGCCGAGGCGGCGCAGCCGGCCGGGCTGGACGGCCGGGTCGATCTGCGTTCGATCCCGCTGGTCACCATCGACGGCGCCGATGCCCGCGACTTCGACGACGCGGTCTGGGCCGAACCCGACCCGGACCATCCCGGTGGCTGGCACCTGATCGTCGCCATCGCCGATGTCGCCCATTACGTGCCGCCGGGGTCGCCGCTGGACCGCGACGCCTTCGAGCGCGGCAACTCCTGCTATTTCCCCGACCGCGTCGTGCCGATGCTGCCGGAGGCGCTGTCGAACGGGCTGTGCTCGCTGCGGCCCGACGAGGACCGCGCCTGCCTGGCCGCCGACCTGTGGATCGACGCCCAGGGCCGGCTGGTGCGCCATCGCTTCCGCCGCGGCCTGATGCGCTCATCCGCGCGGCTGACCTATGAGCAGGTCCAGGCCGCCCGCGACGGCCAGCCGGACGAGCTGACCGGCCCGCTGCTGGAGCCGGTGATCGCCCCGCTGTACGGCGCCTACCAGGTGCTGCTGGCGGCGCGGGAGAAGCGCGGCACGCTGGAGCTGGACCTGCCGGAGCGCAAGGTCCAACTCGGCGAGGACGGCCGCGTCGCCTCGATCGGCGTCCGGCCGCGGCTCGACAGCCACAAGCTGATCGAGGAGTTCATGATCGCCGCCAATGTCGCGGCGGCGGAGACGCTGAGCGACAAGAGCCTGCCGGCGCTGTACCGGGTGCACGACCAGCCCGACCGGGCGCGGGTCGAGTCGCTGAAGGAGTTCCTGGAGCCGCTCGGCTACACCCTGTCGCTCGGCCAGGTGATGCGGCCGCGGGTGTTCGGCCAGATCCTGGCGCGGGCGGTGGGCCGGCCGGAAGAGCCGATGGTCAACGAGATGGTGCTGCGGTCGCAGGCCCAGGCGGTGTACAGCCCGGACAATCTCGGCCATTTCGGGCTGGCCCTACCGCGCTACGCCCATTTCACCTCGCCGATCCGCCGCTATGCCGACCTGACCGTGCATCGCGGCCTGATCCGGCTGCTGCATCTCGGCACCGACGGCGCCACTGAGGAGGAGCTGTCGCGGCTGGAGGAGATCGGCACCCATATCTCGGTCACCGAGCGCCGTGCCGCCCAGGCCGAGCGCGACGCGGTCGACCGCTACCTGGCGAGCTGGCTGTCGGACCGGATCGGCACGATCCTGCCCGGCCGGATCGGCGGCGTCGCCAAGTTCGGCCTGTTCGTCAAGCTGGACGAGTCGGGAGCCGACGGGCTGGTGCCGATCTCGACCCTGCCCGACGACTATTACGATCATGACGAGGCGGCGCATGCCCTGGTGGGCCGGCGCTGGAACCGGGTGTTCCGGCTGGGCGCCCGGGTGCGGGCGCGCGTCACCGAGGCCGATCCGCTGACCGGCAGCACCGTCTTCGCCCTGGTCGATGCCGGCCACGGCGCCGATGTCGAAGGCCTGCCGCCGCTCGCCGAGCCGGGCCGCCGGGGGCCCCCTCGAATCGGGCCGCGATCGGGCCCCCGATCCGGCCAGAAGCCAGGGTCCGGGCCGCACCGCGGCCCTCGGCGTTGAACGCAGCCCTGCTGCGCTGCAATAACGCCTTTTTCCTGTCAAGTATCTGGCCTAGAGTAAAGGGTGAAAATGTTGCGGGCGGAGTTCCATTAAGTGTTTTGTCAGAAGCGGTTGGCGGCGGTTTTTGCGGCGCTGCTGGTGCTTTCCGGCTGCCTTGCCTCCGCTCCGGACTCCCCGGCGCCCCAGGCCGACGCGCAAACCCGTGACGGCGGCCATTTCGCCGACCCCTCGGTGTTCACCGTCGGCTTCGACCGCATCCAGGAAGTCTATCTGGTCAAGGAGGATTTCGGGAAGCTGGCGCTGGACGGGCTGAACGGCCTGTCCAAGATCGACGACACGCTCAGTGTCCGCCGCGACGGCGGCCGGGTGCAGCTGATCCGCACCGGCCATGTGGTCGGGGATTTCGACTCGCCGGCACCCGATTCCGCCTATGACTGGGGCACGGTGGTCGCGTCCACGCTCGACTCGGCCTCGCTGGCGTCGCCGAAGGTCGCCTCCGCCGGCAGCGAGGCCGCCTATCAGGCGGTCTACGACGCGCTCCTGTCCGATCTCGACCCCTATTCCCGCTACGTCAACCCGGACCGCGCCCGCGACGATCGCGCCCAGCGCGACGGCTACACCGGCGTCGGCATCGCGCTCAGCCAGGACGACAAGGGCCGGCCGGTGATCGGCGACGTGTTCCCGGACACGCCGGCCGCGCGCGCCAACCTGCTGAAGGGCTCGTCGATCGTCGCCGTTGACGGCGTGTCGGTGGAGGACGCGAAGGTCGACGAGATCGCCGACCTGATGCGCGGTCCCGTCGGCACCAAGGTCGACCTCACTGTGCGCGAGCCCAAGGGCAGCAGCCGCACCGTCACCATGACCCGCGCCAAGGTGATCGAGAACATGGTGCGCAGCGAGGTGCGCAACAACGTCGTCGTCGTCAAGCTCCTCCGCTACAACACCACCGCCGCCGCCGCGGTGCGCAACACCGTGACCGGCCTGCTGCGCGGCCTCGACGGCCGGGCCCGCGGCATCATCATCGACCTGCGCGGCAACCCGGGCGGCCTCCTGGACCAGTCGGTGGCGCTGGCCGACATGTTCATGGACCACGGCCAGATCGTCTCGACCCGCGGCCGCAACCCCGACAGCGACCAGAGCTTCAGCGCCCGCGACGGCGACATCTCCGGCCACCTGCCGCTGGCCCTCCTGATCGACGGCCATTCCGCCTCGGCGGCGGAAGTCACGGCCGCGGCGCTGCAGGATGCCGACCGGGCGATCCTGGTCGGCTCCACCTCCTTCGGCAAGGGCAGCGTCCAGACCGTGACCCGGCTGCCGAACGACGGCGAGCTGTTCCTGACCTGGAGCCGGATCTACGCGCCGTCGGGCTATACCTGGCACCGCCAGGGCATCCTCCCGACCGTCTGCACCAGCGGCAACGGCGCCGACGCCAAGGCGATGATCCAGGCCTTCCGCGCCGGCCAGCTGCCGCGCATGGCCGATGCGGCTGCGGAGCGCTTCCGGGCGCCGGACGACGACACGGCGCTGCGCCGCGTGCGCGGCGCCTGCCCCTGGCAGGTGCATGACGCCGATCTCGACCTCGATGTGGCGATCGGCCTGATCAGCGACCCGGCCCTCTACGCCCAGGCCCTGGGCTCGCAGGACCGCGGCACCGTCGCCGTCCACGCGCAATAGCCAAGCCATCACCGCACTTGACTCGGGCGGCGCGGACGCTATGGTGCGCGCTTCCCGGCCCGTGATGCGGCGCCGAGCAGAGTCATATTGGGACCAGCATCATGGCCAAGCCGAGCACCATCAAGATCCGCCTGAACAGCACCGCGGACACCGGTTTCTTCTACGTCACCACGAAGAACCCGAAGACCAAGACCGAGAAGCTGACGCTGAAGAAGTACGACCCGGTCGTGCGCAAGCATGTCGACTTCAAGGAAGGCAAGATCAAGTGATCGGCGCCCCGGTCGGCTGACCGGGGACCGGTATTTCACTTGCCTGGACCAGGCCCCGCCGGCGGCGGGGCTTTTTGCTTGCCTGCGCTCTGCCGGCCTCAATCCAGATGCCGGCGCACCGTGGCGATGAAGCCGGCGACGCTGATCGGCTTCGAGATGTAGTCGTCGCAGCCGCCGGCGCGTACCATCGCCTCGTCGCCCTTCATCGCCAGCGCCGTCACCGCGATCACCGGGATCGCCGCCAGATCCCGGTCGGCCTTGAGCCATCGCGTCACCTCCAGCCCCGAGATCTCGGGCAGCTGGATGTCCAGCAGGATCAGGTCGGGCCGGTGCGTCCGCGCCAGTGCCATCACCTCCGACGCGCTGTCGGTGGCGACCGTGGCGTAGCCATTGGCCTCGAGCACGTCGACGAACAGCTTTCGGTTGAGATCGTTGTCCTCGACGATCAGCACGGTCTTCGGCATGGCCCGGTCCCCCGGCGCCCGCAACCGGACGCCCCCGGACCAGAATCGGTGCGGCATGGGGCGTTGTAAAGATCCGCGATCGGAGACCGGTGCGAACCCGGTACAAAACGGGTACAATCGCGCCATGTCCGATCCCGTGACACCGCGGCCGGTCCGATGACCCCGAAGCCGGACCGGGCCAGGCTGCTGCCCGGACTGTGCCGGGACTGCGGCACGCATCCGCCGCCGGGCGCGCGGCGCTGCGCCCGCTGCGGGTCGCCGCGCCTGGTCCGTCATGCCGAGCTGCACGCGCTGAGCATCGCCCATCTCGACTGCGACGCCTTCTACGCCACGGTGGAGAAGCGCGACCGGCCGGAGCTGCAGGACCGGCCGGTGATCGTCGGCGGCGGGGTGCGCGGCGTGGTCTCCGCCGCCTGCTATGTCGCGCGGCTCTACGGCGTCCGGTCGGCCATGCCGATGTTCAAGGCGCTGGAGGCCTGCCCCGATGCCGTGGTGCTGCGCCCGGACATGGCCAAATATGCCGGGGTCAGCCGGCAGATCCGCGCCGTGTTCCTGGCGGCCACGCCGAAGGTCGAGCCGCTGTCGCTGGACGAGGCCTTTCTCGACCTGTCCGGCACCCAGGCGCTGCACGGCCGCAGCCCGGCCGAGACCTGCGCCGCCATCGCCCGCCAGGTCGAGCGCGAGATCGGCGTCACCCTGTCGATCGGCCTGGCGCCGAACAAGATGCTGGCCAAGATCGCGTCCGACCTGGACAAGCCGCGCGGCTTCGCCGTGATCGGCCGGGCCGACGCCATGGCCTTCCTGGCCGACAAGCCGGCCGGCATCATCCCCGGCGTCGGCAAGGTGATGCGCGAGAAGCTGTTCAGCGACGGCATCCGCACGGTCGGCGATCTGCGCCGGCTCGACGAAGGCGCGCTGGTCCGCCGCTTCGGCGTGTTCGGCCGGCGGCTCTACCGCTACGCCCGCGGCGAGGACCAGCGGCCGGTCGATCCGGACGGCGAGACCAAGAGCGTCTCGGCCGAGACCACCTTCACCATCGACATCCAGCACTCGCAGGCGCTGCTGCGCGAGCTGTGGCCGCTGTGCGAGACCGTGGCCGCCCGGCTGAAGAAGCACGATTTGGCCGGCGGCACCGTGGTGCTGAAGCTGAAGACGGCAAGCTTCCGGCAGCTGACCCGCAGCCACCGCCTGGCCGACCCGACCCAGCTGGCCGAGGCGATCTGGCGCGTCGCCGTGCCGATGGTGGAGCAGGCGGCGAACGGCGAGGCCTTCCGGCTGATCGGCATCGGCTGCACCGACCTGGTCGAGGGCCGCCTGGCCGACCCGCCGGACCTGCTCGACCCCGCCCCGGCCAAGCGCCGCGCGGTCGAGGAGGCGATGGACGAGATGCGCCGCAAGCTGGGCCCCGACGCCATCGCCAAGGGCCGCTCCGGCCTGCCGCGCCGTCCGGATTAAGACAGCCGTAGCGTCTTTCCGTCGCGGGCTCAGATGCGGGATGGGCGGCTGCCCCTGGTCTGGAGAAAACTCCGCCCCACCTGCTGTCACGAGACCAGCCGGCGCCGCCGGCGCCCAACCGAGGAAGCCTTGCGATGAACCGACGTGAAGCCCTGACGCTCGGCGGTGCCGCCGCCCTCGCCGCCACCGCCGTGCAGATCGGCACCCCGCGCCCGGCCATGGCCCAGACCGCGGCGGCGCCGGCCGGCCCGTTCAAGCAGCCGCCGCTGCCGTTCAAGGAGGACGCGCTGGCGCCGACCATCGGCGCCGAGACCGTCGGCCTGCATTACGGCAAGCACCACAAGGCCTATTTCGACGCGCTGAACAAGCTCGCCGCCGGCACGCCCTATGAGGCGATGACCCTGGCCGAGGTGGTGGTGAAATCGGCCGCGGCCAAGGATGCGGCGGTGTTCAACCAGGCCGGCCAGGCCTGGAACCACAACCTGTACTGGGAGCAGTTCACCCCCGGCGGGCCGAAGGCGCCGCAGGGCCGGCTGGCCGACGCCATCGGCGAGTCCTTTGGCGACCAGGCTGCGCTGGTCAAGGCCGCCACCGAGGCGGCGGGCAAGGTGTTCGGCAGCGGCTGGGTCTGGCTGGTGGCCGATGCCGGCAGGCTGGAGCTGGTCGGCACCTCGAACGCCGATTCGCCCTTCGCCCATGGCGGCCAGCCGCTGTTCGGCATCGACGTCTGGGAGCACGCCTACTACCTGGACTACCAGAACCGCCGCGCCGACCACGTCAAGGCGGTGCTGGAGACCCTGGTCAACTGGTCGGTGGTGTCGGACCGGCTGGGGGCGTGAGCCTGGAAGCCCCCTCACCCTCCCGCCGCCAACGCGGCGGGCCCCTCCCTCTCCCCGAGGAGAGGGAAACAAGGTCGCTGCCCCTTCACCTCTCCTTGGGGAGAGGTCGAAATCGCGCCAGCGATTTCGGGTGAGGGGGTGGCTCCGGCCCCTCAATCGCAGCGCGGCGCGGCGATCGGCTCCAGCGTGTCCAGCTTCGCCGCCATGGCGAAGTCGCCGTAGTCGATCACGATGCGGTCGGCGATGCCGTTCTCGAACAGACGCTGGCGCAGCTCGTAGTCGGGCTGTTCCGCGCTCTTGTCCTTGTCGGCCTTGCCGACGGTGAAGAAGGCCATGACGACCGGATGCGACGGCCCCTGCCGCAGCGGGTCGGCCGCCGGGTCACCCGGCTGAGTGCGGCCGATCGCGACGCTGACATATTGCGGCCCGTCGGTGGAGCTGCCGTCGAAGAAGCCCGCGGTGAAGATCGACTGCCCCTGCCGCATCGCCTCGACCAGCCGCTGCATATGCGTGGTCGGGAACAGGCTGCCGGCCGGCAGCGCCTGCTTCAGGTCGGCCGGCGTCTTGAACACGGCATCGCCGCCCGCGGCGCCGTCCAGCCGCGCCGTGCCGCGGATGTCCTCCTTGTCCTCGCCGTTGGTGGAGGAGCTGAGATTGTAGGTCAGCTCGTGCCCGTCGGCGGATTCCCAGCCGGCGTATCGGGTCTTGCGGGTCAGCGTGTCGCCCGAGGCGTAGACCATCGCCACCTGGTAGTTCTGCTCGAAGCTGGAGCCGTCGCAGGCCGCGGCCCAGCGATACTCCATCTGGCCCGCGATCGAGACCACGCTGTGCTGCCCGCGCGTCATGTCGAGGGTCAGGGAATACACCGCCCGGTGCGGCTGCAGCGCCGCCGCCGGGGCGGCCTGGGCCGCGCCGGACAGCAGCAGGAGGGCGAGGGCGGCGGATGGTGCGATGCGGAACATGCAGCATCTGAGCCCGAAGCCGCGGGCCGACGCAAGCACGACGGCGCCGCAAGCCTCAGCCGGCCGGCGCGATCTTGACGCCCTGCAGGCGCATCAGCCCGTCCGGATAGGCGACGAAGCCCTCGACCGCCCGGCGCATCGCCCAGATCGACCGGTAGTGATACAGCACGATCTGCGGCAGGTCGGTGAGGTAGATGCCGGCGGCCTGGCGGTACAGCTCGGCGCGCCTGGCGTCGTCGGTGCTGCCGCGGGCCTGGACCAGGATCGCGTCGAAATCCGGGTTGCAGTAGCGCCCCCAGTTCAGGAAGCCCTCGCAGGAGGCCCAGATGCCGATATTGGCGTCGGGGTCGAGCCGGCCGCTCCAGATCGCGATCGAGGCCTGGTAGCTGCCGTCATTGGAGCTGGCCGCGAGGGTGGCCGCCTCCAGCGCCTGCAGCTTGATGTCGAAGCCGGCCTCGCCCGCCATCGCCTGGATCATCTGCCCGACCTGCTGGGTGACGGGGTTGTTGGTCACCAGCAGGGTGAAGGACGGGTTCGGCACTCCCGCCTCGGCGAGCAGGGCCTTGGCCTTATCGAGGTCGCGCGCGGGCATCGGATGGCCGGGATCCTCGAACCGGGTGCCCGGCACCTCCGGCTGGTTGCCCGGGATGAACCGGCCGTCATAGGCGGCGGCGTTGATGGCATCGCGGTCGAGCGACAGCTCCAGCGCCTGGCGCACCTTGGCGTTCTGGCCGATCGGGCTGTTCGCTTGGTCGCCATGGCCGATGTTGAAGGAGATCAGGTCGTAGGCCAGCGACGGCGCCTCGACCAGGGTCACGGCCGGATCGTCGTGCAGCGCCCCGACCTCCACCGTCGGCACATGCTCGATCAGATCGAGATCGCCGGAGCGCAGGTTGAGCAGCCGCACGGTCTCGTCCGGCATCGGCCGGTAGTCGATCGTGTCCAGGAAGATGGCGTCCTTGTTCCAGTACCGGTCGAAGCGCTTCAGCCGGATGTGATCGCCCTGGACCCGCTCGACGAACTCGAACGGGCCGGCGCAGACCGGGTGCAGGCCGATACTGTCGCCCGCCTGGGCCAGCGCCTTGGGCGAAAGCATCATCCCGGCCCGGTCGGACAGCACCGCAACCAGCGGCGCGTAGGGCTGCGACAGCGTCAGGCGGACGGTCAGCCGGTCGACCGCCGTGACCTCCGCCACCGGCTTCAGCTCCGCCTTGCGGCGCGAGATCGGGGCGGTGCGGAAGCGGTCGAGATTGACCTTCACCGCCGCCGCGTCGAACGGCTCGCCGTCCTGGAACACCACCCCGTCGCGCAGCGTCAGGGTCAGGGCCTTGTTGTCCCCGGACCAACTCCAGGCGGTGGCGAGCTCCGGCTGGAAGCCGCCGCCGGGGGCGACGCCGACCAGCTTGTCGCACAGCGCGGCGAAGACCTGCCGCCCCGACACCGACCCGCCCTGAGCGGGGTCGAGCACGTCCGGATCGGCATCGATGCCGATGCGGATGCCGGCGGCCAGGACCGGCGACGAGGCGACAGAAATCATGAAGACCGCGGCGAGCGCGGCTGTCCGTCCAGACCATCCGATCATCGGCAGCGTCCCTGCGAGTTCTGTTCTTGATCGCAGGGTCGAGGCTGAGCCTTCCCCTGCCGGACCGCCGGCGCCGAGTCGGCATGACGGTGCACCGGCAGGGTAGCGCGAAACCCCGCCGCGACGACGCTGAAATGTCAGATGAAAAGAAGCCGCCCGCAGCCAGAGCCGCGGGCGGAAGACCTCAGCCGGCCTTCTTCGGCAGGTCGAGCTTGATGTGCAGCTCCTTCAGCCGGGCCGCGTCAACCTCAGCCGGGGCGCCCATCAGCAGGTCCTCGGCGCGCTGGTTCATCGGGAAGGCGATGACCTCGCGGATGTTCGGCTCGTCGGCCAGCAGCATGACGATGCGGTCGATCCCGGGGGCCGAGCCGCCATGCGGCGGAGCGCCGAAGCGGAAGGCCGACAGCATGCCGCCGAACTTCGCCTCGAGCTCGTTGCGGCCGTAGCCGGCGATCTCGAAGGCCTTGATCATGATCTCCGGCTTGTGGTTCCGGATCGCGCCCGAGGACAGCTCGACGCCGTTGCAGACGATGTCGTACTGGAACGCCTTGATGGTCAGCGGGTCCTGCGTCTCCAGCGCCTCCAGCCCGCCCTGCGGCATCGAGAACGGGTTGTGGCTGAAGTCGATCTGCCCGGTCTCCTCGTTCAGCTCGTACATCGGGAAGTCCACGATCCAGCAAAGCTCGTAGCGGTTCGGGTCGATCAGCTCCAGCTCCTGCCCGATCCGGGTGCGGGCGAAGCCGGCCAGCTTGCAGGCCGCGGCCTCCAGGTCGGCGACGAAGAACACGGCGTCGCCATCCTCGGCGCCGGTCGCCGCGCGCAGCGCGTCCTGGGCGCCGGCTTCGAGGAACTTGGCGATCGGGCCCTTGCCGGCGCCGGCCTCGAACACGACGTAGCCGAGGCCCGGGGCCCCCTGCTCCTGCGCCCAGCCGTTCAGCTTGTCGAAGAAGCTGCGCGGCTTGTCGGCCACCTTCGGCGCGCGGATGGCGCGCACCACGCCGCCCTTCTCGATCACGCCCTTGAAGGCGCGGAAGGTCACGTCCTCGCGGGCGAAGACCTCCGTGACGTCGGTGATCACCAGCGGGTTGCGCAGATCCGGCTTGTCGTTGCCGTATTTCAGCATCGACTCGGCATAGGGGATGCGCGGGAAGGCGCCGGCGGTGACGCCGCGCTTGGTGCCGGTGAAGTCCGAGAACTCCTCGAACACGCCGCGCAGCACCGGCTCGATCGCCTGGAACACGTCCTCCTGGGTGACGTAGCTCATCTCGAAATCGAGCTGGTAGAACTCGCCCGGGGACCGATCGGCGCGGCTGTCCTCGTCGCGGAAGCAGGGCGCGATCTGGAAGTAGCGGTCGAAGCCGGCCACCATCAGCAGCTGCTTGAACTGCTGCGGCGCCTGCGGCAGGGCGTAGAACTTGCCGGGGTGCTGGCGGGCCGGCACCAGGAAGTCGCGCGCGCCCTCTGGGCTCGACGCCGTCAGGATCGGCGTCTGGAACTCGCGGAAACCCTGGTCGATCATGCGGCGGCGGATCGAGGAGATGACCTCGCTGCGCAGCACGATGTTGCGCTGCATCTTCTGCCGGCGCAGGTCGAGGAAGCGGTTGCGCAGGCGGATGTCCTCGCCGGCATCCTCGTCCGACGCCACCTGCAGCGGGATCACCTGGGCCGCCGACTGCAGCACGAAATCGTCGATCCGCACCTCGATGCCGCCGGTCGGCAGCTTGTCGTTGGCGGTCTCGGCGCTGCGCCTGACCACGGTGCCGGTGATGGTGACGACGCTCTCGACCCGCACCGCCTCGGCCGCCGCGAAATGCGGGCTGTCGGTGTCGACCACGCATTGCGTCAGGCCGTAATGGTCGCGCAGGTCGAGGAACAGCAGATTGCCATGGTCGCGCTTGCGATGGACCCAGCCCGACAGGCGGACGGTCTCGCCGGCCTGTTCGGGACGAAGCTGGCCGCAGGTGTGGGTGCGGTAGGCGTGCATGGGGGTGCTCTCGGACCAGGGCAGAAACGCCGGTCAGTGACACTGCCCGCGCCGGCCTGTCAAGCTGCGGCTCGACGCCCCTGCCCTGCCTCCGGCAGAATGGCTGCCATTTCGCCTCGCCTGAGCCCGATAGCATGCGCTGGATTTTCGTCCTTCTTCTTTTCCTGGCCGCCGGCACCGCCCTCGCGGCGGAGCCGCAGCCGCCCTTCCTCACCCGCAATGACTGCCCCGCCGACACGGTCCTGCCGGAGGGTATCGCCGCGGAATGCGGGACGGTCACGGTGCTGGAGGACCGCGCCAAACCGGACGGCCCGCGCATCCGCTTGCGGGTGGCGACGCTGTGGCGGACGGACCGCGAGTTGCGGCCGGACCCGCTGCTGTTCATCGAAGGCGGGCCGGGCCGCGCGGTCGGCCTCACGGGAGAATGGCTGTCCATCTGGGCCGCGGCGACGTCGTTGGAGTGGCTCGGCACGCGCCGCCTGATTCTGTTCGACCAGCGGGGTGTCGGCGAGTCTCGGCTGTCTCCGTCCCCATGCGGCCTGTTCGACCATCACGAGTCTCAGCAGATCCTGGACCACACACGGCCCCCAAGGGCTGTCTGGGCTGCCGACTTCCGCAGAAGCGCGAAACGATGCTGGGCCAGATTGCGGGAGGCGGGACACGATCCCGGCCAGATCACCACCGCCACGATCGCCGCCGATGTCGCCGATCTCCGTCGAGCGTTCGGCTATCCGGCCCGGAATCTCTGGGGCTTCTCGTTCGGCTCCCGCGTCGCATTGACCGTGATGCGCGACCATCCGGACGGCATCCGCTCGGCAATCCTCGAAGGCGTTTTGCCGCCGGAGGCGAGCTTCTACGACTATGCGGCCAATACCGGACAGGCCTTCGACGCTCTGCTCCTGGCATGCCGTGCCGATCCCGGCTGCGCGGAGGGATACCCCGATCTCGAGCGACGGTTCCTGGCATTGGCCGGGCGGTTCGATCACGAGCCTCTGACAGTCGCGGTCTCCGAAGACGAGACTGCGCGGATCGACGGCTGGATGTTCCGCGACATCGTCGACGGGATGCTGCAATCCAGCGACCGCGCGAGATTCATCCCGCGCCTGATCGAGGAGCTGGAAGCGGGGGAGTCGCGGCTGATCGCCAACGGCAAGAGAATGGAGCTTCTGGATCTGGAACTGAAGGAGTTGGGCTGGGAGCAGTCGGTCTATATCTCGATCGCCTGCGCCGATCTGTTTCCCGCCGATCCGGCCTGGGTCGAGACGGCCCGGTCCCGCGATCGCCGCTTCGCCGCCCAGGTCTGGGACCAGGCCGCGGACGGGTATTGCGGCTCGTGGCCGGTGCCGCGCAGCCCGGCAAGCGAGGCCGCTCCGGTGACCAGCGAGATCCCGGCGCTTCTGATCTCCGGCGCCTTCGATCCCCTTACCCCGCCGGCCTGGGCGGAATCGGCGGTCAAGCGGCTGGCCCATGGCACCAGCTTCGTCTTCCCGGGCCAGGGCCACGGCGTGCTGAATCGCGGCCAGCCCTGCGCCAGGCGGATCGCGGACCGCTTTCTCGCCGACCCATCGCAACGGCCGGACCACGACTGCTTCGCCAACCTCGCGCCGATGATCTTCGAGCCGCCGGCACGATGGCGGGCCGGGCGGCCGTGAGTCGTCACCGAACCGACGCCAGCGCATGCTATCCTGGCCGCATGCGAGTCGAGGCTTCCGATCCACGATGGCCGGCGTGACGGCCAGGGCGCAGCGGGCGCCGAACTCCCTGCAGAGCCGGGCCGCCCAGGACCGGGTGACGGTCGACCTGTCGGCCGTGGTCGTGGCGGTGGCCGGGGAGACGCCGCGCGTGCTGGCGCTGCGCGGGCCGGACGGGGTCGACGCCCTGCCTGCAGGCCCCTTGGAGCCACAGCACCGGACCCTGGAGCTGGGGCTGCGCGCCTGGGTCGAGGCCCAGACCGGGCAGCCGCTCGGCTATGTCGAGCAGCTCTACACCTTCGGCGACCGCGACCGGCACCTGGCCGGGCCGGGCCGGGTGCTGTCGGTCGGCTATCTGGCGCTGCTGCGCGAGGCGGCGCCGGCCGGCGACAGCCTGTGGAGCGACTGGTATCGGCACTTTCCCTGGGAGGACCGCCGCGGCGGCCGCCCGGAGCTCTTGGACCGGATCGAGCCGGCGCTGGCCGGCTGGGTCGAGGCGGCCGCGGCGGAGCCGGAGCGGCGGCGGCGCGAGGCCCGGCTGCGCCTCGCCTTCGGCCTCGGCGGCCTGCCCTGGGGCGAGGAGCGGGTGCTGGAGCGCTACGAGCTGATGTACGAGGCTGGGCTGGCCGCCGAGGCGCATCAGGACGGCACCCGTCCCACCTGCCCGGCCTTGGCGGAAGGTGCGCCGATGGCGGCCGACCACCGCCGCATCCTGGCCACCGCGATCGGCCGGCTGCGCGGCAAGATCAAATACCGGCCGGTGGTGTTCGAGCTGATGCCGCCGACCTTCACCCTGTCGCAGCTGCAGCGCACGGTCGAGGCGCTGGCGGGCTTGCGCCTGCACGCCCCGAACTTCCGCCGCCTGGTCGACAGCCAGGGGCTGGTCGAGGAGACCGGCGAGGTCGCCGGCGGCACCGGCGGCCGCCCGGCCCGGCTGGTCCGCTTCCGCCGCGAGGTGCAGCAGGAACAGCCCGAGCCGGGGGTCAGGCTGCCGCTGTCGCGCCGGCCGGGCTGATCCCGGCCGCGGGCACTACTTCCCCGCCTCGTCCAGCAGCCGGATCTCGTCCGCCGCCAGGGTCAGCCGGGTCGCGGCGATCTGGTCTTCCAGCTGCTCCGGGCTGGTGGCGCTGGCGATCGGGGCGGTGATGCCGGGGCGGGCGATCAGCCAGGCCAGCGCCACCGTCGCCGGGCGGACGCCATGCGCCCCGGCCACCCGGTCGAGCGCGTCGAGGATGCGCAGGCCCCGCGGGTTCAGCCGGTCCTTCATGCCGCCGCCGCGGGCGCTCTTCGACAGGTCGGCCTCGCTGCGGTACTTGCCGGACAGGAAGCCGCTGGCCAGCGAGAAATAGGTGATCACGCCGATGCCTTCGCGCCGGCACAGATCCTCCAGCGGCCCCTCATAGCCCGAGCGGTCGTAGAGATTGTAGTGCGGCTGCATCGTCTCGTAGCGCGGCAGGCCCTTCTCCGCGCTGATCTTCAAGGCCGAGGCCAGCCGCTCCGCGGAAAAGTTCGAGGCGCCGATCGCCCGCACCTTGCCGGCCTTGATCAGCTCGGCATGGGCCGCCAGCGTCTCCTCCTGCGGCGTCTCCAGATCATCGTGATGCGACTGGTACAGGTCGATCACCTCGACCTGCAGCCGGCGCAGCGAATTCTCGACCTCTTCGCGGATCCAGGCCGGCGACAGGTCCTTGCGCTGCGGCCGGCCCGGCATCTCCCAGCCGACCTTGGTGGCGACCACCACCCGGTCGCGCTTGCCGCTGCGCTTCAGCCAGCGGCCGATGATGGTCTCCGACTCGCCGCCCTTGTTGCCGGGCGCCCAGGTGGAATAGGCGTCGGCGGTGTCGATCAGGTTCAGCCCGGCATCGACGAAGGCATCGAGCACCCGGAAGGAGGCGGCCTCGTCCGCGGTCCAGCCGAACACGTTGCCGCCGAGGGCCAGCGGCCCGACCTGGATGCCGGACCGGCCCAGATTGCGCAGTTCCACGGTCTTTCTCCTGCGATCGCATCCGACCGGAGCGCCTGCGGCCCGGCCGGATGGCTGCGGCACCTTCGGGCGTGCCGCGATACCCTTCTGCCCCTGCGCCACTGTAGGCGGCGGCAGGGCCGATGCTCAACGCCCGCGGACCGGCCTGACCGGCCGGCCTATACCTAGGTATGGTCCGGGGCACCGCTCCCGGTTACGAACCCGACCGCCAATATAATGGCGTGGGGGCCGCAAAGGGCGTCTTCTTCCGGGACATCGACGGTCGGACCGGCGATGGCCGAGGCGGCCTCTTTCCCGGGTTACAAGCGAAACCTGCCGCCCCGCCCGCCGGTTCCGACCCTCACACCAACGTGCCAATCGGCTTGGGCCGAAGGCGCGGGGCGAGGCCCCCGGCGATCGACTGCCGACCCTCCCCCTCCCCGCCTCCCGGGAAAGACGATCGACGCGTGGATCCCAATGACGCCGCCGCGGCGCTCAGCGTCCGCGACGTGCGGTCCGGCTCCTGAAAAGCCGGGACCACGAAGGACTGGAGGACCATATGACCCTGTTCACCCGCCGCGCCGCCCTCGGCACCATGGCTGCGGGCGGCCTTGCCGTCGCCGCCACCGGCGCGAACGCCCAGGGCACCACCGTGCCACAGCCGATGACCCCCGGGCGCGGCGGCACCGATCCCGGCCCGCGCGACCTGATCCGCGACCAGGAGAATCCGAGCTTCCTGAACCCGCCGCGGACCGACAGCGGCACGTTCCAGAACCTGCGCTATTCGTTCTCCGACGCGCATGTGCGCCAGGAAGAGGGCGGCTGGACCCGTCAGGTCACGATCCGCGAGCTCAGCGTCTCCAAGAACATCGCCGGCGTGAACATGCGCCTGAATGCCGGTGGCACCCGCGAGCTGCACTGGCACAAGCAGGCGGAATGGGCCTACATGCTGTATGGCGAGGCCCGGATCTCCGCCGTCGACGCCGCCGGCAACAACTTCGTCGACGATGTCGGCGTCGGCGACCTCTGGTACTTCCCCTCCGGCATCCCGCATTCGATCCAGGGCCTGGGCAAGGACGGCTGCGAGTTCCTGCTGGTCTTCGACGACGGCGAATTCGACGAGGACGGCACCTTCCTGCTGAGCGACTGGTTCAAGCATGTGCCGACCGACGTGCTGGGCAAGAACTTCGGCGTCGACCCGAAGTATTTCGGCAACACACCCGACCCGCGCCAGCGCTACATCTTCAACCTGCCGATCCCGGGCCCGCTGGCCGGCGACAGGGTCCCCGGGGCGAACCCGGTGCCGCAGGTGTTCAGCCACCGGATGATGGCGCAGGACCCGATCAAGACCAAGGGCGGCACCGTCCGCATCACCGATTCTTCGGTGTTCCCGGCCTCCAAGACGATCGCGGCCGCGCTGGTCGAGATCGAGCCGGGCGGGATGCGGGAGCTGCACTGGCACCCGAACGCCGACGAGTGGCAGTACTACATCGAAGGCCAGGCCCGCATGGGCGTGTTCGGCGCGGTCGGTTCCGCCCGGACCATCGACTTCACGGCCGGCGATGTCGGCTACGTGCCCTTCGCCATGGGCCACTACATCGAGAACACCGGCAGCACCACGCTGCGCTTCCTCGAGATGTTCAAGAGCAGCTATTACGCCGACATCTCGCTCAACCAGTGGCTGGCGCTGACCCCGCCGGAGCTGGTGCAGGGCCATCTCGACCTCGACAAGGCGGTGATGGACGCGCTGCGCAAGGACAAGTCACCGGTCGTCGCCGGCTGAGAGCCCGTCTGGAAATGCTACTGGTGCGGCCGTCTGACGGCGGTTTCTCCGCTTCCGGTGCTCACGGACTCAAACGTCCGCTGCGCGCCGGTTCTCGAAACCACCGCCAGCCGACTCACACCAGCGCATTTCCAAACGGTCTCTGGGCCCGGCGAGGGAATTAATCTTCGACGCCGTGAAGGAGCAGGTTGGCGATGTATCGCGATACGATTGCCAGATATGCCGAATCCGGGGCGCACAAGGCCGGCATGGTCAAGGCCCATCTGCTGGCCTTCCTGATCGGCTCGGCCCTGGCCGGGGCCTATATCGGCTTCGGCGACATCTTCATGTTCACCGTCGGCGCCCATGCCGACCCGTCCTGGGCGCATCTGGTGATGGGTGCCGTCTTCGCCTCGGCCCTGACCATCGTGGTCTTCGCCGGGTCGGAGCTGTTCACCGGCACCGCCATGTACATGCCCTTCGCCGTGCTGCGCGGCGACAGCAGCCTGGGCGACATGCTGCGGGTCTGGATCGCCTGCTGGGTCGGCAACCTGGTCGGCGCGGTGGTGCTGGCGGCGCTGCTGCACATGGCCGGCGGCGGCGTGCTGCTGACCGACGGCAGCAGCGAGTTCTTCGCCGTCGTCGCCGCCAAGATCGCGGCGCCCGGCTATGAGCTGTTCGCCCGCGGCCTGTTGTGCAACTGGCTGGTCTGCCTGGCGATCTGGATGTGCGGCCGCACCGAGAACGATGCCGCCAAGATCGCGCTGATCTTCTGGCCGATCGCGATCTTCGTCGCCTGCGGCTTCGAGCATTCGGTCGCCAACATGTTCGTCTTCGCCCTGGCCCTCTTGGGCGAGCATCCGGAGACCATCACCTTCGAAGGCGCCGTGCACAACCTGGCCTGGGTGACGCTGGGCAATCTCGCCGGCGGCGGGCTGATGGTCGGGCTGGGCTACTGGCTGCAGGAGCGCGGCGCCGACCGGCAGGCCGAAGCGGCCGTCCCCGCCCCGGTTGCCAGGCCGTCCAGCGCCCTGCCGCGTGTATAGTACCGGCCCGGTCCCGAGGAGCACCCCGATGGCGAAAGACAACGACGTTCCCGGCGTAAAGCCCTATGGCGGCCCGGCCGGGGGCTGGGGTGCCCTCGGCGCGGTGGCCCGGGCGATCAAGGACCAGATGGCGATCGCCGAGGACACCCGCGCGCTGAGGCGGATGAACCAGCCCTCGGGCTTCGACTGCCCCGGCTGCGCCTGGCCCGACCCGAAGCACACCTCGTCCTTCGAGTTCTGCGAGAATGGCGCCAAGGCGGTGTCGTGGGAGACCACGAGCAAGCGGACCACGCCGGAATTCTTCGCCGAACACACGGTGGCCGAGCTGTGGGGCTGGTCCGACCATGCGCTGGAGGATCAGGGCCGGCTGACCCATCCGATGGCCTATGACCGGGCGACCGACCGCTACCTGCCGGTCAGCTGGGACGAGGCGTTCCGCCGGATCGGCGAGCGATTGCGCAGCTATTCCGACCCGAACACGGTCGAGTTCTATACCTCCGGCCGTGCCTCGAACGAGGCCGCCTTCCTGTTCCAGCTGTTCGTCCGCGAATACGGCACCAACAACTTCCCCGACTGCTCGAACATGTGCCACGAGGCCACCAGCGTCGGGCTGCCGGTGTCGATCGGCGTCGGCAAGGGCACGGTGACGCTGGAGGATTTCGACCACTGCGACGCCATCTTCTGCATCGGCCACAATCCCGGCACCAACCATCCGCGCATGCTGACGACTTTGCGCGAGGCGGCGAAGCGCGGCGTGCCGATCGTGGTGTTCAACCCGCTGCGCGAGCGCGGGCTGGAGCGCTTCGCCGCGCCGCAGAACCCGCTGGAGATGCTGACCCTCGGGTCGACCCCGATCGCCTCGGCCTATCACCAGGTCAAGGTCGGTGGCGACGTCGCTGTGCTGAAGGGCATGATGAAGGCGCTGCTGGCGGCCGACGCCGCGGACCTCGCCGCCGGCGGGCCGGGGCTGCTGGACCGCGGCTTCATCGCCGAACACACGGCGGGCTTCGAGGCGCTGGTCGCGGATCTGGAGACGGTGTCCTGGCCGGTGATCGAGGCCCAGTCCGGCCTGTCGCGCGACATCATCGAATCCGCCGCCGCGGTCTATGCCAAGGCGCAGAACGTCATCGTCTGCTACGGCATGGGCCTGACCCAGCACCGGCACGGCACGTCGAATGTGCAGCAGCTGGCCAATCTGATGCTGCTGCGCGGCAATATCGGCCGGCCGGGCGCCGGCATCTGCCCGCTGCGCGGCCATTCCAACGTGCAGGGCGACCGCACCGTCGGCATCACCGAGATCCCGTCCAAGCCGTTCCTCGATGCGATCGAGCGCGTCTTCGGCTTCGCCCCGCCGCGCGAGAAGGGCCACAGCGCGGTCGAATCGGTGCAGGCGATCATCGAGGGGCGGTCGAAGGCGATCATCTGCCTCGGCGGCAACCTAGCCGTCGCCATGTCGGACCCCGACGCCGTGTTCGCCGGCATGCGCAAGCTGGACCTGGCGGTGCACATCGCCACCAAGCTGAACCGGTCGCACCTGCTGCTGGCGCAGGACTCGATCATCCTGCCCTGCCTGGGCCGGACCGAGCGCGATGAGCAGGAGACCGGCGCCCAATCGGTCACGGTCGAGGATTCGATGTCGATGGTGCACGCCTCGCGCGGCGCCCTGCCCCCGGCCTCGGACCAGCTGCGGTCGGAGCCGGCGATCATCGCCGGGCTGGCCCTGGCGACGCTGCCGCAGACCAAGGTCGACTGGGCCTGGCTGGTCGCCGACTACGCCCGCATCCGCGACAAGATCGAGGCGGTGTTCCCCGACTTCTTCGACTTCAATGCCCGCGTCGCCGAGCCGGGCGGTTTCCGGCTGAACGTGCCGGCGTCGCAGCGCGAATGGCGGACGCCGTCGGGCAAGGCCAACTTCCTGGTCTGCGACGGGGTCGAGGAGGATCCGCGCGCGGCCCGGGCCGGCGCGCTGCGCCTGACCACCATCCGCAGCCACGACCAGTACAACACCACGATCTACGGGCTGAACGACCGCTACCGCGGCATCACCGGCCGGCGCGACGTGGTGTTCCTGAACGGGGACGACCTGGCGGCGCTCGGCCTCGGCCATGGCGACGTGGTCGATGTCGAGGCGGTGGCCAACGACCCGGGCAAGGCGCCGCGGGTGCTGCGCGGCGTCACCGCCGTGGCCTACGACATCGCCCGGGGGTCGGCCGCCGCTTACTATCCGGAGGCCAACAACCTGGTGCCGCTCGACTCCTATGACGAGCGCAGCGGCACGCCGACCTACAAGTCGATCCCGGTTGTGATCCGCCGCGCCGGGTAGGACCGGCCTGGCCGATCCATCCCTTCTACTCTCCCCCTCCCCTCGCGGGAGGGGGCAGGGGAGGGGGTTTTCGCCGTCAAGGCCGGCCTAAACTCCGATGCTTCGGCCATGATGGCCTGTCCTCTGCGCATTCGCGCGCGGACGCGCGCAGACCCCTCCCCCAACCCCCTCCCGCAAGGGGAGGGGGAGTGTGGGCGTTCGATAATACAACTGCACAATGTGTTTACAGCGGGCGAGATCGGATGCCGTCAGGGCCGGCCGTCCAGCGTGTCGGCGATGCGGACCAGGTCGGCGACCGACCGCACCGCCATCTTCCGCATCACCTGGCCGCGGTGGATCTTGACCGTGATCTCGCTGAGGCCGAGCTGCCCCGCGATCTCCTTGTTCATCAGCCCGGTGGCGACCAGGGCCATGATCTGCCGCTCGCGCGGGGTCAGGGTCTCGTAGCGCCCGGCGACCTCGGCCACACGCTGCTCCCCTGCGCGCCGTCCGCGGTCGCGCTCGATCGCGGCACCGACGGCGTCGAGCATGTCCTGGTCGCGAAACGGCTTGGTCAGGAAGTCGACGGCGCCGGCCTTCATCGCCCGCACGCTCATCGGGATGTCGCCATGGCCGGTCATGAACACCACCGGGATGCCGAGCCCGGCCTCGGCAAGCTGCGCCTGGACATCGAGGCCGCTGGTCATCTGCAGCCGGATGTCGAGCACCAGGCAGCTCGCCGACGCCAGCTGGTCGCCGTGCAGCAGCTCCTCCGGCGAAGCGAAGCAGGCGACGCGGAAGCCGACCGAGCGCAGCAGGCTGTCGAGCGCGGTGCGGACCGGCGCCTCGTCGTCCAGCACCAGCACCAGCGGCGCCTCGTGCGCGAAGCCGGTCATGCCGCCCCCCGATCCGCCGGCAGGGCGATGTGCAGGGTCAGCCCCGCATCGGCGTTGCGCGACGCCCGGATCCGGCCGCCATGGGCTTCGACGATCGAGCGGCAGATCGACAGGCCGAGGCCCATGCCGCCGGGCTTGGTGGTGCGGAACGGAGTGAACAGGCGCGGCATCTCCTCCGGCGTCAGCCCGACGCCGCTGTCCGCGACCTCGATCACAGTCTCCCCCGCCGGGCCGCTGCCGGTTTCGAGCGTGAGTTCGCGGCGGGGGACCGCCGCCATCGCCTGGATGGCGTTGACGATGAGGTTGATCAGCACCTGCTGCAGCTGGATCCGGTCGCCCGCCACCGGCGGCAGCCCGGGCGCGAGCCGCGTCCGCAGCGCCACGCCATGGTCGGCGATCTCGCGCCGCATCAGCTCGACCACGTCGTCGACGACGGCGTTGGCATCGACCGCAACCCGCTCCGGCTCGGCCTTCCGGGTCAGGTCACGCAGCCGCTGCACGACATGGTCGGCGCGGTTGGCCTGGCCGGCGATCCGGCCGGCGCAGGCCCGGGCCTCGTCGAGCGCCGGCGCCGGCCGGTCGAGCCAGCGCTGGCAGGCCTGGGCGTCGGTCATGATCGCGGCCAGCGGCTGCTTCACCTCATGCGCGATCGATGCCGTCAGCTCGCCCAGGGTGACGATGCGCGAGACATGCGCCAGCTCGGCCCGGGCCTCGGCCAGGGCCTGGCGTTCGGTGATGTCGACGGCGCTGATCAGGCCGGTGGACCGCACGCCGTCGGCCGGGAAGGTGGCGGTGAGCAGGACCGAGCGCCGCTCGCCGCCGATGGTCTGCAGCACGGTCTCGCCGGCGAAGGACGGCCGGCCCTCCGCCAGGGCGATCAGCAGGTCGCGCCAGGTCCGCACGGTCTCGGGCAGGAAGATGCGCGGACGCCCGGCGATCGCATCGGCCGCGTCGGCGGCTCCGACCAGCCGGGCGGCGGCATCGTTGGCGCCGACCGTGCGCATCAGGGCGATGCAGCGCTCGACCAGGCGGTTGTCGTCCTCCAGCCGGCGGCGGAGATCGCCCTGGCGCGCGAGATCCTGGAACAGGCCCTGGACCCGGGTGAAGTCCTCCTCCCAGATCGCCACGCCGACCGACTGGAAGATGCCGCGCCAGCGCCGCTCGCTGTCGCGCAGCACCTCCGTCGCCGCCTGGCTGCGCTGGGCCAGCAGGGTGGCGATGGCGATCGCCGACAGGCTGACGATGCCGCGCAGCAGATGGGGCTCGAAGCCGGTGTGCCGCAGCCCGACCAGGAAGCCGACCACCGTGAGCCCGCCGCAGCCGAGCGCCACCAGCAGCACGCCGCGCCGGTCGAGGAAGCCGACCGACATCAGGATGACGATGGCGTAGAGCACCGCCACCGCGATCTTCATCGGGCTGAAGGTGTCGAACAGGAAGATGGCCAGGGCCAGCGCCGCGGTCAGCAGCGGCAGCAGCCGGCCGTGCCCCACCCAGGCCCGCAGGGCGGTGCCGGGTCGGACCCCGGATGCTGCGGTGGCGGTCATCGGCATCGGGCGGGGATCTGCCCGGCGACGGGAGTGATCATGGTGCTGTGTCCTCGGGCCGGTTCGGTTCGCCCGCGCTGGGCGACAGATGATCACGCGCGCAGCCGGCGGCAACACCCGCCGGCGCGACACAGGGTCGTCCTCCGCGAAGTCCGCTTGATTTTCTTATTCTGAGAATTAGAGTAACTGAAGCGACACCGATTCGGGCCGCCCCTGTCCTCGTAATTCTCGAAGTGAGCAGAACCCGATGTCCGCCCTGACCGACTACACCTCTGCCGTGGCCGCGCGTACCGCGCCGCTGTACGACCGGCTGTCCCGCGTCATCCCGGCCTTCGACTGGCCCGGCTTCGCCCCCGATATCGACGCCATCCTGCGGCTGAAGCGGGAGCGCGACGCGGTGATCCTGGCGCACAACTACCAGACGCCGGAGATCTTCCACGGCATCGCCGACATCACCGGCGACAGCCTGGCCCTGGCGCGCGAGGCGGCCGGGGTCGAGGCCTCGGTGATCCTGCTGTGCGGCGTGCACTTCATGGCCGAGACCGCGAAGCTCTTGAACCCGGCCAAGACGGTGCTGATCCCCGATTCCCGGGCCGGCTGCTCGCTGGCCGAATCGATCACGCCGGAGGATGTGCGCCTGCTGCGCCGCCGCTATCCCGGCGTGCCGGTCGTGACCTATGTCAACACCTCGGCGGCGGTGAAGGCGGAGAGCGACATCTGCTGCACCTCCGGCAATGCCGTGAAGGTGGTGGAGAGCCTGGGCGTGCCGCGTGTCATCTTCATCCCGGACGGCTACCTGGCGGCCAATGTCGCGGCCGAGACCAGGGTCGAGATCATCGCCTGGCAGGGCGCCTGCGAGGTGCATGAGCGCTTCGGCCCCGACGACATCCGCGGGCTGCGCGACCGCCATCCCGGCGTGGTCGTGCTGGCCCATCCGGAATGCCCGCCCGAGGTGGTGGCCGAGGCCGATTTCGCCGGGTCGACCGCGGCGATGAGCGACTATGTCGCGACAAGGCGGCCCGGCCGGGTGGTGCTGGTGACCGAATGCTCGATGAGCGACAACGTCGCCGTGCAGTTCCCGGAGATCGACTTCGTCCGGCCCTGCAACCTGTGCCCGCATATGAAGCGGATCACCCTGCCCAAGATCCGGCACGCGCTGGAGACGATGACCGAGGCGGTGGAGCTGGACCCCGCCGTGGCGGCCCGCGCCCGCACCGCGGTCGAACGCATGCTGGAGGTGCGCTGATGGACGCGATCTCTGCCCGCCCGCAGGACCGCGTCGTGGTGATCGGCGCCGGCATCGCCGGGCTGGCCACGGCGCTGCGGCTGGCGCCGCTGCCGGTCCTGCTGCTGTCCGCCGCGCCGGTCGGGGCCGAGGCCGCCACCGGCTGGGCCCAGGGCGGCATCGCCGCGGCGCTGGGCCCCGACGACGACCCGTCGCTGCACGCCGCCGACACGCTGGCCGCCGCGGCCGGGCTGGGCGACCCCGAGGTGGCGCGGCGCGTCACCGCGGCCGCGCCCGGCTGCATCGCCTGGCTGGCCGAGCTGGGCGCGCCCTTCGACCGGGCCGAGACCGGCGGGTTTGCCCTGGGCCTGGAGGCCGCGCATGCCCGCCGCCGCATCGTCCATGCCGGCGGCGACGGCACCGGCGCCGCGGTGCTGCGCACCCTGGCCCAGGCCGTCGAAACCGATCCCCGCATCGCCGTCCGCCACGCCCACGCCACCGGCCTGCTGCGCGACGAGGCGGGCGTGTGCGGCGTGCTGGCCTGGGAGGACGGCGCGCCGGTGGCGATCCCGGCCCGGGCCGTGGTGCTGGCCACCGGCGGGGTCGGCGGCCTCTACGCCCATACCACCAACCCGCTCGGCGCCGCCGGCACCGGCCTGGCCCTGGCGGCGCGGGCCGGGGCGGTGCTGCGCGACCTGGAGTTCGTGCAGTTCCACCCGACTGCCATGGCCGTCGGCCGCGATCCGATGCCGCTGGCCACCGAGGCGCTGCGCGGCGAAGGCGCCGTGCTGGTCGCGGCGTCCGGCGATCGGGTGATGGCGAACCACCCGCAGGGCGATCTGGCCCCGCGCGACGTCATCGCCCGCGCCGTCTTCCGCAAGGTCATGGCCGGCGAGCCGGTGTTCCTCGACACGCGCCCGCTGGGCGATCGGCTGCAGCGCTTCGCCAAGGTCACCGCGCTGTGCCGCGAGGCGGGGCTGGACCCGTTCCGGCAGCCGATCCCGATCCGTCCGGCCGCGCATTACCACATGGGCGGCGTCGCGGTGGACGGCCACGGCCGCAGCTCCGTGCCCGGCCTCTGGGCCGCGGGCGAGGTGGCGGCGACCGGCCTGCACGGCGCCAACCGCCTGGCCAGCAACTCGCTGCTCGAGGCCCTGGCCTATGCCGGCTGGATCGCCGCGGATATCCTCGGCGGCGACGCCCGGCCGCCGCTGCGCCCGCTGCCGCTCGGCGCCGCCCGCCGTCCCGCCCCGGATGCCGGCATCGTCGCCACGCTGCGCGGGCTGATGGAGCGCCATGTCGGCGTGGTCCGCGATGGCGCCGGGCTGATCGCCGCGATCACGGCGCTGCGCCCCCTGGCCGACGCCGCGCCCTCGGCCCTGTCCGACCGCGCTTTGGCCGGCCTGCTGATCGCGACCGCCGCCTTGCGCCGGCGCGAGAGCCGCGGCGCCCAGTGCCGCAACGACCAGCCCGAGGCCGACCCGGCCTCCGCCCCCTCCTTCCTGACCCTCGCCGATGTGCTGGAGGGCGACGCCCCCCGCACCGGCACCGCCCGCCCGTGAGGCCGACCATGGATCTCCTGTCCCTCCCCGTCCTGCTGGTCGAGCCGGTGGTCCGCGCCGCGCTGGCCGAGGACCTCGGCCGCGCCGGCGACATCACCAGCGCCGCGGTGATCCCGGCCGAAGCCCGGATGCGCGGCATCCTCGCCGCGCGTCAGCCCGGCACCGTGGCCGGCACCGACGCCGCCGCTTTGGCCTTCCGCCTGCTCGACCCGGCCATCGCCGTCGCCATCCTGAGACCGGACGGCAGCCGGGTGGCGCCGGGCGATGCGGTGATCCGGATCGACGGCCCGGCCCGTCCGATCCTGGCGGCGGAGCGGGTGGCGCTGAACCTGCTGTGCCGCCTATCCGGCGTCGCCACCGCCACCGCGACGCTGGTCGCCGCCGCCCGGCCGCACAAGGCGCGCATCGCCTGCACCCGCAAGACCACGCCGGGGCTGCGGGCGCTGGAGAAGCACGCGGTCCGCGCCGGCGGCGGCGTCAACCACCGCTTCGGCCTCGACGACGCCGTGCTGATCAAGGACAACCACATCGCCGTGGCCGGCGGGGTGCGGCCGGCGATCGCCCGGGCCCGCGCCGCGGTCGGGCATCTGGTGAAGATCGAGGTGGAGGTCGACACGCTCGGCCAGCTCGACGAGGCGCTGGCCGAGGGCGTCGACGCCGTGCTGCTGGACAACATGACCCCGGACCAGCTGCGCGAGGCCGTGCGAAGGGTCGACGGCAGGGCTGTGACCGAGGCCTCCGGCCGGGTGACCGCGGAGACGGTGCCGGCGATCGCCGCCACCGGCGTCGACCTGATCTCCGCCGGCTGGATCACCCACAGCGCGCCCATTCTCGACGTCGGCCTGGACTGGGAGGGGTAGCGTCACGGCGACAGCGGCCGGTCCGGTTGCTACGGTGCGCCGGGCACCGCAACCAGGAGCCAGCCGATGCGGATCGTCGACATCCGGGAGCGTTCGGTCGCCATATCGCGCTACACCGATCCGACGATTCCGTCCGGCGGGCTGACCACCAGCATCGTCGCGGTCGTCACCGACATGGTGCGCGACGGCCGGCCGGTGGTCGGCTACGGCTTCGGCTCGATCGGCCGCTTCGCGCAAAGCGGGCTAATCAGGGAACGCTTCGCACCGCGGCTGCTGGCCGCGGCCGACGGCGCCCTGGCCGATGCGGCCGGCACCAATCTCGACCCGTTCCGGGCCTGGGCCGCGATGATGGCCGGAGAGAAGCCAGGCGGCCATGGCGAGCGCTGCGTCGCCGTCGGCACGCTCGACATGGCGCTGTGGGACGCCGCCGCCAAGATCGCCGGCCTGCCGCTGCATCGCTTCCTCGCCGACCGCCTGGGACGGCCGGCCCTGAAGCGCGTGCCGGTCTATGCCGGCGGCGGCTATCCATACCCGGCCGACGACCTCGCGCGGCTGGGGGACGAGATGCGGCGGCTGGCCGATCTCGGCTACACCCGCGCCAAGATCAAGATCGGCACGGCCGGGCTGGCGCAGGATCTGCGGCGGATCGAGGTCGCGTCCGCGGCGCTGGGAGGGCCTGGCCAACTCGCCGTCGATGCCATGAACGCCTATGACGGCCCCGCCGCGCTGGCAGCGGCCGCCGCCCTGGCGCCGCTCGGCCTGTGGTGGTTCGAGGATGTCTGCGACCCGCACGACTTCTCGGCGCAAGCAGCCGTGGCCGCGGCCTATCCCGGGCCGATCGCGGCCGGCGAGGCGCTGTTCTCGGCGGCCGAGGCCAGGCTGCTGGCGCTGCATGGCGGACTGCGGCCCGACCGCGACATCCTGCTGTTCGACCCGGTGCATTGCTACGGCCTGCCCGGATACCTGCAGATCATCAATGCCATGACCGCCGCCGGCTGGCCGCGCCGGGCGTTCTGGCCCCATGGCGGCCATCTCTTCGCTCTCCATGTCGTCGCCGCCCTCGAGCTGGGCGGCGCCGAGGTCAACCCGCTCAGCTTCCAGCCCTTGGGCGGGATCGAGGACGGCGCCGTCGTCAGGGACGGATTCGCCGACCTGCCGCAGCGACCCGGAATCGGCTTCGAAGGACGCGCCGAGTTGCACCGCCTGTTCGACGAGCTGGGCTAGATCATCGGCTGCACGGCCCGATCACCCGGTCGACCGACAGCACCGGCACCGCCGCGGCGCCGCGGCGGTCGAAGCGGCCATGGACCAGCAGACAGCCGCCCGAAGCCCAGGCGCGCCAGATCTCGCGCCGCAGCTGATCCAGCTGCTCGGCCCGCGCCGCGATCACCGGCGGCGCGTCGCCGGCATAGGCCGGGGGGACGGCTCCGGCCGCGACGCTCTCGTCGTCGACCGGCACCACGCCGCGCCACGGGCAGGGCTGCTTCAGGCAGCGCACGCCGGTGTCGCCGACCCGGAACAGGCCAGGCGGCGCCTCCCCGGCCGCGCCGGCGAAGGACGCCGTCGCCGCCAGAATCGCGGCGGCCGCCATGGATGCCAGGGATCGTCTCATGCGGCCCTCCTTGCCGTCGCCTCCACGCTCCCGCACGGCCATGGCGAAAGCATGGCCTTGGTCTCGCCCCGGCCCCACCCCGGTTCGCGGTCGAGACTAGCCGGATTCGCCACCGGCGGCATTCCGTTCGGCGGATCGACGTAAAGCTCTCGGCAACCGGGGGTTTCATCCGCTACAACGGCAGGGATGACTCTGATCACCTCCTCCGCCGAGCTCGCCGCCTTCTGCGATCGCATGGCAGCGGCCGACTACATCGCCATCGACACCGAGTTCATGCGCGAGCACACCTTCTGGCCGAAGCTGTGCCTCGTGCAGATCGCCGGGTTGGACGAGGCCGCCGCGATCGACCCGCTGGCGCCCGGCATCGACCTGGCGCCGCTGTTCGCGCTGGTCCACGACCCGAAGGTGCTGAAGGTCTTCCACTCCGCCCGCCAGGACGTGGAGATCTTCGACCATCTGACCGGGCGGGTGCCGACGCCGCTGTTCGACACCCAGGTCGCGGCCATGGTCTGCGGCTTCGGCGAATCGGTCAGCTACGAGAACCTGGTCGGCAAGCTGGCCAATGCCCGGATCGACAAGTCGTCGCGCTTCACCGACTGGTCGCATCGCCCGCTGACCGAGCGTCAGATCGACTATGCGCTGGCCGACGTCATCCATCTGCGCCCGGCCTATGAGGCGCTGCGCCAGCAGCTGGCCAAGTCCGGCCGTGAAGCCTGGCTCGCCGAGGAGATGGCGATCCTGTGCGACCCCGGCACCTACCGCACCGAGCCGGACCAGGCGTGGCTGCGGCTGAAGCCGCGCAACGCCTCGGCCAAGTTCCTGGCGATCCTGCGCGAGGTGGCGGCCTGGCGCGAGCGCGAGGCGCAGAAGCGCGACATCCCGCGCGGCCGCATCATGAAGGACGAGGCCCTGCTGGAGATCGCGGCGCACAGCCCGCGCGACATCGACGGCATGGCCCGGATCCGCGGCATGAGCCGGAACATGGCCGAAGGCTGGCAGGGCCAGGGGCTGATCGCGGCGGTCGAGCGCGGCCTGGCGACGCCGCCCGACCAGGCGCCGAAGCTGGCGCAGCGCCCGCCGACCCCGCCCGGCATCGCGCCGCTGGTCGAGCTGATGCGCGTGCTGCTGAAGATGAAATGCGAGGATGAGGGCGTGGCCCAGAAGCTGGTCGCCGGCAGCGACGACCTCGAGGCCATCGCCATGGACGACAACGCCCAGGTGCCGGCGCTGCATGGCTGGCGCCGCGAGATGTTCGGCGAGGATGCGCTGGCGCTGAAGCGCGGCGGCATCGCCCTGGCGGTGCAGGGCCGGCGGATCCGGGTGGTGACGCTGTAGACGGAGAAGACGGATGATGCGGAGCGCCCTGATCGGACTCGTCCTGCTCGTCGCGCCCGCCGCCGCGTCGGCGCAGGAGCAGGAGCCGCGCTTCGCCTGGCCGGTCGCCTGCACCCTGGGGCAGGACTGCTTCATCCAGAACTATGTCGACGCCGTCGCCGGGCCGCGCTTCGGCAACTTCCGCTGCGATCGCCTGGGCTACAACGGCGACAACGGCACCGACATCCGCCTGCCCGACCTCGCCGCGATGCGCAAGGGCGTCGACATCCTGGCGGCGGCCGACGGCACCGTGGCCGGCATCCGCGACGGCGAGCCGGACATCTCGGTCAAGGAACGCGGCGCCGAGGCCGTCAAGGACGTCAAGGGCGGCAACGGCGTCACCATCGACCATGGCGGCGGCTGGTTCACCCGCTATGCCCATATGAAGCAGGGCAGCGTCCGGGTGAAGAAGGGCGATACGGTCAAGACCGGACAGCCGCTGGGCCAGATCGGCCTGTCCGGCAACACCGAGTTCCCGCATGTCGAGTTCAGCGTGTTCAGGGAGGATGCAGGGACCGCCACCTTCATCGACCCCTTTACCGCGCTGCCGATCGGCTCCGGCTGCGAGACGGCCGGCCATCCGCTGTGGGCCGCGGATGTGCCCTATATCCCGACCGCCCTGCTGATCGCCGGCTTCGCCGCCGGCCCGGCCGACTGGGAGACCGCCCGCCGCGGCGACTATGCCGACCTCAAGGGCGGCCGGAACGCGCCGCTGGTGATGTGGGCCGAAAGCTTCGGCGTACGAGGCGGCGATACCCAGACCGTCACCATCGCCGGCCCGGACGGCAAGCCGGTGCACCGGGACCGGACGGTGCTGGCGGAATCGAAGAACCTCTGGTCCGTGTTTAGCGGCCGGCGCGCTCCGCCGGACGGCTGGAAACCCGGCACCTACACCGGCCGCTATCAGCTGGAGCGGAACAACCTCCTGGTGATCGACGCCGAGCGGAAGGTCGAGATCCCGTGACCCCGATCCTCTACGGCGCCGGCTACAGCGTCTATGTCCGCGCCGCGCTGCTGGCGCTGCAGGAGAAGGGCGTGGCGTTCGACCTGGTCGAGGTCGACATCTTCGCCGCCGAGGGGCCGCCGCCGGGTTATCTCAGCCGCCACCCCTTCGGCCGCATCCCCGCCTTCGAGCATGACGGCTTCGCGCTGTACGAGACCGCGGCGATCACCCGCTATGTCGACGAGGCCTTCCCCGGGCCGGCGCTGCAGCCCGCCGACGCCCGCGGCCGGGCCCGGATGACGCAGATCATCGGCGTGCTGGACAGCTACGCCTACCGCCCGCTGGTCTGGGATATCTATGTCGAACGGGTGTCGAAGCCGCGGGCGGGCCGGCCGAGCGACGAGGCGCTAATCGCCGCCGCCCTGCCCCGGGCCGGGATGTGCCTCGACGTGCTCGAGGGCTTCCTCGGCGGCGGCCCCTGGCTGCTGGGCGGCGCCCTCAGCCTCGCCGACCTGCATGCGGCGCCGATCCTCGATTATTTCCGGATGGCACCGGAAGGGCGCGACCTGCTGGCCCGGCACGAGCGGCTGGCCGCCTGGTGGGACCGCGTCGCCGCCCGGCCCAGCGCCGAGGTGCTCGGCAGCAGCTAGAGCGGAACGACGTGTCTGGCGCCGGCGGGTGAAAGCCGACCCCGACAGCGGGTCCGATGAAAAATATGCCGTCGGCCGTGTCGGCCCGGACGCGCTCCAATCGTCTTGGAGACGGATACTTCCGGAGTCGACCCATGAACGCCAAAGCCGAGACTTATGTCCCCGCCGATCAGCTCGCCCGCGAAAGTCCCATTCGCATCCCCAATGAGAGCGTTGAGTACCGGGCAGCGCGACAGGCGCTGCTCGCCCAGGAGTTCGAGCTCCGCCGCCAGATCGAGCGGGTGGCGGCGATGCGCCGGGCGCTGCCGCCTGGCGGTCCGGTGACCGGTGACGATCGGTTCGAGACCGAAGACGGCCCGAGTGATCTCGCCGGCCTGTTCGGCGATCAGCAGACTCTGGTGGTCTACAACTACATGTTCGGTCCCGAGCGGAAGCGGCCATGCCCGATGTGCACGAACCTGCTCGACGCCTGGGACGGCAACGCCGACGACATCGCTCAGAGGGCATCGCTTGTGGTCGTCGCTCGCTCGCCGTTGAAGCGGCTCGCGGCGGTGAAGCGCGAGCGAGGCTGGAAAAACCTCAGGCTGGCGAGCGCTCTCACCGACGCCTTCACGCGCGACTATGCCGGGAGCCCGGACGGCGGATTGGATAGTGGCGGGGCCGCCGTTTTCACCCGCAGGGACGGCACCATCCGTCACTTCTGGTCGCAGGAGATGATCGCCAGCGACCCTGGCCAGGACCCGCGCGGCGCACCCGACCCGGCCCCGTTGTGGACCGTGCTGGACATGACGCCCGAAGGGCGCGGCGTGGACTGGTATCCCTCGCTGGAGTACCCGGACTAGCTCCAGACCGGCGAGCGGCCGCAGCCCAGCAGCACAGCGCGCAGATGGGCGACGATCCGCGCCTCGTTCTCGGCAGAACGGCTGGCCCGTCCCGGCCGGGATGGGCCCGAAGCCTCATTGTCCCTGTCTCTCTGCAATACGGTCGAAGCGTCGCGATCCATCAAGGCCATTCCCCCGGGCATGTTGCCCCACCAGTTCAGCCGGCAAAACATGGCGGCACCGAGCCGATCCGGGGTCACGGCCCGCCTTATTTGCGGCACGGGTCAGCCCCGATCGATGCCGAACCGCCCGGGCGTGACGCCGAAGCCGGCACGGAAGCGGGTGATGAAGGCGCTGACGCTGTCATAGCCGACGGCCAGCGCCGCCTCGGTCACCGAGGCACCGTCGCCGAGCATCGCGGCGGCGCGGATCAGCCGGGCATGGTGCCGCCACTGCACGAAGCCCAGGCCCGTCTCGGCCTTGAAGCGCCGCACCAGGGTGCGCTTCGGCAGGCCCAGCGCCGCCGCCCAGTCGTCGAGCCGGCGCCGATCGGCCGGGTCGGCGGCCAGCGCCGCCGTCATCCGGCGCAGCCGCGGATCGCGCGGCGTCGGCAGGCGCAACGGCTCCTCCGGCGCGGCGCCCAGCTCGTCCAGCAGCACCGCCAGCAGCCGCTCCCCGCGGCCAGGGTCCTCGACCTCGGCGATCCGGGCCAGCAGCGAGAGGGCCAGCGGCGGCGCCCGCAGCACCGCCGGCCGCGGCGGCAGGCCGGCGGCATCGAGGTAGAGGCTGGTGCCGGCCACCGGCCCCAGCGTCAGCACGCCATGCGGCACGCCCGCCGGCATCCAGCACAGCCGGCCGGACGGCATGATCCAGTCGCCGACGCCGCTGCGGATCAGGGCGAGGCCCTGGTCGAGGGCGAAGAGCTGGCCGCGGTCATGCGCATGGATCGGGCTGTCGAAACGACCGTCATGGCGGAAGCGGCGGATCTCGATCGGCACGGATTGGCCAGAATGAGCAATCGTCAGGCCTGTTCCCGTTAGCACGCCATTCGACGGATGGCTAGGGTGCGCCCAGTTCCACCACGAGGCGTCGATGACACCCCTGCCCCCCGGCCCGCTGCACCGATCGCTCGCCCGGCTCGAAGGCGTCTGGCAGGGCGAGGAGGAGGTGTTTCCCAACCCTTGGGGGCCGGGTGGGCCGGCGCGCGGCCGCTGGGAGTTCCGCTTCGACCGCGCCGGCCTGGCGCTGATCCATGATTTCAGCGAGGAGCGGTCGGGCGGCTATCGCTTCGACGCGCATGGCGTGCTGACCGTCGACCCGGCGGCGGAGGAGATCGTCTGGTTCTGGTTCGACAGCTACGGCTGGCCGCCGCTGACCCCATCGCGCGGAGCCTGGGAGGGCGACCGGCTGGTGCTGGAGAAGCATACGCCACGCGGGATCGGCCGATCGGTCTTCACCGTCGGACCGGATCGCTTCACCCATGAGATCGAGAGCCGGCCGACCGGGCAGGACGGCTTCGTCCCGGTCATGCGCGGCGTGTTCCACCGGCCAGGCTGAGGCCGGCGGGCACCGGGTCGGCGAAGACGAAGGGCCGGACCAGAAGGCGGCGCTTCCAGTGCAGCAGGCCCAGCCCGCCCTGCTCCAGGGCGCCGTAGAGGACGAAGCGTACGCCGCGCACCCGCGGGTCCTCGCGGCGCAGCAGCCAGCGCGCGATCTCGACGAACAGCAGCTTCATCGCGCCCGAGGACAGGTGGTCGGCATGGCCGAGGAAGCTGACGATGCGGATGATGTTGCCGATCCGGCGCAGCACGATGGTGCCGACCAGCCGGTCGCGCCCGTCATCCTCGATGAACACGCCCCAGTCGACCGCCCAATGCTCCGGACATTCGGCGTCGAGCCACGGGTCGCCCTTCACGCCGTTGCCGCGGCCGAAGCGCTGGACGAAGGCCTGCGGCACCGGCCCGCCGGAGCGGAACAGCTTCGACGCCTCGATGTCGCGCATGTCGTCGCCCTGGGCGAAGCGATCGAAGATCCGGCAGCGGTAGCCCGCCTTCGCGGCCTTGCGGGTCTCGCGCAGGATGTAGCCGAAGGAGTGCTTCCGAATCTCCTTCTCATAGGCCTCGGCATCGGCGAAGGGGGTCAGGTCGAGCAGGCAGGGCGTGCCCTGCCACAGCCGGGCGACGCCGTCCGGCCCGCGCCGCGTGTATTTCGCGAGATAGTCGCGATGCGCCGTCACCATGTGGTGGCAGAGATGCCCGCCGCAGCAGCCCTCGGTCTGCAGCCGCAGCGCCGCCTCCGGCAGGTCGGCGGCGCCCAGCCCCCAGATGCGCAGGCGCTGCTCCTTGCGCAGCCGGAACAGCACCGGCTCGACCCCGCCGAGATAGGCCCGCATCGCGACCTTGTCGAAAGAGATCAGCACGAAACCTCTCTCAAAACCTTCGATGAAATCTGAGTATGCCAACGATCTCGACCAGAGATCAATGAATACGAGATGACGTCGCGGCAATCTCATAGAATCCATTTTGCGAAAATTATCACATCATGCGATCGAATTCTGTCGCCGCGCCCTGCTTTGCCGGCGGTTCCGCCGCGGCCCGATCTCTGGCAGGCTGTGCCCTCCGGAGACCGACCATGACGCTCGACGACTACCTGCTCTTCCTGCCCGCCTGCTTCGCGCTGAACATGGCGTTCGGGCCGAACAACCTGCTGTCGCTGTCGAACGGCGCGCGCGACGGCACGCCGCGCGCCGTGGCCGCCGCCTCGGGCCGGCTGGTTGCCTTCGCCATCATGATCGCCATCGCCGGGCTCGGCCTCGGCACGCTGCTGACCGCCTCGGAGCTGGCCTTCGCGGTGGTGAAATGGCTGGGCGCCGCCTATCTGATCTGGCTCGGCATCAAGCTCTTGCGAGCCGACGCCCCGGCGCCGGGTCCGGCCGCGGCCGGGCCGCCCCAGCCGCTCGGCGCGCTGATCCGGCAGGAATTCTGGGTCGCGGCCGGCAACCCGAAGGCGGTCCTGATCTTCACCGCCTTCTTCCCGCAATTCGTGGTGCCGCAGGATTACGCCGCCAGCTTCATCCTGCTCGGCGCCAGCTTCCTGGTGCTGGAGGGGGTGGCGATCACGATCTACGCCCTGATCGGCGCCCGCCTCGGCCGCTACGTCCGCAGCGCCCGGCCGTTCCGCTGGTTCAACCGGATCTCCGGCGGGCTGATGATCGGCTTCGGCCTGCTGCTGGCCGCTGCCCGCAAGCCGGCGGGGTAGGCGGCCGGTTCCGACAACGCCGGATCTCCCTATTGCGGTTGATGTGAGGAATACTGTCTGGTCACGAATCGTATTTTTGGCTTCGGCATTTCGAAGGGGGACATATGTTCGTCAATCTGACCGGCACCGCCGGCAACGACAGCTTCAAGCTCGACTTCTCGAATCTTGACCCCTCCGACGGCCCGGAGAACCGCTATGTGGTCAATGGCGGAGCTGGCAACGACACCGTCGATTTCAGCCGCCTGCCGCCTGATCTCCAATTCATGACGGGCCTGGTCGGATACAATCCACATCCAGGCGAACAGCTGTGGATGGCCATCTATTCGAGCGAGGTCGACGGCAAGCGCATCACTTTCGAGTTGTACTCGGTCGAAACGTTCATCGGGTCCGCAGGCAACGACGGGATCGAGGGCAACTCCGCCGCGACCGTCCCAACGACGATGTTCGGTATGGCCGGTGATGACCTCCTCGTTGGATCCAAGGGCGGTGACCGTGCCTATGGCGGTGTCGGCAATGATACCCTGCACGGAGTCGACGGGGACGACAGCTTGGTCGGCGACGCTGGCCGCGATGTGATCACGGGCGGCAGCGGCGCCGATTCGATCGATGCCGGGGCGGACAACGACTCGGTGTGGGGCGGAGGCGACGACGACGCGATCTATGGCGGCACTGGCGACGATGTCGTCAGGGGCGAAGACGGCAACGACATCCTCGAAGGCGCGGCCGGCGCGGACACTCTGAACGGCGGCGCGGGCATCGATACGGCCAGCTACACCGGCAGCAGTGCCGGAGTCATCGTCAATCTCGTCGCCGGCCGCGGCTACAGCGGCGACGCGCGGGACGACACGCTGTCCGGGATCGAACAGGTGCTGGGATCGGAGCATGCTGACCAGTTGGCCGGCGATGTCAGCGACAATGTCCTGTGGGGCCGCGGCGGGGACGATGCCCTTTCCGGCGCTGGCGGAGTGGACACATTGAAGGGGGGTGCCGGCGCCGATGCCCTTTATGGCGGAGCCGGGGACGACCGGCTCGACGGCGAGGGCGGCAACGACCAGCTCAACGGAGAAAACGGCAACGACCTGCTCTATGGCGGTCCCGGCGCCGACCGCTTCGACGGCGGTGCCGGCATCGACACCGCGATCTATGAACGGGCCACCGCCGGCGTGACCGTCGATCTCAGCGTGGTGGCACACAACACCGGCGAGGCGGCGGGCGACGTGCTGACGAGCGTCGAGCAGATTATCGGATCAAGTTTCGCCGACCGGATCACGGGGGACTCCGCCAAGAACACGCTTTGGGGCGGCGCCGGCAACGATGTGCTTCAGGGCGGCATGGGCGCTGATGTGCTGAAAGGCGGCTCCGGCGCGGATCGCTTCGTCTACACCGACAAGATCGACAGCCTGACGGCAGCGATCTACCGGGACGTGATCGCCGACTTCTCCTCGGCTCAAGGGGACAAGATCGATCTCTCGCCCATTGAATCCGACGGCAACTACGCGACGACGGACAATGGCTTCACCTTCGGCACCGGCGCGTTCACGGGAAAGGGAGGAGAGCTGCGGGTGGTGGTCTCGGGGGGCTACCAGGTCGTCTACGGCGATATCGCAGGCGACAAGCAGCCCGATTTCGCCATTGCCGTGATCGCCGACCACGCCTTGCGGGCGACCGATTTTGTGCTTTGACGTCAGTCGAGGAAGCTCTCGACCGCCGCGGTGAAGGCGTCCGCCTGCTCGATATTGGCGATGTGGGCGGCGTCAAGGGCCAGGAAGCCGGCGCCCGGCACCGCAGCCGCGATCTCCCGCCCCCGCTCCGGCGGCGTGCCCTGGTCCTGGGTGCCCGACAGCACCAATGTCGGCGCCCGGATCCGGCCGATCGTGTCGCGCTGGTCCATGTCGCGGATCGCGGCGCAGGTGGCGGCATAGCCTATAGGCGAGGTCGCCAGCAGCTTGCGGCGGATGCCGTCGACCGCCTCCGGCGCCCGCTCGCGGAAGCCCGGGCTGAACCAGCGGCCGATCACGCCGTCGACCAGCGCCGCCATGCCGTCCCGCCGCACCGCCTCGATCCGCGGGTCCCAGAGCTCGGCGCCGCCGGCATAGGCGGTGGTGCAGCTGGGCATCAGCCGGCCGACCCGGTCCGGCGCGTGGATGCCGAGCCACAGCGCCAGCATGCCGCCGAGCGACAGGCCGACGACATCGGTGCGGGCGATGCCGAGCGCGTCGAGCAGCCCGACGGCGTCCCGCCCCAGCCGGTCCAGGCTGCAGGGCCCGGCCGGCGCGTCGCTGCCGCCATGGCCGCGATGGTCGTAGCGCAGCACCCGGAAGCGCCGGGCGAGTCGCGGCACCTGCGGCTGCCACATCTCGAGATCGACGCCGAGCGCATGGGACAGCAGCAGCGGCGGCCCGTCCTCGGGCCCGTCGAAGCGGTAGTGCAGCCGGCAGCCGTCGACGGTGGCGTGGGGCATGGTCGGATCTCCTGGCCGGGGTCGCGGCGCGGAGCCGCGCGACGCAGTGTGGCCGGATGGGCTATGGAAGTCGACGACGCCGCATCGACCAGGGATGCCGGCGAAGTGCGATGGAGAGGATGATGACCGACCACCGCCAGCAGGCACCTGCGGCCGCGCGCAACCGGGACCCGATCCTCGCCGTGCTGCGCGGCGTGCTGCCGCGAACCGGCACGGTGCTGGAGATCGCCAGCGGCTCGGGCGAGCACAGCCTGCATTTCGCGCGGGCGCTGCCGGAGCTGGTGTTCCAGCCCTCCGACCCGAATCCAGAGGCGCGGCAGAGCATCGCCGCCTGGGCGGCCGAGAGCGGCCTGGCCAATCTGCGCCCGCCTCTGGCGCTGGACGCCGCGGCGCCGTCCTGGCCGGTCACGGCGGCGGATGCAGTGCTGTGCATCAACATGATCCACATCTCGCCCTGGGCCGCGACCGAAGGGCTGATGCGCGGCGCCGCCGCCATCCTGCCGCCGGGCGCGCCGCTGTACCTTTATGGCCCCTATCGCCGCGCCGGCGTCCCCACGGCGCCGAGCAACGAAGCCTTCGACCGGGACCTTCGCGGCCGCGACCCGTCCTGGGGCCTGCGGGAGCTGGAGGCCGTCGCGGCGCTCGCCGCCGCGGCGGGCTTCTCGGGCCCCGCCGTCACCGAGATGCCGGCGAACAATCTGAGCGTCGTGTTCCGACGTCTCTGACGGCCAGACCACAACCCTGCCGAGAGGACTTTTCGCCCGTTGGCAGGCATGATTCCGGCAATGGGCGGCCGGCCATGCCGGATCGGCCGGCGATGGAAGATCGTCCTGCGATCAGGGCAGCGGCGCCCACGCCTTCGACGTGATCCTGCCCAGAAGTTCAGGCACAGTGGTCCCTTCCGCACCGGGGCTGGGCCTATGGAGCTGCTCGAACGCGACCACGAGTTGCAGGCGCTGGCGGTCGCTCTCAAGGAGGCGACGGCCGGCGAGGGCCGCATCGTGCTGGTCAGCGGCGAGGCCGGCATCGGCAAGACCAGCTTCGTCGATCGCTTCATCGCCACGGCCGGCCGGACGGCCAGGCTGCTCAAGGGTCAGTGCGATTCGCTGTTCACCCCGTCGCCGCTCGGCCCGCTCTACGACATCGCCCGCCAGACCGGCGGGCGGCTGCTGGCCCAGCTCGAGGCCGAGGCGCCCCGCGCCGCCCTGTTTTCCACCATGCTCGACCTGCTGCGCGGCCAGCCGCAGCCCGTCATCCTGCTGGTCGAGGACGTCCATTGGGCCGATGAGGCGACGCTCGACCTGGTCAAGTATCTCGGCCGCCGCATTGTCGACGATCCCGTCCTGATCATCCTGACCTATCGCGCCGACGAGGTCGGCGCCCAGCATCCGCTGCGCCTGCTCCTGGGCGATCTGGCGATGTCGCGGATCGTCCGCCGCATCGAGCTGCGCAGCCTGACGGTCGACGCCGTGCGCCAGCTGATCGCCGACCTGCCGTTCGAGGCCCGCACGCTGCACCGGCAGACCGGTGGCAACCCATTCTTCCTGGCAGAGGTCCTGGCCCATGCCGGACGGGGCGTTCCGCAGACGGTCTATGATGCGGTGCTGGCGCGCGCCGCGAAGCTGCAACCAGCCGCACGGGCCATGCTGGAGACGACCGCGGTGATCGGCAGCCGGGTCGAGCACGCGATGCTCGAACGGACGCAACGCGGCGCCGTGGACGGCCTCTCCGACTGCCTCGCCGCGGGGCTGCTGGCATCGGCCGAGACCGGCGTCGCCTTCCGGCACGAGCTGGTCCGGGATGCCGTGCTGGCCGGCCTCGATCCCGGCCGGCGGCGGGAGATCTGTCGGGCGGCGCTCGCCGGCCTCAAATCCGCGGAGGCCGGGCGCGGCGACCAAGCCCAGCTGGCGCATTTCGCCGAGGGCGCGGGCGATGGCGCGGCCGTCCTCGAATTCGGCCCCGCCGCGGCGCGGGCTGCGGCCGCCGCCGGCGCCCATGGCGCGGCGGCCAGCCAGTACCGGCGCGTCCTGGCCTTCGCCGCGGACCGGGCACCGACCGAGCGCGCAAGGCTGCTCGAAGCCTATGCCGAGGAATGCGCCATCGTCGACGACCTCGCCGAGGCCTGCCGGGCGCGGGACGACGCCATCGCACTGTGGCGCCGGGCCGGCGACCGGCTGAAGGAGGGCGAGAACCTGGCCGCCCTGGCCTGGCCCCTGGTCCGCAGCGGCCGCAACGCCGCCGCCGAGGAGGCCAGCCGCCGCGCCATCGAGGTGCTGGAGGCGATGCCGCCGACCCGCCAGCTGGCCAATGCCTATCGGATCCAGGCGCATCTGCGGATGCTGCATCGCGACCGCCGGCCGGCAGTGCGCTGGGGCCGCAAGGCAATCGATCTGGCCACGCGGCTCGGCGACGACGCCATCGTCGCCGCGGCGGAGAACGTCTTCGGCGCGGCCATGCTGGTCTTCGGCAACGAGCGGGGCCGGCTGCATCTGGAGCGTGGCCTGGCCCTGGCACGGAAGGCCGGGCTGGATGCGCTGGTCGGCCAGTCCTATTCCGATCTCGGCTCCTGCTATGGCGAGCAATACCGCTTCGCCGAGGCCGAGGCTCACCTCGCCTCCGGCATCGCCTACACCGCCGAGCGCGACCTGGACCATGCCAACCACTACATGCGGTCCTGGCTCGCCCTGACACGGCTCTATCAGGGCCGGTGGGACGAGGCCGCCGAGATCGCGACGGCGCTGATCGAGGGTCCGCATGTCGCCATGGTCAGCCGCATCATGGCGCTCGTCGCGCTCGGCCGGGTGCGGGCGCGGCGCGGCGATCCGGGCGTGGCCGCGGTGCTGGACGAAGCGCTCGACCTGGTGCTGCAGACCGACACGCTGCAACGCTTGGCGCCGGCGCGCGCCGCTCGGGCCGAGGCCGCCTGGCTGGCCGATCAGCCCGAGCGCACCATGGCGGAAGCGGCTGCGGCCTACGACCTCGCGGTCCGGCACGGCCACCGCTGGCATGCGGGCGAGTTCTCCTTCTGGCGCTGGCGGGCCGGCGACCGCAACGATCCGCCGCGCTGGGCCGCCCGTCCCTTCCTGCTGCAGGTCAAAGGCGACTGGCAGGGTGCTGCCGCGGCCTGGGAGCGGCTGGGCTGCCCCTATGAGCAGGCGCGCGCGCTGGCCGACGGCGACATGCCGGCCAGGCTGGCGGCGCTCGAGATCTTCGACCGGCTCGGCGCCGCCCCGGCGGCCGCGGCGCTGCGCCAGCGGATGCGAGTCGAAGGGGTGCGCCGGGTTCCGCGCGGCCCGAGGGCCGCGACCCGCCAGAACCCGCTGGGCCTGACCTCGCGCGAGCTGGAGATCCTGGAGTGCCTGACCCAGGGGCTGAGCAACGGCCAGATCGGCGCCCGGCTCCACGTCTCGCCCAAGACCGTCGACCATCACGTCTCGTCGGTGCTGGCCAAGCTCGGCGCCTGCACGCGGGGCGAGGCCGCCCGCATTGCCCTGGAACAGCGGCTGCTGCCGCAACATGGGGAAGCGCCGGCTGCAAAATAGGGAGGCCCTCCCGATGCGCGGGATTCGCACCGGACATAACGTGGCGAGGTGAAGCGGTCCCGGACCGCGCAAGGGAGAGACAACGCCATGCCACGCTATATGATCGAACGCCAGTTCCCCGATGGTCTCGGCCTGGTCCCCGACCAGCAGGGCCGGCAGACGGCAGCCGCCGTCATCGCCAACAATGCCCGGGATGGGGTCACCTGGGTTCAGTCCTATGTGACCCCGGACAAGAAGCGGACCTATTGCATCTACGACGCGCCCTCGCCGGAAGCGATCCGCCAGGCGGCGAACCGCAACGGTCTGCCGGTGGAGCGCATCACCGAGGTGCGCGTGCTCGACCCGTATTTCCACCTCTAGCGATCGGACTGCCCCCGCGTCTCGGCCGGGCTGCAGCAACGATTGCAGCCCGGCCTCTTTAGCGAGGCGATCATGTTCATTCTGGCTGCCGCGCGCATCACCAGCCTGACGTGCCTGCGCGCCCTCCTGATATTGCGACCGAGCCGGCGAACCACGCCGCGCCGCAAGCCGTGCCGTTTCGAAGCGCTTCCCGACAGCCTCCGGGAGGATGTCGGGCTGGAGATCTGGCCGAGGTGACGCCCCGGCTCAGCCCTCCACCCGCCAGCCCGGCACGGTCTTGCCGCGGAAGACATGGACGTCGTCGCCGCCCGCCACCGCCAGCCGCTCCGGCAGGTCCTCGGCGCCGCGGACCAGGGTGACGGTCTCCTCGTTCACCGGCAGGCCGTAGAAGGCCGGGCCGTTCAGCGAGGCGAAGGCCTCGAACCGGTCCAGCGCCCCCTCCTCCTCGAACACCTGGGCGTAGCAGGCGACCGCCACCCGGGCGTTGAACACGCCGGCGCAGCCGCAGGCCGTCTCCTTCGCATGCACCGGATGCGGCGCGGAATCGGTGCCGAGGAAGAAGCGCGGATCGCCCGAGGTCGCCGCCGCCCGCAGCGCCAGGCGGTGGCGTTCGCGCTTCACCACCGGCAGGCAGTAATAGTGCGGCCGCACCCCGCCGACCAGGAGGTCGTTGCGGTTCAGCACCAGGTGCTGCGGCGTCATCGTGGCGCCGACCCGGCCGTCGCCCTGGTCGAGAACGAAATCGACTCCGTCCTGGGTGGTGACATGCTCCATGACGATCCGCAGCTCCGGGAAGTCGGCGCGGATCGGCTGCAGGTGGCGCTCGATGAACACCGCCTCGCGGTCGAAGATGTCGATCTCCGGATCGACCACCTCGCCATGCACCAGGAGCGGCAGGCCGATCGCCTGCATTCGCTCCAGCACCGGGCGGACCTTGGCGAGGTCGCGCACCCCGCCATGCGAGTTGGTGGTGGCGCCGGCGGGATACAGCTTCACCGCGGTCAGCACGCCCTCTTCCTGGCCGCGGGCGAGATCGTCGGGGTCGGTGCCCTCGGTCAGATAGGCGGTCATCAGCGGGGTGAAGCGCGCGCCCTCGGGCAGCGCCGTCAGGATGCGGTCGCGATAGGCCCGGGCATCGGCCATGGTCACCACCGGCGGTGTCAGGTTCGGCATGATGATGGCGCGGGCGAAATGCGCCGTCGTGTGCGGCAGCACCGCGCGCAGCATGGCGCCGTCGCGCAGATGCAGATGCCAGTCGTCGGGGCGGCGGATCGTGAAGCGATCGGTCATGGCGGGGCTTCCTGAAGCGGCGGGCGGATCATGGCCGTGCGTACTTTAGTCCGCAAGCCTGCTTGCCGGATGGCTGCCCCGGCCCTAAGACACCCCAAATCCGCCGGAGCCCGCCATGATCCTCTCGACCAGCTTTCCCGACCGCAAGACCATCGCCCGCCTGACCGCCCAGGCTTATCTCGAGGCCGGCGCCGTCAGCTTCAACGCCGAGACGCCCTACAAGTTCACCTCGGGCTGGGCCAGCCCGGTCTACACCGACACGCGGCGGCTGATCTCCTTCCCCCGCATCCGCGGCGTGCTGATGGACTTCGCCACCTCGGTGATCCTGAGCGAGATCGGCTTCGAGAAGATCGACGCGGTGGCGGGCGGCGAGACCGCCGGCATCTCCTATGCCGCCTGGATCGCCGACCGCCTCGCCTTGCCGATGCAATATGTGCGCAAGAAGCCGAAGGGCTTCGGCCGCAACGCCCAGATCGAGGGCGTGCTGACCGAGGGCCAGCGGGTGCTGCTGGTCGAGGATTTGAACACCGACGGCCGCAGCAAGGCCAAGTTCTGCCAAGCCCTGCGCGACGCCGGCGCGGTGGTGGAGCATGTCTTCGTCGTCTTCAACTACGGCATCTTCAAGGACACGCCGAAGTTCTTCGAATCGATCGGGGTCGAGCTGCACGGGCTGGCCACGTGGTGGGACGTGCTGGAGGTCTGCAAGGCCGGCAACCATTTCGACCCGAAGACGCTGGCCGAGGTCGAGAAATTCCTGCACGACCCGGTCTCCTGGTCGGCCGCGCATGGAGGCATCGACAAGATGCCCACCGACTGAGGCCGGCTCTCCCCCTCACCCTCCCGTCGCTGCGCGCCGGGCCCCTCCCTCTCCCCGAGGAGAGGGAATTTTCACCTCTCCTTGGGGAGAGGTCGAAATCGCGAAGCGATTTCGGGTGAGGGGGTGGCACCGGCCGATGGAATCGTCCGGAGCGCCCCGTCCCCACAGATGAGCCATGCCCGATCGGCGCGAGACGCGGGCGCCGGAGCGGGAGGAAGGTGTCGCTAAGCGACGGGGCGGATGGAAGGGGCGCTGCCCGCCGCAGCCACGGCTCAGAGGCCCGACATGCAGGGATGGACTGCCCAGCAGCGGAGCGTCGTCGTCGCCAGCTTTCTCGGTTGGACCCTCGACGCCTTCGACTTCTTCCTCCTCGTCTTCATCCTGACCGACATCGCCCAGGAGTTCGGCACCGGCGCCGAGACCACCTCCTGGCTGGTCACCCTGACCCTGGCGATGCGGCCGCTCGGCGCCTTCCTGTTCGGCCGCGCCGCCGACCGCTTCGGCCGCCGGCCGACGCTGATGGTCGATGTGCTGGCCTATTCGCTGCTGGAATTCGCCTCGGGCTTCGCCCCGACCTTCACCGTGCTGCTGATCCTGCGCATGCTGTACGGCATCGCCATGGGCGGCGAATGGGGCGTCGGCGCCTCGCTGACCATGGAGACGGTGCCGGTGCGCTCGCGCGGCTTCGTCTCCGGCCTGCTGCAGGCCGGCTATCCGACCGGCTACCTGCTGGCCTCGATCGTCTACGGCCTGTTCTACGATTCGATCGGCTGGCGCGGCATGTTCATGATCGGCGTGCTGCCGGCGCTGCTGGTGCTGTATATCCGCCGCAGCGTGCCGGAATCGCCGTCCTGGACCGAGACCAAAGTCACCCGGGAGGGCATTTCGCTCGGCGACACGGTGCGGCGGCACTGGCGGCTCGGGATCTACGCCATCCTCTTGATGACCGCCTTCAACTTCTTCAGCCACGGCACCCAGGACATCTATCCGACCTTCCTCAAGGTCCAGCACGGCATGGGCCCGCACGAGGTCAGCCTGATCGCCATCGTCTACAACATCGGCGCCATCCTCGGCGGCATCGCCTGCGGCCTGCTGTCGGAGCGCTTCGGCCGGCGCCGGGTGATCGTGGTCGCGGCGCTGCTGGCCCTGCCGGCGCTGCCGCTCTGGGCCTTCTCCTCCGGCCCGGTGCTGCTGGCCGCCGGCGCCTTCCTGATGCAGGTCGCGGTGCAGGGCGCCTGGGGGGTGGTCCCGGCCCATCTCAACGAGCTGTCGCCGGAGGAGGCGCGCGGCACCTTCCCCGGCTTCGTCTACCAGACCGGCAACCTGCTGGCCGCGATCAACCTGACCCTGCAGACCCACATCGCCGTCACCAACGGCAACGACTATGCCCTGGCCATGGCCTGGGTGACCGGCGTGGTGGCCGTGGTGATCGCCCTGCTGATCGCCTTCGGGCCGGAGAAGCGCGGCGTCGCCTTCGGCGCGGCCCGGCTGCGGTCCGAGCTCGCCGCCACCCCCGCCGCCGGGGAATAGCCATACCGGGACGGGGGCCGGCGGGCGTGCTATAACACGCCGCCCGGCCCCCGGCCGAAGCCGCCCATCGCGATGCCGCCATGCCGGACGAGCACCAGTTCCTGGACCTGATCGGCCAGATCTACGACGCCGCGGCCGGCGACGCAGACTGGACCGTGGTGCTGGGCAACCTGACCCGGATGCTGGGCGGCCACGCCGCCGTGCTGCAGCGGGCGCAGGCGCCCGGACAGGCGGTGCAGACATTGGTCAGCGGCATCGACCTCGCCTATGTCGGGCTGTACGGCGCCCATTACCACAGCCTGCTGCCGATCCGGTCCTGGCTGCCGCGGCTGCCCGGCGGGTCGGTCTTCATCGACCGCATGCTGCTGGCCGACCAGGACTATGTCCGGACCGAGTTCTACACCGACTTCCTGACGCCGCAGGACCAGCATGCCAGCCTGTCCTGGCTGGACCGCAACCGGCACGGCGGCGGGGCCACCCCGGCCGTGATCTCGGTCTGGCGCTCCCGCCGGCAGCCGGAGTGGGAGCCGGCACAGCTGCGCCTGCTGCACCAGCTTTCCCCGCATCTCGAACAGGCGCTGGAGATCGAGCGCCGTCTCGGCGCCAGCGCGGCGCGGCGGGTGGCGGACGAACTGGTCCGCAGCGCCGCCGAGCTGACCTGGCGCGAGCGGGACTGCCTGGCCCGGGTCGCCCGCGGCGCCTCCAGCAAGGAGATCGCGCGCCAGCTCGATCTGTCGATCCACACGGTCAACGACCATGTCGAGTCGGCGATGCGGAAGCTGGCGGCGACCAGCCGGAGCGAGGCCGTGGCCAAGGCCATGGTGCTGGAGCTGCTCGAGGGGTGATCCCCTAATCCTCGGGGATTGAGGCAAACCCCGCATTCGGAGACCCTAGCCGTGGAGTGTCGCGCGGTGCGCCCACCGCAATTCCGGTTTTTCTGCGCCGAGATGGAAACAATTCGACGCAAATTCTGTTCTGATTGTGGAGCGGCCGCCGGGCGCGATGCGGGTTCGCCATTGGAGGGGGAGGTGCAGATGAATCCGATTCTGATGGCGGCCTTCGGGCTGATCGCGGTGCTGCTGTGGCGCGCCGGGCCGGGCTTCGCCGCGGTCACGGGCGGCACGGCCCTGTCGGCGGCGCTGCTGCTCCAGACCCTCTACTGACCGCGCGGCATGCGGCTTCGGCGAGAGCCGCCAAAGGACCACAAACCTGCTATAGTCTCGGTCGACCGCCGGCATCGCGCCGGCGGTTTGCTGCGTCCTTGCCTTGCTTCGCCATGCCGGATGACCGCGCTATCGCCCAGCTGGTCGGCCAGACCTACGACGCCGCCCTCGGCGACGAGGACTGGGCGGTCGTGCTGCGCCGGGTGCTGGTGCTGCTCGGCGGCGAAGCCGTGGCACTGCACCCGACCGGCGCCCCGATGCCGACCGACGCCGCCATCCGCGTCGGCTGCGATCCGGCCTATATCCCACTCTATAACGCCCATTATCACCAGACCTGGCCGATTCTGCCGATGATGCAGCGGCTGCAGGCCCAGCCGGTCTTCGTCGACCGCATGCTGGTGCCGCAGAACGACTTCCTCCGCACCGAGTTCTACAATGACTATATCCGGCCGCAGGGCGGCCACAGCGGCCTGTACTGGGTCGATTTCGGCACGCAGGGCCTGGGGGCGCATCTTTCGCTCTGGCGGTCGCCGCGCCGCCCCGACTGGAGCGACGAGGAGGTCCGGCTGCTGCAGCATCTCGGTCCGCATATCGGCCGGGCGCTGAAGATCCAGGGCCGGCTCGTCGCGACGCCCCCCCGCAACGGCCATGCGCCGCCGCTGCTGGCGCCGCGCGAGCGCGACTGCCTCGCCTGGGTCGCCCGCGGCGCCTCCAGCAAGCAGGCGGCCCAGCGCCTGGCCCTGTCGGTCTACACCGTCAACGAATATGTCGCCTCGGCGATGCGCAAGCTGCGGGCGACCAGCCGCAGCGAAGCGGTGGCCACCGCCCTCAGCCTCGGCCTGCTCGATGCCTGAGCCTCATGCCGCGATCGGCGGCCGCGAGCTGACCGGCCTGATCAGCCAGACCTATGATGCCGCGCTGGGCGAGGACGACTGGGCATCGGTGCTGGGCCGCCTGGCCCGGCTGCTCGGCAGCGACTCCGCCGTGACGCTGCATCCGACCGGCACGCCGATGCCGGCGGACAAGGCGATCCGGATCCAGTCCGATCCCGGCTACGTCCCGCTCTACAACACGCATTACCACCAGACCTGGCCGATCCTGCCGATGCTGCCGCAGCTGCCGGCGGTGTTCGTCGACCGGATGCTGATCCCGGATCCGGCATTCGTCCGCACCGAATTCTACACCGACTATGCCCGGCCGCAGGGCCGGCACAGCGGCCTGTACTGGATCGATGCCGACCGCCGCGGCCTCGGCATCCATCTCTCCCTCTGGCGGTCGCGGTACCGCCCCGACTGGGGCGACGGGGAGATCCGGCTGCTGCGGCACCTCGGCCCGCATCTCGGCCGGGCGCTGAAGATCCAGGACCGGCTCGCCGCAGCCCGCGCGCGGGGCGCCCCGCCGTCGCCGCTGACGCCGCGCGAGCGCGACTGCCTGGCCTGGGTCGCCCGCGGCGCCTCCAGCAAGCAGGCGGCCCGGCACCTGGCCCTGTCGGCCTACACCGTCGACGAATATGTCGCCTCGGCGATGCGCAAGCTGCAGGCGACCAGCCGCAGCGAGGCCGTGGCCAACGCCCTCAGCCTCGGCCTGCTCGACTCATAGCGCCGCCCGGCAATCCCCCAATCCTGGGGGATTGAGAGACCTTTCCTATCCCGGAAGAATGTCCGCAGTCGAATCCGCGTCCCGGCAGCAAGCCGGCAGCGGCGATGCGCGGCCAGAGCCGCGTCGCGGCGCGGGATCTGAAACGGGGACCTTCCGACACCACGCCGGCTGCATGCGGCGACCGGTGGAGCGGCCGTGCCCGGCCGCGAGTCAGGAGCACTCGATGCCTGTCCTTCCCGGCGGCACCGCCGCCAACGACAACCGGTCGATCGCGGCTTCCGGGCGTCTGCGCCTGGACCTGGCGCCCGACGCCTGGTCCGGCACTCCTCCGGCGGTGGAAATGGTCGCCTGGATCGAGGACGGGTGGTGCGGCCCGGTCGAGATCTGCCCGGCGCCGGAGTTCCGGCCGATGCCGACCGGGCCGGATTAGCGGCCGGCCGACCGGGTGCTGCGCGAATCGGCGCCGCCGGCAACACACGGCTTACGGCTGTAACCGCAATCCACGATCGCACCCCGTTCGGTCCGGATAAGACTGTCGGCCTCTACCGACTCAAGGAGAGATGCTTTGAAAGCACGTTTTGCGATCACCCTGCTGGCGACCGCGGCCCTCGGCGCGCTCGCCGTCCAGGCTCCGGCGATGGCCGAGGTCAAGCTGGGTCTCGCCGCGCCGCTGACCGGCCCGAACGCGGCAACCGGCGAGCAGTACCGCCGCGGCGCCGAGGCCGCGGTCAAGGCCCTGAACGCCGCCGGCGGCGTCAATGGCGAGCAGGTCACGCTGGTCTATGGCGACGACGCCTCGGACCCGCGCCAGGGCGTCGCGGCCGCGAATGAGCTGGTGGGCGAAGGCGTGGCGGCGGTGATCGGCCACTACAATTCCTCGGTCTCGATCCCGGCCTCGACCGTCTATGCCGAGGAGGGGGTGCTGCAGATCACCCCGGGGTCGACCAACCCGCAGTTGACCGAGCAGGGCATCAAGACCGTGTTCCGCACTTGCGGCCGCGACGACCAGCAGGGCGACGTCGCCGGCACGTTCCTGGCGACCGCCTACAAGGGCCGCAAGGTCGCGATCCTGCACGACCAGACCACCTACGGCAAAGGCGTGGCGGACGCGACCAAGGCGCGGATGAACAGCCTCGGCCTGCAGGAGGTGATGTATGAAGGCATCACCGTCGGCGAGCGCGATTTCTCGGCCGTCGTCTCGAAGATGAAGGCCGCGAATATCGACGCCGTGTTCTTCGGCGGCCTCTACAACGAAGGCGGGCTGATCCTGCGCCAGATGCGCGACCAGGGGCTGAAGGCGCAGTTCCTGTCCCCCGACGGCACGGTGTCCCAGGAGTTCTGGGGCATCACCGGGCCGTCCGGCGAGGGCGCGCTCGTCACCTTCGGGCCGGAGATGCGCGACCAGCCGAAGGCCAGGGACGCCGTCGCCCAGTTCCGCGCCGAGGGCTACGAGCCGGAGGGCTACACCCTCTACACCTACGCCGCCGTCCAGGTCTGGGCCGAGGCGGCGAAGAAGGCGGGATCTGTCGACGGCGCCAAGGTCGCCGCGGCGCTGCATGACGGCAGCGCCTACGACACGGTGATCGGTCCCCTCACCTTCGACGCCAAGGGCGATCCCGCCGGCAGCAACTACGTCCTCTACAGCTGGCAGGACGGCAAGATGGTGCAGCTGACGGACGCGCAAGTCGCCAAGCTGGGCCAGTGAGGCCGGCGCTCTGAGATCGACTCTTCCGCCCTTACCCCGTCATGGCGAGGCGCGCAGCGCCGTGGCCATCCAGGGGCCGGTGCGAGCCGCCCTGGATGGCCACGCCCCTTCGGGGCTCGCCATGACGGATCAATATTTCGGGCCACTGGCACAAGCCGGAACCGGAGGCGCGGCGTCTCCGCGCCTCTGGCCGTCACGCCGCGAAATCCTCGATCCGGTCGGCCGCGGCGCGGTCATAGCCGCGGCTGGCTTCCAGCAGCTGGCGCGTATAGGGCTGGGTCACGGTGCCATCATGCAGCTGCGCCGCGGTCAGCGTCTCGACGATGCGGCCGCGATTCATCACCGCCAGCCGGTCGCACATCACCGACACCACGGCGAGGTTGTGGGTGACCAGCAGATAGGTCAGCCCGCGTTCGGCCCGCAGCCGCTTCAGCAGGTTCAGGATCTCCGCCTGCACCGAGACGTCGAGCGCCGAGGTCGGCTCGTCCAGCAGCAGCACCCGCGGCTCCAGCACCAGCGCCCGGGCGATGGCGACGCGCTGGCGCTGTCCGCCCGACAGCTGGTGCGGGTAGCGGAACCGGAAGCTGGGGCCGAGCCCGACCTCCTTCAGCACCCGCTCGACCCGGGCGTCGCGGTTGTCTAAGCCATGGATCGCCAGCGGCTCCATCAGCGTCGCATCCACCGTCTGGCGCGGATGCAGCGAGCCATAGGGGTCCTGGAACACCATCTGGCACAGCTTGAAGAAGCCCTTGTCGCGGCGCCGCCCCTGCTCCCGCCCGTCGACCGTGATCCGGCCGGTCCAGTCCCAGTTCAGGCCGGACAAAGCGCGCAGGATGGTCGACTTGCCGGAGCCGCTTTCGCCGACCAGGCCGTAGCTCTCGCCACGAGCCACGCTCAGCGAGGCGTCGCGCACCGCATGGGTGTCGCCGAACACGACGTCGAGGCCGGTGATCGCGATCATTGCATCCATGGTCACGCCTCCAGCCAGGCCGGGTCGCGCTGCAGCACCGGCAGGAACGGCCTTGTGTCGCCGATCTGCGGCAGCGATTCGAGCAGGCCGCGGGTGTAAGGATGCTTCGCCTGGTGCAGCTCCGCCGCCCGGCAGCTCTCGACCACCCGGCCGGCATACATGATCAGGATCCGGTCGCAGAAGCTGGCGACCAGGTTCAGGTCGTGGCTGATGAAGATCAGCCCCATGCCGCGCTGGGTCACCAGGTCGTCGATGATCGCCAGCACCTGCATCTGCACGGTGACGTCCAGCGCCGAGGTCGGCTCGTCGGCGATCAGGAGATCCGGGTCGGGGATCAGCATCATCGCGATCATGATGCGCTGGCCCATGCCGCCGGAGACCTCGTGCGGATACAGGCCCCACACCCGCTCCGGGTCGCGGATGCGCACCGCCTCGAACATCTCCAGCACCCGGCGCTTGGCCTCGCGGCCGGAGGCGCGCTTGTGGATGCGATAGGCCTCGGCCACCTGCTCGCCCACCGTGACCACCGGGTTGAGCGAGAATTTCGGGTCTTGCATTACCATCGAGATGCGGCGGCCGCGGATGGCGCGCATCTGCCGCTCGTTCTGGCGCTGCAGGTCGATGCCGTCGAACATCAGCCGGTCGGCCTGGGCCCGGCCGGGCGACCCGACCAGCCGCAGGATCGCGCGGCCGGTCATCGACTTGCCGGAGCCGCTTTCGCCGACGATGCCCAGCTTCTCGCGCCCCAGGGTGAAGCCCATGCCGCGCACGGCCCGGACCGGGCCCTTGGCGGTGTCGAAGGTGACGGAGAGGTTCTCGACCTCCAGCAGAGGCCGACTCATGACTGCCCGCCCTGCTTCGGGTCGAGGATGTCGCGCAGCCCGTCGCCGAGCAGGTTGAAGCCCAGGCTGACCACGAAGATGGCAATGCCGGGCATGGTCGCGACCCACCATTGGTCGAGGATGAAGCTGCGGCCCTTGGAGATCATCGCCCCCCATTCCGGCAGCGGCGGCTGGGCGCCGAGGCCGAGGAAGCCGAGGCCGGCCGCGGTCAGGATGATGCCGGCCATGTCGAGCGTGACCCGGACAATCACCGAGGACAGGCACAGCGGCACGATGTGCCGGGCGACGATGCGGGCGCTGGAGGCGCCCTGCAGCCTGACCGCGCTGATGAAGTCGGCGTTGCGGATGGTCAGCGTCTCGGCCCGGGCGATGCGGGCATAAGGCGGCCAGGAGGTGATGGCGATGGCGATGATCGCGTTCTCGATGCCGGGGCCGAGCGCGGCGACGAAGGCCAGCGCCAGGATCAGCTTCGGGAAGGCCAGGAAGATGTCGGTGATGCGCATCAGCACCGCATCGACCCAGCCGCCGAGATAGCCCGAGACGGTACCGATCAGGAGACCGACCGGAGCCGCGGTGATAGCCACCAGCACCACGATCAGCAGGGTCAGCCGGGTGCCGTAGATGATGCGGGACCAGATGTCCCGGCCGAGCTCGTCGGTGCCGAGCCAATGGGCGGCGCTGAAGGGCTGCAGCCGGTCGGCCAGGTCCTGCTCGATCGGCGACTGGTGGGCGAGCAGCGGCGCGAGCGCGGCGGCGACCAGCAGCGCCAGCACGATCACGAGCCCGACCATGGCCAGCGGGTTGCGGGCGAGGCCGAGCCACAGCAGGTACAGCCGGCCGAGCCGGGCCTGGCCGCGCGAATGCGGCGTGTCGGACAAGAGCCAGCCGCGCCAAGTGTCGGGGCGTGGGGACGTCAGGTCGGTCATCGCGCCCTCGGGTCCAGCACGCGGTACAGCAGGTCGGACAGCATGTTCAGCCCGATATAGACGGCGCCGACCACGATGGTGCCGCCGAGCACCGCGTTCATGTCGGCGTTGAGCAGGGAGTTGGTGATGTACTGGCCGAGGCCAGGCCAGGCGAACACCGTCTCGGTCAGCACCGCCCCTTCCAGCAGCCCGGCATAGGACAGCGCCACCACGGTCAAGAGCGGCACCCGGATGTTGCGGAAGGCGTGGCGCCAGATCACCGCCCGCTCCGACACGCCCTTGACCCGCGCCGTGGTGACATACTCCTGGCGCAGCTGGTCGAGCATGAAGGACCGCGTCATCCGGCTGATATAGGCGAGGCTGTAATAGCCGAGCAGCGCCGCCGGCAGCAGCAGGTGGTCGATCGCGTTCCAGAACACGTCCCATTCGCCGGCCAGCGCGGCGTCGAGCGTGATCACCCCGGTCACAGGATCGACGAGGCCGTCATAGAAGACGTCGAGCCGCCCGGGCCCGGCCACCCAGCTGAGCTTGGCGTAGAACAGCAGCAGGCCGACCAGGCCGAGCCAAAAGATCGGCACCGAATAGCCGATCAGCCCGACCACCCGCACCAGATGGTCGGGCCATCGATCACGATTGACGGCCGCCATCACCCCCGCCGGCACGCCGATGACGATGCCGAACAGGACGCCCAGAGTCGCCAGCTCCAGCGTCGCCGGGAACACCCGGCCGATATCCTCCAGCACCGGGCGCGAGGTCAGCACCGAGGTGCCGAGGTCACCCGACAGCACGTCGCCGGCATAGCGGGCGAACTGGTCCCACAGCGGCTTGTCGAGCCCGAGCTCCAGCCGCGCCTTCTCGTAGACGTCGCGCGGCGCCCGGTCGCCGACCACGGCGAGCACCGGGTCGATCGGCACCACCCGGCCGATGAAGAAGGTGACGAGGAGCAGGCCGAAGAAGGTGGTCGCCAGCGAGGCGACCACGCCGGCGACGCGGAGGGCGAGGCCGCGCCGGCGACGGCGGCGGGCGCCGCCGGGCCGGACCGAGGTCGGCCCCGGCTGGAGGTTGGTGGCGGTCACGAGGTCACGACTTCCTGCCGGTCCAATACTGGTTCCTGTCATAGGTCGCCGACCAGGTGAGGCCCGTAACCGATTTGCGGCTGGCGATCACCTCGGACAGCTGGAACATGAAGGCGAAGGGCGACACCTGCTGGTGGCGGCGCTGCAGCTCGGCATAGATCTGCGCCCGCCTGGCGCCGTCGGTCTCCAGCGTAGCGTGCTGGGCGTCGGCGGTCATCGCCGCATCCTGCCAGCCATTGGCCCAGGCCTGGGTCTTCGAGGCGGTGGCGTCGCTGTTGTCGGTGTTGACGGCGAAGGTCCCGGCATTGGAATCCGGGTCTTCGTAGTCGGGGCCCCAGCGGCCGATATAGATCTCGTGCTTGCGGGCGCGCTGCTTGGACAGGACCTGCCGGGCATCGCCCGGGATCAGCTCCACCGCCACACCGGCCCGGGCGAAGCTGGCCTGGATCGCCTGGGCGATGTCGATATAGGGCGACTGGTTGATCACATCCATCGTCGCCTTGAACCCGTCCGGCAGCCCGGCCTGGGCCAGCAGCGCCTTGGCCTTGTCGACATCGAGCTTGAAGGGCGCGTCGTCGATCGCCCCCAGCATGCCGGCCGGCACCAGGGTCTGATGGACGGTGGCGAGGCCATGCATGATGGTCGCGACGATGCCGTCATAGTCGACCAGGTATTTCAGCGCCTGCCGCACCTCCGGCTTGTCGAAGGGCGGATGCAGCACGTTGAAGCTGACATAGAAGATCGACATCTTCTGCACCGGCTCGAGCGTGATGTCGGCATTGCCCTGCAGCGACTTCAGCTGGTCCGGGGTCAGGTTGCGGGCGACATCGACATCGCCCTTCTGCAGCAGCAGCAGCCGGCTCGAGGACTCCGGCACATGGCGGATGAAGACCCGGCGGAACCCCGGCTGGCCCTGCCAGTAGCCGTCGTTGCGGTCGAGCGCCAGCAGCTCATTGGGCTTCCAGGACGCCAGCTTGAACGGGCCGGAGCCGGCGGAATGCGTCTGCAGCCACTCATGGCCGAAATCGCCGTTCGCCTCATGCTCCTGCACCAGCTTGCTGTCGACCACGGCGGTGACGGTGGCGGTCAGGCAGTTCAGCACGAAGGTCGGCGCATAGGCCTTGTCGGTCCGGAACACCAGAGTCCGGTCGTCCGGCGCCGTGACCATCTGGTCGACATTCTCGGCCGTCAGCCCGAACTGGCTGACGATATAGGCCGGCGCCAGGTTCAGCTTGATCGCGCGCTGCAGCGACCAGGCCGCATCCCGGGCGGTCAGCTTGTTGCCGGAGTGGAATTTCACCCCGTCGCGGATCTTGAAGGTGTAGGTCCGGGCGTCGTCCGACACCGCCCAGCTTTCGGCCAGGAGCGGCACGATCTTGCTGGCGTCCTTCTGGTCGTAGCCGATCAGCCGGTCATAGACCTGGGCCAGGTATTCGGTCGACGACGCCTCGAAGATCTCGGCCGGGTCGAGCGAGACCAGGTCGTCGATCACCCAGGCTTCGACGAGTGTGTCGGGCGGCGTGCCTGCCCTGGCCGCGAGGCCAGAGCAGGCGATCGTCGCCGCGAGGATGCCGCAGGCGAGCAGCTTCAGCACGATTCCGGATCCTCGCTGCGGCTCAGGACTTCTTGCCGGTCCAGTAGAAGTTGCTGTCGAAGGCCGGGCCCCAGGTGATGCCCGAGACGTTCTTCCGCATCGCCGGCACCTCGGTCTGCTGGAACATCACCGCGAAGGGCGAGACCTCCATGTGCTTGCGCTGCAGGTCTTCGTAGATCTTCGCCCGCTTGGCGCCGTCGCGCTCGGTCACCGCGCTCTGCGCCAGCTTGGTCATAGCCGCATCCTGCCAGCCGTTGCGCCACGCCAGCGTCTTCGACTTGGCATCGGCGCTGTTGTCGACATTGATGGCGAAGGTCTCGGCGTTCGAGTTCGGGTCCTGATAGTCGGTGCCCCAGCGGCCGATATAGATGTCGTGGTTGCGGGCCCGGTACTTGGTCAGGGTCTGCTTGTTGTCGCCGGGAATGATCTCGACCTGCACGCCGGCCTGGGCGAAGGTGCCCTGGATCGACTGCGCCATGTCCATCGACGGCGATGCGTTCCAGACGTCGAAGGTGGTCTTGAAGCCGTCCGGCAGCCCGGCCTTGGCCAGGAGCTCCTTGGCCTTGGCGACGTCGAGCTTGAACGGCTCGTCCGAAATCTCGCCCAGCATGCCCTGCGGGATGAAGCCCTGATGCTTGACGGCGATGCCGCGCATGAAGCTGTTGGCCATGCCGTCATAGTCGATCAGGTATTTCAGCGCCTGCCGCACCTCCGGCTTGTCGAAGGGCGGGTGCGTGGTGTTGAAGCTGATGTACCAGACCGAGCCCTTCGGCGCGTTCTCGAGCTTGATGTCGGCGTTGCCGTCGAGCGACTTCAGCTGCTCGGCGCTGAGGTTGCGGGCGATGTCGACATCGCCCTTCTGCAGCAGCAGCATCTGGGTCGCCGCCTCCGCCACATGGCGGGTGAAGACGCGGCGGAAGGCCGCCTTGCCCTGCCAATAGTCGTCGTTGCGGTCCAGCACCAGCGACTCGTTCGGCTTCCAGGCCGACAGCTTGAACGGACCGGAGCCGGCGGAATGCGTCTTCAGCCATTCATGGCCGAAATCGCCATTCGCCTCATGCGCCTTCACCTCCTTGCCGTCGACCACCGAGGCGACGCCCGAGGTCAGGCAGTTCAGCACGAAGGTCGGGGCGTAGGCCTTGTCGGTCTTGAACACCAGGGTGCGGTCGTCCGGCGCCGTGACCATCTGGTCGACATTCTCCGCGGTCAGGCCGAACTGGCCGAGGATGAAGGCCGGGGACAGGTTCAGCTTGACCGCCCGCTGCAGCGACCACGCCGCATCCTGGGCGGTCAGCGGGTTGCCGGAGTGGAACTTCACCCCGCTGCGGATCTTGAAGGTGTAGGTCAGGCCGTCGTCGGAGACGGTCCAGCTTTCGGCCACGCCGGGCAGGATCTTGCTGACGTCCTTGACGTCGTAGCCGATCAGCCGCTCATAGACCTGGGCCTGGTACTCGGCCGCCGAGAACTCGAAGATCTCGGCCGGGTCGAGCGAGATGATGTCGTCGATCTGCCACGCCTGGACCAGAGTGTCCTTCGGCGTCTCGGCCAGGGCCGAAAGGCCCACGGCCGGCAGGCTGGCGCAGGCCAGGATCGTCGCTGCGAGTATGTTGCGGGTGAAACGCTTGATCACGTTTTCCCCTCCCTGTTTGTTATGTCCAAGACCACGGAACGGTACCGGGCGGCCCATCTTCCGGGCCGCGTCGAACCGGAGTCAAGCCGCAGCCCCGGAGGCATCCGGGTAACGTTCCCTGTGTCATCATCCTGCCATCAAAAAAATTTTGATGGCAGCTAAATTCCGACTACGCTCACTCCCAACAACGGGGGGCTCATGGCGGGGGACGCGGCAGCGCAGACAGCCGATGCACGGAATGCCGTGCCGCATCTCGGCCGGGCCATCCGCGCCCGCCGCCGCGCGCTCGACCTCACCCTCAAGGATCTGGGCCTTCGCAGCGGCCTGTCGGTCGGATTCCTGTCGCAGCTGGAACGCGACCTGGCCACGCCGTCGCTGAGCGCCCTGTCCGGCATCGCCGGCGCCCTCGGCGTCCCGCTCGACGCCTTCCTGGCCGCGCCGCGCCCGGCCAGCGGCCTGACCCGCCGCGGCGAGCGGCCGGTCTTCGCCATCGGCGACGCGCCGCCCGACCGGATCCGCTACGAGCGGCTGAGCACCGCCTTCCCCGGCCAGGCGCTGAACGCCGTGCTGGTGCATGTGCCGCCGGGCTACGCCTCGGAGGCGGTTCAGCATGAGGGCGAGGAGATCGCCTTCGTGCTGGAGGGGTCGCTGCTGGTTGGCATCGGCGATGAGAGCATCCGCCTCGATGCCGGCGACAGCCTGCACTACCCGGCCGGCCGGGCGCATCGCTGGAGCAACGCCCATGACGGCTGGACCCGGGTGCTGTGGACCGGGACGGCCCCGATCTTCGACCGACTGCGAGACGAGTCATGACGACACTGACCGACCCGAAGGTGGCCCCTGCCGTGGCGGCGCTGGCCACGGCCCAGGCCGAGACGGGCCAGCCGCAGGCGCTGTACCGCGCCGCCGACGCCGCGTACCGGGCGCTGCTGGGCCACAAGCTGTTCACCATCATGGCGCTGCGGGCCGACACGGCGGAGGCCGAGCGGGTCTACACCAACGACGCCGCCTCCTACCCGGTCACCGGCCGCAAGCCGATGCAGGAGAACCGCTGGTCGGCCCAGGTGATCGGCCGGCGCGAGGTGTTCCTGGCCCGCACCCTGGCAGAGATCGCCGAGGTGTTCCCGGACCATGAGCTGATCGGCTCGCTGGGCTGCGGCGCGGTGCTGAACTTCCCGGTGGTCTATGACGGCAGGGTGCTGGGCACGGTCAATGTGCTGGATGCCGAGGGCCGCTACGACCAGGCCGCCGCCGAACGCGGCCGCTGGCTGACCCCGCTGCTGGTGCCGGCCCTGCTGGCCGGCTGACGGACACGCGACAACGACAGGGAGACAAAATGATGCGCAACCTACCGTCCTTCCTTCTCGCCGCGGCTCTGCTGGCGCCGCTTCCCGCGGTCGCGGCGACGCCGGCCGATGCGCTGGTGGTGGCCAAGAACATCGACGACATCGTCAGCCTGGACCCCGCCCAGGCCTATGAATTCACCTCCGGCGAGATCGTCACCAACACCTATGACCGGCTGGTGCAGTACGAGGCCGAGGACATGCAGAAGCTGGTCGGCGGGCTGGCCGAGAGCTGGGCCGTGTCCGACGACGGCAACACCCTGACCTTCAAGCTGCGGCCGGGCGTGACCTTCCAGAGCGGCAATCCGGTGCGGCCGGAGGATGTGGTGTTCTCGCTCGCCCGCACGGTCAAGCTGAACAAGGCGCCGGCCTTCGTCCTGACCCAGCTGGGCTGGACCCCCGACAATGTCGGGCAGATGGTGCGCAAGACCGGCGACGCCGAGGTGACGATCACCACCAGCGGCGGCTTCGCCCCCAGCTTCGTGCTCAACATCCTGGCCTCCCGCCCCGCCTCGGTGGTCGACGAGAAGACGGTGACGGAGCACGCCAAGGACGGCGACCTGGGCAATGCCTGGCTGGGCCAGAACTCGGCCGGCACCGGGCCGTTCGCGCTGCGCTCCTACAAGCCGAACGAGTCGATCGCGCTGCGCGCCAACCCGGCCTATTTCCGCGGCGCCCCGGCGATGAAATCGGTGATCTACCGCCACGTCGCCGAGCCGGCGACCCAGCGCCTGCTGCTGGAGGCCGGCGACGCCGACATGGCGCGCGACCTGACGCCGGACCAGGTGGCGGCGCTGGAGGGCAAAGACGGCATCGCCATCGGCACCTACCCGCAGGCCGCGGTGCACTTCTTCAGCCTGAACCAGAAGGTGGCGGCGCTGCAGAACCCCAAGGTGTGGGAGGCGGTGCGCTATCTGGTCGATTATGACGGCATGACCAAGAGCTTCCTGCGCGGCCAGATGAAGATCCACCAGGCCTTCTGGCCTGAGGGTTTCCCCGGCGCGCTGAACGACACGCCGTACACGCTGGACGTCGCCAAGGCCAAGGCGCTCCTGGCCGAGGCCGGCGTCAAGGACGGGCTGACGATCAAGATGGATGTGATCTCCAGCCCGCCCTTCACCGAGATCGCGCAGTCGCTGCAATCGACCTTCGCCAAGGCCGGCATCACGCTGGAGCTGGTGCCCGGCACCGGCAGCCAGGTGATCACCAAGTACCGCGCCCGCAACCATGAGGCGGTGCTGCTGTACTGGGGCCCGGACTTCATGGACCCGCATTCCAACGCCGGCGCCTTCGCCTACAACGTCGACAATGCCGACGGGTCACCGCAAAGCACCACCACCTGGCGCAACAGCTGGCTGGTGCCGGAGCTGAGCGCCGAGACTGACGCCGCTCTGAAGGAGCGCGATGCCGCCGAGCGCGACGCGATGTATGTCGACCTGCAGCGCAAGGTGCAGGCCTCGTCGCCGATCGTGATCATGTTCCAGGCGGTCGCCCAGGTGGCGATGGCAAAGTCGGTGCAGGGCTACGTCAACGGCGCCACCACCGACCAGATCTACTACCGGCTGGTGACGAAGAAGTGAGCAGCACGATCGAGACCGACCGTCTGGTCCTCCGCCCCCACCGGGCGGAGGATTTCGACGACCTCGCTGCGATGTGGGCCGATCCGGACGTGACCCGCTTCATCGGCGGCCGCCCCTCGACGGCCGAGGAGAGCTGGGCCCGGCTGCTGCGCTATGGCGGGCTGTGGGGGCTGCTCGGCTTCGGCTATTGGGCGGTGCGCGACCGCGCCACCGGCCGCTTCGTCGGCGATGTCGGCTTCGCCGATTTCCACCGCGGCCTGGATTTCGCCGGCGCGCCGGAGGCCGGATGGGTCCTGGCGCCCTGGGCCCATGGCCGTGGCCTGGCCGGCGAGGCCGTCCGCGCCGCCCTGGCCTGGGCCGACGCCCGCGGCTGGGACCGCAGCGTCTGCATCATCGACCCGGACAACGCCCCGTCGCTGCGCCTGGCCGAGGCCTGCGCCTACCAGGAGGTCCGCCGCCTGACCTACAAGGACCACTCGGTCATCTTGCTGGAGCGACTGCGTCGGCCTTAGGCCGGGCCGCCGCAATTCGCCCGCGATGCGGCCACAGCGCCGCCCCGGTCCCTTCCTATACCCCTGCCGCTTTGACATGGATTGCGGCCTGGGGCCGGGAAGGATTGCGACATGGCGTATTTCGAGGGCACTGCGGAAAACGACATCCTCGACGGCAGCTGGGCCGACGAAGCGGACACCATCCTCGGCCTCGACGGCGACGACGTTCTGAACGGCCTCGGCGGCAATGATGAGCTCGACGGCGGCACTGGCGATGACAGCCTGACCGGCGGTGCCGGCGCCGATGTGCTGGACGGCGGCGAGGGCACCGACACGGCCCGCTACGCCGGCTCGGCCGCCGCCGTGGTGATCGATCTGGCGGCGGGCACCGCATCCGGCGGCGACGCGGCCGGCGACCAGCTGTTCCAAATCGAGAACCTGACCGGCAGCGACTGGAACGACCAGCTCACCGGCAACGGCGCGTCCAATCTCCTGATCGGCGGCAGCGGCAACGACACTCTCGTCGGCGGGAGCGGCGACGACTCGCTGCTCGGCGGCGCCGGGGCCGATGTGCTCGACGGCGGGACCGGCATCGACTCCATCTCCTATGCCGACAGCCCGGCGGGTTTTCCCGTCACCATCAACCTCGCGACCGGCCTGGCCCAGGGCGGCATGGCCGCCGGCGACGTGCTGATCGGCATCGAGAACGTCACCGGCACCTGGAGCAGCGACATCCTCACCGGCAACGCCGCCGCCAACATCCTGGCCGGGTCGAATGGCAATGATGTGCTCGACGGCGGCGCGGGGAACGACCGGCTCGAGGGCGGCGTCGGCGTCGACACGCTGACCGGCGGCGAGGGCGACGACGTGATCGACGGCGATTTCGGCGCCGACGCGATCAATGGCGGCGCCGGCAGCGACACGGTCAGCTATGTCAATTCGATCGGCAACGTCCTGGTCGACCTCTCGGCCGGGCATGGCGGCGGCTTCTACGACGACACCGGCGACACCTATCAGGGCATCGAGAACGTCGTCGGCAGCGCCTATGGCGACGAGATCACCGGCGACGCCGCGGCCAACCGGCTGGAGGGCGGTGCCGATGCCGATCTGCTGGCCGGCGGCGACGGCGACGACGTGCTCTGCGGCGGGGCGGGGTTCGATGCGCTCGACGGCGGCGCCGGATTCGACACCGCCGATTACGGCACCAGCATCGCCGGCGTGTTCGTCTATCTCGCCGGCGGGACCAACAGCGGCGGCGAGGCGGCGGGCGACACCCTGACCGGCATCGAGGGGCTGATCGGATCCCGCTACGACGACACGCTTCGGGGCGACGCCCTGGCCAACCGGCTGCAGGGCGGCAACGGCCACGATTCCCTCTATGGCGATGCGGGCAACGACATCCTCGAAGGCGGCGACGGCCTGGATGCCCTGACCGGCGGGCTGGGCGCCGATATCCTGGACGGCGGCGCCGGTGGGGACGCGGTCCACTATTTCGGGTCGGCCAGCGGCGTCACGATCGATCTCGCCGCCGGAACCGGCAGCGGCGGCGAGGCGCAGGGGGATATTCTCCGCAACATCGAGCATCTCTACGGCAGTCATTGGAACGACCGCCTCACCGGCAGCACCGACGACAACTACATCTTCGGCGACAGCGGCGACGACGTGATCGAGGGTGGCAGCGGCCTGGACAGCCTGGCCGGCGGCGACGGCGACGACGTGCTCCGCGGTGGCGCGGGAGCCGATGCGATCGAGGGCGGCGCCGGCATCGACACCGCCAGCTACTACAGCGGCGCCACCGGGGTCCTGGTCAGCTTGGCCAGCGGTGCCGGCAGCGGCGGCGAGGCGCAGGGCGACACTCTGAGCGGCATCGAGAACCTCTCCGGCAGCCAGGGCGGCGACAGCCTCTACGGCAATGCCGGGGCCAATATGCTGCAGGGGTGGAACGGCAACGACCTTCTCGTCGGCCGGGCCGGCCAGGACACGCTGGCCGGCGGCGCCGGGGCCGACCGCTTCCAGTTCGCCGCCGTCGGCGACAGCGTGGTCGGGACCAACGCCGACGTCGTCACCGATTTCAGCCACGCCCAGGGCGACCGCATCGACCTGGCGGGGATCGACGCCAATGCCGCGGCGGCCGGCGACCAGGCCTTCAGCTTCATCGGCGCCGGCCTCTACACCGGCGTCGCCGGCCAGCTGCGCTTCGCCGTCACCGCCCCCGGCGTCACCACGGTCGCCGGCGACGTCAACGGCGACAAGGTCAGCGACTTCCACATCCAGCTCACCGGCGCCATCGCCCTGGTGGCAGTCGATTTCGTGCTCTGACCCGCAGGCGGCGGCGCCGGCCGGCCGGCGCCGTTCTCCGCCTCACCCACAAGGACCACCCGGTCATCCTGCTGGACGGGCGAAGCGATCGCACCGCCCGTTGCATCTCAGCCCTCCGGCGGCCGGAGAGGCGGGCTCGGCCGCAGGAAGACCCGGGTGATCTCGGGCTGATCGCGCATCAGCTGCGCCGTCAGGTCGTCGACCGCCGCCTGCAGCTCGGCCCGCGGCAGGTCGTCGTGAAAATCGACCGTCATCGCCAGCAGGATCTCCGCCGGGCCGAGATGCATGGTCAGCAGCTCCACCACGCGCGCCACCCGCGGGTCGCGGGCCATGATCTCGCGGACACCGGCGATGACCGGGGCCGAGGCGCTTTCGCCGACCAGCAGGCTGCGGGTCTCGTTGCCCAGCATCACCGCCGCGCCGACCAGCAGGCAGCCGACGCCGATCGAAGCCAGGCCGTCGAAGACCGGTGCGTCGAACCACAGGGTCAACACCAGTCCGAGCAGCGCGATGAGCAGGCCGGTGACGGCGGCGGCATCTTCCAGCAGCACGGCAAAGATGCCGGGGTCCTTGCTGCCCCGGATCGCCGACCACAGCGCCGCGTCGTCGCGATGGGCGCGGCGGAACTCGCGCCAGGCCACCAGCAGCGAGCCGCCCTCGAACAGGATGGCGGCCCCCAGCACCACGAAATTCACCCAGATGCCGGCCACCGGCTCGGGCGCCACGACCCTGGCCACGCCCTCATAGATCGACACGGCGCCGCCGAGGGTGAAGATCATCAGCGCGACCACGAAGGCCCAGAAATAATATTCCATGCCATGGCCGAACGGGTGCCGTTCGTCGGCCGGCCGCGCCGCGCGGTTCAGCCCCAGCAGCAGCAGCCCCTGATTGCCGGTGTCGACGGCGGAATGGATCGCCTCGCTGAGCATGGCGGCGCTGCCGGTCCAGGATGCCGCCGCGGCCTTGGTGATCGCCACGGCCAGGTTGCCGGCGAGCGCGGCATAGATCGGCCGCCGCGACCCGCCTGACGGAATCGGCGCCAGCTGGCGTCGCGACGGCATGCGCCGGAGCTCACGCGCCATGGCGCGACGGCCTGGGGCCTCGGGGGATGACCGGTGGAAGCATGGTCACGAGAACGGCCGGCCGAACGCCGCGGTTCCCGTGCCGCGAAGCCGCCCTCTCGGAACCGGCAGGTCAGGTTCACGCGAACGCTGCGGCCTGGCTCGGCATCGTATTATGCAAACCGTTCTCAATCTCAATCTACTCGGTATGAAACCAGATTCGGAAAGCAGCCACGGAACCTTTCGCCGTCTTCGGCAATAGAAATCGTCCACAATTTTCTCAAGAAAACCCAGCGAAGCGACATCTGCCTGCAACAAACCTCGACTAGGGTCCCGCTACATTTGAAACAGCACCATTACCGGCGTCGCAATCCCAGGGATTCGCGGCGGAGGGTGGTGCTGTCCCTTATGCATGTCCGGCGACCACTGCCCCGACGCGACCGGAGCGTCGAGTTTTCCTTCGAGGATCCGAGATGACTTCCGAAAGCAGGCGCGATTTCCTGAAGATGGCCGGTGCCGCGGCCGGCGGCGCTGCGGCGCTGTCGATGTTCCCGCCGGTGATCCGCGACGCGCTGGCCATCCCGGCGCACAACGCCACCCGTTCGATCAAGGATGTCGAGCATGTGGTGATCCTGATGCAGGAGAACCGGTCCTTCGACAATTACTTCGGGACCTTCCCGGGCGTCCGCGGCTTCGGCGACCGCTTCACCATCCCGCTGGCGAACGGGCGCACCGTGTTCCAGCAATGGAACGGCAACCGGGTGGTGATGCCGTATCATCTGGACGAGAAGAAGGGCAACGCCCAGCGCGTCAGCGGCACGCCGCACAGCTGGAACGACATGCAGGCTGCCTGGGCGAACGGCCAGATGAACCAGTGGCCGCTGTTCAAGCAGAACCAGTCGATGGGCTACTACATGGAGGAGGAGGTCCCCTTCCAGTTCGCCCTCGCCAACGCCTTCACGATCTGCGACGCCTATCACTGCTCGCTGAACGGCGGCACCAATCCGAACCGGCTGTACCACTGGACCGGCACCAACGGCGCGACGGGCGCCGGCGTCGCCGCGGTGGTCAATGAATGGGACGATTTCGGCCCGTCCAGCCTGGGCTACACCTGGACCACCTATCCGGAGCGCCTGCAGAAGGCCGGCATCAGCTGGAAGGTCTACCAGAACATCCCGGAGAATTTCGGCGACAACCCGCTGGTCGGCTTCAAGCAGTACCGCCGCGCCAGCGAGGCGGTCGGCAACGGCCCGGACGGCAGCCCCTACGTCGCCTGGACCCAGGCGCAGGACCAGGCCCAGCCGCTGTACAAGGGCGTCGGCAACACCATGCCGCAGAGCGCCCTGACCACCCCGGCCAGCAACCGGCTGGTCGAGTTCCGGGCCGACATCCAGGCGCGCAGGCTGCCGCAGGTCTCCTGGATCATCGCGCCGGCGACCTATTCCGAGCATCCCGGCCCGTCCAGCCCGGTGCAGGGCGCCTGGTACATCCAGGAGGTGCTGTCGGCGCTGATCGCCGACCCGGAGCTGTGGAGCCGCACCGTCCTGATCGTCAATTTCGACGAGAATGACGGCTTCTTCGACCATGTGCCGTCGCCGGCGGTGCATTCGCTGAACCCCGACGGCAGCCCGGCCGGCGCTTCGACCCTGACGGACGACAAGCTCGCCTTCGAGCGCTTCAACTACCCGGTGCCGCCCGGCACCAAGGGCCAGCCGAAGCCGGACGGCCGCGTCTTCGGCCCCGGCCCGCGCGTGCCCTGCTACATCGTCTCGCCCTGGAGCCGCGGCGGCTGGGTCAATTCCGAGGTGTTCGACCACACCTCGGTGCTGCGCTTCCTGGAGGCGCGCTTCGGGGTGCAGGAGCCGAACATCCCGCCCTATCGCCGCGCCGTCTGCGGCGACCTGACCTCGGCCTTCAACTTCCTCAACCCGAACAGCGAGCGGCCGCCGCGGCTGCCGACCCAGACCAAGGCGCAAGCCGACGCCCTGCGGGCGCAGCAGGAGACGCTGCCGCAGGTGCCGGTGCCGGCGGAGGCCAGCCAGGCGGCGCCGCGCCAGGCGCGCGGCATCCGCCCGTCGCGGGCCCTGCCCTATGAGCTGGCCGTCGACGCCGAGGCCGACGACAACCGGGTGCGGCTGAACTTCGCCAACACCGGCAAGGCCGGCGCCGTGTTCCACGTCTATGACCGGCTGCATCTCGACCGGGTGCCGCGGCGCTATTCGGTCGAGGCCGGCAAGGAGCTGGACGGCGAGTGGTCGACCTCGCCCGACTACGGCAAATACGACCTGTGGGTGCTGGGGCCGAACGGCTTCCACCGGCACTTCACCGGCACCGTCGCCGCCGGCGGCCGCAAGCCGGTGCCGGAGATCACGGTCAGCTACGACAAGCGCGCCTGCGGCCTGATCGTGCGGCTGGCCAACCGCGGCAACGCGCCTTGCGTGTTCACGATCAAGGCCAACGCCTACAAGCTGTTCGACCTGCCCTGGCGCCAGCTGGTGGTGCCGCACGGCCAATCGACCGCCTACCTGCCGCTGCTGCTGCAGGGCAAGTGGTACGACTTCACCGCGCGGGTCGAGGGCGACGCCCTGTTCACCCGGCGCTTCGCCGGGCGCATGGAGGACGGCCTGCCCAGCGTCTCCGACCCGGCGATGGGCGATACCGGCCTGGTCTGATCGAGAGCCCCCGCGCCGGCCTCCGGGCCGGCGCGGGCCCCTCCCCTGTGCTATGCTCGGCGGAACGAACCGACAGGGGGGATCATGATGCGTGGCGTGCTGTTCGGCCTTGCGGGCCTGGTCGCGATGGCGGGACCGGCCTGGGCGGCCGGCGAGTACGGGGTGTTCTGCGCCGATGATCGCATCGAGATCGAGATGCGCACCCTGGAGCAGGAGAAGACCGCCCGCGGCAGCGACGTCTGCCAGTTCGGCGCCTTCGACTACCTGTCCGACGCCCAGAGCTTCGTCGCCAAGAATTTCGGCAGCGTGGGCGCCGCCTGCGCCTGCAAGTGAGGCTTGCTGACCCCACTTCTTCTTAGTCCCCCCTCCCCTTGCGGGAGGGGGCAAGGGGGAGGGGTCTGCGCGCGTCCGCGCGCGAATGCCTGTAGGGCTGGCCTCGCAGGCCAGATCGCCGGAGTCCGGGCCGGCTCTGGCGGTGAAAACCCCCTCCCCCTACCCCCCTCCCGCGAGGGGAGGGGGGACTCATTTTGCTTTCGGCTGATGTCGTTGCGGGCCTACGCGATGGCCCCTACCACTCGAACGGATCGGCGCTCAGCCGCTTGCCGACCAGCATGGCGTCGGCGACCAGGCGCAGCGGCGCGCCGTCGACATCGCTGCGGCGGGCGGCGAGCAGTTCGGCGAAATGCGCGTAGATCCGCTCGTATTCCTCGCTCGGCGCTTCGGACACCACCGTGCCGGCGACCGACAGCGCACAGCCGCCCTTGAACAGCCGGGCCGGGCGGCCGTCCGCCGTCTCGATCGTCATGTGCCACTTCTCGTCGCCCTGCTCGCGCCAGTCGAAATCGGCGGTGAGGGTGGGCGCCGCCGGATCGGTGCTGCCGAAGACGAGCTGGGCCGCGATCGGCGTCTGCCGGTTGGCCGGATAGGTCAGCTCGGCGCTGCGGACGAAGGGCACGAAGGGCAGGATGCGGGTGAAGATCGACAGCGCATTGATGCCGGGATCGAACACGCCGAAGCCGCCGGGCGCCCACACCCAGTCCTGGCCCGGATGCCATTTCCGCACATCCTCGCGCCATTCGATCCGGACCGAGCGGACGCCGCCCTCGGCCAGCAGGTCCCGCGCCGCCTCGACCGCCGGGTTGAAGCGCGAATGCCAGGTGGCGAACAGCACCCGGCCCTGCGCAGCGGCCGTCGCCTCGAGATCGGCCAGCTCGGTCAGCGTCGCCGCCGGCGGCTTCTCCAGCAGCACGTCCTTGCCGGCCAAGAGCGCCTCGCGGGCCAGGCCGTGGCGCACCTCGGGCGGGGTGTTGACCGCGACGATGCCGATGTCCGGCCGGGCGGCGTAGAGCTCGGCCGGGGTGCGGTAGCTGGGCACCCCGCCATGGCTGAGGCCGCGGGTGCTGACCACGGCAGCCAGCTCGAACGAACCGCTCTTGTCGATCACAGGCAGGTGCTGGTCCTGGGTGATCTTGCCGAGGCCGATGACGGCGATCTTGTGCACTGGGTCTCTCCTTCGAACGCCGATGTCAGCGCGTCTTCTCGCCGCCCGCCGCGACGATCACGGCGATGATGATCAGGCCGGTCAGCACCAGCCGCAACCCGGTTCCGGTGCCGAGCGCGTTCAGCATCGTCACCAGCAGGAACAGGAACAGCGATGCGCCCCACAGACCGGGCAGGTTGGCCCGGCCGCCGGCGACGCTGGTGCCGCCGATCACCACCACGGCGATCGAGTTCAACAGGTAGTCCTTGCCCATGTCGAGCGAGGCGCCGCCGAAATACCCCGCCATCAGCGCCCCGGCCAGCCCGGCGAAGCCGCCGGACAGGGCATAGGTCAGGAATCGGGTGCGCTCGACCTTCACCCCGGCCAGATGGGCGGCGCGCGGGTTCTGCCCGACCGCCAGCACCGACCTTCCGTAGATCGTGCGCTGCAGCACCACCGCCATAATGGCGGCCAGGACGATGCCGGCCACGGCCATCACCGGCACGCCCCACGGCTTGGACGTGGTGAAGGCGGCGAAGCCGTCGGGCGGCGCGATGCGCAGGCCACGGCTGTAGGCGATGGCGACCGACTGGAACACCAGGCTGGAGGACAGGGTGGCGATGATCGGCGGCATGGCGAAGCCGCGGATCAGCGCCCAGTTGGCGATGCCGACCGCGAGGCCGCAGGCCAGCGCCGCGGCCAGCCCCGGCAGGATCAGGCCATCCTGCCCGGCCATCACGATCATGGCGGCCGAGCCGGACAGGGCGATGTTGGACGGGATCGACAGGTCGATATTGCCCGGCCCCATCGCGATCACGAACATCTGGCCGATGGCGACGACGACGAAGAACACGCCGAAGGTGAAGGCGGTAGACAGCACCTCGCCCGCCCCCTCGCCCGCCGCGATGATGACCACCGCCAGCCACAGCAGCACGGCGCCGACCCAGGACCAAAGCCAGGGCCGGTCGGATGTCCAGGTCGAGATCCGGGTCATCGCCGCCTCCGGCTGGTCAGGGCCCGCAAGGCCAGGACGATGATCAGGATCGCGCCCTGGGCGCCGATCTGCCAGTCGGGCGAGATCCGCATGAAGGTCAGCAGCGACCCGGCCAGCGTCAGCACCAGCGCCCCGGTCACCGCGCCGACCGGCGACACCCGGCCGCCGACGAAGTCGCAGCCACCGAGGATGGTGCCGGCGATCGACAGCAGGGTGTAGCGCTGGGCGATGTTGGCGTCGCCCGAGGTCGACAGGCCCAGCAGCGACAGGCCGGACAGCAGGCCGAACACCCCGGCCAGGGCGTAGAGCCCGACCCGGATCTTGAGCAGCGACCAGCCGGCCCGAGCGATCGCCTTGGGGTTGCCGCCGGCGCCGCGCAGCACGGAGCCGAGGGCGGAGCGCATCAGGAACAGATGCACCAGAGCGGCCAGTCCGATCGCGACCAGGATCGGCAGCGGCACGAAAGGCGGCTTCCAGCTCATCGCCGCGCGCAGCCAGGCCGGGCTGGCGCCGCCCGGCGACGGCAGCACCAGGATGGCGAGGCCGAGCCAGACGAAGCTCATGCCCAGCGTCACCACCAGCGACGGCACGTTGCGCCAATGGATCAGCGCGCCGGCCGCGCCATAGGCCAGGACGCTGCCGGCGAGCACGGCGATGCCGAGCAGCGGCGTGTCGACCAGCCAGGTGGCGGCGACGCAGGTGACGAAGCCGACATAGGCGCCGATGCCGAGGTCGAGGTCGTTGACCGTCAGCATGCACATCTGCGCCAGGGTGGCGAAGATGATCGGGATCGCCAGGCCGAGCATCAGGTTCAGCCCGAAATAGCTCATCGTCCTCGGGTTGATCAGGAAGATCGGCACCAGGATCGCGACCAACGACAGGAAGGGCAGCAGCGCCCGCCAGGTCGAGGCGCGGGTCAGCGGCGCGGTCCAGGGGGCGCGCGGGCGGGGCAAGGCGAGATCGGTCATGAGGCGCGGCGCTCTTCTTCCGCGAAGGAGGCCTGGAGGACGGCGGATTCGGTCAGCTGCGACCGGCTGAGATCGGCGACGATGCGGTTGTTGCGGAACACGTAGACATGGTCGCAGTGCTCCAGCTCCTCCATTTCCGTCGTGTACCAGAGGAAGCTGCGGCCCTGCCGCGCCTGGGCCCGCACGAGCCCGTAGACCTCGTGCTTGGTGCCGACATCGACGCCGCGCATCGGGTCGTCCATCAGCACGGTGTCGGCGTCGCAGCCGAGAGCGCGGGCGAACAGCGCCTTCTGCTGGTTGCCGCCCGAGAGGGTGAGGATGCCGCCGGACAGGTCCGGGGCGCGGATGCCGATCCGCTCCTTCCACTCCCGGCCCAGCGCCGCCTCGGCGGCGGGGGAGATCAGGCCGAAGCGGCGCAGCGCCGCCAGCGACCGGATGGTGATGTTGCGCTCGATCGACCACAGCGGGAACACGCCCTCGGTCTGGCGGTCGCCGGCGACGAAGGCGACGCGGCCGCGCACCTCCATGCCGCGGCGCAGGCCAAAGCGCGATCCGGTGGCGGCGTCGTAGACCCGCTGCAGCAGGCGGCTCTGGCCATGCCCGGCCAGCCCGGCGAGGCCGATGATCTCGCCCTCGCGCGCCACCAGCTCCAGCCCCGCTCCGGGCGCGGCGGGCACGCGCACCCGGACCGGGGCAGAGCGGTCGACTTCCGCCCGAGCCTCGGCGGCGGCGGAGGCGGCATGGCCCATGGCGGCCACCAGGCCGGGCTTGTCGATCTGGCCGGTTTTCCAGGCGCCGACCACGCGGCCGTCGCGCATCACCACGATGCGGCCGGCGGTGGACAGGATCTCGCCCAGGATATGGGTGATCAGGATCACCGACAGCCCTTCGGCCACCCGCCGGCGCACATAGTCCAGCAGCTGGCCGGCGGCGACGGCGTCGAGCGAGGAGGTCGGCTCGTCCAGGATGACCAGGTGCAGCGGCGCATCCGTGACGCTGAAGGCGCGCGCGATCTCGACCATCTGGCGCCGGCCGATCGACAGGTCCGCCACCTCGGCCTCCGGCGCGATGCCGTGGCCGGGGAAGATGCGGTCGAGCGTGCCGATGATCAGCTCGCCGGCGCGGCGCCGCCAGCCGGGGCCGGTCAGCCCGGGATGGGTGATCCGGGCATTCTCCGCCACCGTCAGGTTGGGGCAGAGCGACAGCTCCTGGAACACGCAGCGGATGCCGAGCGCCTGGGCCGGGCCGATGGCGTAGCGGCCGGTGCGGTCCTCGCCCAGCACGGTCAGCCGCCCCTCGTCCGGCGCCAGCGTGCCGGCCAGGACGTTCATCAACGTCGACTTGCCGGCGCCGTTATGCCCGGCCAAGCCGAGGCATTCGCCGGGCGCCACGGCGAGGTCGACCCCGCCCAGCGCCCGAACCGCCCCGAAGCTCTTGGCCACCCCGGCGAAGTCGACGATCGGTACGGAATTCATGTCCGGATGCTCAAGTTTCCCTCTCCTCGGGGAGAGGGAGGGGCCCGCCGCGTTGGCGGCGGGAGGGTGAGGGGGTGGCTCGGTGCCGCAATTCGTGCGCGATCATCTCGGCCACCGCCTCGGTTTCCTGCAGGACCTGATGGTTCCAGAAGCGCAGGACGGTCACGCCTTGCCCGTTCAGGTAAGCGGTGCGGTCGCGGTCCCGCTCCTCGGTGTGCTGGCCGCCATCGACCTCGACGGCCAGCCGGGCCTGCTCGCAATAGAAATCGAGGATGTAGGGGCCGAAGGGATGCTGGCGGCGAAACTTCGCCCCTTCGATCCCTCGTCGGGAAAGAACGAACCACAGCCTCCGCTCCGCATCGGTTCCGTTCTGCCGCAGGCGCCGTGCCCGGCCGACCGAACGGCTCTCCAACTCCCGGTCGCCGGCCATCCCCCTCACCCTCCCATTCGCCAACGCGAATGGGCCCCTCCCTCTCCCCGAGGAGAGGGAGTTTAACGCAGGGCGGACGGATGGCGCGATCGAGCCGCATGGGCTTCGCCTGGCTCTCAGCCCGCTTATCCTTCCGTCGGGGTCGCGGGCAGGTCCTTGCCGCCGACGATGGCGTCGATCAGCTTCACCGTCCAATCCTGCGGATAGGTGGCGTTGGTGACGCCGCCCTCCGGCGTGTGGGCCAGCCAGTAGTCGAGCTTGGCCTGCTCCACCACCACGGTCGGCAGCCGCAGGTCCTTCGGCACGTCCTTGCCAGCCAGGATCTGCTGCGCCACCCAGAAGGCGACCTGGGCCGAGCCCGGGGCGATCGACAGGCTCATCGTCTCATAGCCGCTCGCCGTCTGCTCCTTCCACCATTTCAGCTCCTCGTAGCGGTTGCCCATGACGATCAGGGGCACCTTGCGCCCGGCCGCCTGGAAGGCCTGGGCCGCGCCGTAGCCGTCGCCGCCCTGGGTCACCACCGCGTCGATCTCCGGCAGCGTCGGCAGGATGCCGGCGACCTCGCGCTGAGCCACGGTCTGGGTCCAGTCGCCATGCACCGAGCCGGCGATCGAAAAGCCGGAATGGGCCTTCACCCCGGCCTCGATGCCCTTGTGGATCTCGTCATCGACGAAGACGCCGGCCAGACCGCGGATCTCCAAGAGCTTGCCGCCCTTCATCCGGCCGGATAGGTAGTCCATCTGGGCCTTGCCCATGCCCTCGAAATCGATGGCGATGCGCCAGGCGCAGGGCTCGGTGACAATGCCGTCGAAGGAGACGACGACGATGCCAGCGTCGCAGGCTTCCTTGACCGCGCCGTTGACCGCGGTCGGCGAGGCCGCGTCGATCACGATCGCGTCATAGCCCTGCAGGATCATGTTCTGGATCTGCGCCGCCTGGTCGGTCGGCGAGTTGTCGGCGGTGGTGAAGGCCGGGGCCTCGGCCACCAGCTTCTGGGCGACCGCCACCTTGCCGACCTCGTCCCAGCTCTTCAGCATCGCCTGGCGCCAGGAATTGCCGGCGTAGTTGTTGCTGAGCGCGATCTTCTTGCCCGAGGTGTCGCCGGTGGCTACACCGTCCGCCGCATGAGCCGGCATCGCGGCGACGCCGCAGAGGAGCGCCGCCAGCGCCCAGTTTCTCACACCACGCATGGACCCTGATCCTCCCGAAATATTCTGTCCGGAATCGCGTCCGGCGGCGGCACTATCGGATTTATCAGACAAATTGACAAGTGTACGAAACATTAAACAAATGTCCTCTTTCCGGCCGTTCCCGGGCCTGTCCGCGGCGCTTTCAGGGGCGCGACGCAGGCTCCGCGACAGAGGGCCGCGACGCCTGCAGGTCCTGGATCAGGAGCTTCGCCGCGCGCGAGACGGTGGCGCCCTTGCGGGTCACGATCTCGAACGGCGCGTCATACCCCAGGAGGCCCGGCAACAGCTGGTACAGCCGACCCGCCGACTGCCATGGCGCCGCATAGTGGGTCGGCAGGAATCCGATATAGCCGCCGGACAGGATCAGGATCGCCTGCGCCTCCATGCAGTCGACCGTGGCCGAGGCCGATGCCTCGGACAGGCCCAGCCGCGCCAGGTCGCTGAGATTCCAGTAGCCGCGCGTGATCAGCCGCTCGCGC